>Ga0163144_10017405_pt1 | contig 14637 bp, 10 predicted proteins | sample OliLak19BULKMAT1_FD_123175 | JGI IMG/M metagenome (GOLD analysis project Ga0163144, IMG submission 123175) | Freshwater microbial mat bacterial communities from Lake Vanda, McMurdo Dry Valleys, Antarctica - Oligotrophic Lake LV.19.BULKMAT1 | ecosystem: Environmental > Aquatic > Freshwater >... | reverse complement strand
GCCGGCATCGTTCTCGGCTTCGGCCCGCGTCGCGTACTGTTTGCTGGAGATCACGAGGAACTGGCTCTCGCCGACGGTCTGCGCGCCCGACTTGATCCATGCGGGGGGGCCAGCCGGTGATGTCGGGTCAACCGTCGTGCGATCGGCGGTCGGCGGCTCCGCCGGGACGGGGGCCACGGCCGGAGTGAATGCGGCGACCGGCGCTGGGGCCAGGGCGATGTCCTCCACCGCGGAGACGGGAGCCATCGGGAGGGCGGGAAGCATGGTGGACGGCGTCTCCGGCAACTTCGGTGTCGCCGGTGATTCGGGGGCGACGGTCACAGTCGGCCGGTTCATGGCTTCCCGAGTCGCCTCCTCGACCCTCCGGCGGATGTGGTCTTCGATGTCCGCCGAATGTTGCCGCATGGTTTCCGCGGGCCTCTCCCAAACGGGGGTTGCGGTCTGGACGTGTTCCACGCGGCTGTAGCCCACAAAAAACATCATGGCGAGGCACAACAACCCGATGAATCCGAGCGCACCCGCGCCGATGAACGCCTTCACGCCGGCCGCCGATGACGCCGGTCGCGGCTCCGTCGGGCCGGAGATCCATTTGATGAAGACGACCAACGTGGCGATGCTGGCCGCCATCAGGAGCATGACGAACAGGCCGACGCACAACAATCCGACCGAGACGGCCATAACTTTCTCCACATGCTCGATTTCCATCGCGGTCGCCTCGATCGCTTAGGGGCGGGCCGGCACTACGGTGAATCCACCGACGCATACGCTCGACCGCCATCCCGACCGCCGCTCCCGCGAACGGGTGCGAACGGACCGGAATCATCATCGGAGGCCTGATCGTCTCCCCCCGGGCCGCGCAGATTCGGTTGCCACGGTGCGGCGAGCTGCGCGGTCAGGCTGATCATCACCGCCCACAGCACGGCGAACGGCTGCGGCACGCCGAAGAACAGCGACGCCAGGAACCCGATCAAACCGGCCCAGGCGACGGCCCCGAACTGCCACCGGCTGGTCCGACGGGGGTTCAGCCACTTGGCCCAATCCTGGAAGACGAACGTCGTCGCGAAGTAGATGACGTAAGCGGCCGGCGTGGGTCCGCCGTTCTGCCAGAGGGCGAACGGACCGACTTCGCGGAGGACGGTGTGCGAATTGAGTCCGGCGAAGCCCTTCACCATCAGAAACTCATCCAGCCCCGCGGCGAAGAATCCCACGCCCGCGCCCACCGCGGAGGCGACCCAACTGGGATGCGTGACCGCACGACCACGCTGCGACAGCAACTGAGACATCGTCACCAACCCAGTCGCCCCGCAGAACGCCACCAGTCCGACGTGCAAAATGTCCTGCGACGCCAGACGCAGCCAGGAACTGTCGAACATCCCCAGTCCCTGCCATCCGGCCACCGTCAGCGAGGCGGCGGCCAGCGCACTGACCAGCCACGACATCGCCAACTGCTCGGGGAAGGAATGCGAAACGGCGAGCGACGTCCCACTCGTCGGCGATGTCCCGGTCAGCGGGGCGCGCTGGCCGAACACCAGCCGTCGAACTCCGAAGACCGAGGCGAAGATTCCGACCAGCATGGCGATCACGACCCAGCGGGGTGCGCGAGGACTCTCTCCCAGGGCCTGCCATGTGAACAGTGCGATAAACAGCCACGGCCACGCGCCCCAGCCACGCGCTACCGCGCGGCGTTCGAGCTTGGAGCCTGCGAGCTCGGTGCCCATAGACCCAAAGCCACCCCAGCCGTAACCCGCGGCGCGACGTTCGCGCGCAGCCAGCTTTGCCTGCTGACGCTCCGCAGCCCGCAGCGCCTTCTGCTCGCGCCGTTCAACGTCTCGCCGCAGTTCCCGACGCACGCGGTCGCGGACTTCGGGACACAGCACCTTGTCCAGCACTTCACCGACAATGCTGCGCCCCGTTCGTTGCTGTCGCGATTCCGCATGTGGCGTCTCTCGCGCCGACGCTCCGTTGGTCGGTCGCTCGGATTGTGCAGAGCGTGGCAACGGCGGCGGCAGGAAGGCGGATTCGGGCAGCGGCTCGGACGCCGTCGCGCGGCGGAACTCGGCCGCAAATTGCTTCACCGACGATGTCCGTTTCTGCGGATCTTTTTCGAGGGCATGCGCGATCACCGGCCGCAACGCCGCCGGGACGGCGGTCAGATCGGGCCGCGCGGACAGATGTTTCATCAGAATCTCGGCGGTGGTTTCGCCGTCGAACGGCAGCCGGCCGGTGAGCATCTCGAACAGCATCACGCCCAGGCTGTAGACGTCGACCTCGACGCCGTATTGCCCCTTGGCGACCTCCGGGGCCATGTAATACACGGTGCCGATGGCTTCCGTGTGCTGCCGGCGTCCGCCCCCCATCTGTTTCGACAGGCCGACGTCGCCGATCTTGACGGTGCCGTTCTCGCGATAGACGTTGCCCGGCTTGAGATCGCGATGCACCAGTCCGCGATCGTGCAGGTACTCGATGCCGGCGAACAGGCCGTCCATCCAGTCGCGGACTTCGTTCAGCGGCAGCCCCATCGGAAACGCGGCGAGGACGTCCTCCAGGCTCGCGCCGTGGACGTACTCCATGATGACCCACGTGTCGCCGTCACCGTCCTGGCGGACGTCGAAGATCGTGATCAGATTCGAGTGCTTGAGGTTCAGGCATTGCCGAATGCCGCGGAGTTCAGTCTCCAGATCGTGCGTGAGCAGCTTGAGGGCGACTTCCTTGCCGGCGTCGCTGACGGCGTAATACACCTCGCCGAACCCGCCGCGATGAATGCCCCGGCGGATGGTGAACCCATCCACGGGCTTCGCGTCAGCGGGGTAGGTGAATTTCATGCTGTGGCCGGTTAGGGATGGGGCGTGGACATGGTCTTGGTTCGGTCCCCTCGCCCCCGCTTCGGGGGAGAGGGTTAGGGTGAGGGGGGTCTTCTGGAGCGCTCGCCCCCTCACCCCGACCCTCTCCCCCGAAGCGGGGGCGAGGGGGCTGGAATGGTTGATGTCAATGACCTCCGGAAGCGTGTTCGCCATGATCGTGATCGGAATGCTTGACGCTCACCTTCGGCAAGGCGATGCCGCCGTCGCCGAACTGTACATCGAGGATGCGATCGTACGGAATGACGTGCGGGCCGAGTCCGGCCTGCTTCGGATAGGTGATGACCAGCGCTTCGCGGGTCAGCTTGCCGTGGGCGTCGACGCCCCACGATCCGTTGCCGCCGGGGACGGCCTGTGCGGAATCCAGCCGGGTGAAACCGCCGATTTTGCCATCGCCCTGTTCGTACTTCACCGAGTAGATCGTTCCCTCGGCGATGACGCCGCTGGCGTTGCGGGCCTCGGTTCTGCTGGAGAAGTCCGCATTGCAACCAGTGATGGCCATGAACGACGCGGCGAGCAGCAATTCGCACCAGTGATTCACGACGGGTTCCTTCACGTGCCGGGGACGGGGCCAGAGTAACCAGTGTAACGCACGGCGGACCGGTTGGGATCAAGTCGTCGCTTTGTCCGGCCCCCTCGCCCCCGTCATCGGGGGAGAGGGTCGGGGTGAGGGGGCGGGCGCTCCCTGCCGCGTTCGCCATAGACCTGGTGGCTTCTTTGTTCGAGATCCGCGGACTTCGGATTTCCTGTGAAGCACTCGCCCCCTCACCCTAACCCTCTCCTCCGCAGACGGGGGAGAGGGGACCAAACTTTGCGTCCGTCCGCAGCAGCCGCGGGATTGCTATCCCGCGGCTGCTATCGGTTCCCTGGCGACTACTCCGTCACCACCACCGCGGCGGCGTCCGCCGGTTGCGGGGCGAAGTAGGCGTCGATCCGAGTCCCGATGTCTTCCGTCGTGTCCGGAATCTCGGGGGACTCGACCGGAATCAGGCCGGTGAACTGACCCTCGGCATCCAGCACCTTCTGCTTGACGTCGAGGTGCTTGTTCAGCTCGTCGATCAGCTTGCGGGCGTGGCTGAGCTGCGAATCATCGACGGCCAGCGTGCTGACGGTCTCGGCGGCACGGATGGTCTCCATGCGGGCCTGCAACTGTTCGAGCTTCACTTCCAGCTCTTTCTTGGCGTGCATCAGCCCCTGCAGCTTGTCCTGATTGGCGGCCAGATTCTGCTGCCGGGCGGCGAGAATCTTCTGGTCGGCCTTGAGGATCTCGTCGGCGGCCTTGAACCGCTCGAACCGCGTGCTGAGATCGCGCTTCACGTCCTTCGCCGAGTAGGTGTGGCTGGCGTACACGAACACCGCCTTGCCGCTGTCGAGGTCCGACCGCAGCGTCAACATGGAGTCCTTCTGCTTCGTGAGATCGGAATCGCGGCGGGCAATCTGCTGCTGCAGATGCTCGACATCGACCTGCTGCTCGGCGATGACGTGCATGCAGTGACGGATGTCGGGAACCAGATGATCGACCAGGTTGCGGGCCCGTTCGATCTCGAATTCGAGCGGGACTTCCGACTTCATGGCCTGACGCACCGAATGCGCCCCGGTGCGAAGGTAACTGAAGGCGTCCCGACCGAACACAAAGCCGCCAAGCAGGGCGGCAACGGCCGAACCAACGAGAAGTTTCTTGAGCATTGACGTGCCTCCTGACGGCTGTCCACGGTGGGATCGGCCCTCTGCCAATCCGCTGTCAGGAAGGAATTCGCCGGCCGCGCGGAAATCTTGGAGAATTCTTCAACGAATCTGCGCGAATTTCATAACTCGTTATTCTTGAAATGGTTATCGAACGCGCGACGCCCAGGGATAGCAATCCCTGGGCTTCTGCGAACACGCGCGACTACTTCCACGCCCGCTGAAAGAACTCCACGAAATTCCGGCACAGAATCCGTTCGATGTCGTCGGCAGAGTACCCGCGGGCCGACAGCAGGTCGCCCATTTTTTGCAGATCGGCGATCGTGTCCAGATCGGACGGCGACTGCTCTTTCCCGAAGCCGCCGTCGAGGTCCGAGCCGATGCCGCAGTGGTTCGCGTTGCCGGCGAGCTGGCAGATGTGGTCGATGTGATCGACGATGTGGGCCATCTGCACCGTCGCTGGGTCCGACACGCCGATCGTCCAGCCGGGCCGGATCATCCAGTTGTCGAACGCCGCCCCGATGACCGCCCCGCGGCCGATGAGAGCCTTGATCTGCTCGTCGTCGAGTTGCCGATCCGCCGGCACCAGCGACCGGCAGTTGTGATGGCTGGCGAGCAGCGGGCCGGAGTAGATCTCCAGCGCATCCCAGAACGATTGATCGGCGAGATGCGTGACGTCGAGCAGCATCCCGCACTTGTCCATTTCCTGCAGCAGCCGCTTGACGTCGGCGTTCACGCCCCCCGTGCTGCCCGTGCCGAAGCAGTAGGGATTCGGTCCGTAGTGGGCCGGCCCGAGGATTCGCAAGCCCGCGGCGAACCATTCGGGAATCTGTTCCGGCGACAGAATCGGCGGGCTGCCCTCCATGCTGACGATAAAGCCGATCGGCAGATCGCCCGTCGTCGTCGACTCCCATTCCTTCACATGCGCGGTCAGCGTCTTTTCATCTGCCAGCTCGCGCAACACTCCGCGGCGGGCCATCGCCCGGCAGTACGCCAGTTGTCCAATCGCCATCGCATACGACGACTCGCGCGATTGCGGAAACGTCAACAGCTTATCCTTGCGATGCAGCCGCGGCAGCAGCGTGCAGATGGTGACGCCCACCCGCCCGCGCTGCAGTTCCGGCCATGAGCACGTGCAGTCGCCGGGGATGATGCCGGTGAACTGCCGCTCGAACTCGCGAATCTCCGCGACGGGCCGCATCAGGTTGCGGTTCCATTCGACCGCGTTCCAGGCCATGTCGAGATGGGCGTCGAAGATCAGACGGTGCATGGGGTGGGTCCGAGGAGGGAAGGTGTCAGGTGATAGGTATTAGGCGTTAGGTAAGCCAGAAGCCGCGGGGTTGCACCCCCACGGTTGCTGCCCTACAGCGCGGAGCGTGAATCGACATCACGAAGTGGAGCACTGATTTGGGTGCCATGCTCCCAGCTTTGGGGGAGCATGTGCTTTCTTGCAGAAGCTGGACGAAGACATGCTTGCCCAAAGCTGCAACCATGGCACCCAAGATTCGTCAGAGTCCCGATAGAGGCGGATCAACTCGACGCGTTTCATGCGATCACCAGGTCGTCGACGCGGCGGACGCCGGGAACTTGTCCGCTCGTCAGGTCCGCATACAGATCCTTCAGATGTTCCCGGAGATCATCCAGCGAATCTCCCTGGGTCCAGTGATCCGGGAACTCTTGCAGGAATCCCAACCAGTGGTCGCCTTCCTGCCAGGACACCACTTTCACGGTGAGCATGATTTCTCCCTACATCGCGGACTCAGACGTTTGCCGGGCGCACCGCTGCGACGGCGAGCGCACCCCAACCGATCAGGAACAGCACACCGCCGAACGGTGTGACCATGCCCCATTTCGTGACGCCGGTCAGCGTCAACACGTACAGGCTGCCGGAAAACAGCACGATTCCCAGCAGAAAACACCATCCGGCGATGTTCGCCGCCCGCGACGGCTGCCGCGACGCGATCGCCCCGACGGCCAGCAGCGCGAGCGCGTGATACATCTGGTACTCGGCCCCCGTCTTGAAGTCGCCGAGGAATTTCTTCGACAGCGGCACCGTCTCGCCGGCGACCACGCGCGTCTGCCCGGCGTACTTCTCCGTGAAGACTTTGTCGAGACCGTGCGCCGCGAACGCCCCCGTACCGACGGCCACGCCGGCGAGGATGGCGCCAATCATCGTCCAGCGGGAGTGCATGCAGAGTCCAGGTTCGTGGGGTCGCGGCGGGAAGAAGCCCAGGGATAGCAATCCCTGGGCGTCCGGGCGTCCCTCATCGTAATCCGACCACGCGGCGCGTGCCACGGAGCGCGTCCGCGGGTAACATCGCCGCATCAGCTCGATCTCGAAAACAGAGGTTCAACGCGATGCCCCTGCTCGGCGCCCACATGTCGATTGCCGGCGGCTACTACAAGGCCGTCGAAGCCGCTGCGGCATTGGGCATGGACACCGTCCAGCTCTTCACCAAGAACAATAACCAGTGGAACGCGAAGCCGATCACCGACGAAGACGTCCGCCTGTTCCGCGACGCAATGAAGACCAGCGGTCTCCAGAAGCCGTGCGCACACAACAGCTACCTCATCAACCTCGCCAGCCCGAAGGACGACCTGTGGCGGAAGTCGCTCGACGCGATGATCGTCGAAGTCGAACGGGCCGAGGCGCTCGGGCTCGATGGCATAGTGATGCACCCCGGCAGTTTCGTGGAGTCGGATGAGCTGACCGGGTTGGGACGGATCGCCACCGCGATTGATGAAATTCATCAATCGACGAAGGGTGTTCGCACGGAACTCTGGCTGGAGACCACGGCCGGGCAGGGGACCAACCTCGGGCACCGGTTCGAGCATCTCGCGGCGATCCTCGGAGCCGTCCGCGAGCCGGAGCGGTTGGGCGTGTGCGTCGACAGTTGCCACATCTTCGCCGCCGGGTATCCGCTTCAGTCGCCGGACGAGTACCAGGCCACGATGGTCGAGTTCGACCGCGTCATCGGCCGGAACCGCATCCGGGCCTGGCACCTCAACGACAGCAAAAAACCGCTCGGCAGCCGCGTGGACCGGCACGAGCACATCGGCGAGGGCTGCTTAGGTCTCGAACCATTTCGGCACATCCTGAACGACCCAGTCTTCCGCAAGATCCCGATGTATTTGGAGACTGAAAAGAATGAGCGGGATGGCGAAGCCATGGACGCCATCAACCTGCGGGTTCTGCGTGGCTTGCGTGCGACAGCGTAGCTTCGGCTGTCAGCATCCGGGTTGTCCCGATCCGTATCGGTCATTACACTCCCGGCCCGATTCACCTCTCCGGTTTTGATCACTTCAGATGCCGACTTCCGGGATGCCTTTGCACCGCCGTTCCAGGGTGGCCTGTTGGTTCGTCTGCGGTTTGTTCGCCGCGACGATCAGCCTGGCCGCGTGCCGTTCCGCCTGCGCGGGCGATGTGGACGGTGACGCACATCCCGAACTGCTGATTCTCGACACCGGCGACCACCTGCGTGGCTACAGCCGCGGCATCGAGAACGGCGAGTTGCTATGGCAACCCGATCAGGGCCACCCGGTGCGGATTCCCGTCGGCCTCATCGACCGGCTCGATGTCGCCCCGGTGCTGGCTACGTCAGATGAGAGCGTCGAAGATCTTCCGCCGTCGCCCAGTGATGCCGAAGTGTCGGCAGACAACGCGGTCGGTCCCGACGAGGGGGGCGAGGAGCCGCCGTGGATCGAAGAGGTTCCGCTCGTCAGTCTCGTGCCGCGGACCTATCACTTCGTGATGGGCAGCGCGAACGTCTGGACGCAGCGGATCAACTTCGGCGGACAGTTCATCGACGGCAACGCGCAGACCGATCTCGTCAATGTGATGGTCAATTTCGAGAACGGCACGCCGCGCGAGATGCGGCAGATCGACCTCGTCGGTAACTGGGGCCGCAATCAGAATCGGCAGACCGCGAACAAATGGGTGCTGAACGGCAACTTCGACTGGCCGCTCGATCTGGAGAACAAATGGATCTCGTTCTTCCCCATCAAGAACGAGTACGACGCGCCGGCGAACCTGGATTACCGGGGCACGCTGTCGACGGGCCTCGGCTACCGCTACTTCAATGAACCGAAACGGCGGTTGATCACGCGCGTCGGCCCCGCGTATACCATCGAACTGTTCCGCGAGCCGGCGGATCACCGCGAGTCGCCCGACCTGTTCGCCGAAGTCGAGATCCGCTGGGGCCTGTTCCAGCGGACGTCGATCGAACAGCGAATGCGCGTGCAGCCGAGCGTGCTCAACATCGAGCTCGTCCGCGTGTTCAGCACCACGGGCCTGATGCTCGACCTGGACGAAGAGGACCGCTGGAAGCTGCGGCTGGGGATGCAGTACACCTACAACTCGCAGCCCAACCCCGGCCGCGAGCCAGGCGATTACACCTCGACGGTGTCGCTGGTGTACACGCGGAAGTGACGCAACAACCGTAAAGTGCCCCGCGCTCAAAGTGTCCCGGACGCTTGGAGCGTCCGGGACACTGGCTATCGCGGCGGGTCGAGCACCACTTTCAGCGTCACGTCTTTGCCGTCGCGCAGGACGACCACCGACACTTCCTCCCCCGCTTTGAACTTGCGGAGCGCGAGGTCGAAGTCGTCGAGGCCGGTGATCTTGTTGTCGCCGATCTTGACGATGCGGTCGCCCCCCTTGAGGCCCCCCTTCTCCGCCGGGCTGCCGGGGGCCGCGCCGCCGATCGCATACCCCTCCCCTTCGCTGCCGAAGTCGGGAATCGTGCCGAAGTACGGCCGGTTGCCGCCCCGTTGCGGCGACGCGGGCTGTTTCACCTCGACATACGCCGGGCGTTCGGCGTTCTGAGCCGTCTGCACGATGAGCGGTTCGAGCAGCTCAACCACGCGGACCATGCCGTCGAGATTGATCTTCTCCCAATCGTCGCTCGGCCGGTGGTAGTCGGGATGGTTCCCCGTGAAGAAGTGCAGCACGGGAATCTTCTTCCCGTAGAACGACGAATGATCGCTCGGCCCGAACCCCTCCGGCTTGAACGACAGTTGGAACTTCGCCAGTTCGTTGAGGGCCTTCAGTTCCGGCTCCCAGCGGGGCGTCGTCGCCGTGCCGTAGACGATGAGCTTGTCGTCCTTCAACCGGCCGACCATGTCCATGTTGAACATGGCGATTGTCTTTTCCAGCGGAAACACCGGCTCTTTCACGTATCGCGCGGAACCGAGCAGGCCGAGTTCCTCGCCGGTGAACGCCATGAACACCAGCCGCCGCGACAGCTTCTCCGGCCGCGCCGCCAGCCGCCGCGCGAGTTCAATGAGCGCGACCGTGCCCGAGGCGTTGTCGTCGGCCCCGTTGTGGATGTCGGTCGATCCCGGCGACAGCGAATTCGCCCCGCCGCGGCCGACGTGATCGTAGTGCGCGCCGATGACGATGGTCTCGTCGGCCAGCGGTCCCGTCCCCTCCAGCACGCCGATGACGTTGGAGACATCGGTATGGATGCGCTCCACCGTCGAGCCGCCACGGACTTTCCAGCCCGGAAGGACAGCCGAGTGCGGCTTGCCGTCGGCGTCGATCGCGGCTTCCAGATCGGCGAGCGTCTTGCCGAGCGCGGGTTTGAGCAGCGCGTCGCACTGGGCTTGTGTGATGTGGAACGCGGGCGGACCGGCTTTGCCATCGCCGTGGCCGGCGTAGCCGAACGCCATCAGTTCATCGTCGCCCGCGGTTTCGGTCGTCTTCGCCTTGAGCGACTTCCATTTCGCGACGGCATCGGCGAGCTTCTTCGTCGCTTCGTCGACTTTGTCCGTGGCGGCCTTGTCGGTCGACAGCAAGGTATCGGCGAGTTCGGCGATCTCGGCCTGCGACTTGGCAATCCCGGCTTGACGGTCCTCCGCCTTTTTCTTCACGGCATACGGGTCGTTGACGAACAGCACCGCGACCGCGCCGTGCTGCACGGCCTGGCTCATTTTCGTCCGCAGTTCCGCGTGACGGGAGATGCCGTGCGGACCCTTCGCCGCGAACTTGCCGTCCTTCTCGCCTTGTCCCGGATTGCGGCGCAGGATGATGACCACCTTGCCGGTGACGTCGACGTCGGCGAAGTCGTTGTAGTCGAGATCCTTGGCCTCGATGCCGTAGCTGCAGAACACGACCTCGGCGTCGAACTGCCCCGACCCGGCGAACGAACAGGGCTGGAAGTCCTTGTCAGCCGTCAGCGCGATCGTCTTGTTGTCCGGGCCGAGAAACTCGACCGTCGTCGTGCCGACGATCTTCGCACCGGACACGATGTCGAACTTCTGAAACGCCCCGTCATTGACCCGCGTGACGTCCAGCCCGGCGGCGGCGAATTGTTGCCGGACGAATTCCGCGGCGTGATTCAGCCCCTCGGTGCCGACGCCGCGGCCTTCGAGGTCGTCGCTGGACAGATACTTGACGTTGTCGAGCAGCCGGGCCTTGGCCTCGGTGACGGCATCGGCGGCGAACGCCGGAACGGTCGACATCAGTCCGGCGAACAGGTACGCCCACGCCCATCGCAAACTACGCACCGTCATCGCCGCTCTCCCGCCGTGTGACCAATTCCCAATCAACCTACGCCGATTGTAGGCAGACCGCGGGCGCGGACGCCATCAAGGAGCAGATTGGAGTAGGGTGGGCCGAGTCATCGAGTCCCACCACGAATGAAGGTTCAATGACCAATTCTCAATGACGAGTTTAATTCTTGTCTTGTCATTGAAAACGGGTCATTACTCTTTGGTGGGACTCGAAGACTCGGCCCACCCTACGCTCACCGCTTCGCCGCACCCTGGGCGCGGATCATTTCGATCGGCGACAGCTTGCGGCCATCGGGGGCGGTGGTCGGCGCGGCGGGCTTTTCCACCGGGGCAGCAGGCGCAGGGGCTGCCGCGGGAGGGGCCTCGGCAACCGGGGCCGCAGCCGCGACGACCGGTGCGGGAGCGCCACCGGCCTGCTTGGCGGCCTGTTGTTGACGGATCAGATCCAGCGGCGACGGCTTCCCGGCGGCGGGTGCGGCTGCCGACGGTTTGGCGGCTCCGGCAGCCCGGATGGCGTCCAGCGGGCTGCCCCCGGCGGCGGGCTTCGGGGCGGCGGCCGCGGCGGGCTTTTTCTCCGCGGCCGGCTTGGCCTCTTCCTTCTTGACTTTTGGCTTAGGCGCGTCGACCACCGTCAGGAACGCTGGGTCGATGTCGTACCAGCCGATGTCCACCGGGCCGTCGAACTCGACGAGCGCCCGGCAGTTCATGTTCACCGTGCGGACCTTGCCGGTCCACTCGGCGAACCGCTTGAGTTCGGGGACGGCGGCGTCCACCACCACCCACTTGTCGGTCAGCTTCGCCTTCAGTTTCTCGGCCAGTTCAATCGACATCGCTCGGCCTGCTCCTGGAAAACGCGACCCGACGGCGGAGCGCAATCTCCCCGCGGCATTTTCACTTCCGAATTCTGGTCGGGACGCCCGGCGAAATCAAGCCGTGGTGTTTTCGTAGGGTGCAGTCGAGGCTTCGTGAGGCTTACCGTCTTCGTTGGAGTCCAGCCTTTAGGCTGTCTTCTCTGAATTGAAGCGTCCAAAGACAGCCTAAAGGCTGGACTCCAACGGGGTGAGCCTCGCAAAGCCTCGACTGCACCCTACAAATCGCAGTTCCTTGAAAATCACGTCCGTCGCGGGTACTGTCCGCGGAAATCAGCGAGCGGCGGCTCGGGCGCTGGTGGTGTGCGCGCACATCGCGCCCCGTCGGTTCAGGCAGTCCAGGGATTGCGATCCCTGGGCGTCAACTGCTTCTCAGGCAACGACTTCAGGAAAGATCTCATGGCGACGAAGTACGTCTATTTCTTCGGCAACGGCAAGTCGGACGGCGACGCCAAGTTGCGCGAGCTGCTGGGGGGCAAGGGCGCCAACCTGGCCGAGATGAGCAACATCGGCCTCCCCGTGCCGGCCGGGTTCACCATCACCACCGAAGTCTGCACCTACTACTACGCCAACGACCGCAAGTATCCGCCCGAACTCGCCGCGCAAGTCAAAGAAGCGATGGCGAAGGTCGAAGCGTCGATGGGCAAGAAGTTCGGCGATCCGGCCAACCCGCTCCTCGTCTCCTGCCGATCGGGCGCTCGCGACTCGATGCCCGGCATGATGGACACCGTCCTCAACATCGGACTCAACGACCAGACCGTTCTCTCGCTGGCCAAGGCGTCCGGCAACGAGCGGTTTGCGTGGGACAGCTACCGCCGCTTCATCCAGATGTACGGCGATGTCGTGCTCGGCATGAAGCCGGAGAAGAAGACCGACAGCGACCCCTTTGAAGAGCTGCTCGAAAAGAAGAAGCACGCCGCCAAGGTGGAGGTCGACAGCGACCTGTCGGTGGCCCAGTTGAAAGAGTTGGTCGCCGAGTTCAAGGCCGCCGTGAAGGCGAAGACCGGCAAGGACTTCCCCACCGATCCGATGGAGCAGGTGTGGGGCGCCGCCGGCGCGGTGTTCGGCTCGTGGATGAACGACCGCGCGATGGTCTATCGCCGCACCTACGGCATCCCCCACGAATGGGGTACGGCAGTTAACGTGCAGGCGATGGTCTTCGGCAACCTCGGCAATGATTGCGCGACCGGCGTCGCGCTGACCCGCGACGGGGCGCTGGGGACGCCCGGCTACTGCGGCGACTACCTCATCAACGCCCAGGGGGAAGACGTCGTCGCCGGCATCCGCACTCCGCTGCGGATCGAAGAGACGCTCGCCAAGGACATGCCCCAGGCGTTCGCCGAACTCGACGACATCGGCAAGAAGCTCGAAGCGCACTACAAGGACGTGCAGGACATCGAGTTCACCGTCGAACGCGGCAAGGTCTACATGCTGCAGACCCGCAATGCGAAGCGGACCGGCTTCGCCGCCGTGCGGATCGCGGTCGATCTCGTCGACGAGGGGAAGATCAGCGACAAGGACGCCTTGTCCCAGAAGCGGATTCCCGCCGACGACTTGAATCAGCTTTTGCAGCCCGTGTTCGACAAGGCGGGGAAGGATGCCGCCCAGAAGGGGGGCAAGCTGCTCACCAAGGCGATCAACGCCGGCCCCGGCGCTGCAACCGGTCAGATCGTCTTCCATGCCGACGAAGCCGAAGCGAAGTTCCTCGCCAATCCGAAGCTCGATCTGGTCCTGGTGCGTCGCGAAACGACGCCGGAAGACCTCCGCGGCATGAAGGTCGCCAAGGGGATTCTGACGGCGTTCGGCGGAGCCAGCTCGCACGCGGCCCTCGTCAGCCGCCAGATGGGCAAGGTCTGCGTCGTCGGTGCGTCCGATCTGACGATCAACTACGAAAAGGCCACGGTTTCGGTCGCCGGTCAGACCCTGAAGGAAGGGGACTGGATCAGCATCGACGGGTTCACAGGCGAAGTCTACGCGGGCAAGGTGGACACCAAGCCCAGCGAAGTCATTCAGGTGCTCATCAACCAGACGATGAAGCCGGAAGAATCGCCGATGTACCAGCGGTTCGCGAAGCTGATGACGTGGGCCGACAAGTACCGCCAATTGAAGGTCCGCACCAACGCCGACTCCCCCAGGGACGCCACGACCGCGGTCGCATTCGGCGCGGAAGGGATCGGCCTGTGCCGCACCGAGCACATGTTCTTCGATCACGTTGACGAGTTCCGCGAAATGATTCTCGCGGATGATCTCGAAACGCGCGAAGCGGCCCTCCAGAAACTGCTGCCGTTCCAACGGGACGACTTCGCCGGGCTGTTCAAGGCGATGCAGGGCCGCCCGGTCACGATCCGGCTGCTCGACCCGCCTTTGCACGAGTTCCTGCCGCACGATCATGCGGCCCAGCAGGCGATGTCCGAAAAGATCGACGTGCCGGTCGATTACATCGTCCGCCGCGTCAACGAGCTGCACGAATCGAACCCGATGCTCGGACACCGCGGTTGCCGGCTGGGCATCGTCTATCAGGAGATCACGGCGATGCAGGCCCGGGCGATCTTCGAAGCTGCGTGCGACGTGAAGAAGTCCGGCGTCGACGTGAAGCCCGAAGTGATGATCCCGCTCGTCGGCTACCTCACCGAGTTCAAGGACCAGGAAAAGGTCATCCGCGCTCAGGCGGACGCCGTCTTCGCCGAGAAAAAGATCAAGGTCGACTACCTGGT
>Ga0163144_10017404_pt1 | contig 14638 bp, 16 predicted proteins | sample OliLak19BULKMAT1_FD_123175 | JGI IMG/M metagenome (GOLD analysis project Ga0163144, IMG submission 123175) | Freshwater microbial mat bacterial communities from Lake Vanda, McMurdo Dry Valleys, Antarctica - Oligotrophic Lake LV.19.BULKMAT1 | ecosystem: Environmental > Aquatic > Freshwater >... | reverse complement strand
GAGTTTCCGTAGTCCGTAGTCCGTAGTCCGTAGTCCGTAGTCCGTAGTCCGTAGTCCGTAGTCCGTAGTCCGTAGTCCGTAGTCCGTAGTCCGTAGTCCGTAGTCCGTAGTCCGTAGTCCGTAATAGCATTGCAACGGGCCGGGTTGCGAAGCAACAAGAAGCCCCATTATACGTTCCGGCTGCATCAGTTTTCGGCGCGCCTGTTGTGTTTCAATGCGTAGGATGGGGCCTCTTGTCGCTCACGCGACCCGGCCCGTTGGGCCGGGCCACCCTGCGGACAACGGACCACGGACCACGGCAATTCGCAGGCTAGAAGCCGGCGCGACATACGCTAGCGCAACGCGCGGGTGAATCCTATACTTCGCTCATCCCGAAAAACCGGAGCTCCACGTTCAATGTCTCATTCGACTCGTTTTTCATTCCTGAGCCGACTGCTCTGGCTGGCGCCGGTCGTCCTGCTGGGCTTGATCGCTTACGTCGTGATGCTCGCGCTGAACGCCGAATCGCGCCCCGCCCCGCTGCCGCCCGTCGCCATCGCCGAAGGTTACCCGTTGACGCTCGTTGAAGCCGACGGCCGCCACGTCATCATCCCGCGGAAACCGGTGCGCATCATCGCCACCAACGCCGGCATGGCCGACATTCTCGCCGCGCTGGTTCCGCCCGAACGCATCGCCGGAGTGCCGGACACCGTGGATGGTTTTGCCGGAGCCAAAGAATTTTTCGCGGCGCATAAGGAAGTCAAACGTTTCGACAAATACCAGGCCGAACCGCTCCTGGCGCTCAAACCCGATCTGATTCTCAGCAATTCGTTTCAAGACGCGACGACCACATCCATCCTGGAAAAAAACGGCGTCCCCGTGCTGCGTTTTGAATATTACAAAACCATGCAGAGTATCCGCGCCTCGGTGCGGGTGGTCGCAACGGCCGTCGGCGAAAGTCAGAAGGGCGAAGCCTTAGCCGCGCGGTTCGATGCCCGCATCGCCGCCGTCAAAAATGCCGTCGCCGGAAGACCGCGTCCGCGCGTGCTGTCCTATTCCAATTATGGACAAGGCTTCTGTGTGGGCATGGGTGAAAGCCAGGACGAGATCATTCAGATTGCCGGCGCCGTGAACGCCGCCGCCGAAATGAATCTCAAAGGCCACGTCCGCTTCACGTTTGAACAACTGTTGAAGCTGAATCCCGATTGGCTGATCGTCTCCGGCGACGAGGGCATGAACAGCCCGCAGGTGAAAATCCTGATGAACGAGGTTACCCTGGCGCAATTGCCCGCGTTGAAGAACATGAGAATCGCCGTCATCCCCGACAACACCTACAGTTCCATTTCACACTACATCGTGGACGCCATCGAAGTTCTCGCGCGCCAGATTCATCCCGCCGCCTTCGCCGCCGATTGCGAGAAATGCAAAACCCCCGCAGTTTCTCAATTAATGACCCGCCCGCCCGCCGCCGCCGCCAAAGGTCCCGCGGAAAAATGAAGCACGCCCGCTCACTCTGGCTGTGTTCCACGCTGCTGCTGGCTCTGCCGCTGCTGATTCTCATCGCCGTCGGCTACAGCGAAACCGGCAGCGAAGGCCTTGTCGCCGCGATGCGCTTTTTGCTCAGCCTGATCGGCGTCGGCGAACCGTTCGGCCAGCAGGAGATTCTCAAGCTGCGTTTAGTGCGAGCCCTCTGCGCGGCTGGCGTCGGCGGCAGTCTTGCGCTGGCAGGCGCGATGACGCAGGGCCTCTTCCGAAACCCGCTCGCCGAACCGGGCCTGCTCGGCATCGGCAGCGGCGCGAGCCTCGGCGCGGTGATCGCCATCGCGATGCTCGGCGGCTACGGCCCCGACGTCTGGACGCGCGCGACCACCGCGACCGAAATCGGCGCGCTCAGCGGTTATTTCTCTCTGGGCCTGATTCCCGTCCTCGCCTTTTGCGGCGCGCTCGTGTCCGCGTTCACGATCTACCGCCTCGCCACGCGCCGCGGACGCATCTCCGTTCCGACACTTCTGCTCACCGGCCTCGCGATCAATTCCCTGCTGGGCGCGTTGATGGCCGGACTGCAAGTTTTATTGCTGCAGGACTGGCAGGTCTCTCGCGCGATTATTTCATGGGGCTTCGGCACGCTCGACGACCGCGGCACGTTCCATCTCGCCGTGGTCGGAACCGGGTCGATGCTGGCGCTGGCCACGATTCCATTCGTCGCGCTGGAACTCGATCTCATGGCCGGCGGCGAAGAAGACGCGGCGGCCCTCGGAGCCGATCCCGTAAAAATAAAAACGTTCGTTCTCGCCAGCGTGGCGCTCGCGACCGCCGCCGCCATTTCCGTCAGCGGCCAGATCGCCTTCGTCGGCCTGCTGGTCCCGCACGTCACGCGCGCGATCGTCGGGCCGCACCACCGCGTGCTGCTGCCCATCTCATTCCTCGCCGGAGCCGCGCTGCTGGTGAGCGTCGTTGTCTTCCAGCACGTCGTCTGCCCGCTCGCCGCCGACTCCTTTCAGCGCGCCGGCCACACCAATCTAGGACTGGTTTTTTCGCGCTGCACCGCCCTGCAACCCGGCGTGGTCACGTCCCTGATGGGCGCCCCATTTTTCCTGTATCTCTTATTGCGCCAGCAATCCCGCGCCATGGCATCTTAATTGGAGCGGCGCCGTGCCAGAAACCAGAAACGAAAAACGAGAGACCAGAAACCCCGCCGTCTCCACGCGCGACGTCGTGCTCACCTATCCCAACGGAATCCGCGCGCTCAACGGCGTGTCGCTGCGGATCGCGCACGGCGAATTTCTCGCGATCATCGGGCCGAACGGCTCCGGCAAAAGCAGCCTCCTGCGCACCATCGCCGGATTGCAACCCATCGACAGCGGCGGCATTCTCATCGAAAACGAGCCGCTGCCGGAGCTCGATTCCCAGGAGCGCGCGCGCCGCATCGCTCTCGTTCCGCAACTTCTCGAAGTGCTGCCCGGCTACAGTGTCGAGGATTTTGTGCTGATGGGCCGTTACGCGCACCTGTCCGGCTGGCGCCTCTTCAGCAAGCACGACCGTGAGATCGCCGCCGACTGCCTTCGGCGCGTGGACGCACACGATTTTCTCTCGCGCGCCATGAACGAGATGTCCGGCGGCGAACGCCAGCGCGTGCTGATCGCGCGCGCGCTCGCTCAGGAATCGCGCACGATCCTGCTCGACGAACCGACCAGCGCGCTTGATCTGAAACACCAGCTCATCGTCTATAAATTAATTTTCGAGATGCACCGCGCCGCCGGCCGCACCATCGCCGTCGTAACGCACGATCTGAATCTCGCCAGCCAGTTCGCCGACCGCCTCGTGCTCATGCAGAGCGGAAAAATCGTCAGCGAAGGAACGCCCGCCGACGTCCTGTGCCGCGAAACAATCGAAAAAGTTTACGGCCCCGACCTGGCCTTCGGCACCTTCGACCAAACCCTCACCGGAACCCCGCGCCCGTGGGTGCTCCCGTGGGCGCGGCCCTCATGAAATCGACGATTGACGAGACGATTGAAAAAATGTGCCACACGGAGGTGGGGCAGACATTCCTGTCTGAAGGGGACGGGCTCCGCCTGCACTTCGAGAATTGTAGCTCTCGCCGTTCTCTGTGCCTCCGCGTCTCTGCGGTGAAAAAGCTGCCTTTGGAGCTAGCCCAGAGGATAACCAATCTCAACAATATCTTCGCGGATCTCATCGAGCGTCGTGGCCTCCGACGAAATGGATTCAACCAGCGCCGCCGTCAGCGGCACCTGATCAAATAGTTTCTGAATATCCGCGAGCTCCACGTCGAACTCAAAATACTCCGACGCAAACGCCTGATATTTTTCCGGATCACCATCCAGATGACGCAGCAGATCTTCCGACCCATCCACGTCCGCTCCAGCCGGGAATTCAAGCGGTCCCGTTTTCCATTCGTGATCAAGCACGCCGCGCCAGATCAGGAAGGTCATGTCCTCGCTCACAAAAGCGGGCTCAGTCAGCATGTATCCGAACTCCGCCGGAAGACTCTCAACGAGGCCCGGAAAAATGCCGCTCTTCTTGCCGCCACGGTACGGGCTCATCGCCGCTTCGTGAGCAAAACCCTTGATCGCCGCGCCCGGTTTTCCGAACCAGATAAAAAAATCGTCGCCCGAACCATTGCGCATCGACGCCATCATGGAATCGGGAGCCCACGTCGCATCGAAAGAATAGTAGCGAAAGTCCCACTCGGGAGAAAGGATGGCATCGAGCGCGGCTAAGGATTGAGTCAATTTTAACAACGTCGCGATGTCTGGAAGCGCGTTCAGATTCCGTGTAGAGGGACCGTTCATAAGAGTTTCCATCTGACCTCGCCGACGAGGGACGATGGGAGAAACGATGCCGACAGCCAATCGTCAATCGTACATCGTCAATTAATACGACTGTCCGCGCTCACCACCTGCCCCGACACGCCCGCGTTTTCAAGCACCGCCGCAACCGCAAGCGCCACACTTCTGGCCCCATCCGTCTCCGGCTTAAGAACCCTGCGCGCTTTCGCCGCCGCCGCGAATTCCGGAGTCGCCGTGCGCCCCATCGCGGACTCCGGCACGAACGGCGGCAGCACCGCGTTCACGCGCACGCCGAGCGATCCCCATTCGCGCGCCGCCGATTTAACCAGCGCCAGCATGCCGCCGTGCGCCATCGCGTACGCCGCGCCGCCCGCGCGCCCGGCCACCGCCGCATGTGACGACAGCGCCACGATCGAGCCCGATTTCTGTTTGATGAACTGCCGCGAAAACGCTTTTAACGTCAGGAAAAACGCGCGCAGATCCACATTCATCACCGCCAGCACATCCGCTTCCTTCAGCGTGAGCACCGGCCCATCGCGCACGATCCCCGCCGACCACACCAGCGCATCCAGCGATGCGAAATCGTTTAAGTATGCCGCCGCCAGCGCCGCGGGAGATGCCGCATCCGAAAAGTCAGCCGCGTACAGCGTCGCCTTCAAGCCCTTTCCAGAAGCCTCCGCCGCGAGCGCGTCGCACGGCTCCCTGTGCAAATGGAAATGCAGCCCGACGGAATACCCGCGCGCCAAAAGCTCGCGCGCAATCGCGCCGCCAAGAGTTCCAGAAGCACCGAGCACCAGAGCGTTAGGCATAACGCCTTTCCAATAGTTCTTCGAATTCCGGAAGCGCAACGAGTAACACGTTTGCCAAAAAGTGTGCCACTGATGTCGCCCGCCAGTGCGGCTCACATCGCCGTAATGCCCAGCTTCTCCATCAGCGCCTTATCCTGCCGCGCTTCGGGATTGCCGGTCGTCAGCAATTTCTCACCGTAGAAAATCGAATTCGCGCCGGCCAGAAAACACAGCGCCTGGATCGCTTCGGACATCTGCTGCCGCCCCGCCGACAACCGCACCATGCTCGCCGGCATCGTGATGCGCGCCACCGCGATCGTGCGCACAAATTCCAGCGGATCGAGTTTCTCCACGCCATGCAGCGGCGTGCCTTCAACCTGCACCAGGTTATTGATCGGCACGCTCTCCGGCTGCGGATCGAGAGTGGCTAGCTGCGCGATCAATCCCGCGCGAACGCGCCGCGTTTCGCCCATGCCCACGATGCCGCCGCAGCAGACATGAATGCCCGCGCCGCGCACGCGCTCGAGCGTGTCCAAGCGGTCCTTGTACTCGCGCGTCGTGATCACATCGCCGTAAAATTCCGGCGACGTATCCAAGTTGTGATTGTAATAATCGAGTCCCGCGTCTTTGAGCTGCTCGGCCTGCCCGTCGTCCAGCATCCCCAGCGTGCAGCACGTTTCCATGCCCAGCGCCTTCACCGCCTTCACCATCTCTTTTACATTTTCGAGGTCTTTCTGCTTCGGGCTGCGCCACGCGGCGCCCATGCAGAACCGCGTCGCGCCGACGGCCTTGGCCGCGCACGCCGCTTCCAGAACTTCCTTCAGCGGCAGCAGCGCCTGGTTCTCAACGCCGGTGTGATACCGCGCCGCCTGCGGACAGTACCCGCAATCTTCCGAACACCCTCCCGTTTTAATGGAGAGCAGCGTCGAAAGCTGAACCTTGTTCGCATCGAAATGCTGCCGGTGCGTCTGCTGCGCCTTGAACATCAAATCGTTAAACGGAAGATTAAAAAGCGCCTCAACGGCATCGACCGAGATACGTTGAGCAACCGCTGAAACTGTCACGATGACTTCCTTTCGGTGCGTTGTGCCGGACGGGGAGAAGGGGGGACAGGGAGACGGGGAGATCTTAATTCCGGCGTCGCTGGCGTTATGCTCCATTGCTCCGGATGCGAAATCATAGTGACGATTTCACCTAAAATTACTTCGTACTGTTTATCCAAATCCGCCGCTTCAGCAGCAGTGAGATAATTACAGCGAAGCGAAATCTCGGTGCAGCTCTGGCACTCGGCCGCTTCAGCTTCAGCATCGCTTAATTTACAGACAAATGCCGCCGGGTATCGCCGTTTCCGCCAAGCCTCAGCCAGATTATTGCAAACGGATCGCGAGGCTCGTCGGTACTGATCGGTTAATGAGTAACGTTCGTCAGAGGGAAATCGTTTCGTTAATTTAAACACCTGCATCGTAGCATCCATCGCGTGCTGCCAAACCCGAAGCTCGCGAAACGACCTAATGTGCGGCACCCGATTCTCCCCGTCCCGCTGTCACCCCGTCCTGCCGTTACAGCTTCAGCTTGCTGACAATGACCGTCGCATTATGTCCGCCGAATCCCAGGCTGTTGGACAGCACATTGCGGATTTTCAGTTCGCGCGGGCCGCCGGGAACGTAATCCAGATCGCAGTCCGCACCGCCCTGCTTGAAGTTCAGCGTCGCGTGAATCGTGTCTTCCGCCACCGACAGGCACGACACCACGAACTCCACGCCGCCCGCCGCACCCAGCGTATGCCCCGTCATGCTCTTCGTTGAACTGATCGGAATCCGCCGCGCGCGGTCGCCTAGCACCGACTTGATCGCCCGCGTTTCAATGCGGTCGTTCGTCGGCGTGGACGTCCCGTGAGCGTTGATGTAATCAATATCTTCCGGCCGCAGATTCGCATCGCGAAGTGCGCCCTGCATGGCGCGAATGCCGCCGTCGCCATCTTCGCACGGCGAGGTAATATGGTGGCCGTCGCCCGACAATCCGTACCCGGTAAACTCCGCGTAGATCTTCGCGTCGCGCTTTAACGCGTGTTCCAATTCCTCCAGCACCACCACGCCCGCGCCTTCGCCCAGAACGAATCCGTCGCGGTCCATATCGAACGGACGCGACGCGCCCGTCGGGTCGTCGTTGCGCTTGGAGAGCGCGCCCATGTTCGCAAATCCCGCCATGCCCAGCGGCGTCACCGCCGCTTCGCTGCCCCCCGCGAGCATGATATCGGCCTCGCCGTATTGAATCGTGCGCAGCGCCGACCCGAGCGCGTTGGCGCCCGCCGCACACGCCGTGACGATGCAATAGTTCGGGCCGCGCAGTTTAAACATGATCGAGACGTGCGCCGGCGCCGCATTGGCCATCAGCTTTGGGATCAGGAACGGGGATACCTTGCTCGGCCCCTTGGTCATCAAGCGTTCTTTTTGCTCTTCAATTTCGGTGATGCCGCCAATTCCCGTGCCGATCAGCACGCCGCAGCGCGCCGTGTCTTCCTTGCTGAAATCCAGCATCGAATCGGCGACCGCTTCTTTCGCCGCCGCCACCGCCAACTGCGAAAACCGGTCGAGCCGCCTCACCTCCCGCTTCTCGATGTAATTCTCCGGCAGAAAATTTTTCGCCTCGGCTGCAATTTTCACTTCGTGCCGGCTGCAATCGTACGCCTGGATGGGCGCCACGCCGCTGATATTATTGAGCAGCGAATGCCACGTCTCTTTGACGCTCAGACCCACCGGAGTAATCACACCCAGCCCGGTCACTACAACCCGCCGTCTGCCTGAACTCATGTTTACCTCTCCCGTCTTTTTTCCGCGGCCATCCACGCGATGAAAGCCGCTGTCGCACTGGCATTCAAGCCCTCGGGGATAGATCGCGCGAGCGGTGCTAACCCCTGCAAGACAGGGGGCGCATCCGGCCGAAAATCCACGAACGGAATGCCATGTCGTAGGGCAGGCAATCCGCCTGCCCCGTCCGTTGGGAGTGCGCGTGAAGCGTCTCAAGCGTGTTCCACCGGTCTTTCAATCGGACGGCAGATCAGCCCTTGGCCTTCAACTGCTCTTCGATGAACTTGACTGTGTCTCCAACGGTTTTGATCTTGCCTTCGGCATCATCGGGAATGTTGATATCGAATTCATCTTCGAACTCCATCACCAGTTCAGCCTGATCCAGCGAATCGGCGCCCAAATCTTCGCCAAACTTGGTCTCCATATTCACCTTCTCTTTGGCCACATCCAGCTTCTGACAGATGATATCGACAACTTTATCTTTAACGGCCTGGCTCTCCATGCGATCCTCCAAATGACGCCCTTTCGCTGCGGAAAACGGTGTGTTCCACGCGCCGCGACTGAGACTTCTTTTAAACCTGACAGCCCGCGCCCAAAAACAGTTTCAAGCGGTTTCTGTCGTAACTGCAATTGAAGCGTCGAAATATAGCGGATGCACTTCCACTGTGCAAACGCCAGACATTGTACCGCACGCTTCCAGCCTGCCCGTCCCTTTTTCTATCCGTCGCCGCCATTGTTCTCTAGCTCGCTGAGCGCCCGGCGCGCCGTTGTATTCCCCTCCCCTTGAGGGAGGGGGTAGGGGTAGGGGTTTAGCCGCCGCCGACTCAAGCGCCCATCCAATCAACAGCGCCCCGTGTCCTCTGCGCCTCTGTGGCAAAGTCGTGTTCGTTGCAATTCGCCGTTCGCCATTCACATCGCCATCCCGCCGCACACGCTGAGCACCTGGCCCGTCACATACGACGCGTCGCTCGACGCCAGAAAATAAACCGCGCTGGCAATGTCGTCGCCCGTTCCCGAACGCCCCAGCGGCACCGAGGTCATCAGCGCTTTTTTCTGATCTTCCGTCAGCTTCGCCGTCATGTCCGTATCCACCAATCCCGGCGCGATCGCATTCACGCGCACGCCGCGCGATGCAAATTCCCGCGCCGCCGATTTCGTCAACCCGATCAGTCCCGCCTTCGCCGCGCAATAGTTCGCCTGCCCCGCGTTCCCGATCAGTGCAACGACGCTTGAAATATTCACGATCGATCCGCTGCGTGCCTTCAGCATCGGACGCGCCACCGCGCGCAGCATCTTAAACGCGCCGTTCAAATTCGTGTTAATCACCGCATTCCACGCCTCATCGCTCATGCGCACGAGAAGTCCATCCTGCGTGATGCCGGCGTTATTCACGAGTACATCCACTTTGCCAAAGTCTTTAATAATCTGATCGACGGCCGCGTCGATCTGCGCGCCATCCGCCACGTCGCAGCCGTAGCCAATGCACCTCGCCCCGCGCGAAGAGAGCTCCGCCGCTAGTCCCGACGCCGCCTCCGCATTGCGCCCCAGGATCGCGACACTCGCGCCTCCTTTATGCAGCTTCTCGGAGACCGCCTTGCCAATCCCGCGCGCCCCGCCCGTCACGATTACCACCTTGCCATCAAAACTCATCGATTCTCTCCTTAACTATTTTCACCGCAGAGACGCAGAGGCGCAGAGAACGGCGACGATCAATTACTTTTTACTCCGTTTCGCTGCCACGATATCCAAATGTTTGCCATCAAATCTAAACTGAAACGATTGCCCCACTGCCGACTCTTTGCTGCCAATCATTTTCCGCGCGGGACTGTGAATGGCCAAAAGTGAAGACCTTGCCTTTGTCGTCGCCTCACTCACGATCTTTATCTTTAAAACAAAGCGCGGATCCACATCAACGATCAGCATCTTGCCCTTGTGGTCGCTCAGAAAACCGAGCTCAATAATGTCACCTTGAAACGTCCCCACTTTCGGCGCAACGATCTCATCCGCCGCAGCAGCGCAGAAATTCAAGAGCAGTAACGAAAGCAAAATCCATCTCATCTCTTCGCCGTTCTCTGCGCCTCTGCGTCTCTGCGGTGATATATCAATCCGTAAACGCCTGCACATCCGCCCAGTTGGTCACGCTCCGGCACTCCGCTTCCGGCGCGATCCGCTTGATCATGTTGCTCACCGTGCTGCCCGGCCCCAGTTCCAGGAACTGCTGCCGCCCCGTGCTGATCAGGTTCTTCACCGACTGTTCCCACAAGACGGGGCTGCTGATCTGCCGCTTCAATCCTTCGCGGATTTCCGCCGGATCCTGCACGCGCACAGCCGAATAATTCGCGTACACCGGCTGACTGGCGTGTGTCACGTTCGCCGCGTCGACGAACGGCGCGAACGCCTCCGCAGCCGGCTGCATCAGCGCCGTGTGAAACGCCCCCGCGACCGCCAGCTTCATTACGCGCTTTGCGCCCGCCGCCTTGCACAATTCCATCGCCCTCGCCAGCGCCTCGTTCGCGCCGCCGATCACGATCTGTCCGCCGCCATTGAAATTGGAGGGCGCGACAATTCCGCCCGTCTCCGCCGCCGCCTGAACACACGCGGCTTTAATTTTTTCCACGTCCAGGTTGATCACCACCGCCATCCCGCACGGCACCTTCTCAGACGCCATCTTCATCAGTTCGCCGCGCTGGCGCACCAGCGTGATCGCGTCGTCGAAATTCAGCGAATCCACCGCCGCCAGCGCCGCGTATTCGCCCAGAGAAAGCCCCGCCGCCGCGCTGCACCCCAGCGGCTTGCCGCGCTTGATCTCCAGTGCTTTTTTTATCGCAAGCCCGATCAGCACGAGCGCCGGTTGCTGCACCGCCGTATCCACCAGCGCCGTCTCCGGCCCCTCAAACATGACTGTGCTCAAATTAAATCCCAGCAGCTCATCCGCGCGAGTAAACAGTGCGCGAACCTCCGGCAGCGCCTCCGCCAGATCCTTCCCCATCCCGACCTGCTGCGCGCCCTGCCCCGGAAAAACCAGCACCCAACTGTCTGACATGAATTTCTCCACAAAAACAGATTCAACACGAAGACACAAAGACTCAAAGTCACGAAGAAGGGTTTGGTTGAATTGCGGCCGAAACTGAATCTCAAGTTTTTCTTTGAGTCTTCGTGCCTTTGTGTTGAGGCTGTTTGCTGTTGTTTTTCACCATTCGATCACGGCCGATGTCCACGTCAGCCCCGCGCCGAACGCCAGGGTGATGATCGGTTTCCCTTTCACTAGGCGCCCCGAACGGCTGGCTTCGTCGAGCGCGATCGGGACCGAGGCGGCCGAGGTATTTCCGTACATCTGCAGATTCGTGATGAACAGATCCAGCGGCAGATCGAGACGCTCGGCCGCCGCTTCGATAATGCGGATGTTGGCCTGATGCGGCACAATCGCGCCGATGTCTTCCTTCTTTAAATGGTGGCGCTCCATCGCTTCACGGATCATCTCGACGGCCGTGATCACGCCAAAACGGAACACCTCGCGCCCATCCAGCCGCACGAAATTCTGCTTCTCATCCAGCGTCGCCTTGGATGTCGGCAGCAGCGATCCGCCCGCTGGAATATTGAGCAGGTTGGCGCCGCGGCCGTCGGCGTAAATGCGTGTGGAAAGAATTTTATGGCTCGGTTTGTTCTCGCGCGGCGGCCCCATCACGACAGCGCCGGCTCCGTCTCCGAACAAGATGCAGGTCGTGCGATCGGAATAATCCATCAGGCGCGAAATAATCTCGGCGCCGCACACCAACACGTTCTTCGCCATGCCCGATCCGATGTACGCCTGCGCGGTCGACACCGCGTAAAGAAATCCAGAACAGGCCGCGGATAAATCAAACGCGCCCATCTTCGTCTCGGCCAGACCGAGTTTGTTCTGTAAAATACAGGCCGTGGAAGGGAAGGGGTAATCGGGGGTAATCGTGCCGATGATGATCAGATCGATCTCGTCGGCCTTTATTTCTGAATTCTCAATCGCCGCGCGGGAGGCTTGAAGGCACAGATCGCTTGTCGCCTCGTCGGGCGCCGCGATGCGGCGTTCTTTAATGCCGGTGCGCGTGGTGATCCATTCGTCGGTCGTTTCGAGCGTGCGGGAAAAGTCCAGATTGGTCAGCTTCTTTTTTGGCGTATACGAGCCGGTACCGTAAATCGCGGCACATTGCATTCGTGCTGACCCTCAATTAAACGGCGGTCTGGAGTCTAAAGTCTAGACCCCAGACTCTAGACTTTTACTTGTGCAGACCGCAGCGACTCTAGACTCTAGACCCCAGACTCTAGACTCTAGACTTTTTAGTGCACTACTTCGTTTGGGCGCCTGCTGCGGCTTCGGGCTCGGCTTCGACTTTGATCACTTCCACGCCGCGATAGTACCCGCAGTAGCCGCACACCTGGTGTGAACGGTTCTGCTGGCCGCACTTGGAGCAGACCCCCAGCATGGGGGACTTCAGGAAATCGTGCGCGCGCCGCATGCCCTTGCGCGATGTTGAATGTCTTCGTTTAGGATGTGCCATTTCTTCCGACCTTTATTCCTTGCGAGCCAAAAGCCCCGCGCTGCAACAACAAAAGCGGCGGCCACGCAATGGCCGCCACGCAAAGTGATCGCTGAAATATAGTTACGCCCGCCTAATTGTCAAGCATCATCTAGCGAGACTTTGCCGCTCACGAACACGACTTCAACACAGAGCTACAGAGGACACGGAGAACAGTTCCACCGATTACGGGTGAAGTCAGAAAATCCAAGTGTCTAAAGCCTTTCTCTGTGTCCTCCGCGATCTCGGTAAACTCTGTTCCGAAAATGTCGACCGCGACGGTGGGCAGACATTCCTGTCTGCCGGAGGGTTGCTTGGGCCGCGAGGTTCATTTCCGTGGCCGGCGCGCGTCCCCAGCCGACAGGAATGTCCGCTCCATCATTGCAGCCTGGCATTTCATCCTTCCGGGTGAATAAGCCTCATCTCGACTGTGTTGAAGTCGTGTTGCAGTTGCGGTTCGCCGTTCACCCGGTTGTCACCTTCAACCCCACAATCCCGCCGACAATCAACGCAATGCAGATGATCCTCGCCGCGCTCGCCGGCTCGCCTAAAAGGAGCATCCCCAGTATCGCCGTACCCACCGTCCCGATACCCGTCCAGATGGCGTATGCCGTGCCCATGGGCAGAGTTTTCAATGCCAGCCCCAGCAATCCCATGCTCAGGATCATCGAGAGAATCGTCAGCACCGTCGGCACAAATCGCGTAAAACCCTGGCTGTATTTCATCCCCAGCACCCAACAAACCTCAAACAATCCCGCCACAAAAAGAAAAACCCACGGCATTTTCACATTCTCCTTTGGTAAACGATTTAGCTTACTCAGCCTTTCCCTTCCACCCTTAGTGCCTTTGAGTCTTGGTGTCTTGGTGTCGAATGCGTTCTTTGTTTGAATCCGTTCTTCGGGTTGAATCCCTTTTTCTTCGCTGTAACTTATCAGCAAATCAGGAGACTCACCATGGACTTGGATGCGTTGCTTGTCGAACTCGGTCAAGGTGGCGGCTCGGACTTGCACATCAAAACCGGCCGCCCTCCTCTATTCCGCATCTCCGGCGATCTCGTCCCGCAAACCACCTACTCTGAAATTTCCGCCGAAGACATGAAGGCCACCATGGGCCGGCTCATGGGCCCCGAACGCATGCGCGTCTTCACGCAGGAACTCGAGGCCGACTTTTCGTACGAAATCCCCAACTTCGCCCGCTTCCGAGTCAACGCCTTCATCCAGCGCGGCCTCATCGGCGCGGTCATGCGTTTGGTTCCGCTGGAAGTTCCCACCGTCGACGGCATGGGCCTGCCCGACGTTTTAAAGGAACTCTGCGACCATCCCAACGGCCTGGTCATCATCACCGGACCGACCGGTTCCGGAAAATCCACGACCCTGGCCGCGATGATTCAGTACATCAATCAAAAGTACCAGAATCACATCATCACCATTGAAGACCCGATCGAATTCGTCTACACGGACGAACTGAGCACCATCAATCAGCGCGAACTGGGTCTCGACACGCACGAACTTCACCGTGCTTTGCGCGCCGCCTTGCGGCAAGATCCCGACGTCATCCTGATGGGCGAAATGCGCGACGCTGAGACCATCCACTTCGCCATCACCGCCGCTGAAACCGGGCATCTGGTTTTTTCAACGCTGCACACCAACGACGCCAAACAATCGCTCGACCGTATCCTCGATACGTTCGAAGGCCCTGAAGCCAATCAGATCCGCATGCAGCTGGCTCTGGTGCTCCGCGGCGTCGTCAGCCAGCGCCTGGTCAAGCGCGCCGACGGACAGGGCCGCGTGGCCGCCATCGAAGTCATGATCAACACGTCGTACGTGAAGCAGCTCATCGAAGAAGGCTCCACGCGCGATCTGGAAAAAGCGATCATGGAAGGTGCCCATCACAAGATGGCCACCTTCAATCAGGCGCTCTATAAACTCTGGAGCAAAGGACTGATCAACGAAACCGAAGCGCTCGCCTCCAGCGGTACGCCCGAAGATTTGATGCTGATGTTCAAGGGCATCAAGCGCGGCACGTCGGCGAGCGAAACGATGGACCCGATCGGTCCTCCCATCGGCTCGCCCTCGAGCAGTTCCGCAGCCAAGCCCAAGCCCGGCCTGAACCTCGGCGGCGGCGCCAAACCCGCCGACAAGAAACCCCCCAGCCGCGGCTTTGATTTTTAAGAAGGGCTGGCGTTTGGGAGTCGGGAGTCGGGAGTC
>Ga0163144_10017403_pt1 | contig 14639 bp, 10 predicted proteins | sample OliLak19BULKMAT1_FD_123175 | JGI IMG/M metagenome (GOLD analysis project Ga0163144, IMG submission 123175) | Freshwater microbial mat bacterial communities from Lake Vanda, McMurdo Dry Valleys, Antarctica - Oligotrophic Lake LV.19.BULKMAT1 | ecosystem: Environmental > Aquatic > Freshwater >... | reverse complement strand
TCGCCCTCGAGGAACTCCATGACGACGAACGTCCGGCCGTCACCCGTCGTGCCGAAGTCGGTGATGTCGATGATGTGCTCGTGGCCGATCGACGACGCGAGCCGCGCTTCCTGCTCGAGCCGCGCGACGATCTGATCCTTCTTCGCGTACTTGTCGAGGAGGACCTTGACCGCGACGCGCTTGCCGATGAGCGTGTGCTGCGCCTCGTAGACGGCGCCCATGCCGCCCTGGCCGATCTTCTTCGTGATCTGGTAGCGCCCGAGCAGCGTCGAGCCGACGAGCGCGTCGAAGTCCTCCGAGCCTGACGGCGCGACCTCGGGATCGGTGAACCCGGGGTCGGAGTCCTGCTTGTGCGCCGCGAGGCTCCCGGAGTTGGAGACCGCGACGGCGATCGCCGTGTCCGCGGCGCCCATCATGCGCGACTCTCCCGCCGTGCCGTCCAGGGAGCGGACCACGACCCGGGCCGGCGTATCGGCAACAGGGCGCGGCGTCCCGGGCGAGGACTTCTTCGGTCCTTCGTCTCCGTCTCCGGCGGTCATGCGATTCCCGACGATGGTAGGGGGGGGCCCTAACCCTGTCAAACCACGGCCTCGGGCGCTTCACGTCAACCTCACGCCGAACCCACATCACCCCACCGAACGTGGCTTGACCGTCGCCGGAGATGGGCCCTATAAGCGGCTCGTGGACGTTCGGGTCAACGACACGATCGTCATCCCCGCCGCCGAGCTGCGCTGGCAGTTCGCGCGATCCGGCGGCAAGGGTGGGCAGAACGTGAACAAGGTCGAGAGCAAGGCCGAGCTGCGCTGGCGCCCTGACGGCAGTCGCGCGCTCGCGCCGCTCTCGCAGGACACCCGCGCGTGGGTGCTCTCGCGCCTGACCCCGCGGCTCACCCTCGACGGCGAGCTGCTCGTCACCTCCACGCTCACGCGCGATCAGATCCGCAACCGCGAGGACGCCGCCGACAAGCTCGCCGCGATCATCCGCGCCGCGCTGCTCCGCCCCAAGAAGCGCAAGCCGACCAAGCCGTCGAAGGGCGCCAAGGAGCGCCGCATCTCCGCCAAGAAGCGCCGCTCCGACGTCAAGAAGACCCGCGGCCGCAACTCGGATTAACGCCAAGGACGCCAAGGACGCCAAGGACGCCAAGGACGCCAAGGTCAGACGCCAAGCTGAGAACCAATATGGTTCTGAGCTTGGCGTCTGACCTTGGCGCCCTTGGCGTCCTTGGCGTTAGTCCGAGCTGGGTCAGGCGCGGCGGCGGCGCTTCGGCGACTTGTCGGCCTCTTCGTAGACGCGGACCTCGGACTCGGCGGAGGTCTGGATCGCCTCGAGGTAGAGCGAGAGCAGCCCGACGTGATCGCCGCGGAGCGCCTCGTAGTAGCGCTGCCGATCGATCGAGTGGATCACCGCGACGGGGTAGTTCGCCTCCTCGAGGAGAAGGTTGCAGGCGATGCGCGCGGCGCGGCCCGTCTCCTTCGCCCACGGGAAGATCGCCATCAGCCGGAAGTGCAGCGTCGCGATCTTCTCGATCACGTGGAGCTGGCGCGTCGTCGGATCGTCGACCCACTCGGCCAGCTTCTTCATCTGAAGCTGGATCTTCTCGGGCGGCGCGATGTCGTGATAGTAGAGCCGGTGGAGCGGGTTCTCCTTGCGGAACGGGAGGCCCTTGGCCTTCTCGTCCGGCGACAGGATCCCGTAGAGGTCACGGACCGTGTCGAGCTTGAACGGCTTCTTCTTGTTCGTCGCGTGCTCGGAGCCGAAGTCGCACGCATCGTTGAACCGCTTGATCTCCTCGTACGAGGGAATCAACGACGGGTCGCTGATGATGCTCGGATCGATCGCCGCCTTGATCTCGCTGTAGCTGAGCACCTCGCCTTCGAGCGCGGCGTCGTGATGGATCAGCGAGATCCGGAGCCGCTGCACGAACTCTTTGCGGAGTGATGCACTGATCCCGTTGTGGCGCAGTCGCCACTGCTGAACAGCGCGTTCTACTTCGCCGTAGCGAGCGTCGATGTCTTCGGTTTCTTTGTACCTAAGCACGCGTTCTTCCTATGGTTCGGTCCCCTGAAGACAGCACGCGCACCATAGCGAAGCGGTCACTCACAGTCAAGCAAACGACGCTTCCACACATGAACATCGGAGCAGCAGAACTGAGCCGTTTTCGTCATGTTTTCGTGCATTTGACCCCCTGTTCAAAAACTTGCCGTTCGCGACGCCACCTTCCTAATAGAGAGATCCGTGGCGACTGTCTTTGCCCATACCTCCGTCCTCCGTGAGGAGGTCCTGACGCACCTGGCGCCGCAGTCCGCGCGTCGGTACTGCGACGGCACGCTCGGCGCCGGCGGCCACACCCGGGCGATTCTCGAGGGATCCTCTCCAGATGGCCGCGTGATCGGGTTCGATCGCGATCCCGACGCGCTGGACGCGGCCCGGACCAGCCTGGCCGAGCTCGGCGATCGCCTGGTCACCGTGCACGGCTGCTTCGGCGACGTCGATCGTCACCTCGCGGAGCTCGGCGTCGAGCAGGTCGACGGCTTCGTCCTCGATCTCGGCGTGTCGTCGCCGCAGCTCGATCGCGGCGAACGCGGGTTCTCGTTCATGAAGGACGGACCGCTCGACATGCGGATGGATCCGACCACCGGACCGACCGCGCTCGATCTGATCCAGGATCTCTCGCCCGAGGATCTCGCCGCGATCCTCCGCGACTTCGGCGAGGAGCGCTACGCGAAGAAGATCGCGCGGATGATGAAGGAGGCCGTCAAGGCGGGCCGGCTCGCGACCACGCTCGACCTCGCCGCGCTGTGCGCCTCGGCGATCCCGATGCACGAGCAGCGCAAGTCGAAGATCCACGCCGCGACCCGGACCTTCCAGGGCCTGCGGATCGCCGTCAACCGCGAGCTCGACGAGCTGACCCGGTTCCTCGCGGTGTTCCCGTCGCTGCTCGCGCCCGGCGGCCGCTGCGTCGTGATCAGCTTCCACTCGCTCGAGGACCGGCTGGTCAAGCACCGGTTCCGCGATCTCGGGTGGACGTCGTCGCTGCCGCCGCGCCTCGCGATCCAGGCGGGCGAGCGCGTCGAGCCGGTCTGCGTCCCGGTCACCAAGAAGGCCGTCATCGCCGGTGACGCCGAGACCGCCGTCAACCCCCGCGCTCGCTCGGCCAAGCTCCGCGCGTGCGAGCGCACCGCTGCCCCCTTCACGGAACACCGATGACCACCCATCCTCGCCGCACCCAGCTCGCGCGCACGTATCACCTCCTGCGCGCCGCGTGGACGCCCGCGCCCGGCTCGGGCCACGCGGTGACCGTGATGGTGATGCTCGCGAGCCTGATCACGGGCCTCGCGATCGCGCAGGTGTCGCGGCGGCACGAGGTCGTGCGCGCCGGCTACGTGCTGTCGAAGGAGTCGCAGCGGCTCGAGGCCCTGCGCGAGCGCAACCGCGCGCTCAGCGTCGAGCTCGCGACGCTGACCACGCCCGAGCGGCTGCGCGAGCTGGCCGAGAAGCTCGGCATGGTGCCGATGCGCCCCGAGCAGGTGCGCGAGGTCCGGCCCGCCGGCCCGATCGCCCGCGCCGAGGGGCCGCGATGAGAGACGGCATGCGCGGCGTCAGCCGCACCGTGAAGATCCGCGCCTACGTCGCGACCTCGATCCTCACCGCGCTGCTCGGCGGCGTGGCGTACAAGGCGTACGGCCTGCAGATCGGCGACGCCGAGGAGTTCACCGCGCGCGCCAATCGCCAGCACGTCCACACGATCGAGATCCCGGCGCCGCGCGGCGAGATCCTCGACGCGCGCGATCGCCCCCTCGCCGTCAGCGCCGACGCCGACTCGATCTACGCCAACCCGCGCGAGGTCGTCGACGTGGTCGCGACCGCCGAGACGCTGGGCGCGCTGCTCGGGCTCGACGCCGCGCCGCTCGAGGCGCGGCTCGCGACCCGCAAGGCGTTCACGTGGATCTCGCGCCACGTCACGCCCGAGCAGGCGGCGGCGGTGAAGGCCGCGAAGCTGGCCGGCGTGGAGGTCACCACCGAGCCGCGGCGCTGGTACCCGGCGCAGTCCACCGGCGGCCCGCTGATCGGGTTCGCGGGCATCGACGGCGACGGCCTCGACGGCCTCGAGCTGCGGTTCGACCAGGAGCTGCGCGGCGAGCGGGCGAAGTTCACCGCGCTGCGCGACGCGCGCGGCAAGACCGCGCTCGCCGACGGGTTCGTCGAGGCGCGGCCGGGCGCGACCGTGCACCTCACGATCGATCGCGCGATCCAGGACATCACCGATCGCGCGCTCGCCGAGGCGGTCGAGCGGCACAAGGCCAAGTCCGCGATCGCGGTCGTGCTCGACGTCCGCAGCGGCGCGGTGCTCGCGATGTCGAGCCTGCCGACCTACGATCCCAACGATCCCGGCGACGCGATCAAGGCCGGCGCGCGCAACCGCGCGGTCACCGACGTCTTCGAGATCGGCTCGATCATGAAGGTGTTCCTGGTCGCGGCCGCGCTCGATCAGCGGGTCACCAGCGTCGACGAGTGGTGGGATGTCGAACACGGCACCTGGAAGTGGAACCCGCGGATCAAGCCGATCCGCGACACCCACCACGACGACTCGCTCACCACGGGCGGGATCATCAAGCGCTCGTCGAACGTGGGCGCCGCCAAGATCGGCTTCCGCCTCGGCCGCGAGCGCCTGTACGCCGGGCTGCGCAAGTTCGGCTTCGGCCAGCGCACCGGCATCGAGCTGCCACACGAGGAGACGGGCACGCTGCGCGACGGCAAGCGCTGGCGCGAGGTCGAGCTCGCGACGATCTCGTTTGGCTACGGCCTCACCGTGACGCCGCTCCAGGTCGCCGCGGCGATGGCGGCGATCGGCGACCATGGCCGCTGGCACACGCCACACCTGATCGACCGGATCACCGACGAGGCGGGCGACGTGATCTTCCGCCCCGAGGTGATCACCAAGGAGGCGTGCAGCGCGCGCGCCGCCGACCGGATGCTGCCCGTCCTCGCGTCGGTGTTCGACGTGAACACGAAGGGCAAGCGAGACGCGGGCACCGCCGCGACCGTCTACGTCGACGGGTTCCGCGCCGGCGGCAAGACCGCGACGGCGGAGAAGCTCGACCTCAAGACCAAGCGCTACGCGGTGGATCCCGACGACAAGATCTACCTCGGGTCGTTCGCCGGCCTCGCGCCGATCGACGCGCCGCGGATCGCGGTGGTCGTGATCATCGACGAGCCGGGCGGCGACGAGCACTTCGGCGGTCAGGTCGCCGGCCCCGCGTTCGCGAAGATCGTCAGCGAGACGCTGCGCTACCTGGGCGTGTCCGGCGACGGCGTCAGCAGCGGCAAGAAGCCCGACGCGGACCAGGCAGACGACGACGAGGAGGAGCTCGACGACGCGATCGCGGCCCAGGCGATCGAGCCTGAAGTCGAGCCCGACGCGCCCGAGCTCGGCGCCGACGCGATCACGATCCCGGACCTGGTCGGCATGGGCCTGGCGCGCGCGCTCGACGTCGCGCGCGAGACGGGCCTCGAGCTCGAGGTACACGGATCCGGCGTCGCGGTGCGGCAAGACCCCGCACCTGGACGCGTCGCGGCGGGCGCGAAGCTGACGGTCACCTTCGCGCCGAACCGGCTTTCTTCCGGGATGGAAATCGGGGAGTCTGCGCGTTCTTCTCGACGATGATCTCGCTGGAATCCACGACGCTCGACGCGCTGGCTGGGGCCCTGCAAGGTGCCCGGCGGATCGGCCGTGGCGACGTCGCGATCGGCGCCGTCCACGACGACTCCCGCAAGATCGCGCCCGGCGATCTGTTCGTGGCGGTGCGGGGAATTCGCGCGGACGGTCACGCGTTCGTCGACCAGGCGATCGCCCACGGCGCGGCCGCGGTCGTGGTCGAGCGCGAGCTCGACGTCGCCGTCCCGCAGGTGATCGTCCCCCACGCCGGTCGCGCGCTCGGCGTGTTGATCGCGCGCCGGCTCGGCGATCCTGGGCGCCGCATGACGCTGATCGGCATCACCGGCACCAACGGCAAGACCACGAGCACGTACCTGATCGAGAGCATGCTCGCCGCGGCGGACACGTCGGTCGGCGTGATCGGCACCGTGAGCTATCGCTGGGCCGGACAGGTGCACGACGCGCCGTACACCACGCCGACGCCGCAGGTGCTGCACGAGACGTTCGCGGAGATGGCGCGCGACCGCGTGACCCACGCGGCGATGGAGGTGTCCTCGGCGGCGCTCGCGATGGACCGGCTCGCCGGCCTCGCGTTCCAGGTCGCCGCGTTCTCGAACCTCACGCAGGACCACCTCGACGTCCACGGCACGATGGAGGCGTACCGCGACGCCAAGCGCCTGCTGTTCTCGGATCACCTCGCGGCCGGCGGCGCCGCGGTCGTCAACGTCGACGATCCCGAGGGCGCGGGCATGGCGGCGGCGGCGACGCTCGGCCAGCGCGTCCTGCGCGTCTCGATCCACGCCGAGACCGCGGCCGAGATCCGCGTCGTGTGGTGCGACTCGTCGGTGAAGGGGATCCGCGCGCGGATCGCCACGCCGCGCGGCGAGCTGGCGATCTCGTGCCCGCCGCTGATCGGCGCGTACAACGTCGCGAACCTCGCGCTCGTCGTCGGGATCGGCGAGGCGCTCGGGCTGCCGCACGACGTGATCGCGCGCGGCCTCGGCGCCCTGCCCGGCGTGCCCGGCCGCGTCGAGCGCGTGGCCAACGACGCCGGCCTCGACGTGCTCGTCGACTACGCGCACACGCCCGACGCGCTGGAGAACGTGCTCGCGGCGCTGCGGCCGCTGACCACGCGCCGGCTGATCTGCGTGTTCGGCTGCGGCGGCGATCGCGATCCGACCAAGCGACCCAAGATGGGCGCGGCGGTCGCCCGGCTCGCCGATCTCGCGGTCGTGACGTCGGACAACCCGCGCACCGAGCAGCCGCGCGCGATCCTCGATCAGGTCTTGACCGCGGTGCCGGCGCCGTTCTTCGTCGATCCCGATCGCCGCGCCGCGATCCGGGCGGCGATCGCCGAGGCCGTGCCCGGCGACGTCGTCGTGATCGCCGGCAAGGGCCACGAGGACTACCAGATCCTCGGCACGACCAAGATCCACTTCGACGATCGCGAGGAGGCCGCGGCCGCGATCGCGCTGCGCCCCACGTTCGGACCGGGCTGTGCGCGCGTGATCATCGACGGCCGGATCGCCGCGCCCGGCGATCTCTACGTCGCGATCGTCGGCGACCAGCTCGACGGACACGCCTACTGCGCCCAGGCGGTGGCCGCGGGCGCGCGCGCGGTGATGATCCAGCGCGACGTCGACGTCGCGGTCCCGAAGCTGGTCGTCGCCGACACCCGGCTCGGCCTCGCGGCGCTCGCGACCGCGCATCGCGCCGGATGGGCCGGCCAGCTCGTCGCGATCACCGGCTCGGCCGGCAAGACGACGACCAAGGACCTGACCCGCGCCGCGCTCGCGCACGCCGCGCCGACGCACGCGGCCACGGGCTCGCTCAACAACGAGACCGGCGTCCCGCTCACGCTGCTCGGCCTCCGCGCCCATCACCGCTACGGGGTGATCGAGATGGGCATGCGCGGCGCAGGCCAGATCAGGTACCTCGTCGACGTCGCGCGGCCCGACGTGGTCGCGGTGGTCAACGCCGGCAGCGCGCACCTCGAGCTGCTCGGATCCACCGAGGCGATCGTCGATGCCAAGGCCGAGATCTACGAGGGCGCGCCGCGCGCGGTGGTCGCGCCCGCGGACGATCCTCGGTTGATCGAGCGCGCGAAGGCGCGCGCGCCCGGCGCCGCGCTGTGGACGTTCGGCGAGGATCCCGCGGCCGATGTCCGGCTCACGGACTACCGCGCCGAGGGTCCCGACGGCGCCCAGCTCCGGCTGACGGTCCGCGGCGCGCCGCACGCGCTGTTCCTCCCGCTGATCGGCCGCCACAACGCGGTCGACGCGATGTGCGCGCTCGCCTGCGCGCTCGCCGCCGGCGCGACCGTCGAGGACGCGCTCGCCGGCCTCACGCGCGCCGTCCCGGCGAAGATGCGCACCGAGGTCGTCGAGATCGGCGGCCGCTACGTGATCGTCGACTGCTACAACGCCAACCCGGCGTCGATGACCGCCGCGCTGCACACGCTGGCGGAGCTGTCCGGCGGCACCGACGCCGCTGGCAAGGCCCACGGCGTCGCGGTGGTCGGCGACATGCTCGAGCTCGGCGACCACGCGATCTCCGCGCACCGCGCGATCGGCCAGCTCGCCGGCTCGCTCGGCCTGCCGGTCGTCGCGCTCGGCGGCTTCCGCGACGTGGTCTGCGAGGGCACCGGCACGCCGGCGCGTGCGTGGTCGACCGAAGATCCCGGCACGGCGGCGCGGCAAGCGCTCGCCGCGACCGAGCCCGGGGACTGGATCCTCGTCAAGGCATCCCGCGGCATGCGCCTCGAGCGCGTCGTCGACGCGATGCGAGAGGTAGCGGTCTAGCGATGCTGTTCTGGCTGTTCTTCGACGTCCTGAGCGAGCACGTGTCGTGGCTGCGGGTCTTCCGCTATCCGACGATGCGCATCCTCGCGGCCGCGATCACCGCGCTGCTGCTCAGCTTCGCGATCGGCCCGTGGTTCATCGAGCGGCTCAAGAAGCGGCAGATCGGCCAGGTGATCCGCGACGACGGCCCGCAGACCCACAAGAAGAAGGCCGGCACGCCGACGATGGGCGGCTCGCTGATCCTGTTCTGCCTCGTCGTCTCGGCGCTGCTGTGGTGCGACCTGACCAACCGCCTCGTGCTGCTCGCGCTCGGCGTCACCGTCGCGTTCGGCGCGATCGGGTTCGCCGACGACTATGCGAAGGTCACCAAGAAGAACACCAAGGGCATCTCCGGCAAGCTGCGTCTGTTGATGGAATTTGCGGTCGCCGGCGCCGCGATGACCTACCTGTTCTACTCGAACACCTACCCCGAGGAGATGCGCCTGCATCTCCAGCTGCCGTTCACGAACTTCTACACCGACTCGATCACGCTGCCGGCGTGGACGTACGCCGCGTTCGGCGCGTTCATCATCGTCGGCACCGCCAACGCCGTGAACCTGACCGACGGCCTCGACGGCCTCGCGATCGGCCCGTCGATCATCAACGCCGGCACGTTCCTGATCTTCGCGTACATCGCCGGCGTCGAGACCACGATCCTCGTCAAGGGCGGCGGCGAGCAGAACATCGCCGAGTACCTCCACGTCGCGCACATCCCGGGCGCCGCGGAGCTCGCGATCTTCTGCGCCGCGCTGTTCGGCGCCGGGGTCGGCTTCCTCTGGTACAACACGTACCCCGCGCAGGTGTTCATGGGCGACGTCGGGTCGCTGTCGCTCGGCGGCGCGATCGGCACGCTCGCGGTGCTGACCAAGAACGAGCTGGTGCTGGCGCTGGTCGGCGGCCTGTTCCTGATCGAGGCGCTGAGCGTGATCATCCAGGTCGGCTCGTTCAAGACCCGCGGCAAGCGCGTGTTCCGCATGGCGCCGATCCACCATCACTACGAGCTCAAGGGCTGGGAAGAGCCGAAGATCATCGTCCGGTTCTGGCTGATCTCGCTGCTCCTCGCGCTGGTCGCGCTGGGCACGCTCAAGCTGCGATGACCCTCGATCTGAACGGCAGGAAGGTCGTCGTCGTCGGGCTCGCGCAGACCGGGATCGCGGTCGCGCGGTTCTGCGCCGGCCGCGGCGCGCGGGTGATCGTCACCGATGGCAAGCCCGCCGCCGAGCTGACCCCGAAGATCGCGCAGCTCGAGGGCGTGCCGGTGGTGTGGGAGCTGGGCGGGATGGATGAGGCCAGCTTCACGAGCGCGGACCTCGTGGTCATGTCGCCGGGCGTGCCGACCCTGCCCGAGATGCGCGCGGCGCGGGCGGCGGGCGTCGAGGTGATCGCCGAGATCGAGCTGGCGTTCCGCCTGTTCCACCCCGACGCGCAGCTGCTCGCGATCACCGGCACCAACGGCAAGTCCACGACCACGGCGCTGACCGGCGCGCTGTGCGCCGCCTCGGGCCGGCCGACGTTCTGCGGCGGCAACCTCGGCAACATGCCGCTGATCGACGCGGTCGATCACCCGGCCAACGCACCCGGCGGGCTGATCGTCGCCGAGGTCGCGGCGTTCATGCTCGAGAACTGCACGACCTTCCGCCCAAAAGTTGGTGTCCTGACCAACATCACCGAGGATCACCTGGACCGGTTCGGGACCATGGAGATCTACGCCGACATGAAGGGGCGGATCTGGGACCGGCAGGGGCCCGGCGACGTCGCGATCGCCAACGCCGCCGACCCGTGGGTCGTGCGCGAGGCCACCGGCGCCGGCGCGCTGCTGTGGTTCGACTCGCGGCCCGGCGCGGACGTGCGCGCCGGTGGCTGCGTGTCGCCCGATCGCGGGGAGCTGGTCCTGCGAGGCGTGCCGAACGCCGCGCTCGAGGAGCGCTACCCCGTCGACGATCTCGTGATCGTCGGCAACCACAACCTCGAGAACGCGATGGCCGCGTACATGTCCGCCCGCGCCGCGGGCGTGGGCATCGACGCGATCCGCGCCGGCGCGCGCGGCTACCGGCCGCTGCCGCACCGCATGGAGTACGTGGGCGTGCGCGGCGACGTCCGCTACTACGACGACTCCAAGGGCACCAACGTCGCGTCGGTGGCGGCGAGCGTGCGGGGGTTCCCGCGGCCGCTCGTGCTGATCGCCGGCGGCGTCGACAAGGGCGGCTCCTACGCGCCGATGCTCGAGGCGCTCGACGGCGTGTGCAAGGGCATCGTGCTGATCGGCGCGGCCGCGCCGCTGATCCGCGACGCCGCGCGCGATCACGGCGTGACCTACCCGGTGATCGACGCGACCGACCTGCACGACGCCGTCCGCCGCGCGACCGAGCTATGCACCGATGGTGACGCCGTCGTGCTGTCGCCGGCGTGCGCGAGCTACGACATGTTCCAGAACTTCATGCACCGCGGCCGCGTGTTCCGCGACGCGGTGTCCGCGATCGGCGCGACCCGCCTCGACGGATGACGATGACGACGATGACGACGACGACGCTCAAGGGCCTGCCGATCGCGAGCTACGAGGAGACACCCGAGCCGGTGCGCCCCGCGCCCGCGCTCGCCCGCCAGGCGCCGGTGTCGGACACGCCCGAGCGCCCGCTCGACCTCGTGCTGCTCGGCACCGTGCTCGCGCTGCTCGGGATCGGCACCGTCGAGATCTACGCGTCGACCGCGAACGCGGCGCAGCAGAAGTTCGGCAACTCCGGCTACTTCCTCGAGCGCCAGCTGCTGTGGCTCGGGCTCGGCGGGTTCGCGCTGTGGTTCGGCGCGCGGTTCGACTACCGCCGCCTGTACCGGCTGACCTATCCGCTGCTCGTCGTCTCGCTCGGCCTGCTCGCCGCGGTCCAGGCGATGCCGGCGATCAACGGCGCGAAGCGATGGATCCTCCTCGGGCCGCTGAGCTTCCAGCCGGTCGAATTCGCGAAGCTCGCGCTGATCACGTACCTGGCGTACTCGCTGCGCCGCAAGGCGGAGCAGATCAAGACGTTCACGGTCGGGTTCGTCCCGCACCTCGTCGTGTGCTGCCTGATGATGGGCCTGCTGCTGCTCCAGCCGGACCTCGGCTCGTCGATCATCCTCGGCGCGACCACGCTGACGATGCTGTTCGTGGCCGGCGCGCGGCTCGGCTACATCGTCCTCGCCGTGCTCGCCGCGGCGCCGGTCGCGTACCACCTCGTCGTCGGCACGCCGTGGCGGCTCCACCGGTTCATGGCGTACTTCAACCCGGAGGCGTTCTCGAGCCAGGAGGCGTACCAGTTCCTCCAGGCGCGGCTCGCGATGGGCTCGGGCGGCGCCACCGGCGTCGGGCTCGGCGAGAGCCGCCAGTCGCTCGGCTACATGCCCGAGGGCCACAACGACTTCATCCTCGCGCCGATCGGCGAGGAGCTCGGCTACGTCGGGGTCGCGATCGTGATCGGGCTGTTCGGCTTGCTGCTGTGGCGCGGCGTCCGCGCCTCGCTCGGCGCGCGCGACGTGTTCGGCGGCTACCTCGCGTTCGGGATCACGATGATGTTCGCGCTGCAGGCGCTGCTCAACGTCGGCGTCGTGCTCGGCGTGGTGCCCAACAAGGGCATCACGCTGCCGCTGGTCAGCTACGGTGGCACCTCGCTGGTCGCGACGATGTTCCTGATCGGCCTGCTCCTCAACATCGGCAAGCGCCCGGTGTTCGCGCCGCGAACCCGCGAGGCCGCGAGCGTCTCGGGCGTGCGGAAGAAGCGCCTGCGCGTGCGCGTTCAGTGAGCCATGCGGGTCCCGAAGCGCGCGGGGTCCCGTGAGAGGTCTTCCTCGAATCGGCGCGCGCGTCCGCCGTCCTCGGCGGGCGGGCCCGTGAGTCAACAATGAAGCTCGTGATCGCAGGCGGCGGAACGGGTGGCCACCTGTTCCCGGGCGTGGCGATCGCGGAGGAGCTGCGGCGCCGCGAGCCGGAGGCGCAGGTGACGTTCGTCGGCACCGCCAAGGGCATCGAGGCGCGCGTCCTGCCCGGGCTCGGCTGGGACCTCGAGCTGATCCAGGTGAGCGGGCTCAAGACGGTGGGCGCGCTCGGCGCGATCCGCGGCTTCTTCCGGATCCCCGGCGCGCTGTGGCAGTCGCGCCGCCTCCTCAGGAGGCTCAAGCCCGACGTCGTGATCGGCGTCGGCGGCTACGCGTCGGGGCCGGTGGTGATGGCCGCGAAGCTGATGGGGATCCCCACCGCGATCTGCGAGCAGAACTCGATCCCGGGGCTGACCAACCGGATCCTCGGCAAGCTGGCGCGCCGCGTGTTCCTCGCGTTCGACGACAGCAAGCGGTTCTTCAAGGCGCGGAAGGTGACGATGTCGGGCAACCCGGTGCGGCTCGCGCTGCTCCAGGCGTTCGAGGCGCAGTCGCCCGTGCTCGCCGAGGTGCCGACGGTGTTCGTGTGCGGCGGGTCGCTCGGCGCCACCAAGGTCAACGAGCTCGCGTCGGGCGCGCTGATCCAGCTTGCGGCGCACCGCAAGCTCCGCGTCGTCCACCAGACCGGCGCCTCCGACGCCGGCAAGATGGTGGCGCGCTACGCCGAGTCCTCGCTCGAGGCCGAGGTCCACGGCTTCCTCGAGGACATGGCGGCGCGTTACCTCGCGGCGGACGTGATCATCGCCCGCGCCGGCGCCACCACGGTCGCGGAGCTCGCGCTCGCCGGCAAGCCCGCCATCTTCATCCCCTACCCGTTCGCCGCCGACAACCACCAGGAGCTCAACGCCCGCGAGATGGCCGAGGCCAAGGCGGCGTTGATGTTCCGGCAGGCGGACCTGACGGTCGACATCCTCGCGAAAGCCCTCGGGGAATTGCTCGATGATCCGCCGCGCCGGGCCGCGATGGGATCTGCTATGAAGGCGCTCGCCAAACCCGGCGCCGCCGCCACCGTCGTCGACTGGTGTGTCGAGAACAAGGCCGGGTCAGGAAAGCGTTGATCCCGCGATGTTCCGCTCCCAAGACACCCACACCAAGATTCACTTCGTCGGCATCGGCGGCATGGGCATGTGCGGCATCGCCGAGGTGCTGATCAACATGGGCTACAAGGTCTCGGGCTCGGACATGAACGAGTCCGAGATCACGAAGCACCTGTCGAAGATCGGCGCGACGGTGACGTACGGCCACCGCCCCGACAACCTGCGCGACGCCGACGTCGTCGTCGTGTCGAACGCGATCAAGGGCTATAACCCCGAGGTCGAGGCGGCGCGGGCACGGCAGATCCCGGTGATCCCGCGCGCCGAGATGCTCGCCGAGCTGATGCGGCTCAAGTACGGGATCGCGGTCGCCGGCGCGCACGGCAAGACCACGACGACGACGATGATCCACTCGGTGCTGATGGCGGCCGGGATGGATCCCACGGCGGTGATCGGCGGCCGCGTCAACTCGCTCGGCCTCGCCAACGCGCGGTGGGGCAAGTCCGACTACCTGATCGCCGAGGCGGACGAGAGCGACGGCTCGTTCCTCACGCTGACGCCGACGCTCGCGGTGGTGACCAACATCGACGCCGAGCACCTCGATCACTACGGCACGTTCGACAACGTCAAGAAGGCGTTCACCGACTTCATCAACCGCGTGCCGTTCTACGGCGTGTCGGCGCTGTGCCACGACAGCGCGGGCGTGCAGGCGATCCTGCCGTTCGCCCACAAGCGCGTCGTGACGTTCGGCGTGTCGGCGGCGGCGACGTACCGCGCGCGCCACGTGCGCCACGACGGCCTGATCACGAAGTTCGTGGCGTGGCGTCGCGCCGACGAGCTCGGCGAGGTCACGCTGCCGATGCCGGGCCATCACAACGTGCTCAACGCGCTCGCGGTGCTGTCGATCTCCGACTTCCTCGGCGTGCCGTTCGAGACCTACGTCAAGGCGCTCGCGCAGTTCGAGGGCATCCAGCGCCGGTTCACGGTGCGCGGCGAGGTCGGCGGCGTCACCGTCGTCGACGACTTCGGCCACCACCCCGCGGAGGTGCGCGCGACGCTGTCGGGCGCGCGCGCCGCGTTCCCGGGCCGCAAGGTGATCGCCGCGTTCCAGCCGCACCGGTTCACGCGCACGCGCGATCAGTTCGACGAGTTCGCGAACAGCTTCCGCGACGCGGACAAGGTGCTGATCTCGGACATCTTCGC
>Ga0163144_10017402_pt1 | contig 14640 bp, 13 predicted proteins | sample OliLak19BULKMAT1_FD_123175 | JGI IMG/M metagenome (GOLD analysis project Ga0163144, IMG submission 123175) | Freshwater microbial mat bacterial communities from Lake Vanda, McMurdo Dry Valleys, Antarctica - Oligotrophic Lake LV.19.BULKMAT1 | ecosystem: Environmental > Aquatic > Freshwater >... | reverse complement strand
ACCAATATGTTTTAAGTCAAGAAATAGAATGTTATAAAACTTGGTGGACAACTTATTTGTGCGAGTTTATATTAATTAATACAACTCAGTTGATTTCACTTGAAAGAACAATTAGCAGTGCATTTTTTACAGGAAATAATCCCTGCATTACGTATTTTGGACCTTATCCTCCGTAATTTAATTAAAGACTAAACTGATCTTTAAATCGAATTGTTTGTCTTCTCGAAATTTCAATTTTTGTTCCGCAACTCAATTCTATTTGCAAACCGCCGTTGAACCAATTTTCGATGTTGACAACGTGCATTAAATTAATGATGAATTTTCGGTTGGCGCGGAAAAATATTTTTTCATCCATTCTTTCTTCCAAACTATTTAAGGAGCGTAAAATTAGTGGTCTGAATTTTTCAAAGTGAACTTTTACATAATTTCCTTCTGATTCAAAATAACGAATATCGTCCACTTTTATGAACCAAACTTTTTCACCGTCTTTAATTAGAACTTGTTCGCCTGCTCTTAGTTTTCCATTGTTGACAACGCTTTCAGGCATTTTATTTTCTTCCGATAATCTTTTGTAAACCTCAGCCAATCGCTCTGGATCAATTGGCTTCATCAAATAATCGTAAGCTTTTAGTTCAAATGCTTTTATTGCATATTCGTCGTAAGCTGTAACGAATACAGTACGCGGAGGATTTTTAATTTTTTCCAATAATTCCAATCCGGTTTCGCCAGGCATTTGAATATCCATAAAAACTAAATCCGGAGCATCGTTTTCAATTGCTGCTTTCGCTTCAATTGTGTTTTTATATTCACCAATTAATTCAATGTCCGGATAAACTGACAAGAGTGTTTTCAATTCTTCTCGCGCAAGGCGTTCATCATCTACAATTATCGTTCTCATGTGTACTTTATTTTAATTGAAGCCTTCACTAAATCACCATCTTGAAACAGTTTAAATTCTGTTTCACTTCCAAAAAGTATGGCCAACCGTTTTTTTGTATTTGCAATTCCAATACCAGAATCCGATGCTGTTGAATCTAATTTACCAGTATTTTCAACTGTTAAATTCAGCGTATTTTTTTCTTTCTCTGCACGAATTATTATTTCTCCACCTTCAATTGATTTCGAAATTCCATGTTTAATGGCATTCTCAACAATAGTTTGTAACATCAACGGTGGAATTAAACACTGTAAAGAATTTTCATTTATTAACATTTTTACTTTTAATCTTTCTTCAAAACGTACTTGTTCTAATTTCAAATAATGTTCAACTAAATCCAATTCATCTTTTAACGGAATGACTCTTAGTTTTCCTAACTGAATTGAATTTCTTAACAATCCTGAAAGTTGTGTAATAGCTGATTTTGCTTGTTCGGGATTGATTCCTACTAAAGCTCTAATTGAGTTCAACGAATTAAAAAGGAAATGAGGATTGAGTTGAGCACGTAAATTTTTTAATTCAATTTCATTTTTTGATGCTTCCCATTGTAAGTTTAACATTTCTTGTTTTCGAGATTTTTCTATAATAACAAATACATAATAAAAACCACTCCATAATAGAAAGAGAATAACTGACCTTAGAGTTGGAAGCAAAAACTGTACCCACTGCACAGGCTTCTCTTCCTCCATCTCAGGAAGAAAATCTAGAACAATTGTATTATCTAAATAATATTGGAATGTTTCAAGAATTACAGCAACAATAAAAGAAAAGAAAATAGTATAGCCTAAAAGCGCCGGCAATTTTTTGGAAAGCAAATCCAATTTTAGAATAACAATTCGCAAACAATGAGAAAGTAAAACAGAAAAAATAATAGAAGCGCCGATCCAAAGAATAAGATTAAAGGTTGGCGTAAACTCTTCGCTCGAAAGCAAAAGTATTGTTGAAAAACCATAATAAGCACTCCAACCAAATAACTGCGCTAACCAATATAAAAGGACCTTTCTTTCCATATCAACAAACTTACAAAAAGGATGTAGACACGCACAGCTATTTATATTGATGGATTAGAAACGAATTAAAGGAAGTTAATCTGTGATGAGCGGAATATGCAATGAGGCAATAGGCAAGAGCCATGAGCCAAAAGGAATTGCAAACAAAAAGCCTTATGGCTAGTGGCAAATACCTTTTTGCCTTTTTTTTAAACATTAAATCTAAAGTGCATAATATCGCCATCGGCAACAACATACGCTTTTCCTTCAACGCCTAATTTTCCAGCTTCTTTGATAGCATTTTCTGATTTATAATGAATGTAATCGTTGTATTTCATTACCTCAGCTCGAATAAATCCTTTTTCAAAATCAGTATGAATTACACCAGCTGCTTGCGGAGCCGTTGCACCAATTGGAATAGTCCAAGCGCGAACTTCTTTAACGCCAGCTGTAAAATAAGTTTGAAGATTTAGAAGTTTATATGCCGCACGAATAAGTCTATTTACACCTGCTTCTTCTAATCCTAATTCTTCTAAAAAAAGTTGACGTTCGTCGTACGTTTCTAATTCTGCAATGTCAGATTCTATTTTTGTTCCAATGACCAATACTTCTGCATTTTCATCTTTGATTCCTGCTTTTACTTGTTCAACATATTGATTTCCGGATTTAACAGAAGCCTCATCAACATTGCATAAATAAAGAACAGGCTTAGCCGTTAATAGTTGAATGTCTTTCAATATTTTTTCTTCCGATTCGTTTGACGGAGGAAGTGTTCTTGCAGATTTTCCTTGTTCTAATGTTGTCTTTAATTTTTGTAAAAAATCAAATTGTTTTACAACGTCTTTGTCACCCGATTTTACAGCGCGGCCTAAAGAATTTATTTTTGCATCAACCGATTCCAAATCTTTTAATTGCAATTCGTAGTCAACAACTTCTTTATCACGAATTGGGTTAACACTTCCATCAACGTGAATAATATTTGGGTCATCAAAACATCTAAGCACATGAATAATTGCATCACACTCGCGAATGTTTGCAAGAAATTTATTTCCTAAACCTTCACCTTTTGAAGCACCTTTTACAAGACCTGCAATGTCAACAATTTCAATTGTTGTAGGCACAACACGTTCGGGATTTACAATGTTTTCAAGTTCAGTTAATCGTGGATCTGGAACTGTTATCACACCTACATTTGGTTCAATGGTGCAGAATGGAAAATTTGCCGCTTGGGCTTTTGCATTAGAAAGACAATTAAACAATGTAGATTTTCCAACATTCGGCAATCCAACTATTCCACATTTTAAAGCCATGATTCAAATTTTTGGCAAAGATAGAAGATTAGTCCTAGGTAACTTAATTAAGCTAACATATTTCGTTCAATGAATTTGATTAGGACAAATAAAAAAGGGAGCAATCATTGACTGCTCCCTTTTACAAAAAATTAACTAGAAATTATTGTTGACCTCTAATAAGTGTTACAGTTCCTTGTCCTTCGAATTCTGTTCCATTAGTTGATTTTGCTGTATAAGTAAAGAAATAAACACCGTCATCACACGGGTTTCCTTTTTTGTTATTACCATCCCAACCATCTGTTATTTCATCAAATTCAAAAATTTGTTTACCCCAACGATCTACTACGATACAATTAAACTCTATAATCGCAATTTGTTTTGAGTTGAATTGAAAAACTTCATTTGTATTATCTCCTCCAGGAGTAAAAATGTTTGGAGCAATGAGTTGCGGATAATCATATATCGTAAGAATTTTACAAGTCGTATCCGAACAATTGTTTTTGTTCACTGCAACTAAACATACGTTGTAATTTCCTTCAAGATAATAACAAGTATCAAATACTTCATTTATATCATGGCTAATTTGCCAAGGTAAATTATATCCTAATTCCCAAAAGAAAGTAGTATCAGCACTTGGATCGTTTGGATTAGCAAAGTACTGTGATTGATTTGTAAAGTCTGCACAAACAATTGCAGTTCCAGTTAAGTTAGCATCAAGCTGCGCAGAGATCACGGTAAAATCTGCGATTGGATTCACGGAGTCTAACTGAATTGTTTGAACCAAAGTACAATTCACGTCATCTGTTACCGTAATCTGATAAGTTGCAGGATTCAATCCACCCCACGTTGTGTTATTGCTTGTTGCACCTGTTGCTAAATTCAACCATTCATAAGTATAATCTGGAACACCACCAGTGGCAGATGCAAATACAACACCATTACCAGATTGATACGAGAATGAGCGACAATAAGCAGGTTCCATTCCAAAATCAATCATAACAATTTCTGGATTTTGATTGATTGTATATTGATATTGGTTAGAACAAAGAGCATCTTGAATAGTCACCACATAAGTGCCAATTGGTAATCCATTAGCAATATTTGATGTTGATGGTGGATTAGGAACAACACCCTGCAAGTTCCAAAAATAACTAACCGTACCAACTTCATTTTGAACACTGTCAATGATTATAGCGCCAGTACTTTCACCAAAACATAAAACATCTTTAATAGTAAATGCAGCCCATAATGAATCAGGTTGACCAAGATTGATTAACAATGAATCTTCGCAACCATTTTGATCGGTTACATAAGCCCAATAAGTACCCGCACCTAAATTATTAAAAGTGTTACCACCTACTGTATTTACTGGATTCCAAGTATAAACTAAACCACCTGATCCGCCTGTACTTTGAACTGTAATTGATCCATCTGTAAAGTCATAACAAACCGGTTCATTTGAGTTTGCTAAATAAAGATCAAGTTCTTGAGGTGAAGTTATAGTTAAGCCGATAGTAACTTCACAACCTGTGTTATCAAGAACAGTAATTGACCAGTTACCCGGCTCAAGTCCAGATTGGCTATTGTTTGCAGGTCCACCTGGATCCCCACCCGGATTTTGTCCTGACGGACCGGTCCATGTAATATTAGTTACTGTTCCAGTAGGTGTTGGCACTGCAGAAATTGTTGCGGATCCATTTCCATCTCCATAACAAAGTTCGCTTTGCAAAGCAACTACCTGAACATTGATAAAATGTCCTGCAGACGTGATTGTAACTAATGAATCAGAAACACACCCTAACGCATCTGTAACGATAATATTTACAAGTGTTCCTGCAACGTTGCTATAAGTATCAGATGTACCAGCTGTTGGTGGATCACCAGCCATTACGATTGCATAAGGAGCACCGTTCCCCGAAGTTCCATTTACAGTCACATTAACATCACCATCACCACCAAGAGGACAAGTTAAAGCTGGAATGATAGTGATATTGCTAATTACTGGTGCCTCAAAAATACCAGTAGCATTTGTAGTACATCCTTGCTGATCCGTAATATCGATATCCCAAACATTATTATTATTCAAGTTATTCACATTGGCAACTCCACCTTCAGGAACACTTGTTGGCGTTAAATTTCCTGCTCCCTGGTTAACAACTGTGTATGGGCCATCACCATTTGAAATTGTTATATTCATTCCATTAATAGTTGGAGCAATACAATCTACTGCAACTACTGTTTGAATAGTGCAAGCATATGTAACTTGAAGTGGAGTTCCTAATAAATAACAATTATTGCCGTTTTTATCCCAGTCTAAACCTCCATTATCGTTGGTTCCATTAGCGACACCGCCATTTCCTCCAACTCCATCATCACCTGCAACAGGAACAAAATAATATGTTCCGCAACCTAAACCAAGACCAGAAACAATAGGACTTGTTAGGTTATTTATATCAGATAAATCCTCCGTTGGAATAATAATATTCAAAAATCCTGGATCGGTAGAAGGGTCTGCGCTAATAGGCATTGCATCATATACAAGCCACATTAATTGAGCAGTATATCCACCATCTCCAACTGGCAAAGGAATGGTATCATTTGGAAGGATAAAGTCGTTATTGGAAATCGCTTCAAAGTCATCACCCTCGCATAAGTAAATTGGTGCTGATGTAAGCGCACCATTTTTCTTTACTTGATATGTTCCAGGATTTGAAACACAAGGGTCAGGCACAAGAATGTCACAATCCGTTGCTCCAGTTCCACCAACTTGAGAAAGTGTTACGTCTTGAACAATAGAAGCGTAATTTGTAATCAACATTACGTAAACTTCACCAACAATCGTTCCTGGAATAACGGGAAACTCATTATTTGTTCCTGAATAACTGCAATCAACTTCAGGAGCATTTGGACTAACGCCCATTTGACCGCAATAAGAAACTGCCTCAGTCAAATCAGTGAAAGGTCCCCAAATGATAAAATCGATATCTGATGGTGCGAATAAATTCATATTAATATTACCAGAAGTGGCAATTTCAAAATAATACCAAGTTGGATTTGGTTGAGAAAACAAACAACCATAATCGTTTCCAGGCTCAATAGTTACACCAGTTTGAGCGGTAAAACTCAAACCTGCATCCGTACAAATTGGTTCCATTTGATCACAGTCTTCATTTCCTTGAGAGAAACTTAGACTTGTTGACAATACTAGCGCTGTTAATAATCCTACTTTTTTAATTTCTTTATACATATTACGAATTATTATTTCGATTCTAATTGTTTAATTCTTGCTAACATCTGAGTGCGCGTAGCATTTGCGTTTACAAACCAACCATTCTCTGTGGCAAGTTTTAATTCTTCTGGGTTAGATCTAATCCAAGCTTCTTTTTGATCAAGCGCTTCAATCATACCTTTGCAATATGCAATTTCCTCTTCTTTTGTCATTTCTACTTTTTGTTCGGTGCTTGGAGTTGATTCCATTTTGTACACCTTCATGGTAGAAACTTGTGTTGCTGTTTGTTGACCATAGCTAACCGCTCCAACCACAAGCAAAAATGATACTGTCAGAATTATTTGTTTCATAAAAAATTTGTTTAGTAATTGAAGAACGCTTTTGATACTTATAAAGTTGCACAAGCTTCTGCAAATTTGTGTTTTTTTTTTCAGTCACAGAGTCGAAACGTTAATAAATGCTCTAAATGTGTAAAACTTTGGGGATAACTATTTCTGAAACGTTCAAATCCTCCATTCAAAATAGCCTAATTTCGCAACAAAATTGCGCCAAATGTCAACCAAAACATTAACTCCAGAAATCATTAGTTCACAAGTCCGTAGAGATATAATTAGAATGGTAACGGCTGTTCAATCAGGCCATCCTGGCGGTTCTTTAGGTTGTGCCGATTTTATGACGGTTTTGTTTTTTGAGGTGTTGGATATAAATCCATCTGCATTTGAAATGAACGGTAAAAATGAAGATCTTTTCTTCTTGTCAAACGGACATATCTCTCCTGTTTTATATAGTGTTTTAGCACATCGTGGCTATTTTGATGTGGCAGAATTGTCAACGTTCAGAAAAATCGGCTCACGGTTACAAGGCCATCCAAGTCCAGATAAAAAACTACCTGGCATTCGTATTGCAACGGGTTCATTAGGTCAGGGCCTTTCAGTCGCAATTGGTTCTGCCCTTGCAAAAAAATTAAATGGTGACAAAAAACTTGTTTATACGTTGCATGGTGACGGTGAACTGCAAGAAGGTCAAGTTTGGGAAGCAGCAATGTATGCAGCGGGAAACAAAGTAGATAATATAATTGCAACGGTAGATTATAATCACAAACAAATTGATGGTGATTTAGATGAAGTATTACCAATGGGGGACCTTTCAAAAAAATGGCAAGCTTTTGGATGGGATGTTTTAGAAATGAATGGACATGATTTTAATTCTATTCGAACAACACTTGCAAAAGCAAAAACGATGACGGGAAAAGGAAAACCAATTGTAATTATCATGACTACTGTAATGGGACAAGGAGTAGATTTTATGATGGGTACCCACAAATGGCATGGTTCTCCTCCAAGTAAAGAACAAGCTGAAAGTGCTTTATCACAACTAGAACAAACAATTGGAGATTATTAATTTGAAACGAATTATTCTCATATTTTTTTTAGCGGTTATTGCACTTAATTCAAGCGCTCAACAGTTAACGCGAATTCTTTTTGTTTTTGATGCTTCGAATTCAATGAATGGAAAATGGGAAGGCGCAACAAAGATTGAACATGCTAAAAGAATTTTTGGAGAAACAATTGATGGTTTAGTTGGCATTCCAAATTTACAAGTTGCATTGCGCGTTTATGGTCATCAATCACCTATTACACCTACATATCAAGATTGCAATGACACCAAATTGGAAGTGCCTTTTGGACCAAATAATTTTGTAGCAGTGAAAGATTTTATTCAACGAGTTGAGTGCAAAGGAACAACTCCAATAGCACGTTCACTTGAATTAGCTGCGGATGATTTTCCTGATGCAAATTCGAGAAATATAATCATCCTTATAACTGACGGTTTAGAAGCTTGCGACGAATTTCCTTGTGAATCTGCCAAGAAATTAAAAGAAAAAGATATTGCCGTAACACCTTTTGTTGTTGGATTAGGAATTGATTTGGAATACCTCAAAAATTTTGATTGCATTGGACGCGTGTACGAAGCTTCTAACCTGCAATCGTTCGAAAAAGTAATGCAATCAGTTATAACAGATGCCTTATTGGGCACATCGGTTCAACTAAATTTAAACGACATTTTTGGAAAACCTACCGAGACCAATGTTACCGTTTTTCTTTATGAGGCTGGTACAAAAAATCTAAAATATACTTTCATGCACACACTAAATATTAAAAGTAATCCTGATACAATTGTTGTAATTGACCCCTCTTTAAAATATGACGTATTAGTGAATACTTTGCCGGTAAAAGAAATTAAAAATGTGTCAATTTTTAAAGGTATTCATAATACGATTAAAGTGGATTGCCCTCAAGGAATATTGAATGTTAGAGTAAAAGGCCCAACCAAATCCGATCATGTAAATGTTCGTGTTTGTCAAAATGGCCAAGCTGTCACTTTAAATGTTCAAAGCGTCGCAGACATTCAAAATTACATTGTTGGTACCTATGATTTAGAAATTTTGACTTTGCCACGCATTTATCAAAAGGGAGTGAAAATTGAACAAAGTGCCTATACATATATCGATATTGTAGGCTCCGGACTATTCAAATACACCTGTTACAAACCTATTGTAGGACAAATTTTTGTTGTGAAAGAAAACTCAAAAGAAGAATGGGTTTGTGATTTAGACCCATCAAAATTGAGCGAACAATTTGCACTTCAACCCGGAAACTACAAACTTGTATATCGACTCAAATCTGCATTATCAACCGATTATACATCCATTAAAACATTCACAATTCAATCTGGCGAAAACTGCTTTTTAACCTTATAATAGAATGAAAGACATTAAAATCATTGATGAAAAAGATACGCGTTCAGGTTTTGGCGCAGGACTTTCAGAGTTAGGAAAAAACACTACGAATGTTGTTGCGCTGTGTGCTGATTTAACAGGTTCATTAAAGATGGACGATTTTCAAAAAAATCATCCTGAGCGTTTTTTTCAGATTGGAATTGCTGAGGCAAATATGATTGGAATTGCTGCTGGATTAACGATTGGTGGCAAAATTCCTTTCACTGGTACTTTTGCTAATTTTTCTACTGGAAGAGTTTATGATCAAATTCGTCAATCAGTCGCTTACTCGAATAAAAACGTGAAAATTTGTGCTTCTCATGCCGGATTAACTTTAGGCGAAGATGGAGCAACGCATCAAATATTAGAGGATATTGGCTTGATGAAAATGTTACCAAATATGGTTGTCATTTCTCCTTGCGATTATAACGAAACAAAAGCTGCAACGATTGCAATAGCAGAATATGTTGGTCCGGTTTATTTAAGATTTGGCCGTCCTAAAGTTCCGAATTTTACAGATCCTGCTAAAAAATTCGTTATTGGAAAAGCGGATATTATTAATGAAGGAAAAGATGTAACAATAATAGCAACTGGTCATTTAGTTTGGAAAGCAATTGAAGCTGGAAAAATTTTAGCTGAAAAAGGAATCGACGCAGAAATAATAAATATTCACACCATTAAACCTTTAGACGAAGAAGCAGTCTTAAAATCAATCGGTAAAACAAAATGCGTTGTTACTGCTGAAGAACATATGATGAATGGTGGACTTGGAGATTCAATTGCACAATTATTGGTTCGCAAATTACCGACTCCACTTGAGATGGTTGCTGTGAATGATACATTTGGAGAAAGCGGTTTGGGCGAAGAGTTATTGACCAAATATCACATCAATACACCTGACATCGTGCTGGCTGTAGAAAAAGTTTTGAAGCGAAAATAATTTGTTTAGTTTGCTGAAATCAATTAATTGGTTTGAATGATTTCTGACAAAGACCTTATAGCTCAATATCGTTTAAATAACCAAAAAGGTTTTCAGCAAATCGTTGAAAAATTTCAGGAAAGAATTTATTGGCAGATAAGACGACTTACAAAAAATCATCAGGACACAGAAGACGTGCTTCAAAATGTCTTTATCAAAGTATGGAAGGCACTTCCTGAGTTTAGAGAAGAATCTGCACTGTATACCTGGATTTACAGAATCGCCTTCAACGAAACTCACACTTTTTTATCAAAAGAATCAAAGAAAAAAACCGTAGATGTTGACTCTGCACTTTTTGAAAATTCGGTTGAAATAAATGGCAAAAATTATTCGCCCGAAGAAATAGAAACCATTTTTAGCAAAGCAATCGAAACCTTACCTGAAAAGCAAAAACTTGTTTTTAATTTAAAATATTACGACGAATTAAAATTTCAGGAAATTGAAGACTTACTGGGGACTAGTGTTGGTGCACTTAAAGCATCATATCACATTGCTGTAAAAAAAATAGAAGAATTTTTAAAAGACTATTAAACCATTTAAACATTATAAAGTCATAGATAATAATGGAAGAAGAATACGACATAGCATCTAAATTTTTAAAATCAAAAAAGCCTTTGGTTCCAGATGGTTTTTTCGCAAACTTTTACAACTCAATTAAAGATGAAATTGATGCTGAAGATGCTTTTTTAAATTTGAATATTGTAAAAAGAAAAAAACCAAGTATTCCTGAAAATTTCTCTGTTAATTTTTCTTCAGAAATTGACAAAAAAATCACGCCAAAATTTAAAAATCATGGACGCGTTATTCGTTTGAGTTTTATTTCTGCAGTTGCAAGTGTTGCTGCAGTATTAACTATTTTATTTTATCTGAATCAAAATAATGAACCAATTCAAATTTCAAATGCAGTCCCTACTTTTCAGCAAGATGACGAAGTATTTGATGCGTATGTAGCTTATTTAGATGAAGACGAAATGATTGATTACATTGTTGAAAATGACATAAGCGTTGGTGAAAGTGATGATGATATTTACGATTATGTTGAGAGTGAAATTGAAGACACTTATTTAGACCTTTAAAAATTATTGTATGAAAAATTTATTCCTTGTTATCCTTGTTGTAATTACGTCTGGTAATTTTTGTTTTGCTCAACCAAAAGGCGAACCTAAACAAGACAAAAAAGAATACATCAGAACACAAAAAATTGCTTTTATTTCTACCGAACTGATGTTAACACCAGAAGAAGCGGAAAAATTTTGGCCCGTCTACAACGAGTATGATGCCAAGTTGGAATTGATTCGTCAAGAACGACGTGGATATTTGAAAGAGCTTAAAAAAATTGATGAATTGACCGGTGATCGTGCTTATGAATTAACTGAAAAAATTCTGGATACTGAGAAACGAGAAAGCGAATTGCGCTCAGATTATTTAATTAAATTTGCGGAAGTACTTGACAAAAAAAAAGCAGCAAAAGTTTTTATGGCGGAAGATAAATTCAAACGCGAATTAATGAAAACAATACAAGAACACGACAAAAAACCGCATGACGGACCATCGCATCACTGATTTTCTACGTTTACAAGCTCAAACAAACGAGTTTCCATATTTAATTGATGTAGAAAAAGCGGAAGGAATTTACATCTGGGATAAATCAGGAAAAAAATACATTGACATGATTGCGGGTGTTGCTGTGACTAATATTGGTCATCGCCATCCCGAAGTTGTAAAAGCCATCAAAGAGCAAGTAGATAAACATTTACACGTGATGGTGTATGGAGAATATATACAAGATGCACAACTAAATTTAGCTAGAAATCTTTCTGAAATTTTACCAGAAAAATTAAATTGTTCTTACATCGTTAATTCAGGAACAGAAGCAAATGAAGCTGCAATAAAATTAGCAAAACGTGTAACTGGTCGTTATGAACTAATTTCGTGTAAAGGTGCATACCACGGAAATACGCATGGTTCAATGAGTGTATCATCGAACGAAACAAAAAAATCTCCTTTTAGACCTTTATTACCTTCCGTAAAATTTATCGAGTTTAACAACATTGAATCACTTCATTTAATTACAAACGAAACTGCATGCGTCATTATAGAAACCATTCAAGGCGATGCAGGCGTGCGAATTCCGACACAAAAATTTATAGAAGCACTGAGAAAAAAATGTGACGACACAGGTTCTCTTTTAATTTTTGATGAAGTACAAGTTGGAATTGGAAGAACCGGAAAAATGTTTGCTTTTGAAAAATTCAATGTTGTGCCTGACATTTTAACTTTAGGAAAAGCGCTTGGCGGCGGAATGCCTATTGGTGCTTTTATTTCTTCTTATAAAAACATGCAATTACTAACGTATAATCCTATGCTGGGCCATATTACAACTTTTGGCGGACATCCAGTTTGTTGTGCCGCCGCAAATGCTTGTTTGACTATTTTAAGAAAAGAAAATTGGATAGAAGATTGCGAAAAAAAAGGTGCATTTTTAGAATCGATGCTTCAATCAAATTCTGAAATAAAAGAAATTCGTAGAGCTGGATTATTGTTTGCAGTTGAAATGGATACTGCAGATCGTGTTCAACAAATTGTAGAACGATGTCTGGAAAAAGGCTTAATTGGTTTTTGGTTTTTGTCTTGTCCCAACAGTTTCAGATTATCCCCTCCTATCTCCATTACTTTTGATGAAATTGAACTTGCCGGAAATTTGATTTTGGAAGCAATTCAATCTACTAAATCGAGTTAGTACTGTAATAATTCTGACTGCCGTTTTGAGTGGTACCACCTCAAAAAATCCACATTCTAGAACTATTGTGTTTAGCTGGTTTAGATTCTAAATCTTATTACTTAAATTTCATGTTTAAAGAATCAATTTTGAGACAACCATACTCAAAACTTGGCGTCTTAAAATTATAATAAAAAAAATCTCAACATGAAAACACTTTTTTCCTTGACTTTAATCGCGATTAGCTTTACCTCAAATGCAAATTCAATCTCAATTTCAATCTCAAAAAATTTAAAAAATCAAACAGAAATCTTTTCAGCCGAAGTATCTTTTAACTTGACAGGTAATTGGTGTGATGGTACACTAACTCTTGAAGCCAATTTAGCAGAAGAAGGTGGGATTTACCGTTGGATGAAAGATGGAATAATAATTAAAGGTGCGGATTCAAAATCGCTTAACCTAAATGATCATGGTTTAGGAAATTATACTGTCAGCTATCAATCAAAAAGTGGAAATAATTTTACGGACGCTTATGATTTTACAAGTGCTCCTGGCCCAGTCAGTAATTTTGAATTTACGAATCATCCACCAATCGGAGCTACTCGTTTTGTTGGCCAATCAATTGCAGGTGATTCACCAATAACAGGTTGGCATTGGGATTTTGGTGATGGCACTTCATCAATCGAAAAAAATCCAGAACAATTTTATACAGAGAAAAAAACTTACACTGTTATCTTAACTACTACAGATAGTAATGGTTGTTCAAATAGTGTTACCATTTCGGTTGAATGCAACTATTAGTGATTAGCACATGATTTAAAAAATTATTGTTTGAGATTTAACTTTTGCCAAAATTCCCTTATATGAAAAAAGTTTTACAATTAGTTCTGATGATTTCTTTGATTGGTTCGTTGCACGCGCAAACGCCAAACAACTGTGGTAATTATACAACGACTGGAACTGTTATGAACAGCGGTTATACCGACCCAACTCCAGCATGCGGATCCAATGTTCCTGGCACAGTAGGTTCGGGCCCAGCTTACTGGGATGGTGGAGGTTGCTCAGGTCAGTTAATTTCAACGGTGGTAGGCCCTGCAGTTAGCTGTTTGACATTAGCTTATACTGCAGTTAATACGGATGATTATGCTACGCTCACAGTCAATAACGGTGGTGTGGTGACGATAACAGCGGTAAATTGTGGCGTAAGTGGAAATGTTGTTGGACCGTTTAATTGCGGAACTTATTTTTACGGAAATTGTGGAGTTACAATTTGTTCAACGATTCCTTTCACCACAGTTACTTTGAGTAATACAGGTTGCAGTTCTGGTTGGGTAATTGATTGTGCAACGCCTTTGGTTACTTGTGTTAATCCTGTTATTACGCCTGAACTAGATGTAATTGTTTGTGCTGGTTCTGTTATTCCTTTAAATTCATTTATTTCTGCGCCTGCAGGTACTTTTACATGGACAAACTCTAATACTTCAATTGGTCTTGGCGCCAGCGGAACAGGAAGTGTTCCTGCTTTTACTGCTGTTAACGCAACAGCGGCACCAATCACATCTACTATTACTGTTACTGCTACTAATGGAGCTTGTACTGGAACTGACGTCTACTTAATTACTGTAAATCCACAACCAACCGTAAATGCAAATATTGACCAAACTATATGTGCTGGTGGAACAATTAATTTAGCCGGAGCAATTGGAGGTGGCGCTT
>Ga0163144_10017400_pt1 | contig 14642 bp, 15 predicted proteins | sample OliLak19BULKMAT1_FD_123175 | JGI IMG/M metagenome (GOLD analysis project Ga0163144, IMG submission 123175) | Freshwater microbial mat bacterial communities from Lake Vanda, McMurdo Dry Valleys, Antarctica - Oligotrophic Lake LV.19.BULKMAT1 | ecosystem: Environmental > Aquatic > Freshwater >... | reverse complement strand
TTTGTTACCATCGCGACTAACTATATAATCTGGCCCGACTGGGATTTTTCCACCGCCGCCAGGAGCATCGACTACAAAGTGAGGAATAGCGAGCCCTGAAGTCCATCCGCGCAGACCTTGAATGATCTCAATGCCCTTTTCGATACTCGTTCTAAAATGTGAAATCCCTTGAGAAAGATCGCACTGATAAATATAATAAGGGCGAATGCGCATCAGTAGTAGTTTGTGACAAACTTCTTTTACGATTTCTAAATCATCGTTCACGCCGCGAAGAAGAACCATTTGGTTCCCCATGGTCGATCCGGCCAGAGCGATGCGAGTCGCGGTAAAAAGTGCTTCGCGAGTCATTTCTTTGGGGTGATTAAAATGTGTATTAACATGTACGGGTTGATACTTAGCGATGATGTCTAGTAATGCATCGTCCACTCTCTGCGGCAATGTCACTAAATTTCTTGTGCCCAAACGAATCATTTCAATATGCGGCATCTCGCGCAAACTTTTAATAATATGTTCTAATTTATTATTTGAAAGCGATAGTGGATCGCCGCCAGATAAAATCACATCGCGAATTTTGGTATTACTTTTAATATAAGCTAGCCCACCTTCAATCTGAGCGTTAGCAGCAGATGTTGATGGATCGGAAACTTTTCTTTTGCGCGTACAGTGACGGCAATAAACTGGACAGTTGTGAGTAGTGTAAAATAAAACGCGATCAGGATAACGATGTGTGATTCCTGGCACCGGCATGTCGCGCTCTTCTGCTAGTGGATCTTCCATATCTGTTTCTAGAATAGATAATTCACCAGGATTGGGAACAGATTGCAAACGCACCGGACAGTTCGGGTCATCGTGATCCATCAGCACTGCATAGTACGGCGTGATTCCCATATGAAAAAGCTCATGACTTTTTTCGAAAGCGTCACTTTCATCTTTGGTTACTTTTACTGCTTTGCCTAAGCCTTCTAAATTGGTGATACGTTTTTTTTGCTGCCAAATCCAATTGTTCCAATCTTCATCGCTGACATCTTTCCATACACCTTTTCCGGCGATAGGAAATTTATCTAAAATATGTTTGGGATAAAGCTGTTCTAAATCTTCTAATTTTTTTAAATCTTTATATGTTAACGCCATAGCGTCTCCTTAAAATTAAATAAATATATCTATACTACTTTTCGGGGTTTTCGTTTAAAACTTGAGCGGATTGCTTTTGCTCTTTAAGATACAATCGTTTGGCCCAATAAGCGGTGCCAATAATCAGGATTGCTCCATAGGCGGCCATGCCCGTAAAATGCACAAAAACTTGAAACATAGTCCAGCTTCCGGCGTGGTTTAAAACTTGAAAAATCCAACCTAAAAGCAGGAGATGAGCGATCAAAATAAATAGCTGCTGCAGCCGATAAAAAATCATGGCCTATTCTAATGATACTTTAGTCAGCTTGGCAATGGTGTTTAAAGATCGCCGCAAAATTGCCCTCTGAAAAACGATTTTCAGGACTAGCGCGGCACATGAGATTTGTGGGATCTAGCTCGAAATAGAACATTTTTTTCTCAGTGTTACTGAAGTACTCAATATAACAATCAGGCAGACCTAAAATATGTCCAAATTCGTGGGCCAGAGTAGCGACAATTTTCTGCGTAGGTGCGCCCATTAACATTTCGCTTAAAACCACTTCATTAAGTGTACTCATATCAACGTGTGAGACACTGTCTTTTTTCCACACGATATTCACTTCTGCTAACGCTTGGTCAGTGACGATCAAACGAATTTTCATGTTATCTTTTTGAAAATACTGCCGATTAATTGTTTCCACTAAGCTCTTGGTAAAATCATTGGGCACGCCCACATTAATACTAATTATTTTTTGATCGTCTACTACCTGACAGTTAAAGCGTTTAGTGATTTGTATCGATTGATAGCGCGGCTCAATGATTTCGACACTGAAGCGGTTGAGTAAATCATCTAGGCCTTCACTGCCAGAGCAAGTCATGAGTTGGCACATTTTATTTTTTTCAGCAGCGCAATTTTTCTCACCACAAGTGTGATGTTTGATTTTGTTATAGGCCAGCAGCGAGTCACCGGGAATTTTCCAAAATTTTTCTAGCTGGCAATAAGTATAGCGCAAGCGATCCGACGTTTCTTTTAACTGTGATAAGTCTTCTAAAAATTTATTTTGTGATAACAAATGCTCTGATCTTTTGTTTTGAAAATCTTGCAGATTGCTATTTAGGATTTCATGGGAATAACTAAACGAGACAAACGGCGGCGTAAAAGGAATGATTGATACAGCAGAATTATTGCGAGCTAATTCTCCCGCCAAAAGGTAGCGAACTTCCCACATCTTTTCGATTGTTTTTTGTGCTTCACTCAGTTGGATATTGCCGCGAGGACAATATTGATATTCCATCAAAGCAAAATTTAAATCTTCTTTTTTAACTTTTATTTTTCGCGTGTAAGAACTCTTGCCACAAGAGGCAAACAAGACAGCAAAAATAAGTAAAAAATTTTTCCCAAAACGCATGACTTAATTCTAGGGAAGGCAAAGCCTAGTAGTAAGTGTTTGCTATAAACCTTATCTAAGTGTTCAGTATTTAAACGCCATCGATCTCATTGTAAGTTCCTGTAAGTTCATGGCACAGCTGGCCGGCGCACCGAGTTTATATATTTTTTATAGCGCCACTTTTATATAAGACAGAGTTTGCCGGGCAGAGTATTTAAGCCTCCTTGGAGTTAAAAATGAAAAAAATATTTACAGTTGCTATTGTTTTCTTTGCCGTTCAATCCTTTGCTTGGACACCAGTGCAATCTGAGCTAGAAGTAGTGAGTAAAAACTTTTGCTCATCAATTGTTAATTTTTATGAATACGATAACAATGCCACTTGCTCTGGAAAATTATTTTTTGTCGACCCAGCTCAAGAAGCTTTTTTACCTAAAGGCACAATATATCGCATTATGAGCTCGGCGGTTCAAATCGGTACTTCTGAAACAGTTTATGATTGCGCTGCTTGGGTGCGCGATGATTTTTCAGTTGAAATCAGCGATTGCGACGTTCAGTACTAGTTTTCTAAAATTCAAATTTACCATGCTCAAATACAAAAGCCTCATCGGCAAGACGGTAACAAGTCACAGTAGATAATCCGTCTTGCGACTTAAGAGTAAGCTCTTTAAATTTATTAAAATCCAGAGTTGTTTCAATGTCACCTTGTCTAATTTTAAGTTCAGTCACTACATCAAAAACTTGCGGGGTTGCTTTATTTGGGTATATTTCGCCTTGAAGTCCGATCCAGAAAAAAACCGAGTTAGTAAATTTTAAATTAAGTTGTTCATTAGCAGTGAAACCCAACTGATAAACAACTTTATTGGTTTTTAAGTCTTTTAGTTTACACACTGCCAAGGGATCATTTTCTAAATCAATAGCACTGCAATAAGCAATATTAAACATTTCAAAAAGTGGATAGTTTTTCGTCGATTCTGAGGGCCTCTAAGATATTTTTTAAGTACTTAGAAGTTCATAGGCTTGTAGGATTCTTGAGATTAAAATATCTCATGTTTTAATACTCATTGACCCTTTTTTAATGAGTACTTTTAGTATCGGGCTGAATCAATTAATTTTTCGATCTTGATAAGTCAGTTGTTTAAATACTCTTTTGTTCATGAAAAATCCTAGTTAGATTTTCCAATCTTCTCATGTTTAGCAACATTTCTATTTTAATATAAGCCATTAATTAAAAGCTATACAATAATACCAATTCTTGATATTAAAACGCCAATGAACAACCGCAAGAATAAACAACAAAGAACGGTCTATAATCCTCGCGCTGGCGGAAGACCTAGAGTCTTAACTAGCAAGGAGAGAATATCTCGTATCTATCACCAATCAAGACCCACGTTGCCTAAAGATCGCCCGCTGCATGTGACGGTAAAATTTAATAAAAATGAAATCGCAAGTCTTCGCAATAAAATATTTTACCGTGAAATCAGAAAAAGCCTAAAGCGACTGCGTGCTCAAAGTGTTAGGTTAATTGAATTTAGCGTGCAAAAAGATCACATTCATTTGTTACTCGAATCAGGCAATAAAGTGATACTTGGCAAGGCGATGCGAGCATTGTCGATTTCGCTTAGTAAAAGATTTTCGCTGCTCTTAAAACGTAAGATTAAGGCGCTTAAGAATCGTTATCATTTACATATTTTAAATACACTCAAGGAATTAAAAAATGCCCGACAATATATTTTAAACAATAGCATCAAGCACAATAGCACTACTGATTCGGACGATTTGTATTTTTCTCGCGCTGATTTCACACTCTTTAAAGTAACTAGTGATCTGCTGGAATTTTTGGATGATTTAAAATCGCTCTTGGATGTGCCCCATTTTTGGGTGACTAGGCAATTTTAAACATTTTTTTAGAGATCCTTCGTATCCCTCAGCGATTATGCCCCATACCCGAGGTTCAATTCCTTCTAATGTTTTAAATTCATTACATATTGCTTAAATGAGGGAGAAACAAAACCGGCTTTTTCATAAAGTGACTATGCTATTTCTGTACTTCCCTTATGTCGTCTAATTAACTTTCTTTCTTTGGCGATGTTGATAATCATTTGTAAAATTGTTCCTGAAATCCCTTTTTTCTGTTTTCGTTTAAAGTAAGAAGTTGCCCTTGGGAAATCACAACGTCATCTAAAGAGGCAGTAACTAATATAATACTTTTTGACATATTTTATTTCTGCACCCATTTTAGAATCTTATATTACTTAAATCCCAATTTCCATAAGTTGACAGTTCTTTAGAGAATTTGAGCTCTTTGCCAGGATCGTATCGGTCCTTAATCGAAATAAACCTATAATGTGTCAAAAGATTGATCGATCAAATCTATTTTTTATCCTCTTAATTGTTTATAAAAATCGGGCCTGCTATCTTTATAATAAGACATGGTTAAGCAAAAAATCGTTACTCTGCTTCTATTTTTGATCTGTTTAAGTTTTGGCGTTCAAGCTGATGAGTCTAGCTGCGCTCATGCCGTTGACATTTTTCTACAGCAAAGCGCTGTACATCCTGCTAGCGTGACTGTGAGATCAGCGCGTATAACTTTATCTGAGAGCTCACAGCTTTTAGAAGCAAGTATTCCTTATTTAAAGTATAAAAATGCATTAGGTAGCTTAAAACAAGAAAATGAAAAATATGACGCCAATTTAGTAAAGTTAGAATACTCCAATGGATCAGCTTTTTTAGTCTATCGCCATTTAAAAAATGAACATGTCATTATGATCGATGACATGGAAGTGGATTTTGATTTAAGACATCAGGCAATTTCTAAACAACTTTTAGCGCGGGCGATAGCGCAATTTCCAGAAACGCGAGAAATGATGTTTTATTTAGATAAAACTAATAAGACCGTCTTTGATAGCTTTGATTCCTTAAATGATTTAGATAAATTAAAAGAAACACCCATCTATAAAGTTTTAAGTCAATTTGGTTTTGGCCAATTAAAAATGCTAGAAAATGTAACAACAGGTGAAGGACACGCACTAAAAACTTATCCATTTGTGATTTTGCAAAAAAGTGAATGATTTTTTCAAGTAGTCAAGTATGCCTTTTTGTTTGCAAGCGCAAAAAATAATGCTAATTTTAGAAATAATATATGCTACCAAACCTTGTCAAAATTCAATTTACTCATACCTTAAACTTGTGGCCAAAAATGCAAGCAGATGATTCAGGTTCGGGCGGTGATGATCATGAAGGCAGTGACGATAAAAGTAGTGGAGTTGATTTAATTGATAAAATTAAAATCATACCTCCTAAGCGCTACAAAGTGTTACTGCACAATGATGATTACACCACCATGGAATTTGTGATTTTAGTGTTACAGCGAGTTTTTTTGAAGTCTCATCTTGAGGCCGATAAAATTATGCTGGAAGTACATAAAAATGGCGTTGGGGTGTGTGGTGTTTTTACTTATGATATCGCAGAAACCAAACGCTCCAAAGTTATTCACCTCGCAAAAGATAATGGCCATCCTCTGAAGTGTTCAGTTGTTCCGGAATAAAAATGTTGAACGTTTCCCAATGAAATGAAATGAAGGGAAAGGAGCGGGGAGTTTATGATGAGTCAGCGATTAGAATATTTAATAAATCTTGCCATTAAAAAGGCCAACCAATTACGTCACGAGTATTTAACTCTAGAAGAGATGTTTTGGGCACTTTTACAAGATGAGAACGTGGCAAAAGTTATAACTGAATGTGGAGCGAATGTTGCGCTGATTCAGGATGAGCTGCACACTTTTTTAACTAATAAAAATAACTTTAGTGTTTTAGATGAATCGCAAATCGATGAATTAGGACGCAAACAATTTTTGGATGAGCAATTAAGGAATTTAGCGCGTGAAAATGGTGTTTTCTACCAACCGGAAATAAGTGTGGGGCTGCAGCGAGTAATTCAACGAGCGGCACTACATGTGCAATCATCTGGTAAATCAGAAATTCGTGGCATTAATATTTTAGTGGCGATGTTTCAAGAATCGGAAAGCTTTGCCATCTACCTGCTAAAAAAGTTTGGCGTTGATCGCATAAAATTAGTGGAAATTATCGCACATGGAGCAGACAAGCCAAATAATCATTTAAGTCCTTATCAAGCACCGGGAGTTCCTATGAATCCTGAGGAAGAGGGCCAAGGTCCGTCCGATCAAGGTACTGGCAATGGTTCAACCAAACAAAAAAAGAAAACGGCGTTAGATGCTTTTGCCATCAATTTAAATTTGAAAGCGATTGACGGGGATATTGATCCTTTAATTGGACGAGAAGAAGAATTAAAAAGAATTTCTCAAGTTTTATGTCGTCGCCGCAAAAATAATCCACTTTTGGTGGGTGAAGCGGGCGTAGGAAAAACCGCCATCGCAGAAGGCTTGGCGCTCGCGATTGTGAATGGTGATGTGCCTGATATTTTACACAACGCTGTGGTTTATAGTTTAGATTTAGCAGGATTACTCGCTGGCGCTAGATTTCGCGGCGATTTTGAAGAAAGATTAAAAGCGGTTTTGAAAGATTTAGAGCAAAAGGCCAAAGATGGTGAGACGCCGATTTTATTTATTGATGAAATTCACACATTGATGGGCGCTGGATCAACTAGTGGTAGTAATATGGATGCCGCTAATTTATTAAAGCCACATTTATCGGGCAAACTGCGCTGTTTAGGTAGTACCACTCATGAAGAATTTAGAAAGTTTATAGAAAAGGATCAGGCCTTCGGACGCCGCTTTCAAAAAGTTGATGTCCCTGAACCTTCGGTTGATGACACCTATAAAATCTTGGTGGGTTTAAAAGATAAATTTGAAGAACATCATAAGGTAAAGTTTCCGCCGGCAGTTTTAAAAGCAGCGGCAAAACTTTCTCATCAGCATTTAGCAGATCGAAAATTGCCGGATAAGGCGATTGATGTGATTGATGAAGCGGGCGCCATGATGCAAATTCTGCCCGAAAACAAAAGACGCCAAACTATCACGGTAAAAGATATTGAAGAAGTGGTGGCAACGCTGGCCCGTATTCCCAAAAAATCGGTTGATACTGATGAAAAGGATAAATTACGCACCCTAAATGCGGATTTAAAACGATTAATTTTTGGCCAAGATCAAGCGGTTGATAAAGTTTCCGAAGCGGTGCTTTTGGCACGCTCAGGTCTAGGTAATAGTGAAAAACCAACGGCATCATTTATGTTTGCTGGCCCAACTGGTGTGGGAAAAACAGAATTAGCAAAACAGCTGGCCTTATCGCTGGGAATTCATTTTGCTCGTTTTGATATGTCGGAGTATATGGAAAAACATGCCGTCTCAAAGCTCATTGGAGCGCCTCCTGGATATGTGGGCTATGAAGATGGTGGGCAACTGACCGACGTAGTTAAAAAGCAACCTCACGCGGTTTTACTCTTGGATGAAATCGAAAAGGCCCATCCAGATATATTTAATATCCTCTTACAGGTGATGGATCATGGGAAATTAACTGATGCTCAAGGACGCACGACTGACTTTAGAAATATCATTTTAATCATGACCACCAATGCTGGTGCCCGCGATATGGACACTGGTGCGATTGGTTTTAATTTAAATGGTGATATTAATAATGAAAATAAGCGCGATCAGGTGATAAAAAACTTTTTTGCTCCCGAATTTCGTAATCGCATGGACGCAATTGTGCAATTTAATCGCTTGAATGACCAAAATATCCTGAATATTGTGCAAAAATTTCTCTTTGGGCTAGAAAATAAGCTCATGGAAAAGAAAGTTGAGCTGGAAGTCACCACAAATGCCAAAGAATGGTTGGCACGTGTTGGTTTTGATCAAAAAATGGGCGCCCGGCCTATTTCAAGAGCGATTGATGAGCGAATTAAAAAGCCTCTGGCGCAAGAAATTCTATTCGGGAAATTGCAAAAAGGTGGAAAAGTTTTTGTGGATGTGAAAGATGATCAGGTGATCTTTGAATATCGCTGAAAATAATTCTAAAGTTTGTTTTTTTTGTGCCGAAAATGTTAAAAATAAAAAATAATTAAATTATTTTAAAGAAATGTTAAATTTTTGTTTGCAATAAAAAAATTTTATGTTTACACTTAATACATAAGGTTACTAACTTCTAGGAGGATCACATGGCTAAGAAAGCAACTAAAAAAGCTACTAAGAAAAAAGCTACTAAGAAAACTGCTAAAAAGAAAAAGTAATTTTTCTTTAAGCACTTAAAGCTTGAAAAAAGGGCCAATTTTGTTGGCCCTTTTTTATTCCCTAAAACCAACCTAGATCGCTTGACGCCTCCTCATCCCCTTGCTAAATAACCATTCACAAACTAACTACTATCAAGGAACACGTTATGGACTCTGAATTAACAACAGAAAGTCCTAAGGTAAAAAGAGTAGGTGGAGTCGCTTTTCCTGAGCGTAAAGTCTGGGTTAAAACCTTTGGTTGCCAGATGAACTACCACGATTCAGAAAGACTTTTGTCTAACCTTAAGGATCTCAATTACACGCAAACTGAAAATAAAGCTGAAGCCGATCTGGTTTTATTTAACACGTGCGCCGTTCGCGATCTGGCCAATGAGAAATTTTATTCTCAATTAGGCGAGATTAAGGCGCTAAAAAAGGAAAATCCTGATTTAGTGGTCGGAGTAGGCGGTTGCGTTTCTCAAACTGATGGAAAAGAGTTAATAAAAAAATACAAACATCTAAATTTTGCGTTTGGCACCGATGTGGTTGATCAAATCGGCGATATGGTTTACCGCACTTATGCCGGTGAGGACAAATTTGCCGTAAATACTTGGGATAGAACCAGCGATTACTCTATTGAAACCAAAATTAATCATGGCACACCTCAAGCTTTTGTTAATGTCATCAAAGGTTGCGATAAATTTTGCTCTTATTGTATTGTGCCTTTTACCCGCGGGCGTGAAAGATCGAGAAAAATTGCCGAAGTGGTAAAGGATGTATCTCGCTTAGTTAAATATCAGGGCATTCAAGAAGTCATGCTACTGGGCCAAAACGTAAATTCATTTGGTAAAGACAACGGCGAAACGTTGGCACAACTTATTTATGAATTAGATGCCATCGAAGGATTAGAGCTGATTCGATATACCACTAGCCATCCTTATGACATGACCGATGATTTAATTCTGGCCCATGGAAAGGTTGCAAAATTATCAAAACATTTACATCTTCCGGTTCAATCGGGATCAAACACTGTGCTGCAAAGAATGCTACGCGAGTATACCGCTGATCATTATTTATCTATTCTGAAAAAATTGCGCGCGTCGACGCCAGAAATAGTTATTTCAACTGACATTATCGTGGGTTTCCCAAACGAGACTGATGAAGAGTATCAAGATACTTTAAAACTTTTAGATAACGCTCAATTTGATTTTATTTATTCTTATGCTTTTTCTCCACGAGCTAAAACTAAAGCTGCTCGTATGAGTGATTTTTTAACCGATGATATTCGCGGCGAAAGACTGCGTTATTTGCAAAAATATCAGCTAGCGATTCAAGCAAAAATTAGAAAAGAGATGGAAGGCAAAGTTTTTCGCATTTTGATCGATAAAACAAATGACATGAAAGGTGTAAAAAAGTGGCAAGGACGCACCAATTGCGGCCGCATTGTGCATTTTATTCCACAGACACTGGAGCAAGATTTTCAGTGGCATTGGGCCGATGTGCTGGTAACTGCAGCAACCGCTCTTTCTTGCCAGGGTGAATTAGTCAGAGATTTGGGACGTCGTTTGGAAAAAACTTCCGTTCTTCAATAGAATTTTCCAGATAAGTTAAGATAGAACCCATGAAGGGTTACCTAGCTGCTTTTATTCTGTGTTTTTTATCAATTAAATCAGCACAAGCCGTGGTGGAGCTGGATGGCGAATTTAATTATCGCAAACAAGTTTATGGTTCCACAAGGCAAAATGATGTAGTTTCTCGTACCTATAGTGGATCAATGGCCATATATCTTTTTGATTTAACTGCTATCGAATTAAGTTATATGCAAAACGCCGATATAACCACTGAACACAATACTATTGCTATCAATTCTGCTTATTCCATTATTGGTTTTCAAAATCGAGTGGACTCTCAATTATATGGTGTTGGATTGCGCCAAGCTCTCGCCCCACGAGGTTCTCGTTTTCGTCCGATGCTTAGCTTAGGTTACGGTAAGCAGTTTACACATTATCAAACCAATTATGATATCAAAACAGAAGCGAGCGGATTAGTTTTTACTGTTAATGATTCGAGCGGAAAGTCGCGGGTTGATTCAGTGACGGCGAGTTTTGGTTTGCAGATTGGTTTAACCCAAAGATTTGCTTTAAAGTGTTCGGTCAAAACTGTTTTTCCCGCCTTTAGAACGGGTCTTGCTCAAGATAATATGTCGTACTTGGCCGGTTTTACTTGGTATCTGTGATTTGTGTCATCAAGAATAATTCTTTTAATCCTTAATCTATTTTTTTTAACGGCTTGTGGACATATTGATTATTTAACCACTCAAATGCAAGGGCAGTTGCGATTAGTTAATCGCTCTCGTCCCAATAGTGAAGTTTTGGACGATATTCGAGTGAAACCTAAAGATAAAAAGAAAATTGTGAAAATAGAAAAATATAAAAAATTCTTTTATGATTATTGGCAACTCCCGCAGCGTGATATTTATTCACGAACCACACTTTTAAAAGGCCATGCCGTGACCTATTTAGTGGTGGCCTCACCTAAAAATATGATTGCTGCAGAAAATTTTTGCTTTCCACTGGCCGGTTGTTTTCCTTATTTGGGATTTTTTAATAACGTTGATGCTGTGGCAAAAGCGCGCAATTTAGGTGCGAGCGGTTTAGTCACCGACATTAGACCTGTTTATGCTTATTCAACTTTAGGTTATCTTTCTGATCCTATTATTTCTTCTTTTTTTCTTTTTGATGATATGGAGCTTGCTGAGATTATTTTTCATGAATTGTTTCACACTTTATTTTTTGTGAAAAATGATGTGCCCTTCAACGAGGCCTTGGCCGATTTTGTAGCTTCTGTAATGCTGGAAAAATATTTTGATAAAAAAACGGCCGATGGTCGGCATACTGAGCGTATTAAACAAAAAAAACTCACGGAGAAAATGGTGGACTTAACCGATGAGCTTAATTTGGAATATAAAAAAGTAAATTCGAACTTTGATAAAGTTTTAGAGGATTTTTTACAAAATAGGCTAAGACCGGTCATTGGACAGGCCTGTAAAGATTTAGTAATTCTGCCCCATGATTGTTATCCGCTTAATCGCAGTTGGAATAATGCCAACTTATCAGGTTTTTTAACCTATTCGCGCGATGGCGAGTGGATCGACAAGCTTTATACCACAAAAGGACAGAGCGATTTAAGAAGCTTTTACAATTTTTTACGATCGGAGTACAATCGCTTTGATTCTTCTAACTCAAAAAGTTTTAGTGAATACTTAAGGAGTCAGCAATGAGCGCAAAACATATTCTTTTGATTGACCCACTCTCAAAACTCAATATAAAAAAAGATACCACTCTGCAATTGGCCTTGGCCCTAATGGATAAAGGAGTGGAGGCCTATTGTTTATTTGAGCGCGATCTTTTTTATACTAATACTAAACTTCCAGAACTTTCAGTTTCTACTTTCACTGGAGAAAACATAAAAAATTCTTATTACTTAGAAGGTTTTAGACTTCTAGATAATATTAAATATCAATTAAAAGAAGGGGACGTACTGCACATGCGTCTTGATCCGCCTTTTGATGGCCGCTATTTAAGAATTCTTTGGATTCTAAAAAACTTGGCGATGCAAGGTGTGAAGGTGATTAATTCGGCCGCAGGATTATTACTACATAATGAAAAAATGCGCGCCTATTCAGATCCTTCAGCAGTAGAAACTTTTGTGGGGAGTTCGGCCGATGGCTTTCGCGATTATTTAGTGGGATTACAAAAAAAAGGTGTGACTGAAGCGATTTTAAAACCGCTCGATTTATATCAAGGTATGGGAGTTCAGAAAATTTCTTTTGCCAACCAATCACCCGGCGACATGATGGCGTTTTTTTTAAATAAGGCACGTGAATATCAAGGCACCATTGTGGTGCAGCCTTATCAAAAAGCGGTGGAGACTGGAGAAGTACGCGCGGTGTATTTTGCTGGAAAATTTTTGGGTGCGATAAAAAAAGTTCCAAGGCCGGGAGAGTTTCTCGCCAATATTGCCCAGGGCGCCAGTTTTTCTAAATGTGAATTAAGTGCTAGTCAAAAACAAACGTGCGATAAAATAGCAACGGATCTTTTAGAAGATGGTATCTATTGGATTGCCTATGATTTGATTGGTGACCATGTTTCAGAAGTGAATATTACTTGTCCAGGATTGTTAGTGGAAGTTTCTAAGGCCTTGGAAAAGAATTTGGCGTTAGATATCGTTGATCAATTATTGGTACTGTAATTTAAAAGCAACACAGTCATCCGGCCACACTTGATCCCACGGACAATATTGTGAATACGAGCGATGGAATTTATCGAAGCCTTTGGTATTTTCTAAATGATAATTACAAGTATAGTCCCAGCTAATGCTAATAATATCTAAAGTCATTTCGCGATTATTAGGTACAACTTTTAAAATTTTTTCTTGCGACTCTTCATTAATAGCGATGTTATCAATAATTGTTCGATCAAAATAGAGGCCGGTATTTAAATCTTTGGTGCCCAGTTCTATTAAAATTTTATTGTGTCCAACAGGTATGAACTCGCAGACATTTCCTAGACTATCTTTAGTTCCTTTTGTAGGAGTTGGTAGGGCCTGTATTTTTAGGGTTAAACTATTGGTTTGATTCTTTGGAACTTGAATGCTCCAAAGCGGGCCATCTTTTTTTCCATGAAAAATAAAACTCTGCTCAAAGGCAAAGAGGGTAGAACTGTATATTAAAAGACATATCAGTGCTCGTTTCATTTATAAAATTCTAATGTGGTATGTCTTTAGTATAATCGGTCGCCATTTGTAACTCGACGCCTAAACACTCATTGCCCCAGTAGCCACCAATGGTTTCTAGTGGACAAGCATAAGCTGCACTGGGAGAACTTTCGTAACCTTTGTAAAAATATTTACAAGTGTAATCCCAGGCCACAGACATAATATCTACAATTAAAGGTGAAGCTGTTGAAGGAACATTAAACTCATGTACACCTGTACAAGAGTCAACATTAGTCACATCAAATTCTCGCTGCGAGTAATAGGAAGTAGCGCCTTGAATACGTAAACCAACTTTTACTTTTAATTTAGTGTAAGGAAGGGGAGCATTACTACATGTTACGTTGTAATTATCTTTAGATGATCTTGAAGGTCCACCCTTCATAATTAATCTGATATTAAAACGAGAATCGGTAGAAAAAAGTCCTTGCATCGAAGAAAAAACTGGATCATCGGCCGATGACCAATGATACGAAAAACTTCCCGAAGATCTTTTAGCACCATGAAAAACAATTTGCGGCAGAGTATAATAATTTTGTGCTTCTGAACCTACACCACTGGCATAACAAGCTGACGTTGAACCGCCACCGCCACCATTATTTGGAGGAGGAGGAGGAGGAGGAGTCGTTGTTGCTGGATTACTTGTAGTATTTGGCTTGACAGTGCTACTGCCAGACCTTTGCGTACAGCTAGCTAGTAAAACTAAAATAAGTAACATGAGTCGGGATGTTTTCATAAAAAAACCTCTACGATTCTTGTCGGACATTTTCATAAAAACTTTAGTCTGTATTTATCGTCGAGGTGCGCTATCTCGATAATAAAAAAAGAAACCATCAATTAGAATCGCTAAGTTATAAAGATCAAAGGGTATTTAAGGCATAAATTGATTAATGCTAGTAAATCAGTCGGTGCTTATTCAAGTGCTTAGCGTCCTTGCCGAATTCGATCGCGGGATTTGTTTGCGATCGCGGGATTTGTTTGCGATCGCGGGATTTGTTTTCGATCGCGGGATTTGTTTGCGATCGCGGGATTTGTTTGCGATCGCGGGATTTGTTTTGATCGCGGGATTTGTTTTTGATCGTGGGATTTGTTTTGATCGCGGGATTTGTTTTTGATCGTGGGATTTGTTTTCGATCGCGGGATTTGTTTTTGATCGCGGGATTTGTTTTTGATCGTGGGATTTGTTTTTGA
>Ga0163144_10017399_pt1 | contig 14643 bp, 18 predicted proteins | sample OliLak19BULKMAT1_FD_123175 | JGI IMG/M metagenome (GOLD analysis project Ga0163144, IMG submission 123175) | Freshwater microbial mat bacterial communities from Lake Vanda, McMurdo Dry Valleys, Antarctica - Oligotrophic Lake LV.19.BULKMAT1 | ecosystem: Environmental > Aquatic > Freshwater >... | reverse complement strand
TCAATTTCTCCGAACAAGGGCTGATTCTTATAATGCGGGATAAAGAGTGTTTCAACATGCACAACCAGGATGTGCTTCAACTGTTCCGTCGCGTTTTCCAAAATAGCCAGTTCGCTGCCCTGCACATCCAATTTTATGAAGTCGATATCTTGGACTTCTTTCAGATCATCCAGTCGGTGGGTAACCAGCGGAAGCTGGCTGACGACTTTCCCCCATTCTCCAAATCCATGAAATAGTTCAAGCAGTTCCAGGTCTGGCTCGAATAGGGAGTTCATGCCAGGAGAAACGCAAATGTTCAGCGTTCCCTGTGTACCATCTCCAATGGCGAATGGCAGAGAGGTCATTTTGGGATCGATCTGCTTGGTCAGTTCTTCGAACATGGCGGGGTTCGGCTCAAAGCAGGTCAACCGATAGCCGCCCTAGGCAAGCACCGGTTTATAAATGGGATCACCATCAATGGGGCTGGCGCCGACATCGACAATGTGAATTTCGGGGACATCCTCGAATACATCAGTGAAATTAAACATTGACCACCTACCTTTCTATTGATTAACTCTCAAACGGGTTAATACCTGCACCCAGGTATCGGCGGGACCCGTGACTGGTTCAAAGCCGCTGATGTTCAAGTCAAATTCTTTAGGGACGCAGATCATATTGGCTTCGGGCACGATGTTCACCCAGACATTTTCCTTGTTGTGGAAGAAGTTATCCAAATTGTAATATGGGGCAATGTGCCACCAACAGTTGTAATTCAAATTAAGCAGCATCTGGACAGTTTCCGGCGAGCCTTCTTTGGAGTTATTTTCGACAAATAAAAATGGACGACAGTCTCGGATTGTCTTTTCTGCGCCTTTGAGTACTTTTAACTCCATCCCTTCCACATCGATCTTGATCAAGTTACAGCGCTTCAGTTCCAGGGCATCCAGCGGTATTACGTTCACAAGGTCGCCGCTTGATTTGCCCTCAATACTCACCGCGCCAAAATTTTGCATAATATTGGGGTCAGCCAGGGGGACGGTCAATTGCCCTCCCACTTCACCTGCCCCGGCCTGCATCGGGATCACATTCGTCAGTCCATTTAGAACGAGGTTCGCGCAGAGGAACTCAAAAGTGATGCGCTGCGGTTCAAAGGCAAATATCATCCCGCCCGGATTCACTTTTTTCGAAAAGAAAACGGTGTGGGTTCCAATATTGGCGCCTACGTCTATTATCACGTCGCCGCTTTTCAACATTTGCCCCAAACAAGCCAGCTCAGATTCGCACCACTCGCCATAGATATCCATCGCGCGGCCTATAAACAGATCATTTAAGTTGTACATGAACAGTCCATGGCGGCAGTGCTTGATGGAAACATAACCATTCACCAGCAGCCGCGGGTAGGGTGTGTTTCCCAATTGAACAGTTGGTTTGGAATTACGTTTACTCATAGGTTTCCCTTTTCGATCTCATTGATATTCTTTGAGGGTTCACTTTTGCAGTATAACAATGCCTGTCGTCTTTAACCATAAAAATACAATAAAAAAGTATTCGGACTTGCTCTCCCTGACAACCCAATACTGAGAATTCCTGGAAATTGGAAGAGTCTTTATTGATATAATTATTTTGAGAGAAGGAGAAACAACATGCTTGATAACCTGTCCAATGGCCAGAAGAATGCGCTGCAAATAATTTTTGTATTGGCCTTATGTGCCGCAGCCATTGTTCTCCTTGCTTATATGGGCGCAGCAAAACCCGTTACAAACATCCACAGTGTTCATTTTGAGGTGCAAGCTTCGGGCGGATTTGCGAACATTACACTGCGAGCAGGCAAGGAATCCATTACCAAGCCCGAGACTGTGACCATGCCCTGGTCCAAGACCTTGCGAATTAAAAGCGGGACCGAAGTTTATTTGACAGCGTCGAACCCATCCCAGACCGGCGAATTAAGCTGCCGTATCACTTTGGATAAAGTTGCCTGGAAATTGGAAAAGATCAACTCTCCTAAAAATGGAGTGGCTTGCGCAGGGATCGTCCCCTAGGCTTCATCAAGGTCATGTTTGTGGAGATTTAAAAACTTTCGGTATCGCAATTTGAGGTGTCTTTAAAGCAGCACTGGAATTTTCGCGAAGTGATAGATGAATCGTCAATGAGCCAATCCTCGTTGCAAGCGGCACGACCAGGCGTGGATATTCCAACGTGGAGATCGAAGCTCCCTTGCCGATGATAAGTGAAGGCGTAGAGATGTTCGACTCAAACCCCGCCTCTGCCAGCCTCATGCTTGCCTGCCCCGTAATGACATTTCCCAACTCTGCAATACCGCTCTGCGCAAGTTCATTCAACGTATCAAATTTTTCCCCCATTAAAGCGGAAGCAAACTGCACAGCTGATTCCTTCGACATGCTGTAAAACACAGTTCCATCCACGGCGCCAACCAGCGAGATGATCACGGTTACATCCTCGGTGCGATAGGAACCGTTTTCCAGGCGCAGTTCCCCGCGTTGGACAGAATCGCGCATCTCCATGCGAAGTGTGTCATGCGCCGATTCTACAAAAGGATTTAGAAACTTAACATTCATTTCCTGCTCCAATTCATCCTGTGGCTATGGGCGGCGATTGGGGATCGATCTGCGGGGATTGAGTCTTCATCGAAGAAATAAAATTATCCGCAAGATGAGCCTCCCCGATTTTCTTCTCCCGCAAGGCGAGGTGAACCGTTACCATACCAAATTGAGTTTCCAATGGAACCACGACCCTGGGAAAGTCGAGCGTAGAGATCTCGACTCCGTTGCCATTCAAGACAGTGGGCGTTGAAATGTTCGATTTATAGCCAGACTCAGAGAACCGAATGGTTGCCTGTCCGCTGATCACATTTCCCAGCTCTGCCACGCCGCTCTGTGCAAGCGCATTGAATTCGGTAAATTCCTGCCCCATGATCTTTGAAACCAGGTTCAGGCAGGTGACCGTAGACATACCATACATGACAACGCCGTACACATCTCCGATCAAATTAATCAAAACTGTAATGTCATCAGATGTCAGCGAGGATTTCTGCAGGGTCACTTCACCGCGGACGGTATTCGCTTCCAACTCCGCCTTTAATACTTCCACGGCGGCTTGAACAAACGGGTTTAGAAATTTCACATCCACCTTGCACCTCCATTAAGGTCGGGAGATTTCCCGACCGGGATATTGTTCCATTGAAATATCGGGGTTAAATAATTCATAGCTATCAAGCTTTCTTATAAAAAGAAATGCCGAAATTCTGAAGGCCAAATTTTGCAGGCACAGAGATGATCTCTGTGCCGCCTACAAACAGCACCCCGCCGGGGCACAATGCCCTGCTGAATTTCGTATAGAGCGCATCCTTCGATTCGGTTGTAAAGTAGATCACCACATTGCGGCAAACGATCAAATCAAAATCACCTTCGAAGCGGTCTTCCAATAAATTCTGTTCCTGAAAGCGGATATTTTTTTGCATCTTCTCAGTCATATGATACGGAGCAGACGGAGTGATATATTGCTGGCGCTGTGTAGGAGACAAATTGCGGATATCTTCGGCAGTGTACGGCCCGCGCGCTGTGGCTTTGAGCAAAGCGCCGCGATCGAGGTCTGTTGCCAGAATGGCGTAAGGCTGTTTCGGCGCGGATTCTTCCATGATCATTGCAAGGGTAAAGGCTTCCACTCCAATCGAGCATCCGGCAGACCAAAGTTTCAAGCCGCTGTAAGAATGATGTTGGGCCGAGTTTTGGATCAGGTAGGGCAATATATTGCTGCGGACGTGCTCCCAGCGGCTTGGGTCGCGGAAGAACTCAGTCACGTTGATGGTCAGGTAATTGCGAAAGCGCTCAAGCTCTTTTTCATCGTTGGGAAGCAAACTGAGATATTCCCTCCAACTGGAGGTGTGTGAGCGAACCAGCCACGAATCCAGGCGGCGCTTCATCTGCTCTTCCTTATAATTTTCAAGATCGATCTTCAACGTATGTTTGATCGACGTCTTGACCAGCGAATAAACTTCAGTTTCCATAATTTCGTTTCCTTACTTTGTCATCTCATGAATCGCAGATTCAATGGCTTTTGCAATTTTAGGGCGAGGCAGAACGATGCTGGCCGCTCCGGCTTCTACAACGCTGCGGGGCATGCCCCAGACCACGCAGGTGCTTTCGTGCTCGGCGATCACATATCCACCGGCGCTGTGCAGAATGGACATGCCCAATGACCCATCACTGCCCATGCCGGTCAGGATCACGCCAATCATATTTTTTCCAAAATGTCTGTTGAGCGAGTTGAGAGTGACATCTACTGCTGGGCGCACGCCATGCACGGCGGGTTTCTGGTTTAGTGTGACTCTTTCGTTTTCATCCAGTGTCATGTGGAATCCACCGGGCGCGACCAGTATTTGCCCCATCATGAGGGCGTCACCGGGTTCGGCTTCCTTCACTTTGAGCGGTGAAATGGAATTGAGCCGCTCCGAGAGGGAGCGTGTAAACCCGGCAGGCATGTGTTGAACAATAACAACAGGCGATGGCAGGCTGGCTGGCAGCGCGGGAATGATCTCGCTCAACGCACCCGGCCCACCCGTGGAAGAACCTATCAGAATAACAGGTGCCAGCTTTGAGTACGAACGAACCGTTTTATCAGTCTGGCTGAATGCCTGGGATGGGACAATCCTCAATAGATTGGATGTCGATCGCTTAACTTTTGCGCGGGCAGCCAGTTTTATTTTGGCGATGATGTCGCTCATGGCGGTGCGAATATCCAGGCTGTTATCGGGCTTGGGGATGAAATCTACTGCGCCGAGCATGAGGGCTTGAATGGTTTCGGATGCGCCTTCTTTGGTAAGGCTGCTGACCATGATGACCGGCCGCGGAAAGTTTTTCATGATTTCGCGCAGGGTGGAAAGTCCGTCGAGGTGCGGCATTTCAACATCCAGCGTGATGACATCTGGCTGTAATTGCGGGATCAGGCGCAGGGCTTCATTGCCATTGCTGGCAGAACCGACAACTTGTATTTCGGGGTCTTCATTGAGCTGTTGAATAATGGAAAAACGCATGAACGCAGAATCGTCCACAACCATTACCCGCAGTGACTTGGGAGACATTTCGTTATCGGCCATGATCTTTTTATGCTAAAAGTTTTGTGATCGCGTTCATCACACGATCCTGATCGAAAGGCTTAACGACAAAATCCTTTGCGCCGGATTTGACTGCTTCGAGCACCACGGATTCCTGTCCGAGCGCAGTCAGCATGATGACCCGCGCCTTGGGGTCAAAGCCGACGATTTCCTTGAGCGCGGTCAAGCCGTCCATCTCTGGCATGGTCACATCCATCAAGACCACATCTGGATGGATCTCTTTATAGGTGTTGACGGCTTTTAGACCGTTCTCTGCCTGAAAGACTTCGTAGCCGTCGGTACTGAGCATTTTTGTCAAACGCACGCGCAGGAATTCTGCATCATCTACTATCAATACTTTTGCCATACTGTTACTCCTTTAGGGTTTTTATATTTCATGTTCTTTCTCACCGATGACACGCACGGTCACGCGGCTGTCTGCAACATAAACACGGACGGTACGTCCGGTATGCCCGCCAACTTCTTCAGCAGCGATCTTTATATTCAGGCGCTGAAACGTCGCGTGCGCTTTTTCAATATTGCGGGTTCCGATATCAAACGTGCTTGTCAACCCGGTCGCGATCAACATATTTGCGCCGCCAACCATTCTGACAACGAGTCTGTTTTTGTTCGCGCCTTCCTTCGTCATGGCCGCAAGCAGGTTTTCGATTCCCTGGTCAACATACTTATAGCATGCTGCGGAATCTGTTTCACCCAGGCCGTTCATCTTTTCAGGAAGGACCGCGTGAATTAATCCAGTGATACGGGTGACCGGATCGATGATGGAGATTCCCAGACAGGAACCTAATCCATAGGCCACAAGAACATCTTGCGGGTCGCGGCTAATGGCCTGCTCGCCCAAACCCAAGCTGATCGGATTATTCATACACCAGGCTTCTTGTTTAACAGGATATTAAGTGCTTTCAGATCAGGGATAACCCAGAAATCGGTTTCAACACAGCGGGGGCCATCCATGAAGTTGGCGTGAACCAGCAATACATGTTCGTTGACGCCGCCCGCCGTTGCAACAACAATATCCAGGATCGCGCCCACCATATCCACCATCACGGCTGGCGGGCTGGGGCGGAGGCTGGCTCCAACCGTTTTTGCAATGGAATTCAAGAAGAAGGAGCTGCAAAGATTTCCCAACTCGCCAAGGGCTGATCTTTCCAATGAACCCAAATGCTGCGTTGTGCCATTTTCAACATCCATCAACATGTCTGTTAATTCAAGGGCTTTATGATGCGGAATGATCATCATGATCTGTCCGTGCATGTCACCTTCGAAGCGCAGGTACACCCCCACGGCATCGTCTTCCAGACCGCCGACGATCTTCGGTATCATCAACAACGGGATCAACTCAAGCCGCGGGCTGCTCACTTCAATTTTGCGGCCAACCATTCCAGAAAAGCCGATTGCCGCATTTTTAATACCTTCACCGGCAATGGTGGCAAGTTTTTCCATCAGATCCTGATCAAACTGAGCTATATTCTCCATAACACATCACTTCCTTTTTATTTATATTCCAGCCAATTTGAATAAACCAAATACATCAACGATCAATGCAATCTGACCTTCACCGAGAATGGCCGCGCTGGAAATACCTGGGATATCGCCAATGAACGCCCCAAGGGGTTTCACAACCACATCCTCCTCCCCCACCAGAGTATCAACGATCAGCCCGATCCGTTGTTTGCCTGACTGAACCACCACGGCGAATGAACTTTTTCTCGGCTCGTCACCTTTCGGCAGATCAAATATCTCCGAGAGTTTTACAAGTGAAAGCACACTTTCCCTCAGCATGGTGACCGGCTTTTGATAAACGGATTTAATTTCACTTTCCTGCAACCGGAATGTCTCTGTGATCATCACCAACGGGATGGCAAACGTGGTCTGCTGAACGTTTACCAACAAGGCAGGCACAATCGCCAGAGTAAGCGGCAATGCAACCATGAAGCTTGTACCCTGGCCGGAACGAGTCTCCACATGAATGGATCCGTTAATCCGTTGAATATTGGTATTCACAATATCCAGCCCCACCCCGCGCCCCGAAATATCTGTCACTTTTTGGGCAGTGGAAAGCCCCGCCAAAAACATCAGATCGATCGACTGTTCCTCGGTCAGACCTGCCGCTTCTTCTGCTGAGATCAGCCCTTTTTGCACAGCGCTATTTCGAAGCCGTTCTGCGTGGATACCGGCTCCGTCATCTTCAACGGTCAGGAGGACGCGCCCCTGTTCGTGGCGGGCCGTCAACGTCAGAGTACCCCGCTCCGGTTTACCGGCTGCGCGGCGATCCTCCGGCGACTCGATTCCATGATCCACAGAGTTGCGAACCAAATGGATTAGAGGGTCGTTGATCTCTTCAAGCATCGAACGATCCATCTCTGTTTTTTCGCCCCGAACAATTACATCAATCTGCTTCCCGACCTTCAATGCCATGTCATGCACCATGCGCGGAAATTTACCAAACACACTCGCAATCGGCAGCATACGGATATGCATCACCTCTTCCTGAAGTTCATCGGTGATGCGCCCCAAATGCATAATCGTTTCCGAGATCTTGTCGTAATTGCCGTTCATACGGGTCAGGCGGCTGTGAATTTGCTTCAAATGATTTCGATCTGTAATCAATTCCCCCACCAGGTTGACAAGGTTATCCAACCTTTCCACATTCATGCGGATGGTCTGATCTGCATTACGCCTGCCAAATGGATTGTTTGCGCGTCTTTCAGGCACAAAAGGATTGGAAACTTGAGGCGGTAATTTGGATGAGTCATCCTCCGCCTTCCCCTGCCTCGCGCCTCCTTCCAAAGCGGACGGTTGATCCTGTTTCGAAACAATTGACCCACCCGAAAGAATGACTTTGCCATCCACAGAAATTTCCTCAACGCCCGAAATCCTCACCAGCGCCGCGCTAATCTCCTCGAAAGAATGCGAAGTGAGTACGCAGGCTGAAAATTCACGGACAACTGCCGCACCCTCAATCTCTGTCTGTGTTGGCATCATCGTTTGGATGTCGCCAATATCCTGCAACGCCATCATCAACTGAAATGCGCGCGCACCAGACGCCATGCTTTTTGTGTCAATTTTTGCTTGAACCTGAACCGTTCCACGAACAAAGGATGGAATTTTTACAATCCCGTCAGAGCCGTTACGGAATATGGCTTGTACCGCATCCCGCTTTTCCCCCACGATCAATCTCTTAAGCAAGGAGACAATTTCTTCAATATTCACATCAGAAGTCTGGGAACTGCTCACTTCATCGCGCAATAAACGCAAATGACTGACCGCCTCCAGACAAACATTCACCAATTGACTCGATATGCGGATCTCATTCTTACGAACCCCATCCAGCACAGTTTCCATCGCATGGGTCAAGTCTGTCATGCGTTGATGCCCGATCATGCCGCACATGCCTTTGATGGTATGCGCGGAACGAAATACAGTCTGTACCAATTCAGCGTCTGACTCTTCCCGTTCAAGGCGAATCAGGCCATCGTCCAGCAACTGCAAATGTTCATCTACTTCAGCCAGAAAGATCGGCAGTTCTTCTTCGTTGATGTCAAATATTATTTCCATGGACTGTTCCGGTGTTCTCCAATGTCTCACCGTCAAAGTTAACATATCCTCCTGTTTTTGGCAGTAAAGCAGCCGTAAAGAGAAACCAAAAAATGGATAAATTTATTGGGCACGCGCCTGGAACACAAAATCTCCCGATTTTACATAAAATAAAGCGCCTGCTTAATTGAAAGCGGCGCCTTGTCAAACAATTTTAATTCCGTCACACCGCACTCCCACTCGTTTCACTTCGGAGACTGCGTGGCGTACGGCGCAAGTGTTGCGAGGAGGGCGATCAGCAATCTCTTCACCAAGTTAAAGAGAATAAACCTCCCGGAAGAGTTTTTAACCACATGGAACATCGAGAAATTCTTTTATTTTTCTCAGAGGCCTGTTACTGGATTGTAGTCACTCATACAAGAAGTCAAGTGACTTTTCTCTGGTGATTACCCGCATCTTCGCGCCTCCCAGTTCCAGGGGAAGAAAACAAGAATTCAGCCGCGAATTACGCGGATACGCGCGGATTTTTCCAAACCAATTCGTGGAAATTCGCGGCAAAATGCTCTTGCCTTGTTGTTTGGAATGACACAAACAGACTTGTGGGTAATCACCAGACTTTTCTACGTTCAGGAAGGACGTTCACTTTCCAATGGTTCTTCGATTTCTTTTTCTTCTGTTTCCGAAGCCAGAAGTTTTCTCAATTGCTCGAGCGCTTCCGGCTTACTTTCCTTTGCCAGCAATTCCTGAATCTTTACCTGCTCCTGCACGGCCTGAAAAATTTCCTGCCGCAAAATGATCAACTCCCGCGGAGCATCGATGCCGATCTTGATGCGGTCGCCTTCAACGGCAAGAATAGTGACAACAATATTGTCACCGATCGTAATGCTTTCATTTATCTTGCGCGAGATTACCAGCATGTGAAAGACTCCGCTCACAAAGATTTTAGCGCAAATAATCAAAGAGATTGAGCGCCGAGATTGCCCGCTGACTGACCTCCAGCACGGCTTGATAGGTGCTCTGCCGGTTTGCCAGCAGCACAAATCCTTCCGCCATATTGGTATCTTCTTTTTCAGAGAGCAGACTTTTCGTCTCCAGCCTGATCGACTCGAGGAAATTAGCTGCCGAGTCAACCTGACGCATTCGCGCGCCGTTCGAAGTGCGGTATTGATCCAATGTATTGAGTGATGATTTTAACGCGGTCAGCGTGGACTGTAAATTAATCGGATCTGTGACCGGGTTGCCAGTGTCATTGATATTATTCTGCACCAGCGCATTGGAAGCCTGTATCAGATTTTGCAAAAATCCCAAAATCGCCTGGTCACCGCGCACATTGAGCGTCACAGACTGATCCGGGCCAAGGTTTCGCTGCATGGAGCCTGTATCGCCGAGGAAGTTTACCACTTTGGGGGTAAAGATGTTTCCCTGATAGTCCGTCAGCGTGGTGGCAGAGTCACTTAATGTAAAGGCTTTTTGATTTAACTGATAGCCCGAGAAAATATACTGACCATTCACAGAAGTGTTGCCGATCTCTACCGCCGAATTGATGAGATCCTTCATTTCAGTGCCAAGCGAAAGAGCGCGCTCACTGCCGGAAAGCGTATCATTAAGTCCGCGCAGGATCAAGTTATTGGCGCGAACTGCAACCTGCTCCAGTTGATCGAAGGCATTGTCAGTGGCGGCCATCCAGTTTTGGGTCATCTCGGCTGCATCTGTATAGGAATTAAGCGTCTGCAAATGGGAGCGCAGGCTCAAACTGGCAGAGGCATGGGTGGGGTCTTCGGAAGCAACCTGAAATTGCTTGGCGGACGCAATTTTTTCCTGCAGCTTGCTCACCTTTTCCAGATTTTCTGCCATGTTCTGTATGGCATTGTCTGTGGACATTTGACTTGTGATTCTCATACTGTCTCCTTCAGGCTAAAGCCCGACCCTCCCCATACGGTTGATGACCAGATCGAGCAGGTCATCGTACGCCGTCAGCACACGAGCCGCAGCTTGATATGCCTTCTGGGCTTTTGCCATGTTCGCGGCTTCTTCATCCAGTGAAACTCCTGAAACTGATTCACGCTGATTTCCCAAAGCATTGACGATAAGCCTGTGCTGATAGGAATTATCTGATGCGCGCTTGGTGGTAACTGCCAGATCGGTGATCTGGGAATTATAAAATTCGTTCAGGGTGGCTGTGCCAGCCTTCATCCCTTTGACCATTTTCAGTCCGGCGATCTGCAGGGCAATGGCATTGTTTCCCACTTGATTCGCGGCGCTGGAGGTGGCAATGCTGGATGCATCCAACAACGGGTTTACAGAAATGCCCGCAGCATCGGTGCCGTTAAAAAAGTTAATTCCCGTGGCGTTGTTCAAACCATAGCCGCCGCTGTGGATGGCGTTAACTTGAGAGATCAACCCCGCCGACATGGTGTTCAAACCGTTCAACTGATCGACCAGTACACGATCGCGGACTTCCAGTGTGCCTTTTATCTCGCCGCTGGGCGGAGTTAGTTTTTGGTTATTGCTCCAATAAATATCCACTACGCTGGTATCCACCGCATGGGTGCGAGTTTCAAGCTTGAAAGCATCATGCCCCACAACGAGCACATGCCCGCCAATGGAAACCATCACCTCTCCATTTTTTTGTTCGGTGGAAACCGCGCCTGTGAGTTTCGCCAAACGGTCGAGCGCCACGTCGCGTTTATCCAACAGGTCATTGGGCTGCTCCCCCACTGAAATGACCCGCGCAATATTTTCATTAAGATGAGCGATATCGCCTGCAAGCGAGTTGACTTCTTCGACCTGGCTGGCAACCATTTGATTCTGATCACTGCGCAATTGCGTGATCTGCGTTGCGCGCCGGTTGAAAGCCATTGCCAGCGAACTGGCGTCATCCAAAAGGATCGTCCGCAGGCTGGTATTGGTGGGGTCATTGGAAAGCGATTGCCAGCCCGACCAAAACTGATCGAGTTTCGGCAGCAGACCATCGTCCGAGTTTTCGGCGAGAACCGATTCAAGGTGTGAGAGAATGCTGCTTTGGGATTCCCAGTTTCCGGCTTCGGAAGAGACGGCGCGATAGCGTCCATCAAAAAAAGAAAGGTTGAAGCGTTGAATCCGCTCGATAGTGACGCCGTTACCGCGTTGCCCGGCTCCGGTTCTGTAATCTGCGCCGTTGATCGATGAAGGTGTTTCGGCGGTCAGGATCGCAGACTGTCGGCGGTAGCCCGGCGTGCTGGCGTTGGCAATGTTGTGCTCGGTAATTTCCAGAACCTGAGAGTGGGCTAGGACTGCTTGAAGTGCGATTGAGATTCCGGAAGATATGGAGGGCATGATAAATTCCTACGCGCGTCTTTCCACGCCCAGGCCTGTTACAAGTTCCTGACGCTTTATCCCATCTTTGGGAGATCGATACCCGGCTTCGGGTTGGAACATATCAATCAGGAAGGATTGTGTCGCTTTGAGCCAATCGAGCTTGGTGAGGGCAATCGCCTGACTGGTATGGTTCAACTCACGGGTCTGACTCATTAGGCTGTAAATTCCATCGGTTAAGTTTTGAATGCGGGTGGAATCTTCTTCTTTTAAATACGGCAAAAGAGCTTGAATGGATGTTTCTTCCAGATGAATTTCGAGAGAGAGAGAAAGCTCCTGAACAAGTTCACGGCACTTATCTTCGAGCATACTGATTCTGTCGAGTAGAACTTCCTTGTCTTCGACGATTTGCTGGATCTGGTCAGGTTCATTCAACAGGAAAACGCGTTCCTTTTTGGAGAGAACGAGCATTTCCTGTAATGCGCGGAATAACAGTACCAATACCTGTTCGAGTTCGTATCTGTTTTTTGTGAGTTCATCTACCATCGCAAGAGTCCTTCGGGGTCAAACTATTTGGGGAAAAGCTTCGCCAGCAGTTTGCGGGCGAGCTCGCCAACTTGAATGGTGTAATCACCACTCTCAACCTGCTGCTTGAGCAGGGCAAGTCTTTCGGCGTCTGCACTTTCTGTATCACCAAGTGCAGCACGGGCCTTTGCCAGCAGGCGCGCGTTTTCAGACATTTCCACTTTATCTTTTCCAGTACGAACCGTTCCGGTTTCGCTGATTTCTTCCCTCTTTTCGATCGGGGTCGGGTTTTCGGTTGGTTTTGTAGAAAGCGGTTGTATTCCAGTGTTTTCGATTTTCATGGTTGGTTTCTCCTGCAAGATATATTGGCTCACAATACCATTATCGGCAGCTTTTCTAAAAACATTAAGCCTTGCGCAGGTTGATCGCCTCTGAAATCATTGTATCAGTCTGTTGGAAAGCTTTCAGAGACATGCTAATCGTGCGCTGGAGGGAGATCAGGCGGGTCATTTCCTGCGCCAGGTCGATATTGGAGTTTTCGACTTTGAAACTGCTCAGGGTTCCGATGTTTTCAGAGCCGGGGTCACCTGCCTGTGCTGCGCCTGAAGCGTCCGATTCCAAAAGGATGTTCTTGCCGTTGTCGGTGAGGCCGCCGGGGTTGGGGAAGCGCGTGAGTTGGATGGTGCCCACTTCCGCAGTGGCACCGTCTGCGTCTGTAGCAGTGACTGTGCCCGTAGAATTCACGTTGACGTTGGTCATGCCTTCTGTGATCTCGCCATCCCACACAACGGGGTAGCCGCTGGCGGTTACAAGGGTGTTATCTGCATCCAGTGCAAATTGTCCATCGCGGGTATAGCCCAGTGTACCATCCGGCAGGGTCACGCCGAAATAGCCGTCGCCTTGAATCGCCCAATCCAGTGAACTGGCGGAAGTTCGCAGGGAGCCTTGCATGGTCAGCGCTTGTGTGGCTCGCATTTGCGTGCCTTCCTTGAGCTGGGCATTGAGCATTTCCTGAAAGTTCGAGCGCGCGGTTTTATAACCAGCCGTGTTGACATTCGCCAGATTGCTGCTGGTCACGTCCAGATCGAGCATGTGACTGAGAATATCCTGACGGGAAATATTGAGGGTGTGAAAAAGCGATGATGACATGTGAACTCCTTATCCGATCCGTCCGAGGGATGCGATGGTCTTGCCAAGCAACTCATCCTGATTTTGTACCAATTTCTGGGCTGCTTCATACGAGCGGCCCACTTCCACAAGTTGGGTCATCAATTGCGATATGTTGGTGTTGGATGATTCAAGATACCCTTGCACCACCTGTGGGATATCCTCTCCGCTGGAGGCGGTTGGGCCTGTGAACAAGTTACCTTCAGTATGTTGAAGTTCTGCTTCCGGGTCGGCAAACACGCCAATTCCAAAGGTGGCAACGGCGGCTCCGTTCACGCTGATGGCTCCATCCGCTGTGATCGACACTTCCCCATCGGGGAGTTCTATCGGCTGCCCCGCATCATCGAGGACTTGAAAACCGTCGACAGTGACGAGGGTATTATCGGCATCGCGCATAAAGCGGCCGTCGCGAGTGTAACGATTGCCATCGGGAGTTTTCACGGTAAAGAAGCCATTTCCCTGCAAGGCAAAATCCAGCGGATTATTTGTGCTCTGCATGGCGCCCTGACCGTAATCAATAAATTCTTCGCCGATCTGAGTGCCCAATCCCAATGTGCCCACATATTCCACTTGGTTGGCTTGTAAATTCCCGTTGGTGTAGACCGACTGGTTTTGCATGAAATCCTGCGCGGTGGTTAGGATCTGCTTGAAGCCGGGCGTCTGTATATTGGCAATATTATGACTGATCACCTGCTGGCGGGCGGCGTTCATCACCATTGCTGAAACTGCTGAATAAAGTCCTTTGATCATGATTGCATCTCCAATTTTTTTTTATAAAAAGGTTCAAATTCGTTTGCCGCAAATTTCGCGCATGAGCGCAAATTTTTAAAACCAATTAGCGAAAATTCGTGTACTTCGCGGCTGTCTCTTTACCTGTTATTTCCTCAGCTGGAAGCTCAGTACCAACTGAACCTCTTCACGGCTCATACTGAATTGACGGGCAATGTCCACGTCAGACATGTTGGCTTCAGACATGGCTCCGATCAAGCGGTTGCGTTCCAGAGCGGAGG
>Ga0163144_10017398_pt1 | contig 14643 bp, 17 predicted proteins | sample OliLak19BULKMAT1_FD_123175 | JGI IMG/M metagenome (GOLD analysis project Ga0163144, IMG submission 123175) | Freshwater microbial mat bacterial communities from Lake Vanda, McMurdo Dry Valleys, Antarctica - Oligotrophic Lake LV.19.BULKMAT1 | ecosystem: Environmental > Aquatic > Freshwater >... | reverse complement strand
TACGTATCTAGCGAGTTTTTCAAGTCGCGATAGTCTTTTAGGCTGTCTTGGTATTGAGAAAGCAGGTTCGGGCTGTATTGCGAAGTATCGGCGGTTTCAAAGACTTTCATAAAGATTTTTTCTTGTAGTTTTTCAGGGATTTCTTCCAAACGTGGAAGGTTCTTTAATACAATTGTGGCAAGCCTTCTACCAAACCATAAGCCCGAAAGCTATAATGTTGCGCTTGGCTTACAAAGATAGGGCAAAAAGAAAACAGGTACACAAAAAAACATTTATACATAGCCATCTGTAGTTTGGGTTGTTGCAATTATTTTGCATGCTAAGGTAGCAAATTTTAGGCTAAACACAAAAAAACCAAGTGATTTGACAAATTTCCTTTTCTATTATTTTCTGTAAAAAACCTGTCTTATTTATAAACTCAAAAAAATAGAATATTGATAATCAAGTGTTTATTCATATTTTCGTTTTCAAATCTTAACATATCATGGAAAATAATGCGGAAGAAGAAATTGTGTATAAAGCCAATAAATTGTTATCTTTGCGCCATGTATTTGCGTAAAATTTATACAATCTGTGCCTTGTCTATCTGTATAGCGATTGCCGCTTGTAGCAAGCCCAACAAGCAGGAAGCACTTCTTCTGCCAACATGGAAGCTCGAAGGCGTTTTGTCGCGCACTTCCAATGCCACCAAAAAAGACAGTATTCCCCCCGAGCCTACTCAAAAAGAAAAGGTGAAAATCTCTTATCAATTCCACAAAGACAAAACCTATACCTTTCGACGCGGAAATCAAACGGACAAAGGCGACTGGGGTATGAGTTCTGATGGAAGAGTATTGCTTTTGCACTCACGCGCACAAGCAAGCGAAAATAGTGAGTTTCATATACATACTTTGGAAAACTCGAAACTTATCATCAGCAGCGAACACAAAGGAAAACAAGAGATTTTATATTTTGTAGCACAATGAATTACATAGGTTCAAAACATCGACTCAGCTTTTTTATAGAAACGCACATAACTCAAGTAGTGGGCGATTTGCAGGCAAGTACTTTTGCTGATATATTCGCAGGTACAGGTGCTATAGCGAGGCTATTCAAAGGAAAGGTAAAACATATCATAGCCAACGACATCGAGCCGTACAGCTATGCACTTTTACAACATTATATCGGCAATCATACCACTATAGATAGGCAAGACGAATTGATTGCGCAGTTAAACCAAGCCGCACCACACGAGGAAGGTTTGATTTTTCAACATTATTGTATGGGGGGCGGGCAGGCAAGGCAGTACTTTAGTGATGAAAACGGCAAAAAAATAGATGCCATGCGCCAAACCATAACCGACTGGAAAAACAACCAATATATCAGCACACCTGAATACAATTTGCTCCTTGCCTCCCTGATAGAAAGTGCGGATAAGATAGCCAATACTGCCTCTGTATATGGTGCCTTTTTGAAAAAAATAAAAGCATCTGCACAAAAACCTGTACTTGTCGCGCCTGCCTATTTTGAGCTTACGCCTGAAAGCCACACGCTTTTCTCGATGGATAGCAACGCACTTATCAAACAAATAGAAGGCGATATTTTATACCTTGACCCGCCCTACAATGCACGTCAATACGGTGCAAATTACCACATTTTGAATACAATCGCCTTGTATGATGCCATCAATCCACAAGGCAAAACAGGATTGCGTGAAAATTATTACAAATCTGATTATTGTAAAAAAGGAAAAGTCTATGAAGCCTTGTTTACATTGATACAAAATGCAAAATTCAAATATATATTCTTGAGCTATAACAATGAAGGGCTTTTATCCCACGAACAAATAAAAACCATTTTCGCTCAATTCGGAACTTATACAGTCTTTTCTACCCCATATACACGCTTCAAAGCTGATAAAGATGCAAACCGAGCCTTCAAAAACACTGAAACACAAGAGTTTTTACATTGTTTGATAAAAAATAACTAAAATGGACGCTTTTCAAAATCGCTCCATATACCCTCCTCCAAATTGGAGAGTGCTTTGAAATGCACCCACTAAAAACCAAAACATTTACGGTTATGTCCTTCAACATCACTGATTTATTCCGAGAAGCTGCCAAAAAAAATCCAAATAAGTTGGCTATCATTGATAAAAATGGCGAGGCGGTTTCGTTTAGTGCATTGGAAACCCAGATAAACGAAACTGCACAATACTTTTTGCAAAAAGGAATAGGCAAGGGCGACCGCGTATTGCTGTTTATACCCATGTCGATAGACTTGTATCGAACAGTGTTGGCTCTTTTCAAAATAGGTGCAGTAGCGGTTTTTCTTGATGAATGGGTGAGTTGGAAACGCATGGCAATGTGTTGTGAAATAGCCCAATGCAGGGCTTTTATAGGCGTTTGGAAGGCAAGAATGGTAGCCTATTTCTCGGCTACATTGCGCAAAATCGCTATAAAATTAGGCACGTCCTACCTAAACACGCAGGCGCAAAACGCCTTGCCTACCACAACCGAAAACGACACCGCATTGCTTACTTTTACTACAGGAAGCACAGGCACACCCAAAGCGGCAAAACGTACACACGGCTTTTTATTCGCACAATTCAATGCCTTGATTGAAAAATTAAACCCACAAGAAGATGACATAAATATGCCCGTTTTGCCCATTGTATTGCTGATTAACTTGGCTACAGGCACCACATCTGTTATCGCTGACTTCAAGGCAAGCAAACCCAACACGCTCAAGCCTGCTAAATTGTTAAAGCAAATCAATGCAAATGGTGTGAATAGCATTATTTCCTCTCCTTTTGTTATCAAAGCATTGTCGACTTATTTGCTTAAAAATAAAGGTATTACGCCACCTATCCGTAAAATATTCACAGGTGGCGCGCCTGTTTTCCCCTCTGAAGCCAATATTTATAGACAAGCATTTCCAAATGCGTATATAGAAATTGTATATGGCTCTACAGAGGCAGAACCTATCAGCGGGCATATAGTACCTGAATTATTAGATGCCCATGTAGCAAATATTGAGCAGGGATTGGCGGTAGGCAAGATCGCCTTGAGCGCAACCGTAAAAATCATTCGCATCATTGATGCCCCTATAACTTTGCAAAATGAAGAAGCACTGGACGCAATGGAAATGCCGGTAGGCGAGGTAGGCGAAATCATAGTGGCAGGCAAGCACGTTTTGCAAGCCTATTTTAACAACGAAGAAGCACTTTTGAGAAATAAAATATTCATAAACGAAAAATGCTGGCACCGAACAGGCGACAGCGGTTATTTTGGTAAACAAGATGCCGACACCAAACTTTACTTAACAGGGAGATGCAACACTATCATAAAGCAACAAGATAAACAATATTTCCCTTTCGTATATGAAAACGCCTTCCAACAAATACAGGGCGTTGAAATAGGCACTATCATGGAAACAGAAATTGGCATAATAGCTTTTATAGAACTGAAAAAAGAAGCCGCTAAAACAGCCGTAGAAGACAAAATAAGGCACTTGCCCATACCTATCGCTCAAATACAATTCATCAAAAAAATACCACGTGATTTGCGCCACAATTCAAGAATAGATTATCAGGCTTTGGAAAAAACAACTTGAAATATTTTTATGTCGAAAAATAGGGTGTAATTTTTCGCCTTTTCAGGTGTTAGAAAATGTTCGACACCTGAAAAACAGCCCGCATGCAGTCATTTTCAGGTGTCGAAAAATACTGAAACAAAAATGCAATATGTCTGCCATTATTCTTGATTAATAATTTCCGTAGGGACAAAATCATTGATAAATTGGGTAGAAAAAAAATATTCGGACAAATTTGGGATATTATTTATTGCATTTTTGAGGTAAAACCGGGCTTTGTATATAGTTTTGAGGTCAATGAGGCTGAGGTTCTTAAATTTAAGTTTGTCTGCCCATTGGGTTTGTAAAATCTTGGCAAACGAGAGAGCAGAGAAGCTCATCTTGAACATATTATTGAGTTGCGTTTCGCGATAGTTTTTGATTTTGGAGAGTCCGAAGAGTTGTTTAACATCTCTGAAGTTTCTAAATGCTTTTTATAAGGTGGGGACAAAACTAGATTGCACCCTACCTAAAAAGATAAAACACCAAACTTTTAATAATGTGAACGACCTTCGACAAATACAATGATAGCTCGGTTATTGGGTTTATCGAGTTCTATCACATAAATAGGGCGAGTATCTGAAAAATATTTGTAAGTGCCATAATTCACAACAAACTGATTGCTGGGACAACAAAAATCTTGTTCTATCAAAGGCATAACTTCTTGCTCTACCTGAAGAATAGTTTTAGCTTGCGGATATAGGGTTGCCACTTCAGATAATGGTATTTCCGAAATTGTAGTATTCCTTTTTTTACTCAAAACGAGTGTGCCGCTACCATGTAAAGGTAAACCAAAATGATAGATGTCAGGATATGCATGACCTACTTCGTAAGTCCGTATAATGGGCTGAGTTTCACCTCGCATCATCTTATATTTTCGGCTATCACGAGTCATAGGTGGCGTATCAATATCAAAAATGATATACAAAGGTGTAGTGTAGGTTTGGGCTATAGAAATCTGAGCAAAGAAACCTATAAAAAGCATCAAAGAAAAAAGTGTTTTTTTCATAAAAATAAAATATTGAAAAGGTTAAATGATGGTGTTATTGGCAAGGATTAGTGCCTAATTTACTGTTTAAAAATTGTTGTGCAAGGAATGTTTGTCCGTCTTTGCTCAATTTATTTGGGAAGCGTTGTTCATCATAAAAAGCGGTATTCCACGAACCGCCCCATGCCACCATTTCGTACATAGAACCTACTGTACCTCCATTGGGATTGCCATCGTATTTAGCAAGCAGTCGAGTTAATTCTTGTACATTGGTTTGTGCTATGCATTCATGTTGTATGCTGTTACGGTCTAAACCATATCTTGGAATATGAGGAGCAAAAGCAGGCATATCGCTTAATCCAAGTGTAGGATTCTCGTATTTAAATTCGGCTTCTTTAGAATACCAACGAGCGTGCATAAGCTCATGAATAATTACCTCTGCGATGTGTAATTCAGCAAAACTACTTCCCACCATTTTTGGGTGTATAGTTACTACAATATCATTCAAATTAGGAGTAGGTGTATCATAACCTACAGGTTTTGTTTCTCCTTCGGCTTGTTCCATTATAGGTGCTTTCACTTCTATTTTGAGTTTTCTGAAAGAAGGAAACGACCCATAACCATTGATTATAGCTTTTACTGCAGGTATTTGTTTGAGTTTTTCCCAAACACATTTTATCTTAGCATTGGCTGGGTGGTTCATGCTTGCATCAAGCGTAACGCCAAGCGGTTCTTCATTAGTATTATCTCCTCCATCCACAAAGCCATCTGCAGGACAAGTAGTGCAAGGCTCTTCATCATAAACGGGTGTGTCTGTGCCACCTCCACTGCCGCCTGGAGTACAGCCTTCCGCAAAACCACCAAAGACTTTTCCACAAGTGCTACTAACGGTTATAGCGCAAGTCATGGGGTTCACCAACACACTTACCTTCGCGCCGATACAGAGACCCTTTCCTGGTCCCGCATCTTTCTGTTGTGAAAGGGAAACATACTTTTTCGCCATTCGGCAAGGTGTGTAGTTTTCCATTGCCCCATTGAGGCAAATAAATATCGATGCTGGTGCTTTTCGCACCACGCAAGCGGGCTACTTTCGGCTCATACCACGCTTTGATTTTTGCCATCAATGCGTCCTGATTGGGTTCTGGCTCAGGCTCTTTTTCGCGCCTGCACCCCGAAAAAAGCACGCCCAAAAGTATCAACAAGCCAAAAAATCTCCTATAAAGAATGTTGGAATGTTGGAGTGTTTTATATACATATTTTTTTGATTGAAGCACAGCATTTGTGCGCTATGCTGATGCAAAGGTAGGCAAGTTTTTATAGAAAAAAACAAAATGCGCCCTTGCCTGCGCAAATTTTTATAGCGTTAATTTTTTCAACAAATCTTTTTCTGTGAGGATTATGAAAAGCAAATATGCGGCAAAAAGTCCTGCATTGGGAAATAACAACCACAGTCCCCAATCGGCAGGAAGTTGCCCACTTGCCATCACAATCAAAGCTCCTAAAAACAAATGCAACAACATCATACCTGTCCGATAAGGTACAGGATAGTAGCGTTGCCCCAATACATAACAAGCCCACGCCATGCTCGCATAACTGACAAGCGTAACCCACGCACACGCCATGTAGCCAAAAATAGGAATAAAAACAATATTGCCTACCAGTATAATCAGTGCGCCACCTATCGAGAGCCATAGCCCATAATAGGTGCGGTCTGTAAGTTTAAACCAAAAAGAGAGATTGTAATACACCCCCAAAAGCAAATTCGCAAGCAATAAAATCGGTACAATGCCTATCCCTTCATGGTAAACAGGATTGCCAATAAACAGTGTTTTTATCCAATGCAAATTCAAACTAATCGCCAACCAAAACAAGATGCACGTTATTACAAAATAATACATAACTTGAGCGAATAGCTTGGGCGACTGCTTGTCTTGCGCTTGGCTAAAGAAAAAAGGCTCTGCCGCATATTTAAAAGATTGAACGGCTAAACTCATAAAGATAGTAAGTTTTATACACGCCGCATATATCCCTACTGCCTCTGCCGAACTCGCATGCCCCGCATAAAAACCAGCAGGCAAGTAATATTTCAATAAAATCCTGTCTAGCATTTGGCTTGCGATGCCTGCCAAACCCATGATAGCCAGCGGGTAAGCATACCACAATAAAGGCGCGAACTCACGCCAAACAAAGCGAAACCTAAAGTCTATAAAACTTTTATACAACCAGATAAAATTCAAGGCATTGGCTATCAAATTAGCCAAAAAAACATAGCCAACTCCAAGCGCAGGCTCATACCACCACGCTATCAACGTATTATCAGCAAGTTCCTTGCATACGACCAGAAAAAACAGGTTTAAAGCAATGGTTATCAAGACATTGCCTACTTTGGTAATAACAAAAAACTTCGCCTTTTTCTCAAATCGCAGCCTTGTATATGGCAGGGCAAGCAACGTATCTATGGCAAGTATAATAGCTATCCACTTCACAAAAGCACCCTTTGTCGGATACCCCAACCATGCCGCTATGCCGTCACTTGCTACAAACATTCCTCCCGAAAAAACAATGGTTGTGATAATCAAATAGCTCAAGATAAGGTTATAGACTTCGAGTGGCTTCGTGCTTTTATTTACATAACGGAAGTATGCCGTTTCCATACCATAAGTAAAAATCACGTTCAGAAATGCTACATAGGCATAAAAAATAGCCATTACTGCGTATTCTGCCCGCTCAAATCCATAAATTTTATGGGTATAAAGTGTAACAAGTAGAAAGTTAAGCGACCTCCCGACCATACTACTTAATCCGTATAAAGCGGTTTCGCTAAGAAGTTTTTTGAGCATATTGTTTTCACGCTACAAATGAGCAAGGCAAGTATAAGAAGCACAAAGATAGACATTTGGAATAAAAAACTGTATATTTGCATCACAAAACATACCGTTTTTATGCCCTTGCCTGCAAAAACAGCCTGTAAGGAACGAAAGTTAAATAAGTTGATAGTTTTAGGACTTTACGCAATGTTCAAGAATAATAAAAAAAAACAATGTGCCTATTTGTACTACACGCGAGCCACGTTTGATACATTGCTAAGTCCTAAGTTTTTTCAGTTAGTTGTCAATAAAGACTGCGAACAAATGCAACTTTGCATATCTCGTAAAATACCATGTTGTTTAATTTTCCATTACTAAGCAAACACAAAACCGCTTTATGTCGCTCCTTATCGAAAATGTTGGTAAAGTATATCCACACCCTACTATGCCTGTTGTAGCCCTTCAAAATGTTGGTTTACAAATAGATACAGGCGCGTTTATAGCCCTTGTTGGGGCTTCAGGAAGTGGCAAAAGCACCTTACTCAAGATAATAGGCGGCTTGCTTGCGCCTACTACAGGCGCGGTTTGGGTAGGCAAGGACTGTATTACACACATGTCTGACACACAACGCACACGCTTTAGGCGCAAGTCCATCGGTTTTATTTTTCAAGACCTCAACCTTATCCCTGTCCTTACTGCCCTCGAAAACATCGTGTTCGGATTGCGTTTGCAAGGAGTATCTGCCCAAGATGCTCAACAAAAAGCTATGTATTGGTTAGAAAAAGTGGGGCTGATAGACAAGGCCGCTGTACGTCCCGCCAAGCTTTCGGGAGGGCAACAGCAACGCATAGCGGTAGCAAGGGCATTGGCTATGCAGCCTCAAATCATCATAGCCGATGAGCCTACCTCAAATTTGGATACGCAAAATGCACTCCAAATAGCCGAACTTTTACAGGCTTTGCAACAAGACACGCAAACGACGCTTGTCTTGGCTACCCATGATGCCCGTTTATTGCCTTTCGCAGGCAAGATTATAAAAATTGAAGATGGAATACTATGCGCATGATAGTCCAACGCTATTACCTCGTAATTCTGCTCATGGCGTTCTTTGGCTTTGTGTTTCGAGCTATAGTTTTCTATGAAGAATTGACTTTGCTGTACAATACTTTTGTTACACTTACGACTATAGTGCTGATAGCCATCCTTTGGTTTTTTTTTGATTGGCTGAATAATTATTTGAATACTTGCCTGCCGTATGAACAAGCATTGGCGCGCCGTTTGATTATTCAAATTGGCGTCGGGCTATTGTTTGCCTATATATTCATCAATACAATTTTTTACCTCAATGGCTATATTTATAATTGGGTGCGTATAAATAAGACAGTCATTGTAGCAGGAAATTTACTTTGGACACTTATCGTATTGGCTATCAATGGTTTTTTCATAGGTGAGTATTTTTTTCTAAAATGGAAGCAAGCACTTTTAAACAGCACTGAAGCAGAAAAACATTTGGCACAAACCAAATACGCGAATTTACAAAACCAGCTTAACCCGCATTTTTTATTCAATAGCTTGGCTACTTTAAATAGCCTCATTGACGAGAACCCTACACAAGCAACCACTTTTTTAAAACAGTTGGTATTTGTTTACCGCTATTTAATGCGTCACAATCAAGACGTGCTTGTCTCCATCGCTGACGAGTTGGCGTTTGTTGAACAATATCTATTGCTCTTGCATACGCGCTTCGGCAACGCTTTTCGATATGAAATAACAGTCGGTAATACTTTTAAACAACATAAAATAGTACCCGTTACGCTCCAAATACTCATCGAAAATGCTATAAAACACAACCAGATGAGCGAAGAAAATCCGCTATTTATAGAAGTCTATATAGATGATGAGGCTATTTGTGTGAAAAACCCGCAGCACCCCAAACGTAACCTTGCCACTTCCAACAAAATAGGCTTGCAAAATTTGAAAAGCCTTTACGCACTCACTGCACCAAAACGCATGGTAGAAATATGCGATTTAACAGAAGTGTTTATTGTAAAAGTGCCTTTGCTGTAAGAAAATATACTTATCGCGAAAGTCCTTTTGCGATTTCCAAAATAGAGGGCAGGGTAATGGTATTAGGTTCTCCAAAAAACCTCCTTCCAGTTTGGAGAAATTCCCAACGAAAAAATATTGCTTGTACTGCCATTATTGGCATTTTTACTCATTGCATAGTTCGTATGAAGTGTCAGGAAAAACAAAAACCGCTCATTCGAAGTAGGTACTTAATAGCTTGTACACACACCTGTTTCAAAAGAATTTCGTACAACACGTTGCGAATCAAGTGGAAAATTGGGGTTAAGCGTGTGTTCGGTTCGTTTTCCATAACCCGAAGTAATGCCGAGTGCTACCTTGTCCGTTATGAAATATCCTGCACTTGGGGCAATGGCAAAATATGTTTCTGTTTTTCTGTAACTTGTGCTAACACTTGGGTTGTAAGTGCTTATTGTTAAAAGGGCAGTGCCGCCTGCATACAAGCGACCTTTGTTCACTTGGGCTTGTGCAGAAAAAAATAAAAAGCATGCCAATAGGCATAGTGCTATCTTTTGCATAAATGGGTTGATTTATGTTGGGTGCAAAAGAACTCATAAAAAAATAAAAATACTATTAAAGGCTTGTTAATAGTCAAATTAGCTGTTTTTTACCTGCGCAAACTTCGAAGTATGTGCGCCTAAAGGGTGCATTTCAAAACCGTTCTATATACTTGTTTCCAAATTGGAGAGGGCAAGGGTGAGATCTTACGAAAAGATTTTGAAATACACCCATTATATTTTCTTGTTTACTTTTTCAAAATATTGATTTAATATTTTAGAAGCCTTGCCTGCTTCGGCTTCTGCGCCTTCCTTATTTTGGCGAATATAATAAATAATCAATGGCGAATTGCTTGCATTGGTTTTGATTTGTATGGTTTCTTGATAAGAAACAGTATTCGTCCTTCCGCTCTTTCTGGAAACAGTAATGAAATGATAAGCTACTTCATTTATTTTGTTAAAGGGAATTTTTTCAGAGGCAAAAACTCCATGCAAAACAATTGCTTGCTTGCCTGCGTCGAGGCTTATTTTGGTGGTGTCGTTGCTATAAAGTGCAAACGGAATGCCTGTAAGAATTAATCCTGCTAATGCACATAGCGACAACATCAAAATATTGGTCCAACGCGATACAGGGCGCACTGGAGGCGAGGTAAAAGGATTGTGGTATTTATATGCACTTTCCCAATACAAAAAAAGATACAAAACGGCAGTAATAAGCACAAATGTTGCTACATAATATCCCCAATGCAAAGTAACAAAATGGCAACCTTTGCCATCAAGAATCAATTTGTAAGGGTGAAATTTTGAAGGAAATAAGGGCAAAAGTTCTTTATATAATTCTTCCATACAGGTAATTTTTATTGGTCGAGCCATTCTTTTAAAGAAGGGCTTTTCTCACGGCTAACGATAACATCTTCTGAATTTTCAGGAGAGAGTTGTAGTTTTAATTTTCCATTAAAATACGTATTGATGCTTTTGATAGCCTGCAAATGCGTTATAAATTGGCGATTCAGACGAAAGAAGTTGGCGGGGTTCAATAAATTTTCCAACTCATCTAACGAATAATCCAACATGTATTTTTTGCTTTGTTGTGTATGCAGCAATACCATTTTTTCTTCTGCTTGAAAATAAGCAATTTCCTGCTCGGCTATCGAAATGAGCTTTTCGCCCATTTTCACTAAAAAGCGCGCTTTATACGCTTGCTTTTCGCCTTGCATCTGTTGGATTATTTGGGCTAAGTTTTTTTGTAAAGCTGTATCTGGAGATGTTTGTTGCAACAACCTACGCTTTTCAAGGCTTTTTTGTAGTGCTTCTTTATCGATAGGCTTCAACAAATAATCAATGCTATTTACTTTAAAGGCTTTGAGCGCGTATTCATCATAAGCAGTTGTAAAAATAATGGGAGCGTTTATTTGTACCTGCTCAAAGATTTCAAAGCTCAAGCCATCTGCTAATTGAATATCTAAAAAGACGAGGTCGATAGCTGGATTACTTTGAAAAAAAGCGATGGAGCTGCTTACACTATCCAAAACGGCTATGGTTTCGGCTTCGGGTGCAAGTTCTTTTACCATTTTTTCGAGTCGGCGCGATGCAGGAGCTTCGTCCTCAATAAGTACGATTTTCATGTTATTGTTCTAGTAAAATAGTAGGCGATTCAAATACGACTGCACCCTTTGTATTGATATAGACGACTTTGTATGCAGAAATTTCCTCCTCCCATGTACCTATGCGCCAACAAGCCAGCCCGTTATAAAAAGATGAGCCTGTAGCCTGTGATTTTTCTGACTGTTGGAGCATAGCAGGCAGGTCGAAAGCCAATTTGCCATCTGTATTGAGATAACCAACAAATCTTTGCATATACTCTTGGTCGGTTTTTTTGAAATAGCGTATGTGTGCCAAACCTTCTGAAAAACTGTATCCTGAAACAAATGTAACAGGCGAGCTGTTTTCTAATACTATGTTTACGGGTTTTACGGTGCCGTTAGGCTGGATAATATAGACTTTATCTGTTACATCTTCTGCGTCAGTTTTGAGCTTGCCTGCCATAAAGCCGTAACCTTCGCGCATGATGCCCAAATCTTCTACCTTGTATTTTTTTAGAAATGAAGCAGGCACACCTTTTTTGTTCATGAGTTTTATAGGGCTTTGGTTGTAGCTGACTGCCCAACCATTGTAAAAACCTGCTTCAAAAGGAAAATTCATGGCACCATCACCTTTCAATATAATTTTCCCTGTTTTGTCTATGTATGCCCAAGTCGAGTCGGTTGGCATGATATAGGCGAGTCCTTCTGAAAAGATGGCAGGCATACCCATAACGCTTCCATTTGCACAAGGCACACTCAATGCGAGTTTGCCCTGTTTGTCGTAAAAGGTATATTTGTTTGTATTTTCTTGGTAGTTTCGGACATGTAGCAAGCCTTCGCTGTAGCGCGTATAATCCATTAGGCAGGCGTTTTCTGAATCATAGCAAGGAATGGAAACATCAAACAATAGTTTGCCTTGCATATCAATAACACTAAAGCCGGGGTTTTCTTTGTTTGAGCCGCCATGCAACACAAATGCGCGTTCCTCAAAAAAAGGTGTGGCTACATCAAATTGGTAGGCGATTTTCACATTTTTTTGTGCATCAACATAGCCCCATTTGCCTTCAGCATTGGGTAAGGGAAACAGAGCCGTTTTGTCTTGTGCATAAGCAAAAGGCGCAAGCAAAAAAAAACAAAAAGCAATAAAGGAGGTAGTTGTTTTCATATAACTTTATAACGCACTTGCCTACAATTTCGATAAAAAATACTGTTAAAAAGTAATGGATATTTTCAAAATACGTTCTGAAGTGAATCGGGTGCATTTCAAAACCTTTTCTTGAGACCTTGCCCCATAACTGTTAAGTACTCAGTTAGGCTCCAGTTCTTGATTTAACCTCCCTGCCCCCTAAAAAAGGCGGGGTAGCTAAACTACTGTTTATCAGATTTTTAAAGTGTTAATTACAAGTAGTTTATCCCTCCCACCTTTTATCCTCTTCGGAGGCTGGAGGCTTGGGGGAATGAAAAGAGGGGGTAAACCGAGAACTTAACAGCTCTGCCCTTGCGCTCTCCAATTTGGAGAGAGGTTTATGGAACGATTTTGAAATGCACCCTAAAGTAAACCCTAAAAAATTAATCGTATGAAAATCAATTTTGTAGAAACTTCTTACATGGCAAGTGGACTCTTGATAGGAATAGGCGCATTGGCAACGCTCCTCCTTTTGGGCATAGTATGGTATATGCGCACCAAAAAACAAAAAACAGGCAGTTACATAACAGCAGGCGTATTAGTTCTGGTCGTGGGCATGTTTGCGTTTGTAGCGAGTTCTTCGCTAACACTTCAGATAGATGGCAGAGGCGTTGAGTACAAATTCTCGCCTTTTATCAATACGCCCCAACTGATAGCTTGGAAAGACATAAAATCGGCAGAAGTGGTAACCTATAATCCTATGCACGATTATGGCGGTTGGGGTTTGCGCCATAGCTCAAAGGGCAAAGCCTACAATACGCAGGGCGATAAAGGGCTTCAACTTTTGTTGCAAAATGGCAAAAAAATCCTCTTTACGGTGATTGATGTAGAAAAAGCAAAACAGACTTTGGAGGAACTCAAGGAAGAAAAAGCACGCTAACAACCTAAAAAAAGGTTTCTCAAGAACTTACACGCTGCCTCCCTCCAATTTGGAGGGAGGCGCAGACGATATAGTTTTCCCCTCTCTAAATTGGATAGGGGTAGATGTCTTAGAAAAGATTTTGAAATGCACCCTACAATACAAGTCTGTCATCTATTAGGAACGAGTAAAAATAAGCTGGTATGGTTTGACAGAGTAAAACTTAGCGCGGATAACTTGAAGCATAAACTATTGTATTTGTGAAATGAAACCTATCCAAGTTAAATTTTGCTCGTTCCTTAGGTGTTTTTGAGAAAACAAGCGGTATTTCAAATTGTACCGACAGGCACCTTGTTTTTACTTAGGAAGCCTTTTAGCTAATTAAAAATGTCGTTATCAAACTTTCTATAAATTTTTAATAACATTTTTGATACTATCAAAAGTATAATATCCTTGTGTATTGATTGTTTCAGAAACCCTAAAATATTTATATTGATTACCCACCATGCTTGCCCAGCGCGTACCCAATTTATCTTTTTCTTGATTATCTTGATTAAGCAAATGATTGCCTTTAGTTTCTATTAATATGATATTTCCAAAAATTGTGTGTATCAAAAAGTCGGGATAATGGTTCATATAACCTGCGTTAAGGCAAAAATTAGCTGCGCCACGATTGCCAAATTTATGCCAAAATACTACATTTTCTTCTGACGTAATATACAAGATAGATTTTTCCTAACTGCCGTTTAACTTTTGTACTTTGTGGTAAAGACTTTTGGCTATTTTGGTATCTTCATTGCATACAGTTTGTTCAGGGAGTTTGTATTGAGGTTGGACAATGATTTTATTGCTGTCTATGCCTTCATTAAATTTCAGGCGTGCATATTCAGCACCCAATTTCTTGGTGTGCATTTTTATCTTTTCGGCATATTCGCGTTGTTTGCCATTCATTTCATTGATTTTGTTATCGTACGCGAATATACAATGCGCTCTGTGTATTTACGCAAATCTATATCTTGAAATGGC
>Ga0163144_10017397_pt1 | contig 14644 bp, 14 predicted proteins | sample OliLak19BULKMAT1_FD_123175 | JGI IMG/M metagenome (GOLD analysis project Ga0163144, IMG submission 123175) | Freshwater microbial mat bacterial communities from Lake Vanda, McMurdo Dry Valleys, Antarctica - Oligotrophic Lake LV.19.BULKMAT1 | ecosystem: Environmental > Aquatic > Freshwater >... | reverse complement strand
TGAGATGTTCCTGCGAGCCATTGAGCGCGGCGACCGCGCCCTTCTGCGCGAAGCTCGTCGGGTTGCTGGTGCTGTGGCTCTGGATGGCGTCGATGGCCCTGGCAATCGGCTCGGGGGCCGCGAGAAAACCGAGGCGCCACCCGGTCATGCTCCAGGCTTTGGCGAATCCATGCACGATGATCGTGTGGTCGTAGTGCGCCGGCGAGAAACTGGCCACGGACTTGTGAACCGCTCCGTCGTAGAGCAGATGCTCGTAGATCTCATCGCTCATGATGAGCACGCCCTGCTCCACGCAAATATCCCCGAGCGCCTTGATTTCCTCAGGGGTATAGACCGAGCCGGTCGGATTGCTCGGCGTATTCAGCACGAACAGCCTCGTGCGCGGGGTGATGGCGGCGCGCAGTTGCGCGGGTGTCACCTTGAATTCCGTCCTGTCGCTCGTCGGCAAGATCACCGGCGTCGCTCCCGCCAGCTTCACCATCTCCGGGTAGCTCAACCAGTAGGGCGCGGGAATGATGACCTCATCCCCCTCCTCGCAAGTCGCCATGATGACGTTGTAGCAAGAGTGCTTGCCGCCGCAGCTCACGATGATCTGGCTGGGCTTGTAGCTCAGGCCATTCTCGCGCTGGAACTTGTCCGCAATCGCCTGACGCAGCTCCGGGATGCCGCTGGCCGGGGTGTACTTCGTGAACCCTTCGTTCAGCGCCTTGATGGCGGCGTCCTTGATGTGCTGTGGCGTGTCGAAGTCCGGCTCTCCCGCGCCGAAGCCCACCACGTCCTGGCCGTCGGCCTTCATCTGCTTGGCCTTGGCATCGATGATCAAAGTCAGCGAAGGCGACAGGGACGCGGCGCGGCGCGAAATCTTGTATTTCATAAGCAAAGTGGCGGGAGGCTACCCCCCGTCGGCGGGAGCGCAAGCGCATTCTCCCCCTCGCGACGGAGCGCATGGCAGAGCGTTGCGATCACTCACGCGTCAGCGTGAGGAGCGCTTCCCTTGCAGCGGCGATACCTTTGTAAGCAGCGACGTCCTCGGGCATCGTCCGGAAGGCGCGATGCAGGCCGCGATGGAGCTCGGGGATTTGGAGCAGGTCCAAAAGCGGATGCACGCTGATCCGGATGCCGAAGAGCACGCCCTCGCCCGTCAACTGCACGAAGGCCTGATGCTCCACGCGCAGCCAGACCTCCTCCAGCGTCACAGACGCATCGAGTCGCGGTAAAGGGCGGTCCGGATGCTGATTCCATTCGGGAGAACGGCTCAGGCCCCAGTTGGCTCGACGCCAGGCGGGGCCGGGCTTGAGGCGCTCGAGAAATTGCCGGATGGGCACGCCGGCCTGCGCATTCAGTCGCGGCACCGCGCCGTGGATGGACTCGACAGAGTGCCCGATCTTCTCCGCAAGATTCCACGCGGAGGGAAAGCAAACGCACGCAGCGTCGAGCCGAAGGGTGCCGCTCTCGTCCGGCTGCAGAAGCAGGAAATCTGGTTCGATCTGTCGTCCGAGCGCCCGGCAGAGTGCGAGGTCATCGGAAGATTCGTGAACGTCAGTCCCCAGCCAGCCACGCGACCGCGCGTCGAGTTCCAGCAGAAGTGGTCGCGCTCGTGTGGTGACGGCAGCGCAGTGCGCTGGCGTTTCGTCGAGCCAGCGGGCGCGTTGCGCCAGCACTTCGGCGCGAGCGCTCGTCGGTCCGAAGAATTGTTCCACCGGCACGCGATGGAACCTCATTGAGAAGCGATAATCTTCATCCGGCAGCAGCGCGGACCAATCTGCTGGGGCAGGCGGCTGACTTGGGTGTGAATTCATCGACATGGGGAAAACCCTTTGGCTTTTGGCGGAAAGCGCAAAGCTCAAATTTCAAAAAGCCTGCCGCGGGCAGCCCCCGCTTGCGCTTTAACCGTGTGTCCGCTACACAGGCTCCATGCGGTTTATTGGCAACGTCATCGAAAAACTCCAGCGCCATCCCAAGCGGATTGTGTTTCCGGAAGGCACGGAGCCGCGCGTGTTGCAGGCAGCGCGGCAGTTCTACTCCCTGCGGCTGGGCGCGCCCATCCTGCTGGGCGACCGCACCAAGGTGAAGGCGGCAGCAGAGCAGTTGAATGTCTCGCTCGAAGGCGTGCGCATCATCAACCCCGAGGAGAGCGAAGACCTGGCAAACTTCGCGCACCGCTACGAACTGCTCCGCCGCTTCAAGGGCATCAAGGAGAGGGAGGCGCGCGAGGCGATGATGAACCCGAATTTCTACGGCGCCATGATGGTGGCGATGCACCAGGCAGATGGCTTCGTTTCGGGCGCGAATGAATTCACCGGCAGCACGCTGCGGCCGCTCTTCCAGATCATCAAGGTCGCGCCCAAGGCCACCACCGCGTCGAGCTGTATGATCATGGAGGTCGAGGATACGCGCTTCGGCGAGAATGGCGTGATGTTCCTGGCTGATTGCGGCGTCATCCCCGAGCCGACCGTTGATCAACTGGCGGACATCGCGGTTTCGACGGCGCAGCTTTCCAAGCAACTGCTCGGCATCAAGCCGCGCGTGGCCCTGCTCTCCTACTCGACCAAGGGCAGCGCGACGCACGCCACAATCGGCCGCGTGCAGGCCGCCACCGGACTCGCGCAAAAGAAGGCGCGCGACATGAATCTCGATGCGGATTTCGACGGTGAATTGCAGGTCGATGCCGCGCTCGTCCCCGAGATCGCCGCGCGCAAACTTCCCGAAAGCCCCGTGGGCGGACGCGCGAATGTGCTCATCTTCCCCGACCTGAATTCAGGCAACATCGCCAGCAAGCTCGTGCAACACGTCGCCCGCGCCAACGCCTATGGGCAGATTCTGCTCGGGCTGGATCGGCCCGCCGCCGATGTGTCGCGCGGATCGAGCGCGCATGACATTCTGGGTGTGGCGGCGATTGTCGGCATGCAATCCATCGCCTACAGCGAGCTGTTCCCCGAGGCGGGCAAGAAGCTGCCGGGCGAGGCGTGAATTTGAAATGAACAGCGAAACTCCCCGCGTCTTCATCGCGGCCACGCGCCAGAACGACGGCAAGACGACCACCTCGCTCGGCCTGCTGTCGGCCTTACAAAAACTTTACCCGCGCATCGGCTACATCAAACCGGTCGGCCAGCGTTTCGTCGAAATCGAGGAGCAGAAGATCGACGAGGATACCGTGCTTATGGACCGTGTTTACAAGCTCAACTGCCCGCTGGTGGACATGAGCCCGATCGCCATCGAGCCGGACTTCACCCGCAAGTATCTCCAGTCCTCCAACCGCGACGCGCTGGTGAAGAAGATCGAGAAAGCCTTCGACCGCGTGGCGTGGGAGAAGGATTTCGTGCTGTGCGAAGGCTCCGGCCATGCCGGCGTGGGTGCGGTCTTTGATCTGTCGAACGCGCAGGTGGCGAAAGTCCTGAAGGCGAAGGTCGTCATCGTCTCCCGGGGCGGCATCGGCAAACCCATTGACGAAGTGGTGTTGAACCAGGCGCTCTTTGAGAAGGAGGGCGTGGAGATCATCGGCGTCATCATCAACAAGGTGATGTCGGACAAACTCGAATATATCACCGAGTTTGCCCGGCGCGGCCTCAAGCGCAAGGGTCTCGAATTGATCGGGGTCATTCCCCATCACAGCATCCTTTCCAACCCAAGCCTCGACCTGATCCGTGACGAGCTGTGCGCGGAAATGCTCAACTCGAGCAAGCAGCTCGACAACCTCGTCGATGACGTGGTGGTCGGCGCGATGGGTGTGAACAACGCCATGCGTTTCTTCAAGCGCGGCGTGCTGCTCATCACGCCCGGCGACCGGGAGGACATCATCCTCGCCGCCGCCGCCGCCGAAAGCCCGGAGCTCGCCGGCATCGTCCTCACCGGCGATTTGCGCCCCGCCGCCAGCGTGCTCAAGGTGATCAAGGCCTTGAAATTCCCCGTGCTGCTCGCGCGCGAGGACAGCTACGAAGTCGCTTCCAAAGTTCACGACCTCACCGTCAAGACGCGGCCCAACGACACGGAGAAAATCTCCGTCATCCGCGATCTCATCGCCCAGCATGTCGATGTGAACAAGATCCTGAAGGCGCTGTGAGGACGTAAAACGTGATACGTGAAACGTAATTTAATGACCTCGTCTTCGATGACCTCACTAACCTCCGCCCCCCTTTACGTTTCACGTTTTACGTTTTAACCCCCGCCATGCCTCTTCCGCTCAATCCCGCGCTCGCCAAACTCCCGATCTATCAGCCCGGCCGGCCCATCGAGGAGGTCGCGCGCGAACTCGGCCTGCCTGCCGCCGACATCATCAAAGTCGCCTCGAACGAAAACCCGCTCGGCCCTTCGCCCGCCGCGCTGGCCGCGATGGAAAAGACGCTGAAGAGCCTGCATCTCTATCCAGATGGAAACGCCTTCTACCTGAAGCGACACCTTGCGGAGAAGCTCGGCGTCAAACCGGAGAACCTCATCCTCGGCAACGGCTCGAACGAGATCATCGAGTTCGTGGGCCACGCCCTGATGGCGCCGGGCACGGACGTGATCGTGTCCCAATACTGCTTCGCGGTTTATCCCATCATCACGCACCTGTTCAGCGCGAACCTGGTGACGGTTCCCGCGCGAGACTTCGGCCACGACCTTCCGGCAATGCTCCGTGCGGTGACGCCGCAGACACGGGTGATGTTCGTGGCGAACCCCAACAATCCCACCGGCACTCGGATTCCCAACGAAGCGATTGAGCAACTCATTCGCGAGGTGCCGCCCAACGTGCTGCTCGCGATGGACGAGGCTTACGTGGAGTTCCTCGAAAAGCCCTGCGACCTGCTGCCGCTCATCCGCGAAGACCGCGCGTCGAATCTGCTGCTCATGCGGACATTCTCGAAGATCTACGGCCTGGCGGGATTGCGCCTGGGCTACGGCATCGGCCACCCCGACCTCATCTCCGCCTTGGAGAAAGTCCGGCAACCTTTCAACATCAACGCGCTGGTCCAGGCAGGCGCGCTCGCCGCGCTCGATGACGAGGAGCACATCCGCCGCACGCGCCAGAACAATCTGGCCGGGTTGAAGTTCTTCGAGGACACCTGCCGCCGGCTCGGGCTGAAGATTGTTCCCAGCGCCGCCAATTTCCTGCTCGTTCACGTCGGCGATGGCGCGCGGGTCTTCCAGGAGATGCAGAAGCTCGGCGTCATCACCCGGCCGATGGCGGGGTATCAGTTGCCGGAGTGGATTCGCATCTCCATCGGTTCGCCCGAGGAAAACCAGCGCAGCGCGGCGGCCTTGGAGAAGGCGGTGCGCCGGTGAGCAGCCGGTTTGACCCGAGCCAGCATGGGCTTCGAACTGAGGCGATAAAAGCGTTGCACGTTCGTTGCCGGTTGTGTCTTGATCTCCCGCGCTTCGCCAGTCAACACGCGGCATGTGTCCGCTGCGAAAGAAGTCATCATTTGAGCGATGGAACGGCAGCGGCTCCAAATTTTCTACTCCGGGCGCGTGCAGGGAGTGGGCTTCCGTTACAGCGTGAAGACGCTGGCGACGGGGTTCGAGGTGACCGGGACGGTGGCCAACCTGCCCGATGGCCGGGTGGAACTCGCCGCCGAAGGCGCGCGGGGCGAACTCGAAGAATTCCGGAAAGCCATCCAGGATTCCGAGGTTGGCGGGTTCATCAAGCAGGAGGATGCCTCCTGGCAGCCCGCGAGAAATGAGTATCGCGGATTCAACATTGTCCGATAAATTTACCTCGTAATGAGATACGCGCTCATCGCAGACATTCACTCCAACCTGGAGGCCCTTGAGGTCGTGCTCAACGACGCCAAGGAGCAAAAATGCACCCACTACGCCTGCGTAGGCGATGTCGTTGGCTACGGCGCGAACCCCAAGGAATGCCTCGATATCGTTCGCAGCATGGGCATGCCCGTGGTCAAGGGCAACCACGACGAATACTGCTCCAGCGAAGAAGACCTCGAGGGATTCAACCCGCACGCCGCCGAAGCCGTCAACTGGACGCGCAAGCAACTGAACAAGGAAGACCGGGCCTGGCTCCGCGACCTGAAGTACATCCGGCTCGTCGCCAGCTTCTCGATGGTCCATGCCACACTCGATGGGCCGCAGCGCTGGGGCTACGTCTTCGACAAGCTGGCCGCCGCCGCCAGCTTCACTTACCAGAACACTGCGGTCTGCTTCTTTGGCCACACGCATGTGCCGGTGGCCTTCGTGCGCGACAGCATGGTGCGCGGGGGCACTTACTCGAAGTTCCGCGTTGAGCCGGGCAAAAAGTATTTCGTCAACGTCGGCGCCGTCGGCCAGCCGCGCGATGGCAACCCGAAATCCGGTTACGTCGTTTACGACCTGAACGAAGGCACCATCGAGCTGCGCCGTCTCGACTACGACATACCCAAGGCGCAGAAAAAGATCATGGAAGCCGGCCTGCCGCAACGCCTCGCCGACCGCCTGTCCGTCGGGAAGTGATTCGTAAAACGTAATGCGTAAAACGTAAAAGCGGAACGAACGTCCGTCGCAATTACGTCTTACGGTTCACGCGTTACGCTTCACGCCTTGAAAATTCTCATCCTCAAACCCAGCTCGCTCGGCGACGTGGTGCAGGCCTTGCCCGTGCTGCGTCTGCTCCGAAAGCATTTCCCCGGGTGCGAGGTTCACTGGTTTCTTGAGCGCAGCCTGCTGCCGTTGCTCGACGGCGATCCCGACCTTGCGTCCGTCGTTCCCTTCGAGCGTCAGCGCTGGGGATTTCCCCGGCACTGGGGTGAATTGGGTGCGGCCATCCTCGCCCTGCGCGCGGAACATTTCGACCTGGTCATCGATCTGCAAAGCCTGGGCCGCACAGGCGCGATTGCCTGGCTGGCCAACGGCGCATTCACCATCGGGCTGGATGATTCGCGCGAGGGCGCGCGAGGATTCTACGACGTCGCCGTGCCCCGCCGCTCCCGCGACACGCACGCGGTGGACTGGTATCTCGACGTGCTGCGCGTGCTGGACGTGCCCGTGCATGACGACTTCGACTGGTTGCCGCGCCGAGCGCGCGCCGCCGAGGCCGTGCAAAAGAAATGGCAGCCCGGCCGCGCACGCTGGATTGCCCTGCAGGCCGGAGCGCGCTGGGAGAACAAGCGCTGGCCCGCAGGGCATTTCGCCGAACTCACGCGCCGGCTGGCCGGTGAATTTCCCGACGCGCGCTTCGCCATCCTGGGCGGCGGCGCGGATCGCGAACTGGGCCGTGTCATCGCCGAAGCCGCGCCGGATCGATGCGTGGACCTCACGGGCGCCACCACGCTGCCGGAAATGGTTGAATGGATTCGCCTGTGCGACGTGATGGTGACCAACGACACCGGCCCCATGCACGTCGCCGCCGCGCTGCGCAAGCCCGTCATTGCCATGTTGGGCCCCACCAACCCGCGCCGCACTGGACCCTACGGCCAGTTGCAACGAGTCACGCAGCTCGCGCTACCCTGTGTGCCGTGCATGAAGTCGGAGTGTCGTTACGAAAAGCCGCTGGAATGTATGCGGGCCATCGGGCCGGAGCTGATCTTCCAGCGCGTGCGCGAAGTCTTCGCCTGAGTGCTTCGCCGCCACGGCTACGCCCCGCTCTTGCGCCCACGGCGACCGGGGTAATCGGAAGGACGCCAGCCGGTCCATTTCTTGAAGGCGGTCGAGAAGACGAAAGGATTCTGGTAACCCACCTCGGCGGCGATGTGTTCGATCTTGAAGTTGGTTTCCGCCAGCAATTGCGCCGCGCGCTTCATCCGAAGAAACGTCACCTGATGCATCGGGCTGCGGCCGAGATGACGCTGGCAGAGCCGGCGCAGATGCTCGGCGCTGACGTGCGCCAGCGTCGCGAGCCGTTCAACGGTCCAGGCGTCGGGGAGATGCGCGGCCACTTCCTCCCATACTTGCGAGAGACGTTCATCCGTCTGCCAGGGACGGGCAAAGCGCTCCACGTAATCATGCACCAGTTCGATCCAGTGATGCACCGCCTCGGGCGATGCTCCTCCGATCGATTCGTAGTGAAGTCCAAGGATCGCCTCGCGCAACGGACGCGCATCAAAGCGCGCCACGCGCGGCGAACTGGCCGAGAAGAAGGGCTGGTGCGGCGCGGATTCCTGAAAGCGAATCCAGCAGAACTGCCAGCGATGGCCCTCGACGGCATGAAAGGCATTGAGCATGTGCGGCAGCAAAAGACAGCCCGTGCCGGCGGGAACGCGTTGCCAGCGTCCATCCGCCAGCACCCGACCTTCGCCGCCAAAGCACGCGAGGAAGAACGTCCCGCTCTGGTTCATGCGCACGATGCGGTAGGGATGCGCCGCATCCTGCACGCCGAGGTGAGCGATGCGATAGCGGCTCAAGGCCGGACAAATTGGAGACGAAGCAAGGAAACGTCGCTTGTCGGCGTCATTCACCCGCACCGCCCAGAGCTTGTTGCCGGGGCCGATGGTGTGGGTTTCCGTCAGCGGCTTGGCGGTCGAGGTCACGTTGGAGTGAGGCGGGACTCAACCGTTGGTCGAAATTACCCGGAGGATTTTAGCGCACGCTGCTTGCGAGCAACTTCCACACGGCGCCTGGCCTCGGCCAGTTGTTCGGGGGTGAGCTTTTGCGCCACGCCCGCCTGGGCGAGTCCGGCGGCCTTTTTGCCGGCATCGACGGCGAGGGTGAAATACTTGTACGACTCCACGAGATCCACCGGGACGCCTTCGCCCCTCTGATACATGCGCCCGAGCAGGACTAGCGCATCCTCGTCGTCGTTGTCCGCGGCCTTGCGATACCACTTGAGGGCTTCTTCAAAATTCTTCGGCAAGCCATCGCCATTATCGTACATGGCACCAAGCTGAAACTGCGCGCGCGCCTCTCCTTCCTCGGCGGCCTTGCGGAACCAGGTGACGGCGGTCGCCTTGTTGCTGGCCACGCCGATGCCTTCGTAATAGCAGAATCCCAGGTCGTACTGCGCTGCTGCTTCATCATCCTCCGCGGCCATTCTGAGCCATTTGACGGCCTGCTTCGGGTCAGCCTCTACGCCGCGGCCGTCGCGATAGCACAGCCCCAGTTGATACTGCCCTCCGGCATCGCCGCTGGCCGCAGCCTTCTTAAACCATTTGAATGCTTCCGTCGCATCGGCTGGAACGAGCGTGCCGCTGGCGTACGATTGGCCGAGGAAGACCTGCGCGTCGGACTCGCCGCGCTCGGCGGCGGTGCGAATCCACTTGAGCGCCTCCGTTGGATTGGGCGGACCCTCCATGCCGCCGAGGTAAATCGTGCCGAGGGCGTATTGGGCCGCGCTGTCGCCGCGGTCCGCTGCGGAGCGAAACCACTTCGCCGCCTCGGTCTTGCTCACCGGCACGCCCTCGCCGTTGAGCAGGGCCAGGCCCAGGCTGTATTGCGCCTCGCGATCGCCCTGCTCCGCGGCCTTGCGAAACCATTTCACCGCCTCCGCCTGATCCTTCGTGACCATCTCGCCGGTGTGATAGCGATAGCCCAGTTGATATTGCGCCTTGGCATTGCCGCGTTCGGCGCGCGACTTGATGTCCTGGTTGCAGCCGGTGCCAGGAAGCATCAGGGCGGCGAGGACAAGGGCGGAGAATCGTTTCAGGGGCATCATCGGAGGAGATTGCTTTTCTGTCCGCAGGCGTCGCCAGTCAAATCTGCTTCTTGCGCACCGACCAGATGAAGCCGTCGTACCAGAAGTGCATGATGGAAACCACCAGCACGACCGAGAGCGCGAAGGTGCTCTGATTCTCGGAGACTTCAGCCCACAATCCGTAGCCGAGGCCCAGCGCGAGAAACAACACCAGCGCGATGGGCTTGCCCCAGCGGATATTCCCGAGTTGAAACAGGTTCAGCATGGTTTTCTTTTCGCTCCACCAGACCAGCGCGAAGTACTGCAGGGCGTGGAAGAAATTCATGATGAAGAACGCCTCGCCAAAGCTGTTGAAGCCCCAGGTGTAGATGCTGCACGCGCCCGTCGCCGCGTAGAGCAGCACCTTCTGCGTAGAAATCCGGTGGCCCTGCTGCACCAGCCGCCAGTTGGCGTAGAGGTAAAAGCACAGGAACGCCCCGCCGAAGCCGAGCACGCCCCACGTCAGGTAGCGATGGTTGTTCTCCGCGTAGGCCGGGATGTGCGTGAGAAACACGTCGCCGAACTCCGAAAACTTGGTGAACGATTCGATGTGATCCACCAGCACCGCCCCGGCGAAGATCGGCCCGGCGTAGAGCAGCAGGTTCAGCAGGAAATCCAGGCGCCGCCCCGCCTGCGGATCATTGCCCGCGCGCATGTCGTAGATGCGGCCCAGCCCGAAGGTTTGCAAACTGGAATGATACACATCCCACCAGATCGCCAGCACCGAAATCGAGATCAGCACCCAGCGGGACATCATCATCGCCACCAGCAGAGCAATCGGCACCACCGTGAAGCGGATGGGGTAGAGCTTGAAAATGTTTTGGTTTCCGTGACTGCGGAAGAACACGATCACCAGATGAGCGAAGATGAACGCGCCGATGAAAATGTTCGTCACCGAACCGTCGTGGCCCCACACCACCACCTTGTTCTCCGACAGCGGCGTTCCCGAAATCGCCATGCCCATAAACAGCGCCAGCAGCGGCGAGAAGATGAAGAAGATACAGTCGTAAGCCGGATTGACGATGAACCGGGATTTTTTCTGCACGACGACCTGGGGGACATCGGCGCTGGCGGTGGAGGGTGCGACTTGCATGAGGCGGTTCAACAAGGAGGGAACCCAGGGCGGGCCGGCATCGCATCGCTTGCGGGCAAATCAGGAGGCGCCGGGCGAGCACACGGGCGCAACCAAAGCCATGACCAACACTTGTTCACAGTCTGGAATAACTACGGCAGAAATCCGCCGAATCAAAGTCAAAACTCTGAAAGGGCGCCTGTCACTCCGCTGCCTGGGCTGGCTAATGCGAGCGTGAGTCATGTTGTTCGAGTTTCATTGAGCGACAATGGCTGCATCCGCAGATGCCAGGACGGGCGCTTGCGCCATCGCTTTTCTGCCAAAGGTTGACGCGCCGGGTGCGGAGCGCGGATAACTCGTGGCGTGTTTGCCACCCTGCTCAAGTGGGGCGAGTTCGTCAAAATCTCGCACACGATTTTCGCGCTGCCGTTCGCGCTGGCTTCGATGGCCATCGCGGCGCGGGAGGATCGCGGCTGGCCGGGATTAAAAACCTTTCTGCTGGTCCTCGCCGCGATGGTCTGCGCGCGGACCTGCGCCATGGCCTTCAATCGCATCGTGGACCGGAAGTTCGACGCGGCGAATCCGCGCACGGCCATGCGGCATTTGCCGACGGGCCAGATCTCGCTGCTGAGCGCGTGGACCCTGTGGGCCCTCAGCGCGGCGGGATTGGTGGCGGCGAGTTACTTCCTGAACCCGATCTGCTTCTACCTCTCGCCCGTGGCGTTGTTCCTCGTGTGCTTCTATTCGCTGACGAAACGGTTCACGAGCTACACGCACGTCTGGCTCGGCCTGGCGCTCGCGCTCGCACCGGTCGGGGCATGGCTCGCCGTGCAGGGCGGGCTGTCCTTCGCCGACCCTCTCGGGAAATTGAGCGGGCTGATCCCCCTGCTGCTCGGTGTGGCGGTGGTGCTCTGGCTCGTCGGCTTCGACCTCATCTATGCGTTGCAGGATTACGAGTTCGACCGGAGGCAGGGTTTGAACTCGCTGGTGGTGGCGTGGGGCCCACAGAACGCGCTCGCGGCCGCGTTCATTTCGCACATGCTGATGTGGGGCGTGCTGGTGGTGTTCGGTTTGCTTTGCCGGTTCCGGGTGGCATACTTCACCGGCTTGATCTTCATCCTCGGCTGCCTCGTGCTGGAGCACTGGCTGGCGCGGCGGCGGAGCTTGAAGTGGATCAACACAGCGTTCTTCAAACTGAACGCGGTGGTGAGCACGGTGTTTTTCGTAGTGACGCTGGCCGAAGTGCTGTTCCCGGGCTTCCGGACAGTGCGATGATAAAATGACTGAATGAATTTCTTCCTGCAAAAGAGCGAATTGCACGACCTCTACGACAAAGTCGTGGCGGGCGAGCGCATTACCGAGGCGGACGCGCTGCGGCTCTTCGAGAGCAAGGATCTCAACGCCCTCGGAGCCATCGCCGATTTCGTGCGCCAGCGCAAGGCGGGCAATCGCGCCAGCTACATCGTCAATCGCTACATCAACTACTCGAACTACTGCATCCTCTCCTGCCAGTTCTGCGCCTTCGCCCGCAAGAAGCGCGACGCGGACGGCTTCCAACTCACGGCCGGGGAGATGGTGGAGAAGGCGCGCGAGGCGTTGAAGCTCGGCATCACAGAGCTGCACATCGTCGGCGGGCTGCATCCGTCGCTGCCCTTCAGCTATTACCTGGAAATGCTGCGCGCGCTGAAGCAACTCGACGCGCGGCTCCAGTTGAAATGCTTCACTGCGATAGAAATCCTCCACCTCGCATGGCTGGCGAAGAAGTCGATGCCAGACACGCTGGCGGAGTTGAAGGCGGCGGGACTCGATGCCCTCACCGGCGGCGGCGCGGAAATTTTCCGCAAAGAAGTGCGGTCGCAAATCGCCAAGGGCAAGGAGTCCGCCGAGGAATATCTTGACGTCCATCGCACCTGGCATCGCCTGGGCGGACGCAGCACCTGCACGATGCTCTTCGGCCACGTCGAGTCGCTCGCCGATCGCGTGGATCATCTGCGCCAGTTGCGCGCGTTGCAGGACGAGACGGGTGGCTTTACCGCGTTCATTCCGCTGGCCTACCAGCCGGAGAACAACAACATCCCGGTGCAGACGGCGCCGACGGGGTTCGACTCGCTACGGACCATTGCGGTGAGCCGCATCTATCTCGACAACTTTCCGCACCTCACCGCGTACTGGGTCGGCCTCGGGATGAAGCTGGCGCAAGTTGCGTTGAGCTATGGCGCGGATGACATCCACGGAACGATCATCGAGGAACACATCTTCCGCATGGCTGGCGCCAGGGTGCCGCAACTCCAGACCGAGGCCGAGATGGTTAAAGCTATTCGCGAAGCGGGGCGGGAGCCGGTTCAGCGCAACACGTTTTATGAGCCGATCAAAGTCTGGACGCCTTCCGACCTGACCCAGTCGGCTGAATCCTCAGCGTCATCGAAGTTGCCGGCGAAAAACCTGGCCACCGCATGAACGAAGGTGAAATCCCACGCCTGCGCCTGGCGGACAAAGAATCAACAGATGACCTGCGCCGCCGCCTCGAGCGCGAACAGCTCCTGCGGCAACGCCAAAGTGAAAGCGATCTGGAAGAGGTGCCGCTGGCGCCGATGCGCGTCGGCTCCGTGCCGTATCTCAACGCCGTGCCGCTCACACGCGGGATCGAGGATCAAATCGTCCTCGCGCCGCCATCGCGGCTGGCGGAGTTGCTGCGCGAAGATAAGCTCGATGCCGCGCTGGTCAGCGTGGTTGAAGCGTTGTTCAACGACGCCTACGACATTCTCGACGGCATCGCCGTGGCCTCGCTCGGGGAAGTGAGGAGCGTTTTCCTCGCGCATCGCATTCCTCTCGAAAAGATCCAGCGCGTCCATTGCGACCCTGCTTCGCTGACCAGCGTGAGCCTGTTGAAAGTGCTGCTGGCGGAGCGCGGGCTGAAGCCGGAGTTCGTGCCGTTGCCAGACTACGCGGACGCTCCGCACCACGACGCGGTGCTGCTCATCGGAGACCGGGCGCTGGATTTCTCGTTCGCACCGCATGAGCATCAACTGTGGGATCTCGGCACCGCCTGGATGGAGCTGACGAAGCTGCCGTTTGTGTTTGCCGTGTGGGCGCTGCGGCGCGGCGTGGATACGACGGACCTTCGTCGAGCTCTCCGCGACGCGAAAACCTTCGGGCTGGACACGCTCGACTACATCATCAGCAACCGCTCGGAGTATACGGCGGATTTCCGGCGCGATTACCTGAGCTGGCACATTCACTATCACTTGGGCTCGGATGAAAAACGCGGCCTGGCGAAGTTCGTGGAATTGTTGCGGAAGCACGACCTCGGGCCGGTCTTCGATCCAAAGTACGTGAATTGAGCCGGCAGAAATTGCCGGGAGGGGGAAGAAACGTCCCGGCAGGAATTGCCGGATGATCGCCCTCAGTTGGGCTGGAGCGCGGCGCGGGTGGAGCGGAAGATGCGCTGAATCGCCATCAACAATTCCTCCAGGGGCAGCACTTTGCTCACGTAGCCATCGGCGCCCTTCTGATGCGCCTCCTGGAGCAAGTCCTCGACGAAGCCCATGCCGGTGAGCATGACGACGCGCAGCCTGGGCTGACGCGACTTCAACTGCGCCAGCAACTTCAGGCCGTCCTCGTCACCCAGGCCAATGTCGAGCACGACCAAATCAATCGGGCTTTCCTCCACGCGACGGAGGGTTTCCGCAGTGTTGGAGGCAGTGACGACCTTGAAGCCCTGCTTGATCAGGTAAATGCTCAGGAGTTCGCGAATCTGCGCCTCGTCATCGACGATCAGGATATTTTGACTCATAGTAGAATCCATACAGATCAAGAACAGACCAAGATTCGTGCCACACACTGCACAGAATACAGATTTCTTTGGCGGCGTCCGTCCAGGGCAGTTCTGACCAGCAAAGGAAGTGACTGAGGGGAGAAGAGTTAACGATTGTGCGGGACAACCCTCGAAAACTTTGTTTTGCTCGCCGGCATGAGCAAGACAACATTCCGCCTCACCG
>Ga0163144_10017395_pt1 | contig 14644 bp, 9 predicted proteins | sample OliLak19BULKMAT1_FD_123175 | JGI IMG/M metagenome (GOLD analysis project Ga0163144, IMG submission 123175) | Freshwater microbial mat bacterial communities from Lake Vanda, McMurdo Dry Valleys, Antarctica - Oligotrophic Lake LV.19.BULKMAT1 | ecosystem: Environmental > Aquatic > Freshwater > Lake... | reverse complement strand
GGGGCGGGCTGCGGGGCGGGCTGCGGGGCGGGCTGCGGGGCGTCCGCTGGGGCGAGCTGCGGGGCGGGCGCGGAGTCTGGGTGGGGGGGGCGCTTGCCCATCGGCGGGATCCTACTCGCGGCGCCCGCGGCGCCTCCCGGAACGTCCGCCCGACCGACCGGTTCGCCCCGGGCCCTCGGGTAGATTCCCGGGATGCGCATCCGCCCCGACGTCGTGATTTTCACGGTTCTCGTCCTCGGCGCCGCCTTCGCCGTCTGGACCCAGCTCGAGCCACGTCCCGCGGTGACCGCGATCCCGAAGATCGGGACGCAGGTGGCCGACTTCACGCTGCGGGACATCGGGAACCGGGAGCGCAAGCTCTCCGAGCTCGCGGCAGGCAAGAAGGCCACGGTGCTCTACTTCTGGAGCGTGGACTGCCCGTGCGTGGACGCGCTCGAGGTGCGCCTGAAGAAGGTGATCGAGAAGTACGAGCCGCTCGGCGTCGAGTTCGTCGGCGTCGACAGCCATCCCGACGACACGCGCGAGCAGGTCCTCGACAAGATGGGCCGAATCCGCGCGACGGGCTACCGGATGCTCCTCGACCCGACGCAGGACGTGGCCAAGCTCGCCGGCGTGCGGACCGCGACCGAGTTGGTCGTGCTCGACCCCGACCGGCGGATCCGGTACCGCGGCTCCTTCGACGACGACTTCATCAAGCCGAAGGTCGAGTACCTCGGGCCGGCGATCGAGGCCGTGCTGGCCGGTCGGAGCCCGACGGTGCCCGAGTCGAAACCGTACGGGTGCCCGTTCCCCGGCTTCGAGGGCCTCTGCGACTTCGACTGACGCGACGGACGCTCCGCCCGGCCGCGCGCCGCGGGACGTGAGGCCCGGCTCGGGCGTCGCCCGAGGGGCCGGGGGCGAGCGCGGGGTATCCTGCGGGGCATGCGGGTGCGCGCCCTCGTCGTCGTCCTCCTCGCCTGGCTCGGCGCCGTGCGCCCCGCGGTCGCGGGCGGCGACGCGACGACCGCGGCCGACGCGACCGAGTCGGGACGGCGGATCGGGCGCGCGCTCGACCTCGTGCTCGACGCCTCGATGCGCGTGGCGACCGGCCCGCGGACGCTCGCCCTCGTGGTCGATCCGTCGGCGTCCCTGGTCGCGGCGGGGTTCCCCGACCGCTTCGAGGCCGCGCTCGACCATCACGCCGAGAAGCTCGCGACGACCGAGTTCGTCGTCCTGCGGGTGGGCGGGAAGGACCCCGTCGTGCTCGGACCGACCTCGGACCGCGCGGCCGCCGCACGGGCCGTGCGGACCGCGCTCACGGCGGCCCGGAACGAGACCCACAACGTCTACGCCGACGTGCGGGCCGCGGTGCAGGCCCTCTCGGGGCGACCGGGGGCGCGGGAGGTGCTCCTCGTCACGCTCGAGAACGGCGACGCCGAGGACGACCTCGAGGGAACGGTCCGGGCGCTCGAGCGCGGCAAGGTCCGGTGCTTCGTGCTCGCGCGCGAAGCGTACCTGTCGGACTCCTACTGGCACTCGCACCCGCGGACGACCGCGCCCCGTGGCACGACGTTCACCGGCGGCGACGCCGCGTTCGCGGAGGTCCCGTGGGGCTTCGTCCTCCAGCGCGGCAACCCGAACGAGGAGGCGTCGAGCGGCTTCGGGCCGTTCGGGCTGACGCGGCTCGCCGCGGCCACGGGCGGGCGGGTCTTCCTCCACGACGACCCGGCGTCGTCGCACCGCTGCACCGCGAACGGCGTGTGTCGCTTCTGTGCGGGGACCGATGACCACGCGCCGGCGGGCGAGGGTTACCTCGCGGCGCGGACGAAGCCTCTGGCTCCGTCCGTCGCGGCGCGCGACGACGTCTACGTCACGGCGGGGCGGGACCCTGCGTACCGCGTCGTGCTCGCGACCTGGAAGAAACTCGCCGACGCGGGCCTCGTGCGGAGCCGGCCGTCGATCGAGGGCGCGGGGGCCGCATGGAAGGCGGCGCGCGTCACGACCGGGGCCGCGGCGCCGCTCCTGGCGGCGGGCCTCGCGTTCACGACGGGCGCGACACGGGCCAGCAAGGCGCTCGAGGCCTGCGAACGCATCCGCGCCGAGCTCGAGGCCGACCTCGTGAAGACGACCGACGACGCGTCGCCGCGCGCGCGCGCGATCGCCGAGTACGTGCGACTCATGCTCTACGTGACGCGGGCCAACCTGATCCAGTTCGGCGCCTGGTGCCAGGACACCGGCCCCACGCTGGTCGGGAAGAAGCCGCGGGAGCTCCTCGCGCCCGAGCTCGCGTGGCGGAGCGACCCGGACCTGCAGTACAGCGGGATCGCGTGGAGTGACCTCCCGCTCTGCCACGGCGTCGGGCCCGTGCTCGACCTGTCCCTGCCAGGCGGCGCGGCGATGCACCGGGCGCTCGGCGACCTCGACGGCGTGTTCAAGGCCTACCTCGCGCGCTACGGCGGGACGCCCTTCGGCGTGGCCGCCCGGCGGGCGTCGATCGCGCTGTTCTTCCCCGGCGTCGTCGGGAAGGCGGTCCCGCTGCCGCGGACGCCGAACGGCGGCAGCGAGCCGGCGACCACCACGCCGGCCGACCGACCGACGCGGGACGGCGGCGGCGGCACGTCGTCGGGTCCGACGACGTCGGGCGGATGAACGCCGTGCGCCGCCTCGCCCTCCTCTGCCTGTCGGTCGCCGCGGGGCTCACGGCGGCGCCGGTCGTCTGCGGCCTCGACGAGGACCCCGCCGGCCTCGTGCGCACGCTCGGCGGCGACGACGTCCAGGCGCGGTACGACGCGTACCGCGTGCTCCTCGCGCAGCACCCGCCGGAGGCGCTGCCGCTGCTCGCGAAGGCGGTCCCCGCCATGCCGCTCGCGGCGCAGACGTTCGGCGTGTCCGTGGTGCAGGGGTACCCTGCGGCGGTCACGAAGGCGGTGTACGAGCGCTGGCTCGGCGCCGACGGGGCGTATGTGCGGCTCGTCGCGGGTTTCCAATTGGCGCGGGCGGGCGAGGCGAAGGGCGTCGCCGCCGTCGTCGAGACGCTCGGGCAGCCCGTCGCCGCCGACGTCCTCTCCCTGGCGCTCTCGCACGCCTATGGGCTGCGCGACCCCGCGATCGTGAAGGCTGTACGCGGGCTCGTGACGGCCGACGCGCCGCCCGCCGTGCTCGGCCCGGTCCTCTACCACCTCCAGTCCGTGGACGACCGTGAGGCCCCGCGCGTCGTCGGACCCTTGCTGTCGTCGGCGGCGGTGGCGACGCGGATGCTGGCCGCGGCCTTCCTCTGGCGCACCGGCGACGAGGCGCGGGCGGCCGAACTGGCCGCGGCGATCGCGTCGCCCGAACTCACGTACGACACCTTCGTCCGCGCGAACGGCCTGCTCTCGAACGGGCCTCGCCTCCCCGAACCGGTGCTCGCCGCGCTCCTCGGCATCGTCGAGGGCGCGCGCGAGGGGTGGTTCCTGTCCGTGGTGATCGAGCACCTGGGACGGTGGGGCTACGCGAAGGCCGCGCCCGCGCTGCGGAAGCTCCTCGACGACGCGCAGCCGGCCGTCGGGAAGGCCGCGTTCGAGGCGCTCTCGCGGATCCCCGGCGGCCTCACCGCCGACGCGGTGCGGGCGATCCTGACCGGCGCCGACGAGGCCCGGCGCGTCGCGGCGGCCGACCTGCTGCGTCGAGCCGACGACCGCACGGGCTTCGACGCCGTCGTCGGGGTGCTCCGGACCGGCACGAAGGCCCGCGCCGAGGCGGCGCGCGTGCTCGGCGCGTTCCGGACGCGAGCGGGGGTCGAGCCCCTCGTCGACGCGCTGCTCGACCCCGACCTCTCGGTGCGTGCGGCGGCCGAGACGGGGCTCGAGCAGACGCTCTACGCGCTGTTCCCGTACCGACGCCTCGACGTCGCGACGACCGGCTACCGCGCCGCCGCGACGCCCGAGGCGAATCGCGCCGCGGTGGACAGGGTCCGTGCCTGGTGGGTCGTCGCGAAGGACGCCGATTGGTAGGCGTCCGGCGTTCTTCAGCGCCCGGACCCAGCCTTCGCAGGCCTCGCGGGCGTCGGCGTCGATCCTGCGGGGGTTGTCGCGCTCGAAGAGGGCGTGCTTGATTCCCGCGAAGCCCACCCCGAGCGCGCGCTTCACGACGAACACCGTGTGGGCCGCGTCGACCGAGCGCACCGGCCTGCCGTCGCCCGACCGATTCCCGTACCTCGCGTCCTGGCGCGACCCGCGGGCGGGTCGTCTCGTTCGGTGGGCCCACGGGTTCGGTCCGGGACGCTGGCCGTGACGGACCGGCGGAGTCGCGCGCGTTGACGGCATGGGGGAAAGGCCTCGCGACGCGGCGGGAGGGCGTTCCGGCGCGAAGCGCCCGTTGGAGGAGGTCCCTCCCCCGCGAGAAGCCACTTCCGGAACCGGTCGACGGGGGGGTGACGTCCGCCACGCGGGCGCGGCCCTCGCGCAAGAGAGCGACGGCCCGCCTCAACCGGGGGACGAGGTCGGCGCCGATCGCCGGGTCCCGGTCATGGCGCGCGCTACGCCTTGGGTCGGCGCGCAAGGAGCGCGCGTCGTTGGCGTCGGCGCCGCCGGCGGCGATGGCGTGCGCGCGTTGGCGGACGAGATCGTGGGGGGGTGGGCGCTACGTCGCGGCCCTGCCGCTCGTCGCGCAGCCAAGCCCCCCCAACGCTCCGTCCGCCGCCGTCACCGGTCGCGTGCGCCGAGCCGCAGCAGCCCGGCGTCCGACGACGGGGCGGGCGCGTCGAACGCCGCGACCCACGCGCACTTGACGTGGCACGGGAAGCGGACACCCCGCGAGGCGGAGTTGCACCTGCGGGCACCCGGCGCATCTCGAAGGTGCCGCTTGGAGCGCCGCCTCGATCGCAAGGGCCGTGCTCGCACGGCCAATCCTCCTGAATCACGCGGGCGAGGCTCAGGGCCGCACGGGGGACGAGTTCGTGCGCGAGGTTCGGGCTGTCTCGACGACAAAAGGCGTTCCTACGGGAGGCGAACTTCTCGTGTCCACATCGGACGCAGCCGAACGCCGTCGGGCGATCGATCGAACGCTCGACGCGCCGAAGGCCCAGGTCGTTTTGCTCGGCGACGTCGTGCGGGGTTTGTTCCCCCCAGCGCACGAAGGTGTGCGGCCCCCCGGGGTGCCGTTGCACCGCAGACCCTGCCGCACGGCATGGGCCCTCCTTCGAACGGGGGGCGCATCGCGGCGGGCAGGCGCGTTCGTTCGTCGTTGCGGCCTGAGCTGGATCGCGAGTTCAGCGAAGCCCTCGGTCGTCACCTCCGACTCGAGCCCCCCTTGCGTCCATCGGACGTGCTGATCCGCAAGGCGCGCCAGGCCGACACGTCGTAAGGGCTGCGCCAGTCGGTGGTTGAGGCGATCGAATTCGCGGCTCAGGTGCGCGCAGCGTACGCCGCGCCGACTCGTGGCCCGTGATATCGTGCCGGAACCCATGCGAACGCTTCAAGCCACGCTCTTCGTCGTCGTCATGCTCGTGCTCTCCACCCAGACGTTCCGCCACGTCTACGTGAAGTGGATCGAGCCGACCGGATCCGTGCTCGACGAGTTCCGAGACCCGGTCGAGACGGACATCGCCGCGTCGAAGAGTCTCGACGAACTGAAAGCGATGTACGCGAAGGCCCACGCCGCGAGGGAGACGTTCGAGTCGGACAAGCCCCTGCGTGAGATCGATCTCGCGCAGCGAACCGGGCGAGAGATCTACACCGACGCGGACGGCATTCGCCGCGCGATCGAGCAGGTGGAGAGCCAGCACCGCAGCGTGTTTCAACTCTGGTTCTACTGGCTGTGCGGGCTCCTGAGCGTCACGATCGGGCTCGTCGCGTACGCGCGTGTCAATCGATGGGTCGGCATGGTGGGGCTCATCGCAGGGTTCGTCGAGATGGCGGTCTGGACGAGCCCCCTCTGGCGGACGTGGGGACCGCAGCGGAGCTTCGAGCACCTCCTCACGTCGAAGCTCGTCCTCTCGTTCGTCTCGATGGCCCTACTCTTGGCGCTCTGGCTCTTCGGACAGCGTCGAGAGCCGGCGGTGTCGCGCGAGGTCGGGTCACCGGCTCCGTAGCCCGACCGCTTCCCGTACCACGCGTCCGCGAGCACCCGCGCGGCCTCCTCCACGTCGGCGCTCCGCACGTAGCGGTGCGCGCCGCCGCCCAGCCCTCGGCGCCGGTGCCCACGGTCGCGCCGGCCTCCACGTACACGGCCTCCAGGTAGGCCGCGTCCGTGTACCCGGCGGCGCCGCCGTCCTCGACCCGGACCGCGTGACCGTCCTTCGCGAGGCGGCGCACGGTGTCGGGCACGGCCGCCACCCGTCGCTCGTCGCGCCCCGACGCGTTCGGCACGAACACGATCGCCAGGGCCGACCTCCGTCCCGCCGGGGTGCGACCCCGACGCAAGGCCCGTTCTCGCCCGGTTCCCGGGCTCGCGAAGGGAACCGCGCGAGTCCCGGCGCGACCGGTCCCAGGCGGCGTCCGCGGACGGGCCTCGGGTAGGCTCCTCGGCTCGCGGTCGGCGGCACGGTGCCGGCGCCGCGGCGCGGCGGAGGGCCCACTTCGTGCGGATCTCGTGCATCGGCGGCGGCCCGGCCTCGCTCTACTTCGCGATCCTCATGCGGAAGGCGTTCCCCGGGACCGAGATATCGGTGGTCGAGCGCAACCGCCAGGACGACACGTTCGGCTGGGGCGTCGTCTTCTCCGACGAGACCCTCTCCGGGTTCGAGCAGGCCGACCCGGAGTCGTTCCGCGAGATCCGCAAGGCCTTCGCCTACTGGGGCGACATCGACACGTTCCTCGGCGACACCTGCGTCCGCAGCACCGGCCACGGGTTCTGCGGCCTGTCCCGCAAGCGCCTCCTCCAGATCTTCCACGACCGCTGCCGCGACCTCGGCGTCGGGCTCCGCTTCCAGGAGGACGTGACCGACCTCGCGCCGCACCTCGCCGCCGACCTCGTGATCGCGGCCGACGGGGCGCAAAGCGCGATCCGCACCGCGCGGGCCGACCGCTTCCGGCCGACGATCGTCGCCGGTCGCTGCCGGTTCGCCTGGCTCGGGACGACGAAGCCGCTCACGGCCTTCACGTTCGTCTTCCGAGCGAACGAGCACGGCCTCTTCGCGGTCCACGCCTATCCGTTCGAGCCGGGGCTCTCGACATGGATCGTCGAGTGCCGCGAGGAGACGTGGCAACGCGCGGGCCTCGACCGCGCCACGGAGGCCGACACGGTCGCGTACGTCGCGCGGCTCTTCGCGGACCACCTCGACGGGCACCAACTGCTCACGAACCGCTCGGTGTGGCGGGTCTTCCCCGAGATCCGGTGCGCGCGGTGGTCCGACGGCAACGTGGTCCTTCTCGGAGACGCGGTCCACACCGCGCATTTCTCCATCGGCTCGGGCACGAAGCTCGCCATGGAGGACGCCATCGCGCTCGTGGACGCGTTCAAGGCCCACGGCACCGCGGACGTCCCGAAGGTGCTGGCCGCCTACGAGGCCGCGCGGCGCCCCGAGGTCGAGCGGCTGCAGAGCGCCGCCAAGACGAGCCAGATGTGGTTCGAGGAGGTCGCGCGCTGGGCCCGGCAGGACCCGGTGCAGTTCACGTTCAACCTCATGACGCGCAGCAAGCGCATCACGTACGACAACCTCGGCAAGCGCGACCCCGCGCTCGTCGCGCGGGCCGCCGCCCGCTTCTGGGCGGGCACGGACGCGCCGCCGCCCGCCGACGCCGTGCTGCCGCCGCCGATGTTCGCGCCGTTCACCCTCCGCGGGGTCACGCTGCCGAACCGCGTCGTCGTGTCGCCCATGTGCCAGTACCGAGCAGAGGACGGGGTGCCGGGCGACTGGCACCTGGTCCACCTCGGCGCCCTGGCGGTGGGGGGGGCGGGCCTCGTGCTCGCCGAGATGACCGACGTGTCGCCCGAGGGGCGGATCAGCCGCGGCTGCGCCGGCCTGTGGAACGAGGCCCAGACCGACGCGTGGGCGCGCATCGTCGCGTTCGCCCACGCCCACGGCGCCGGGCGGATCGGCGTCCAATTGGCCCACGCGGGCCGCAAGGGCGCCTGCACCCGGCCGTGGGAGGGCGACCGTCCGCTCCCGCCCGCCGAGCGGTGGCCTCTCCTCGCACCGTCGGCCGTGCCTTTTCTCGTGGACGGGCCCGTGCCGAAGGGGATGGACCGGGACGACATGGACCTCGTGGTGTCGCAGTTCGCCGCGGCGGCGGACCGCGCCGACCGCGCGGGCTTCGATGTGGTCGAGCTTCACATGGCGCACGGCTACCTGCTGTCGTCGTTCCTCTCCCCCCTGAGCAACCACCGCACCGACGCCTACGGCGGGACCCTCGCGAACCGCCTGCGTTTCCCGCTCGAGGTGTTGACGGCCGTGCGCGCCGTGTGGCCGGCGGGCAAGCCCCTGTTCGTCCGCATCTCCGCGTCCGACTGGATGCCCGACGGCTCCGGGACCACGGAGGAGGAGGCGGTCGAGATCGCGCGGGCGCTCGCGGCCCACGGCTGCGACCTCGTGGACGTGTCGTCGGGCGGCAACGCCCGCGAGAGCCGGCCGCGCTACGGCCGCATGTACCAGGTGCCGTTCGCCGACCGGATCAAGCAGGAGACCGGCATCCCGGTCATGACGGTCGGCGGCGTCCAGGGCGCCGACCACGTCAACACGATCCTCGCGGCGGGGCGCGCCGACCTCTGCGCGCTCGCGCGCCCGCACCTGGTCGACCCGCACCTCACGATGCGGGCCGCGGTTGCCTACGGGGTGGGAAACTTGGCGTGGCCGCCGCCGTACCTCGCGGTCAAGCCGGCCGGCCGGGCGCTGCCGATCGAGTGACCGGCCGGGCCTCGCGTCCCACCGCCCTCGCGGTCGGCGGGCCCGGTGGCCCGCGGGGGGCGATCCGCGGGGGGCGATCCGCGGAGGGCTGTCCGCGGGGGTATCTCCGTGAGGGGCTAGATGTCGTACGACACGCCGAGGAGGAGCAGCGTGTCGAGTTCCTCGCGGTCGTCGGGCGGCGCGATGACGTAGTCGAGGCGGGCGCCCGCGACGATGCTGAGCCCCTTCCCGATGGGCCACGCGTACCCGAGCACCAGGCGGGCCACCGAGAGGTCGAAGTCGCCGAAGTTTGGCGTGAAGTCGAGGTCGGCGGTGAACTTCCGCTTGTCGGCCCACGACTTCCAGTAGTGGACGCCGACGTAGCCCGACGGATCGCTCGTCTCCTCGATCCCGAGCCTCTTCTCGATCACGAGACCGCCGCCGACCTCGGCCTTCAGCTCCTGGTCGGGGGTGCGCCAGAGCACGCGACCGATGCCGGCCGTCGGGGTCCAGCGATACTCGAGGCCCGCGGGTTCGTCCTGGTCGTACGTCACCTGGCCGAACGCGTAGGTCCACGCGTTGAGGTCCCGCTCGGCGCGGACGAGGCCGGTGTAGCGCTCCGCCGTCGTGTCGCCTTCGTCCTCCTTGTAGACGAATGCGCCGCCGACCATGAAGGTCCAGGGCTTCGCGACGCGCGTGACGAGCACGTCGCCGACCATGCTGAACGTGTCGGTGTTGCCCGACGTGCTGCTCAGCGCGAGGCCGGCCTTGAGCTTCCACTTCCGCTCGCAGGGGACCATGACGTCGGGGTCGCACTTGCCGATGCAGTCGCCGCAGTCGGCGCCGCCGGCGAGGTGCGCGGACGCGCGGCCCGCGTCGGGCTTCTCGCCCGGCAGGAAGGGCGCCGCCTCCGGGGCCGCGAACGCGGTCCCGGCGAGGACGATCGAGGACAGGACGGCCGCGAGGGCCGTGCGGAAACGCGACATCGAGCAGCCTCCAGGGGACCCGGGGACATCGGAGCGCGGGATCCTACGGGGTCGAGCGGAGAGCTCCCTTGTTTCCTCGTCCCGTCCTCCGGGTTCGCGGGCGGATCTCCGGGCGGGGACGCGAGGCCCGGGGCCCCATGGCGGGTCCGTGACGTCCGGCCGGCGCGTTCGCGTACGATCGACGTTCCTCCCGGAGACGACCCATGGCGAAGACGAAGGCGGCTGCGAAGACGAAGGCCCCTGCGAGGGCGAAGGCCCCTGCGAGGGCGAAGGCCCCTGCGAGGGCGACGGCGGCCGTGAAGGCAAAGGCCGCCGTGAAGGCAAAGGCCGCTGTGAAGGCAAAGTCCGCGGTGAAGGCGAAGGCGGTCGGGAAGGCGAAGGCCGGTGCAACGGCGGCCGCAACGCGGCGGCGCGGCTCGGTCGCGGCGCCCGCGCCGCGTGCAAAGCGCGCCGTGGCGAAGGTGGCGGCGCCGTCCGCGCGCCCGCCGAAGGCTGCGGTCGCGCCGCCGCCGGCGTGGGCCTGGCACGAGGTCATGACGAGCGACGTCGCCGGCGCGAAGGCGTTCTACGCGGCGCTGTTCGGTTGGTCGGCGCAGGACGTCCAGATGCCGTCGGGCCCGTACACGATCTTCACGAAGGGGACGGAGCAGGTCGCGGGGGCGATGGCGATCCCCCAGGTCGACGGGAAGCCCGTGTGCAACCCGCACTGGCTGTCGTATGTGGCGGTCGCCGACGTCGACGCGACCGTGACGCGGGCGACCGAACTCGGCGCACGCATCGAGGTCGCGGGGATGGACATCCCCGGCGTGGGTCGATTCGCGATCCTTGGCGATCCGACGGGCGCGACCCTCGCCGTCTACCAGCGGGCCTAGGCGCTCGCCGGGCGCTTGCCCGGCGGGGGCCCGGCGGGGGACCGGCGGGGGACCGGCGGGGGACCGGCGGGCCTCGCGTCCCCGCAGGGCTTCCGTCCCGTCCCCCGGTCCCCCGTCGTGGGGGGGGCGAGGCGTTCCGACGGGCCTGAACGGGGAGCCCCCCGTCGGCCGATAGGGCTCCTCGTGAGCCCGCGCACCGAGCCCCCGCCGTCGCCGTCCGTGTGGACGTCCCGCGCCCGGGAGGTCTATGAACGCGTGCGGGGGCTCGAGGGCGGCGAGCGGCGGGCGGCGCTCGACCGCGAGTGCGGCGAGGACTGGACCCTCCACGCGGAGGTCGCCGGTCTGCTCGCCCGCCAAGCGCATCCATCGCTCCCCTCGGGCGTCCGCGCTCCGCACGGCGAGGGCCACGGGCCGACGGAACTCGAGCCCGACGCGATCCCCGGGTTCCGTCTCGGCAGGTTGCTCGGCGTCGGCGCGGCGGGCGCGGTGTACGAGGCGGCGCAGACGAGCCCGCGGCGCACCGTGGCGCTCAAGGTCTTCCGCTCGCCCGGCCGCGACGAGCGGCTGCGTCAGCGCATCGCCCACGAGGCCGAGGTGCTCGCGCGGCTGCAGCACCCCAACGTCGCGCAGGTCTACGCGGTCCACGCGGGCTCGGCGGCACACGGCGACGTGCCGTGGATCGCGATGGAACTGGTGCACGGCACGCCGGTCGACGCGTGGTGCCGCGCCCGCACCCGGTCCCTGCGCGAACGCGTCGCGCTGCTCGCGGCGGTGGCCGACGCCGTGGGCCACGCGCATGCGTGCGGCGTGGTCCACCGCGACCTGAAGCCGTCGAACGTGCTCGTCACGGAGGCTGGGGTCGCCAAGGTGGTGGATTTCGGCGTCGCGCGCACGCTCGGCGAGGCGCCGGCGGTCGGGACGCTGCACACGCGCGACGGCGACCTCGTCGGGACGCTCGCCTACATGAGCCTCGAGCAGGTCGAGGGGGTGGCCGCGCACGTGGACGCGCGCACCGACGTCCATGCGCTCGGCACGCTCGCGTTCGAGCTGATCGCGGGCCGGCTCCCGCGCGACCCGCACTGGAAGTCGCTGCCCGAGTGGGCGGCGGCGCTGCGGACCCCCGCGCCGTCGTTGCGCGACGCGACCGACGACGACGTGCCCACCGACCTCGCCCTCGTGGTGGCGAAGGCGCTCGAGCCCGACCGCGACCGTCGGTACGCGACGGCACAGGCGTTCGCCGACGACCTCCGCCGCTACCTCGCGGCCGAGCCCGTCGTCGCGCGCGCGCCGACGACCGCGTACCTCGTGCGGTCCTTCGTCCGACGCCACCGGACGCTCGTCGGCGGGGCGCTCGCGACGGTCCTCGCCCTCGTCGGCGGGATCGTCGTCTCGCTCCGGTTCGCGCTCGAGTCCGACGCGCAGCGCCGCCGCGCCGACCGCGAGGCCGACGAGGTGCGACGCGAGGCCTACCGCGCGCAGGTGGGGGCCGCGTCGCAGGGCCTGGCCGCTGGCGACGTGTTCGGCTCCCGCGCGGCACTCGATCGCGCGCCGACTCCGCTGCGCGGGTGGGAGTGGCGGCACCTCGATGCCGACATCGACCGCGCGGCGCGGGTGGTCCGCTTCGCCCAGCCCCTGGTGCGTTGGAAGGCCGCGGCCCCGGACGCGGCGCACGTCGCCGGCGGCACCGACGACGGCGGAGCGGTGGTCCTCGACGCGGGGTCCGGCGCCGTGACGCTCCGGATCGACGGCGCGTCGCGCATCGAGCGCGCGGTGTTCCTCCCTGACGGACGCCGCCTCGTGGTCGCGCGGCACGACGGCGCGCTCGAGGTCGTCGACGTGGCGTCCGGGGAGGCCGGCGTCGTCGCCGCGGTGCCGAACCGCGGCGGCGAGTGCGACACGCTCGCGGTGTCGCGCGACGGCCGCTTCGTCGCCGAGAGCCGACGGTCGCGCGCGCCCCGCGTGCGGATCGTGGACCTCGAGACCGGGACGACGTCGTTCCTGGCCGCCCCGGACGACTGGAGTTGGCTCGGGATCGCGGTGGACCCGACGGCGCGACGGATCGCCGCCGCCGCAGCGCACGGCGGCATCCTCTGCGCCGACCGCGACGCCGACGCCGCGTTCCGGACGGTGGCGGAACACGACCACGTCGCGCTGGGCGTGGCCTTCGACCCGGCCGGCGACCGCGTCGTTTCGTGGGGGGAGGATCGGCGCGCGATCGTCGCGGACGTCGTGTTGGGCACCCGTCACGAGTTGTTCCTCCACCAGCAGGGCGTGGCCTCGGCCGCGTGGAGCGACGACGGCCGGCAGGTCGCGACGTGGGCGTCGGAGCGGATCCTGCGCCTGTTCGACGCCGTCGACGGACGCCTCGTCCGCGCGATCCAGGTGCCCGACGTGGAGCCGAACGCCCTCGTGCGCGTCCGCCCGAGCGGCGACCTCGAGGTGCTCGATGCGCGGAGCCTGCACGTCTGGACGGCCGAGCCCGACACGGAACTCGACGTGCTCCGCGGGCACCGCGCCCTGGCGGAGGGCAACCGCCATCCCTACCTGTACGACGTCGCGTTCTCCCCGGACGGGCGCCGGCTCGCGACGGCAGGGTGGGACGGGACCGTGCGGATCTGGAGCGTCGCGACGGGCCGGCCGCTGGCCGTGCTCGAGGCCGAGGGGTCGGTGAAGTCGGTCGCGTGGGCGCCCGACGGCCGCGCGATCGTGGCCATCGGTCGGCCGCAACACGTCGTCCGGTTCGACGCGACGACGGGCCGGCGGACCGCCAGCGTCAACGACGGGTGCCCGCGGATGGAGGGGGGGCTCGCGTTCACGCCGGATGGCGCGTTCCTCGTGACCCCGGACGACGCGATGGGCGGCGTCTGCCTGCGCGACCCCGTGACGCTCGAGAAGCGCACGGCGGGCGTCGGGCACGGCCGCGTCGTTTACAGCGTCGCCGTCCGCGGGGGCGAGGTCGCGACCGGGTTCGGTGACGGCGGCTGGGACCTCCGTACGCTCGGTGCCTTGGTCCCGCTCGCGACGTTCGAGCCCCACAAGCGCGCGGTGGCGGCCATCGCGGTATCCGCCGACGGCACGCTCGCGGCCTCGGCGAGCGACGACGGGCTCGCGCGCATCGCGGACGCCCGCACGGGGGTCACGCGCGCGACGCTGCGAGGTCACGTGGGCCGGGTCTACGCGGTCGCGTTCTCGCCCGACGGGTCGCGCGTCGCCACCGGCGGCGACGACGGCACGATCCGGGTGCACGACGTGGCGACGGGCGACGAACTCCTCGTGCTGCGCGGTCACCGGGCCTACGTGTTCTCGCTCCGGTTCTCGCCCGACGGCACGACGATCGCCTCGGCGAGCGGCGACAACACGGCGCGGCTCTGGTCGACGGTGCCGCTGCGGGCGCGTGTCGCGCGCCGTGACGCGGTGCTCGCCGTCGAGGCCGCGGTCGAGGCCGTCGTGGACGACGCGATCGCCGACGCCGCAACGGCGGAGGCGGCGGTGGCGGCGCTCGAGGCGCGCGCCGACCTCGACGACGTCCGCCGCGCGGCGGCCCTCGACGTCGCGCTGCGCAAACTCGCGCCGGTCGTCGGCGCACCGCGCGCGCGCTGACGTTCGGGAGGCGGGCGCGCCGCCCGGTGTCGCCGTGGCCCCGGGCCGGACGACGCGCCGAGCCACCGGAGGCTCGAGTTCTTCGCGCGAGGGTACGCGGACCTCGGCGTCGGCGCGGCCGCCCTCGAGCGTCTGGACCCTGGCGTCACCGTCGTCCACGACCGATGGAACGAGCGGCCGGTGGCGTTGGTCTTCCGCGTGCTCGTGTGAACCCGCTTCCCGTGGACGAGGCCGATGCGCTCGGTGCGCGGGACCTGCGTGCAACGTGCGTCGAGTTCGACGTGCTGCCGCGCGGGGGTCCGGACCTGGTCGTCGACGAGCGTGCGCCGCTCGAGCGACGTCTCCGCGCCGGTCGGCCCTTCGGTCTCGCCGACCGAAGGGAGTGGGCGGCGGACGGTCGTCCC
>Ga0163144_10017392_pt1 | contig 14646 bp, 11 predicted proteins | sample OliLak19BULKMAT1_FD_123175 | JGI IMG/M metagenome (GOLD analysis project Ga0163144, IMG submission 123175) | Freshwater microbial mat bacterial communities from Lake Vanda, McMurdo Dry Valleys, Antarctica - Oligotrophic Lake LV.19.BULKMAT1 | ecosystem: Environmental > Aquatic > Freshwater >... | reverse complement strand
GTTATGGCTTAGTTATAACCATATCATTCGTGCGCATTGGACAAATCAAATCCACGATGAATGGATGCGCAATGTCGAGGCGAAGCAGAATATTCCACGAAAAGACCTTGAACGCGTCCGCCGGCTAATGGACCGCCATGCGGGCGATGCACTAGTCACCGGCTATGCAAATTTCGCGTCGGCCTTTCCCGATACTGATCCGAATGATCGACATGTCGCTGCCGCAGCGCTTTCGGTCAGCAAAAACAATCGCGACGCGCCGGTCACAATTATCACGTGGAATACAAAGGATTTTGCACAGTCCGACCTTGACCGCTTTACATTGAGCAAACAGGATCCAGATAGGTTTCTTTCCAGCTTATTCAAAGATCAAATGTCCGGTGTACTGCGTGCAATTAAGCAACAACGCGCAAACCTGAAAAAGCCGCCCGTTACCGCCGGCGAACTACTTGCCGCCTTTAGGAATCAACGGCTTGATCGTTTCGCAGCACTTGTCGAACCATACACAAGCGTCATTTAAGCGGGACCTGTCGCATGGTCGCCCACCGTCATCTTGCGGGCTTAAATGGGAGCCCACGAGTAATGCCTTGAGCTTTCAGTAGCGTGATTGCGCGACAAATAACAATTAAATTTTCGGCAATGTAAAGAAGATTGCAAGTCAGTCCTTACCGCCCTGCCCCACTGGTTTGACATAGGACCAGATGAACGACTAACTCGCCAGGCTTTTGAGCCCGCGCGTTAGCACATCGTGCTTGCATGCAACGCTAACTGCAAAACACCCGGTTTCGACGGTCTTGTTGACTACGCAAATAGTTTGTTAATGACGAACAGAACAGGTCCGCAACCAGTTTCCCAGTTGCGGACCGTCCCGCAAATACGCTGATTAAGAATCCGGCTTGCGAATCACCATTCCGTTAAGCCTTATTTTTCGTCGTCCGATGGCTTCTTAGGGCTGAAAGATCCGCCATACGCAGTCGCAACAGAAATCCGCGAATGCCCGAACGCCAGCATGATTTTTGCAAGCAATTTCTCCTGCTCGCGAGTCAGACGTTGGTCCATGCGGTCTCCCGCGATGGGAACTGGTAGGCCATGTCGACGCAGTGCCGCATGAAATGCACCATGTCGAAGTCCGTGGATTGTCAGGCCGACCAATTCAGGATGTTTCTTCTGAAGCAAGCTGAGCCAGCGATGAACTTGTTGATAAACCTGTTTAAGCGTCCCACAGTCTTTACCACTCAAAGAGTCGCCACGAGAAACGAACGCCTTTGCCGCACTCAATGCCGCACGTTGTTCCAGAGTCTCAATTGGAACGAAACGCTTGAGACCATTCTTGCCACCGCGATCAACCATCAGTTCTTTTTCCATGTCTTGCCGATGTGGTTCCAGCATGACACACTCGCGGAGTCGAAGACCATACTCGTACATGATCGAAATTTCATGCCCGAAGATGGGGGAAATCTCGAATGCGCTTTCGATGACAGCAACCATGTTGACGTTTGCTTGGTCCCAACTTTTATCATTTTGTGCAACCGTAATTCGCTTCACCACCTTGTAGTCGGCGAGCTTTGCTGCGAGCGCTTCTTGCGACGGCACCATGCCGTTTTTATCGATCAATTTACAAAAAAAACGCAAATGTGAGCGCCTCGCTGTAATCGTCGCAGCCGCTAGCCCCTGTGCAGTCCAATGTAAATGCAGCACTTCAATGTGCTTGGAGTTGAGATTCAAGACATTGAAAATCTTGTAACCTCGAGCGTGCAAGTCGCTGAAGAAAAGCGTGAAGGTGCTCTTGCGATCATCCACAGTCTTCTTGCTTGCTTTGCGCGAGGAATCCGCACGAAGCTTTCCCTGCCAATCGAGAAGCCACTGAAGCTGTGAGCGGACCCCTCGAGGCCAAGCCACAAGAGCCGCATGCCACAGGTCACTTGGCACGTTGAGTTTGACCAGCAACTGCTTGACACGTACATGTCGCTCTTCCTTCTTTGCCAACTTCTGCTTTGCGCGGCGCTGGGATAATGTGGTTTTGTTCACTGCGTTTTGCTCGTCCATTTTTCTTGCTCCTTGAAATTTCGAAATTAGTCATCGGAAAACTCGTTCGGTCGCTCGCAACGACCGACTTGCAATAATTCGGCAAACTTGAAAGTTGACGGGACCAGCGCCTTCCATTTCTGGAGTTGGCGCAGGTGGCGATTGCTCGCCCTAATCGACGCAAAGCGTCGACCCACCCATTTGTTTCGTGCGCCCGTTTAGGTCGACGCTCACCTTGAATCCTTGAAACTGTTGTGACTTTTTCTCACTCCGTTTTCGCGACCAGCCCTGCCACCGGGCCCAACGGAGTTGCTCTCGGCCGTGAGGCCGCCCTGCCGGGGGACGAAGAGTCGTCGGCCCGGTTTCCCGTTCGGGAGCGGATGAGCTTGAGAAAAAGTGTTTGAAGGAAATCGAAGGCCCGCGAAATTTCCCATTGCGAATGGGGGCGATCGATTTGCATGGTCCGATTGGACTTTTTTTGGCTGACCGCAAGGAGCGGTGCATTTGGAGCATTTTCTCGTCGTCACCACGCCGCGGCGTGCCGAGATAAGCTCATACCTCCTTCGCGGGAGGCGGACGGCCAATTTTCATTTGCTGAAAACGGATGACCGTCGAAAGATGAAATTGCTTCGAGCAACCGAAATCGGAAGCATCGGCACGGCAAATTAGTGCCAAATTAGTCGGCCTTCTTCACCATTTCTCCTATGGCGGCAGGCTTTAGATTCGACACTCTAGTTTTTTCTTCGCCGACTTGCCGTGAAAATTTCCCACCAACTTTTCGGCTTGAAGGCTGAAAAGAAGTGCGCCACTGGCTTACAACAAGTGGTTGCACATGCGCGCAACCCGACATCAAGCGTACGTTCCATTGGAAAGTTCGTTTGAAAAATCGGGTTGGTCTGAGTCGGCCAAGACAAATGACTTGGCTGATTCTACTTAGCCTGGCGGCTATGCTAGTTTTTGCGTCAAGGCCGCAAGAGCGGATTACGTCGCGAATTTTCGTTGCCCTGTCGAGCGGTTTCTGTGGCAACGTTTGCAGCTTGTTCAGGCTTGGCGAAGTGGAAAATGTCCAAGCACTCGCCGTGTTTGGCAAACAACACTAGAGTCGCACTCCATTTTCGTGGGGCGCCGATCAATGAGTTTTCGAAAGAAGGAAGGCTAAGCCAACGTGTCTTACGGACGTGACAAATCCGATTTGGTCGCTAGTGACCGCCGGAAAAGGAATGGTGACCGAAGTCACGCTTGTAAACCAGGCTTGTCGGGCTGCCTGGAGAGCCACTAAAAAACTTTACTTCAGATTATCGGCACGTTGCAGCTGCGCGACCTTCTCCAACTAAGACTTGCAACTCCTAAGTACGCACACTTTAGAAAACGATTGCGTACTTAACGGTCCCATTCTACATAATTTTTTCTTTTGTGCAACTCCCTGCATACTTCTACGTTTTAATAGCGCTCCGGATATTCAGGAGTTTTCATTGCGTCACCAGGTCGTTAATTTCACAGCGGTCCCGCTCTACACCATGACCCACAGATGTTGGCAGCCGTCGCATCAGAATTGCTGACCATTGCCGGCAAAGACGTTGTGCGTGTCCGGCGCTTTGATCGCGTCAGCGCCGGCGAAAAAGGTATTGATCGCGCGGCGACACACAAGCGCGCGGTCCTCAGTGCGCGATCCGTATTCCATTCTGATCCCGTATTGCATCAGTATAGCTTTAGTGGTTCTTTTGGCCGATTGGCGCGTCAACTGGGCAGATACATCGTACGACCGCGCGCGGACACGGAAGAACTTTTTCGCCGGCTTTGCTTCAATGTGGCGGTCGCCAATACCGACGACCACGAACTCAACCATGCACTCCACTTAAGATAAGGACGGTCTGGATAGCTCAGAACGGTGCCGTGTCCCAACGGTAAGACCGTAGCGATGACCCCTGCGATTTAATGACGGGCGTTGGATGGATCATAGCCGACTCTTTGTCCGATAAGTATATACAAATTACGGACATTCACAAAGCCAGAAAGGCCAGTGACTGGGTTGCCGTTACGATCAATACGCCTGGAGCAAATATGGCGGCGCAAGGGGCTCGCGTTCCCGAGTTTTGCAACTTCAATGCCGTCAGAAATGGCCTCATACTTCTGACCGTCAGGAGAGATCGACATGCAGACCCTCGCCAAACAAGTCCTTGAGCACGCCGCCGCTTTGCCGGAAGGCTCGCCACTGGTCGCCAAAGAGCTGTTGCACCTGGGCAGTCGCACAGCCCTGGATCAAGTGTTATCCCGCTTACTGCGACGTGGCACCCTGCTTCGCGCGGGCCGCGGCATCTATGTCTTGCCCATCGAAAGCCGCTTCGGGACCCGCGCGCCGTCTGCAGTCAGGATGGTCGAGGGTTTGGCAAACCAGCGCGGGGAGACCATCGTGTCGCATGGTGCCGCTGCGGCTAACGCGCTGGGTCTCACTACGCAGGTGCCAATGCGAGCGGTCTATCTCACGTCTGGTCCCAGTCGCCGTTTGCAATTGGGTGCGCAGATGGTCGAGCTCCGGCACGCACCGGTTTGGCAACTGATTTTTCCGGGACGGGCTGCCGGCGAAGTGGTGCGGGCACTGGCATGGCTGGGTCCGGAAAAAGCCGGAGAAGCAATCCGGAAGCTGCGCGCCAAGCTGCCATCTGCCGAGCTGAAAAAAGTCGCCTCGGCGCGGTCGCGCTTGCCGACCTGGATGGCCCAGGAGATCAGCGCCCTACTTACCGATGGCTGAATGGTCACGGTGTAAATGACTTTGACTGCCGCACCTTGACGTGCTTTCTTCAGCCCATCAAGCATCATGTTTATATGGCAGACCTGCAGCTCAAAAATCCCATCTGGAGACCGATATGGCGCTGCGCATTAATGACATTGTTCCGAATTTCACCGCAGAAACAGATCAGGGTCCAATCAATTTTCACGACTGGATTGGCTCAAGCTGGGCGATTCTCTTTTCGCACCCGAAGGACTTTACGCCGGTCTGCACCACGGAATTCAGCGCGGTCGCACAAATGGCCGACCAGTGGGCAAAACACGGCACCAAGGTAATTGGCATTTCCGTCGATGGCGTAACCTCGCACCAGAAATGGAAGGGTGATATTGAAAGCGTTGCTGGCGCCAAGGCTGGATTTCCCATTATTGCCGATGAAGGATTGGCGGTATCCAAGGCGTTCGACATGCTGCCGGCTGACGCCTATTTGCCGGATGGACGTACTGCAGCGGAAACGGCGACCGTTCGCTCCGTGTTCATCATCGGGCCGGACAAGAAGCTCAAGCTTTCGATGACATATCCAATGTCGGTCGGACGTAATTTCGCCGAGGTTCTACGGGCGCTGGACGCACTGCAACTCACCTACAACGTCCCGCTTGCGACGCCAGCAAACTGGACGGCTGGCCAGGATGTGATCGTAGCGCTCTCGCTCAATGATGATCAGGCCCGGGCAAAATACGGTGCAATTGATGTCAAGTTGCCTTACCTGCGCACCACCAAATCTCCCGCCTGATTCTGCTGCGTTTGTTCGCTGCACATCCGATGCTGTCTTGGTATCGAACTCAATATTGAGACAACGGTGAATATTGACTGTCTATAATTGACTATAATTCACTCTAATTACGGTTTTCGGTGTTAATGATTGCCATAGTCGTCACTATAAATTATAGTGATCGCTATGAAAGACATTACACAAGTCGAGCGTCACGTGATCTCCTTGGGAAGCCGAATTCGGCAAACGCGGATTCGCCGCAAGCTTCGCCAACAGGATCTGGCCGAGGCCGCCCGTTGTTCGCGCTCAACTATACAAGCGATCGAAGCGGGGGAATTATCTTGCTCGATCGGCGCGGTCGTAACGGTGCTATGGGTGCTAGGCATATCGCGAGAACTGGACCTCGTTGCCGATCCGGCCATCGATCAAAGCGGAACACTGGAATACTCTGTTGCGGAACGCCGTGTGCGTCCCCTCAAGCGCCTGAACAATGACTTCTGATCAGCGCAGCGTTTTCGTTTGGAACTGGCTGCCCGGCGAAACGTCTGCCGTTGTCTACGGGCGACTTGACGTGACAACCGACGTCAACGGCGGCGGCGCATCGAAAGGCGTCTTCGTTTACGGCAAGTCCTATCTGAACAATCCGCGCGCATTGCCTATCGATCCCGTCGCCATTCCGCTGGTGGAAAAAGCGTTCACCTTCACAACGCTCGGCGGCATGCCGTCGGCGATCCTCGACGCTGTACCCGATTCTTGGGGCCGCAAAGTCCTCGACATACTCCATGGGGCTCAGTTGACTCATCCCCTGGACTACGCGCTGCTGGCCAACGATGCCACTGGCAGCCTCGGGTTTTCACGAGACGCCAAGACGCCGCCGGCCGAAGGTGCACGAGCGCCAGTGCCGATCGAGACATTTCTGACGATCGCGGAGGCCATCGAGGAGAATCGCCCATTGGCTAATCTGGACGGCATGGACGATACGCTGCGCTTGGCGCTTCAGGCTGGTACCGGTGGCGCCAGGCCCAAAGCATCCGTCATTCGCGACGGCCAGCGCTGGATTGCCAAATTCACGTCGAGTGCTGACAAGTTTGCCATCAGCAATCCGCGTCTGGAACACATTACTCTTGAGTTGGCGCGGCGTTGCGGGATCAATGCCGTGGAATCAGAATTGCTGACCGTTGGCGGCAAAGACGTTTTGCTTGTCCGACGCTTTGATCGCGTCAACGCAGGCGACAGCGGTATCGATAGTGCGGTCACACACAAGCGCGCGGTCCTGAGCGCGCGAACCGTATTCCATTCTGATCCAGGACTGCAGCAATACAGCTTCAGCGGTTCGTATGGCCGGTTGGCGCGTCAGCTGGGCACCTACATCGTACGACCGCGCGCGGACACGGAAGAACTTTTTCGCCGGCTTTGCTTCAACGTGGCGGTCGCCAATATCGACGACCACGAACTCAACCATGCGCTCGTTTACAACGCGCGTGTCGGTGGATACGAACTCGCACCGGCCTACGACATCGTGCCCAGTCTCGCCGATACCCAACGAACCTTCCACGCGCTGCAGATTGGGGGTGGGTTCGAGGGGATCCGGCAGAACGTGCTCGACGCAGCCGCCGCTTTCGATATCAGCCAGCCCGATGCGGGCCGCACGTTTGATCAGACGATTGCCGACATTGATGGCAATTGGAAATCGGTCGCAAGCGCAACGGGCCTCAACCAAAGAGAATGTGCCCCGCTTGAGCGGCTGTTTTCAATGACGGCGATCATGGCTCGCATCAAATTGGACGCGGCACCGCAGATTGAATTGCTATCACCAGTCGCTCGACGTGCACGCAGGCCTTCGAAATAGACAACGCCAGCGCGCCTTGTCTGATGACAACCGCTCACCTTCCCGTTCCTTCAGACGGCCCACGCCTACTCCCAATCAGCGATAAAGTTGATGATTATTTGATGTGCTAGTTGAGGCCAACGAATATCGCCTTGATCGCCAAAATGCGTCCTATCCGATTAGTCCAAGGAGCCGCTCGATCAGATCGCTTGCCTGGCGTTGCCGTAATGCCCTCGCCTCGCGCTGCATAGGTTCGTCGCTCTCGCCAAGTTCGAACTTGGCGACCGACACCGGGCCGTCCTTGCGATAGCCCTCTGTCTTCTTGTCCTGGGCAAAGCGATTGCGCAGGATCGCCAGAGCCGCCTGAACAACGGCCCCATGCTTACCGCCTTGCTCGATTCGAAAGATTTCCGCGACGGCATCCAGTCCTTCTGGTGCATGCTCGATGCAATAGATCAGGTCGTGTGCATCCTTGCGCTCGTTGCGTTGGTCGAATGCAAAAGTCTTCAGGCAGGTAAAGCTGACCAAGTTGGCGTGCTTGATCTTCTCGGTCGCGATGCCGTTTTCACCCAACAGCTCAGCCTGAATTTCGGTGACCTGGTGCAACTCGAAGACGATGGATGAGTGCGGAATGTTGAGCGCAGAGATCGTACCCTCGGTCGGCAGCGGCTGTACCTTACCGCCGGCGATGTCGGGCGCGTCGGCCAGCAGTTCGAGCACCATCAGTACACCGTGTTCGGTACGGGTTTGCCAACGCCACGAAAGCTTCTGCTGCTTCTCGTTCTCCGCGCGCTCGAAGCCCATCTTTTTGAGGTTGTCCTCCAGCGTGTGGTACGCCTCAGTGTCGGCCAGGATTTGTAAGTCGATCACGATGTCCACGTCCATGGTGCCAGCGTGCGCCGGTACGGCGGGCGGGCGCGCGGGCACCAGGTATCTCGGCGTGAGGCCGCCGACCAAGTAGACCGAGTCCTTCCACGGCCCCAACCCTCGCAGCAGCGTCACGAGGACGCGCTCGCAGTCGAGTGTGTATTGGTCGCTGTAGCCTTCGAGCGTTGCGGGCTTGGTCATCAGAAGCCAATCCTTTCTTTGCGCAGATGCTCAGCCATTTCCTTGGCCCGGCCTTCGCTGCGTAGCAGGTCTAGGTAGACCTGGATCGGGCTGGCCAGCCAGATGTCACCAACGCGCTCGCGAAATAGCAGATCGCCAGGTGACTTGGTTTCGATGATCACGAGGTTGGCACCTTCGTTGACGACGCGAGCACCGAGTGCGCCGATGGCGACGTTGGCGGCAGGTCCAACCAGCAGCCGACAACGGATCTGGGAAACGCTGGTGAGGAACGGTGCGTAGCGCTGCGCTGCAGCTTCGTGGCTGATCGCATACCCGACCTGCTGGGCCTCGAAAACGCGGCCGACGTGCTCAAGCAGTTGGTCCGCCTTCATCGCGGGTACGTAATAGCGCCGCAGCGCCGGAGGACGGATCGACGAGAGCTGATTCACCCAGGCGTCCAATAACGCCGCTGGCTCCCTGAGGTGCCGCTCCTTGCGGGGACCTTGTCCGCGCGAGATCACCCAGTCGAAGCGCTCCAGTTCCGTCAGTACCTGCGAGGCGGTCGCCGGCGACACCAGCGCTTGTTTGGCGAGTTCCTTGACGCCGAACCAGTCATGTCGCCGGATCAGCAGAGTGTGCAGCACCTGTGCGCGTCGCCCAGAAAATAGGGACAGCGCGGACTTCGAGAGCGACTTGGGGGGCGGCTTATCGATGTAGAGATATGCGCCGCAAGCGGGTAGGAACAAGCTGCCACCACTGTCGTAATACCCGACGCTCTCGGACTTGAGCAGGTCCTTGGCACCCGGTGAGATGGACTCAGCGACCAGGAGCGACAGAACCTCGTCGACGCCCTGCCGCGCTGGCCTATTGCGGTTGAAGTCCTTGAACTGCCACAAGACCTGACGCGCGTCTCGGGGGTAGACGGTTTTTTTTACCTCGACCAGCAATGTGAAGGACTTGCCCGCGATTTGGAGGTCGATCTGGGCGTCATACCTCTTATCGCCTCCTGGCAAGGCGACAGGCTCCGAACTGGCCAGACTCGCATATACCTCTGGCAGCGCGCGGAGGGTCTCTAGGAACTGCTCAATCAGTTCTCCATGGGTCGTAGGCGACTCAAGCATCATGGCTTCTCATATTATTTACTGCGCAGTGAATATGTCTATCTTACCGAAACCACATCTAAACGACAATATTTACTGCTCAGTGAATAATCGTCATGCACGCCCGTGCCAAACAAGTCATTGTTTAGCACGCTGCCCGAACTCGTGCCTTTGGTCGCCAAAGAACTACTGCACCTGAGCAGCCGTGGATGAAATGCTGTCCCGCCAAATGAAGAGCGAAAAATCATTGACTAACGCGCAGCTGTCGCTGCGCGCAACACTTAGGGTCTGTCGCGTTCCGGCTCAGATTTGTCACCCAACGGAGTTAAGTCTCTGGGCGAATTTTTTGGGGATTGCCGGTGCACTCGGATAAAGTTGGAGTCCTACACTACTACTACTATCAAATCTTGCAGCCGGGTAAACGACCTTTATGCTTTGTAACGCTTTTCTGACTTGCCACCTAAATTTTGCTTCCTCTTGTGTCTCAGTGCCAAATTGCCCTTGAATCGCTTCCCAGGGCACTGTCGTCGGTTTCGATAGATACGCGAGCCGGTAACAGAGCCAGCAATACAAATCCAACTCTAGGGGAGACTGCCCCAGTGCGCGCATTGCTCTCAAATCAATCGGTATCCCACTCTTGAAAGCTTCATAAAACAATTCGCCAAGAACTATTTTTGTCTGGAACAATGAAGTTTGATGCGGATTAGATGACCACCAAAATGTTGCTGCGCCCGCAACATCCATAAATTGAGCGGATCGATAATCTGTTTTATCGGCGTTAGCCGCGTCAATTTCAAACAAAGAGATTCTGGACGCAAATAATCGCTGCAGTTGCTTTTTTACAGCATTGATCGAGCCGTTCTTTCCGCCCGTGACAGAATCCATTCCGATCTCGGCCATAAACACGCTCAAGCTATTAGTAAGCTCTATCTCGCGACTCTTTTGCCTCTTGATTTCCTTGCCGAGCCAAGCGAGTGCTAGACGAGGAATAACCCCGTACGGGTATCCAATCGAAATCGCTTTTCCGGTTGAAACGTCGATAGTTACACCTGGTTGAATTGCCAACGCTACATTTCCTGACCGCCGACCCCAAGCCAGCAGGGACGCATCCGGCTCTCTGTATGGCAGCGTCGCTTGAATCGCCACTTTATTCAAATAGCCGACCTCGCCCGCTTCAAATGCCTCTTCCTTCTCTATTGCTTGCTGCTCGGCAAACAGACGTTCGAACTTAGAAACGCGTTTAGCATCTAGCAAAAGGATCGTCTGGGCATCAGCAGAAATTTGTTCGTTCATAAACGCGGCAGTAGCTTTACGCTAAAAAATATTTGCTCACTCTATTTGTGTTGAAACGGGTTGTCACGCATAAATGGGAATTTTTCTAAATTGATAATTAGTGGCAAAAATCTGTGGTCAGCTTGCTGTCCACAGATTTGTAGCCTCCAAATATTAGTTTTTTAAAGGATCTAAAAGCAAAACTTAGAAGCAATACAAAGGAATCGTCAAACGCTAGCACTGGCGCGGCTTTCAAGACATTCGAATTCCTGTTTATGCGCGAGAAATTCCAATTTATGCGTAATCAGATTCTCATTCATGCGTAAAGTTATTCCCATTTATGCGCAATCAAATTCCTGTTTATGCGTGGATAAGTGGCTTAATTCACAGGGTTATCCACAGGTTGTTTCCATGAAGACGTCGCTTGCGACCGCGACAGTTTGAAAAGCGGTCTAGCGGTGAGCCAAATCATTTGGACAAGTCGGAAAAACACAATTAAAGCGCTCCCCAAAATCAAATAGAGGATGCGGCATTCCGGAACACCATTCTTTCAATATTCGACTTTATGCGTACAAAAGTAAAGAAAATACTCTGTTTGCTACAAATACGCTTGCCTTTGCCTAATTTATAGAAGAATATCGAAAAATACCGTTTTTCCACGAATTGAGGGACTTATGCCACAAGCAGCGCGAATACGTAGAGCACCAACTTCCGGCCCGCTCCCACCCCCCATTTTGGCGGCAGACCTCGCCATAGTCGCTGCGCGAGCAGAAGGCGCAATTGCAACGCTGCATGATGTCATGCTTGCACCAGACGCGGTAAAGCACCCACCAACGTTTTCAACGGCGCAGTTGGCCAGGTTATGCGGGCTTGAACGCCACCAACAAGCCTACCGGCTCAAACAAGGGATATTGCCCCAAGGGGTTTTACACGAAAGCAATGTGATAGGCCGTACTTATAGTTTAGCCGAGTTGCAAACGTGGATTGCTGCAATCAAGCCGAGTGTTATTCGTCAGCCGGAGCGAGGAGAAAAAGGATGTGTGATTGCGGTGTCGAATTTTAAGGGCGGCGTAGGAAAAACCTCAACTGCTATGGCAATAGCACAAGGACTGACACTGCGGGGCCTAAAGGTACTTGCCATTGATACAGATCCACAAGGAAGCCTGACAACACTAAGCGGAATTTCGACCGGCCGAATGGTGCAATATGAAGCCACAATGGGTCCGGTCTGCGACGGGTCTCTATCGTCTGCAGAATCATTGATCCAACCAACCTATTGGAGCAATCTGGACTTCATTCCTGCGTCGACAGTTCTATATGGAGCGGAATTCGTTCTACCGGCCAGACAACGCGACGAACCCGACTTTGAGTTCTGGAACGTCTTTAATTTAGCCCTTGAATCGGTAAAGACGCGATACGACGCGATTGTAATTGACACCCCGCCCAGTCTTTCCTACCTAACGATTAACGCCTTGTTCGCTGCAAATATTTGCTTAGTACCAGTTCCGCCGGAATCATTGGACTTTGCAAGCCTTAGTCAGTTTTGGCAATTGTTCACGGACTTGGTGACACAAATTGAACAGCATCACCCAAATGCGACAAAGCAGTTCGACGCTGTCCACATTCTACTTTCCAAGGTCGAGGAGTCTAATTCCTCGACGCACCTGGTACGAACGTGGCTGCAAAAAACATACGGCAGCATGCTCCTTGATGCAGAAATTCCAAAAAGTGCGGTCGTTTCAAATTCCTCGACGGAATTCGGGACCGTTTACGACATAAGCCGCTACTCAGGAGCGAACAAAACCTACGCTAGGATTAGAGACGCGTACGACGAAGTGATTGATAAATTGCTGCCGTCTATGCAAACTTCATGGAAGCGTAGTGCAATTGTTGAGCAGAATACTGAGGTGATGTCATGAACCAACGAGAAAAAATGGCGGCAAAAGCAGACTTATTCCAGCTAGGCAAAGTCGATACGTCGCCTACGGCAGCACGTGCCCCTGCCACCATGATTGGCCAAACGGCGCTACAGCGACAACAAGCACTTGATCAGCGCGCACATGTTCAAGGCCTTGAGGAAAAATTGAAGTTACACGAAGGTTCAGCGCCAGTTATTGAGCTCGACCCGCGATCCATTCTCCCGTCTAAATTTGCAAATCGAGATGAGGCTAATTTTTCAACCGAAGAGTTTGCTGAACTCAAGCAGCAAATCGGAACAATTGGGAGAAATACCGTACCCATTTTGGTCCGTCCTATCAAAGGTGAGTTGCTAAAATTCGAAGTGGGGCAGCCGCCAATAAAATACGAGATCGTCTATGGGTTGCGCCGTCATCGCGCGTGCATGGAGCTTGGCATTAATGTTGTCGCCGAAGTGCGTGAGCTTTCGGATGTGGAACATTTTCTGGCAATGTCAGCAGAGAATTTTAGCCGGCTAGACCTCTCCACATACGAATTGGGCCAGCATTTTGACCGCGCCCTTAAAGCTAAGTTATTCCATACGCAAACTCAGCTTGCAGCCGCGCATGGCGTTTCACATGCGGCAGTATCGCGTGCAATAGCCGCATTTAACTTTCCGCAAGAGGTTCTTGAGGCATTTCCTTCTAAGTTAAGTATTCGTCCCTCATGGATTGAGGAACTACAACGTGCAATTACAGAACGACGAGAGCAGGTTATTCGCACCGCCAACGCACTAAAGTCCATTAAAGGCAGAACGGCTGAACGCGTTTTTTCAAAGCTGGTACGCGCGGAAACTATAAAGGCAACGTCTGCCGAAGTGACGATATTTGTTGGAGCAAAAGACGTTGGTAACATGAAGAGAACAAAGGCAGGTCTGATTATTAAGTTAAAAAAGGATGTGTTACCGCTAGGCAAGGAACAAGCGCTTGCGGACGGTATTGCAAAACTGCTTGTTCAGAGGTAGAGGTTTTACATTTCGGAAAATTCGATACTTTTCTTATTGTTATCAATGCCATACAACGAAATGCCCCTCATTAATTTTGACAAAGTGGTTCTAGCGGCGATTCTTGGTGAACGCGTCTATAAACATCCTAATAAATGCCATCCCGGCTTTGGCGCTAAGGACTGCTTTTAGAAAAAACACGACAGCGCTGAGAGGCGCTCGCAAAGTGGATTGCCACTTCTAAAGTCCGTCAGGCGTCGGCAGTGCTGCCCGGGAGGTCACTAATCTCTCTGTAAGATCTGTGTTCCGGTACTTTGCCGTGGTATCGATAGACTTGTGTCCAAGATCTTCCTGTACCAGACGCAGTTCGACACCACGTCGTGACTTGTGGGTGGCAAAGGTATGTCGCAGCCAATGCGTTGATCCTCGCCGAAGCAAGGCCGCTGCGGCGCCGTCGCCCGTCTTATCGATTGTCTCGGCCGCACGCGCCAACGCCGAGCAGATCACGTTATAGATCGTCATGCTGGTGAGGTGGTCCCTCTGTTCATAGCGCTCATCAATGCTGCCAATAAGCGCGCAAACTTGCACACTCGTAAAATCCACCGTCCCCAGGTCGCTGTTTACGGCCAAGTCAATGCCTCGATCCTTCAAGTGCTCCAAAAGTAGCGGGACCAACCAGTCCGCAAAATACACTTTCCGAGATTTATTTCCCTTGCCAGTAACCCGCAGGAAATACCCATCCCCGTCCTCACGGGTGTAGATCCGTTCCAGATCGTGAGTGCGCGCATCGGCTAACTCTGCGGCGCGCAGGCCCGTCGAAACCGCAAAAAGCGTCGCAAAACATTCACGCCGTTGTTCAGTAGTGTTGCGCTTGGCGAGCAAGGCTGCCTCGACCGATTTCCAAACATGTTCCGGGAAATGCCGGTCGGCGAACTGCGGCCGATCCGAGTTCAAGGGCAGCACCAGGTCGCTGAATGG
>Ga0163144_10017391_pt1 | contig 14647 bp, 15 predicted proteins | sample OliLak19BULKMAT1_FD_123175 | JGI IMG/M metagenome (GOLD analysis project Ga0163144, IMG submission 123175) | Freshwater microbial mat bacterial communities from Lake Vanda, McMurdo Dry Valleys, Antarctica - Oligotrophic Lake LV.19.BULKMAT1 | ecosystem: Environmental > Aquatic > Freshwater >... | reverse complement strand
GTGAAGAATTCGCCTTCGCTCGGTTTCCGGCGGGCCGAGCCCCCCGGAAACCCGCTCGGCGTGCGGCCCCTGCGGGCCCGCGCTTCGCGGCTGTGAAGGAATCGAAGATTCCTTCACAGCCACTCAGCGATCGATCTGGGCGCGCTGCAGGGCGCCGGAGTAGTCGATGTAGACGGTCTTGGTCTCGGTGAAGAAGTCGATGCCGGTGACACCGGCCTCGCGGTGCCCGTTGCCGGTGCCCTTGATGCCGCCGAACGGGAGGTGCACCTCCGCGCCGATGGTCCCGTTGTGGACGTAGACGATCCCGGTCTGGAACGCGCGCGCGGCCTTCATGGCGCTCGCGAGGTCGCGCGTGATGATGGCGCCCGAAAGGCCGAACGGCGTCCCGTTGTGGACCGCGATCGCCTCGTCGAGGTCGCGCACGCGGAGCACCGCGGTCACCGGCCCGAAGATCTCCTCCTGCGCGATGCGCATGCCCGGCGCCGCGCCCGCGAAGACCGTGGGCTCGTAGAAGTAGCCGCCCTTGAGCGCGGGGTCCGACGGGCGGCGGCCGCCCGCGACGAGCTTCGCGCCCTCGTCCAGGCCAATCTTCACGTACTTCTCGACCTTCTCCACGGCCCACGGGCGGATCAGCGGGCCCACCTGGACGCCGGGCGTCCAGCCGTTGCCGAGGCGGAGGCGCTTCGCGCCCTCGGCGAGCCGCTCCACGAGCTTGTCGTGGATGCCCGCCTGCGCGATGACGCGGCTGGCGGCGGTGCAGCGCTGGCCCGACGTGCCGTAGGCCGACCAGAGGATCGCGCGGACGGCGAAGTCGAGGTCGGCGTCGTCGAGGACGACCACGCCGTTCTTGCCGCCGAGCTCGAGATGGGTGCGCTTGAGCATGGGCGCGGCGATCGCCTGGATGCGGCGGCCGGTGTCGCCCGAGCCCGTGAACGAGATCGCGGCGACGTCGGGGTGCCCGACCAGGGCCGCGCCGGCCTCCTCGCCCGTGCCGTGGACGAGGTTCACCACGCCCGCCGGGACGCCCGCCTCGACGAGCGCCTCGACGAACGCGGTCGCGCAGCCCGGCGTCTCCTCGCTCGGCTTGAGCACGAGGGTGTTGCCCGCGACGAGCGCGGGCAGCGACTTCCACGACGGGATCGCGACGGGGAAGTTCCAGGGGGTCACGAGGCCGCAGACGCCCACGGGCTCGCGCAGCGTCATGCAGAGCTTGTTGGGCAACTCGCTCGGCGTCGTGACGCCGTAGAGGCGGCGGCCCTCGCCGGCCATGAGGTGGGCCATGTCGATGGCCTCCTGGACGTCGCCCAGCGCCTCCTCGCGCACCTTGCCCATCTCGCGCGTCACGAGCCGGGCGATGGCCTCCTTGCGCTGCTCGAGGATCAGGGCGAGGCGAAGGATCGTCTCGGCGCGCCGCGGGGCGGGGCGCGACGACCACGCGGGCAGGGCCGCCTTCGCGGCGGCGACGGCGCGCGCGACGTCGGCCGCCGTGCTCCTCGGCGCCCGGCCGATCCGCTCGCCCGTCGCGGGGTCGACGGTCTCGATCGCCGAGGCGCCCGGCTCCTCCCAAGCGCCCTCGATCCAGTTGCGCGCGTACGACATCGGAGCCTCCGTCGCGGCCGTCCGGCCGACCGCGATGGCGGCAGCCTACCCTCGCTCCGGCGCGGAGGGCACGAGCGCCGCAGGCGCGACGCGCGCGGACGGGTGCCTCACGCAGCGGCGCCGCGGACCGGCGCGGCCCGGCACCCGACGCGGGCCGGCTCCACCCGGACGGCGGCCTCGGCGAGGAGCGCCGCGTCGGCGCGGACGAGGACGCGCCACGAGCCGGGGTGGGCGAGCACCTCGGCCAGCGCGTCTCCCACGACCTTGAAGCGGGCGGCACCGCCGACGGCGTCGCGGCGGGGCGAGAGGCGGACGGTCCGGCCGTCGCCGGCGTGCGAGAGGGCCACCACGAGGGGGGGCGGGTCGACGACGGCGGCGAGCGCGGGGTCGGTGTGCACGTCGATCACGAGCGCCGCCGCGGCGGGGCGGAGCACGGCGACGTCGCCGCGGGCCTCGCCGTCGCCTTCAACCGACATCACCACGCGACCGAGGGCGTGCGAGACGACGCGCTCGCGGTGGCGCGCCGCGGCGCGCCGCCGCGCGCCGGTCACCCAGAGGACGAGCAGCACGAGGGCGGCGCCCGCGGCGAACGGGCGCACGCCGCCGCGGAGGGTCGCGCGCAGCGCGCCGTCCACGGAGGCCTCGGCGAGCGCGGCGCGACGTTCGTCGCCGGGCGCGAGGCGCGACGCGAGCACGGCCGAGGTCGCCGCGCTCGACGCGAGGCCCGCCGCGGCCTGAGCGCCGGCGAGGCGCTCGTAGGCCGCGGGGGTGGGACGTCCGCGGGCGGCGGCCGCCGCGGCGTCGAGGTCGGAGGCCCGTCCCGGCGCGCGGGCCCGGTCGAGCGCGGTCCAGGCCTCGAGGCCGCCGCTCGCCAGGACGGCGAGGACGGCGAGCGCGGCGAGGAAGGGTCGCGAGCGGGAGCAGCGGGGGCGGCGCACGGGACGGTCTCCGAGGGGGGGGAGCGAGGCGGGACGGGCCTCGTGTCAGTTCGACGTGGCCGTCGTCGAGGCGGGGGCCGCGGTCGGCGTGCCGGCCTCGAGGGCGGCCTTCAGCGCGTCCACGGCGGTCTCGCTCGCGAAGGGGTCGAACGCGTCGGCGTCGCGCAGGGCCTCGCTGCGGCGGGCGTAGTACTCGAGGCGGCGGTCCTGCTCGCGGATCGTGCCGCGGATCGCGAGGATGCGCGCCTCGGCCTCGCCGAAGCCGCTGCGGTCGATGGACGCGTCGGCGGCCTTGCGGGTCTGCGCGACGACGGTGCGGGCCTCGAGGGCCTCGACCTCGGCCTGCAGCACCGTGACCTCCTCCGCGAGGCGCGCCTGCGCGGCCTTCGCGGACGCCACCTCTTGGAGCGTCGTGTCGTGGTCGCGCTGCAGCGCGGCGAGGTCCTGCTCGCGGCGCTCCAGGATCACGACGGCGGCCTGGAACTCGCGGGCCCGGCGGATCGCGCCGCGGTCCTCGTCGGACCGCGCCGCGGTGGGGGGCGCGCCGGCGCTCGCGTACGTCGTGCTGCCGCGCTGCTCGAGCGCGGCGTGGAGCGACGCGAGTTGCGCGCGTTCGCGGGCGACGCCGCTGCGGCGGGCCTTCACCTCGCGTTCGGTGCGCGCGAGGGTGTCGGCGAGGGCCTCGGCGGCGAGTTCGCCGCGGATGACGTTCTCGGCGTAGCGGTCGACCTGGGCGCGGGCCTCGGCGACCTGCGTGCGCAGCGGGATGTCCGACGTCAGGGACGCGCGGACCGACGCGCGGGCGCGGTGGAGCGTGCGGCCGACGACGTCGGTACCGACGAACGTGACCACGCCGCCCACGACGATCGCGGTGACGATGAACTTCTTGAACACGGGGAACCTCCAGAGAAGGACGGGACGGGGACAGACGGGGACCGCGTTCGCGCGTAGGCGCGAGGTACGGACGAGGGAAGGAGGACCGAAGGTGGGCTAGCGGTCGGTGCGACCGCGGCCTCGACCTCGGTCGTCGAGGAGGGGGATCGGGGCGGGGTGGACCGATGCGGGGCGGGCGAAGCGCGCCCGCTCGACGTTCTCGTCGCGGCGCGCGTCGTGGCGCGCGACCAGCGCGACGACGGCCGCGGCGACGAGGGTGACGAGCAAGGTGCGGCGCCCGCCGATCAGGAACCAGAGCGCCGTGAAGATCGTGGCGACGATGACGCCGAGGCCGAGGGACTCCTCGCCGCTCACGGCACCGGACAGTCGGAAGGTGGGGGAGAGCAGCAGCAGGCTCGTCGTCGCGAGGACGGCCACGGAGAACACGACCAGCGCGTGCCCCGCGAGGTGACGCGCGCCGTGGGGTCGGCGCGCGGGCGCGGGCGCTCGGGCCTGCTCGCGCCACGACGCGAAAAAGGACGGGTTGAGGTGGCGGGCACGACCGACGTCGGTGCCGCGACCGTCGAAGAGCGCACGGCCGTCCCGACTCAGCAGCACGAGGAACGAGGGGATGCCGACGATCCAGCCCACGGGGGGCAGGAAGACGCACATGAGGACGGCTGCCAGCACCTGGGTGTCGCGGGCGCCGCGCTCGTAGCGTTGGAGGCGGTTCGCCAGGCCGAAGAGGAAGTAGCCGCCGAGGCCGAAGCCGAGCGCAAACGGCAACGCGAGGCCCAGCGTGATCACCGAGAACATCGCGAACGGGGCCGCGACGAGCATCGCGAGCACGGCCACCAGGCGGTTCCCGGTCGCGATCCAATCGACGTGGCGACGGACGCGGTCGAGGCCGTCGGGGAGCGGCCGAGGCTCGGCGTGGGCGTTGCCGAGCGCGACCGGCGGAGGCGGGTTCGTGCGTGCGGCGGGGGCCGGGCTGGCGGCGACGTCCCGTTCGCAGGCCGCGAGCGCTTCGAGGAACGCGACGGCCGACGGGAACCGGTCCTTCGGGGCGGGGGCGAGGGCCCGGTGGATGATCGGGTCGAGGGCGGCGGGGACGCCGGGGCGCAGCACGCTGGCGGCTTCGAAGCGGCCGAGCGGGAGCGCCCCGGTGAGCATCTCGTAGAGGATCACGCCGAGCGCGTAGAGGTCGGCGCGCTCGTCCACGGACTTCCCCAGGCGCTGCTCGGGGGCCATGTACTCGTAGGTGCCGAGGATCACGTTCGTGCGCGTGAGGCGCGAGAGGTCCTCGGCGGCCTCGCCGCGGACGATGCGCGACAGGCCGAAGTCGAGGAGGCGGGCGCGGCCCGCGTCGTCGAAGAGGACGTTCTCGGGCTTGAGGTCGCGGTGGACGACGCCGCGGCCGTGGGCGTAGCCGAGGCCGGCGAGGACCTCGCGGGCGACGCGGAGGGCGTCGCGCCACGGGAGGGGTCCGCGTTCGATGCGTCGGCGGAGCGATTCGCCGCGGACGTGCTCCATGACGAACCAGCAACGGGGGCCGTCCTGGCCGCGTTCGTAGACCTCGACGAGGTGGGGGTGTGACAGGCCCGCGAGGACCTTCGCTTCGCGGTGGAAGCGGGCGACGAAGTGCGGGTCGCGGGCGAGGGCTTCGGGGAGCACCTTCACGGCGACGCGGCCGCGGCGGCGGTCCTCGGCCTCGTACACGGTGCCCATGCCGCCGCGGCCGATGACGCGGACGAGGCGGCGGCCGGCGACGGTCTGGCCGGCGAGGTCTTCGGCGCCTGCGCCGTGGGCCGGGAGCGGGTCGGGGGGGGTGGACGAGGCCCGTGGGGCGGCGGTCGGCAGGCCCCAGGGGGCGAACGCGGTGCGGCACGACGGGCAGGCCACGGCCTCGACGTCCGGGCCGGCATCCACGCGGGTGCCGCAGTCGGGGCAGTGCACGGTCGTCGGTTCGGGCACGGTGCGGGTTCCCGTCGAGATTGCAGCGGGCGGAGCGGTCGGCGTCACGCCCGTTCCTTACACAACGATCGTGCCGCGTCGCGCGTCAGCATCCCATGCCCGCGCAACCCCTGCGGCCAGCGTCCCTTACGTCGTTCCCGTCCGTCCCATCCCCCGGTCCCCCGCTGAACGTTTCGTTCAACACCCTGTTCACCCGCGCCGACACCGGATCAACGGGCGACGACCCCGTTGCGTCACGATCCGCGCTGCGTCAGACGCCGTAGTCGCGGAGCTTCCGGTTCAAGGTGGGCCAAGAGATGCCGAGGAGCGCCGCCGCCTCGCCCTTGCGCCCCTTCGTGTGGGCCAGCGCCGCCAAGATCGCCCGCTTCTCCGCCTCGGCGACGGTCCAGACCTCCGCCTGCGATCCCGCCGCCGTCGGTCCCCCCGGCCCCGCGCCCCGCGGCACATCCGCCGCCGTCAACGTCGACCCCGACGACAACACCACCGCCCGCTCGAGCGCGTTCTCGAGCTCGCGCACGTTCCCCGGCCACCCGTGCGCCCGCAGCGCCGTCCGCGCGTCGGCCGTGAGCGTCGGCGTGCGACGCCCGAGTCGCGCCGCGATCCGCTCGAGGAACACCTCCGCCAGCGCCTCCACGTCGTCCCCCCGCGCCCGCAGCGGCGGCGTGTCGATCGTCACGACGGCCAGCCGGTACCAGAGGTCCTCGCGGAACGTCCCCGCGCGCACCATCGCCGGCAGGTCGCGGTGCGTCGCCGCCACCAGCCGGCAGTCGAGCCGCAGCACGTCGCGCCCGCCCACCCGCGTGTACGTCCGGTCCGACAGCACCCGCAGCAACTTCGCCTGCAGCGCCGGCGACAGCTCGCCCACCTCGTCGAGGAACAGCGTCCCGCCCGCCGCCTGCGCGATCCGCCCGTCCTTGCGCGCGTCCGCGCCCGTGAACGCGCCCTTCTCATGGCCGAACAACTCGCTCTCGACGAGCCCCTCGACGATCGCCGCGCAGTTCAACGCCACGAACGGCCCCGCCCGCCGTGCGCTCCGCTCGTGCAGCCGCCGGGCGACGAGCTCCTTGCCCGTCCCGGTCTCGCCCCGCACGAGCACCGTCGCGTCCGTCGGCGCTGCGCGGTCCACGAGCGCCACGAGTTCCCGCACGGCCGGCGACGCCCCGAGGATCTCCGTCGCCGCGCCCCGCACCGCCGTCGCGCGCCGAAGCTCGGCCCGTGCGGTGGACAGCGCGGAAAGCGTCCGCAACGCGAGGCCCGTCTGCCGCGCCACCGTCGCCACGACCGCGAGGTCGTCCGCCGTCCACCGGCCCGCCGCCCGCGTCTCGAGCACCACGAGCCCCGCGACGCCGTCCGCGGTCGCGAGCGGGGCCGCGAGCGTTCCGCGGAACGGGCTGCCGACGAGGCTCGCATGCGGCCCGCGGGCCGCCGGGTCGTCGCCGTCCCGCACGAGCACCGCCTCGCCGTCCGTCAGTACGCGCCGCACGAGCGTGCGTGACCACGGCAGCGACCCCGTCCCCGCGGGGTGGTCCGCCGCGACCCGCAGGGCCTCGCGTCCCCCGAGGAGGACCTGGGCCCGGTCGCTCCCGAGCGCCTCGGCCAGACACTCGACCACGTCGCGGCACAAGCCGTCGACGTCGCGCGCGCTCGCCGCCACCTCCGCCGTCCGGCAGACGAGGGCCAGCCGCGCGATCGCGGCCGCCCCGCCCCCGCGCGCCAGGTCCGCGGCCGCCGGGTCCACCGCCGCTTCGACGTGGGCGTCGTCGGGCTCCGCGGCCGGGTCGCCCGGGCCCGCCGCGACGATGCGGGTCGTACGGTCGGTGCCCGCGGCACCCACGGCGCCCACGAACCGGAGCCGCACCGCGCCGATCGCGATCTCGTCGCCGTCGGCCAAAATCGCGCGCGTGACGCGTGCCCCGTTCACCCGCGTCCCGTTCGCCGACCCGAGGTCCTCGACGACCACGCCGTCGCCTTCGCGACGCACCTCCGCGTGGCGACGCGACGCCGTCTCGTCGAAGAGGCGCAGCGTCGCCTCGTCGCCGCGGCCGAGCACGAGGCCCTCGCCGACCGAGGCCTCGTCGGCGCTCGTGCGTCCGGCGATGCGGACGAGACGCGCCACGTCAGTAGGCAACGAACACGTGCCCGGCGGCCACGAGGTTCGCGACCGTCCCGGCGTCGGCGAGTTCGGCGCCCTCGATCCGAGCGTCGTCGGCGTAGCCCCGCGCACGCCACGCCTCGCCGTCGACGAACACCTTCGCGCCCGCGCGGACCGCCGAAGCGAGCAGCGCCTTCACGTCGGGGCGTCCGTCGCCCGCCAGCGTCTCCGCGACCCCCTTCGCCGCGAGGCGCACGCCTTCGAGATCGAGCACCAACACCGGCGCGCCGACCGTCGGGGCGGCGCCCACGGCGGCCGCGCGCAGGACCCGCAGGGCCGCGACGACGCGGTCGGGCTCGTCCGTCGAGTGGAGGAGGTGGACGGCGAGGCGGGGTTCGCGGAGGCCCATGTGGGAGAGGCTACCCGGAACCCGCCCGACGGGCCGTGCCCGCCCTCCGACGTCGTGCGGGGCCCCGAAACGAAGATCGGGCGGCCCGTGAGGGCCGCCCGATCGGAGAGTCCACGGCGGGAATCGGGGCGGAGGCTAGTCGGCCTTCGCGACGATCTTGCTCTTGTCGCCCTTGAGCTTGAGCTCGAAGAGCTTCGCGCGCTGGGCCTGCGCCTTCTCCTGGCGGGCGTCCAACTCGGCACGCTTCGCCTCGATGTCCTTCTTGTCGGCAGCGTTGCCCTTGTCGGCGAGACGCTTCTCCTTGTCGTCGAGGACGGTGCGCTCCTTGGCGAGCTTGTCGTACTCGATCAGGATCTTCAGCGAGTCTTTGACGATCGCCTCGAGGTCCTGCTTGTACGCCTTGTTCGCGACGAGCTTCATCGTGCCCCACACCTCGCTGACCTTCAGCGCGGAGCCTTCGACGGCCTTCACGCTCTTGAGGTCGGCGGTGACGAAGATGAGCCGGGGCAGTTCCTTGCCGCCCTTCTCTTTGAGCAGCGCGTCGGCCGCGGCCGACTCCGCCGTCATCCTCACCATGTGGAACGCCTTCGAGCCCAACTGGATCCGGTCGTCGTCGAGGATGACCTTGTCGATGTTGTCCACCGCCTTGTCAGCCTGGGCGGAGGGATCCGACACGTAGATCAGGTAGGGCTTGTCGGAGGCGAGCGTCGTCTCCGACGGCGTCTCGGCCGTGGCCTCGGTCGGGGCAACGCCCTCACCGGTCACGACGGCGGCAGCCTTCTCAGGCTGCGGAATGGACTCGAGCGTCTCCCAGCGAATCTGCAGGTCGGCCACACTGGCCGAAGACCGACCTCAGCACTCGCCAGACGCGACGTAGGGAAACGCGACCAGGGCCAGCGCAAAGGCGCCGACCGTCGCGAGCATCGTCTTCCGCATGAAGGAACTCTCCAGAGGGCGCACGACGCACCCGACTTCGACTCTGTATCGTACGCCCGGGAAGGACGGGCGCAACCCTCCCGGTCCGAAATTGCGGGACGTTTGTAACGGTGGGGAACGGCGCGTTGGATTGCAAAATACAATTGAACGGCGCCGACCGGGGGAGACGCCGGGGGGGACTACGGCAGGGTCTTCAGCAGTTCCGCCGGGTGGTTCCGGGGATCCACCTTCTCGATCACCTGCTCGATCGTCCCGTCCGGGCCGACGACGTAGGTCCAACGCTTGGCGTAGGTCGCCTTCGCGTCGGCCGCGAGGCCGAGGGCCTGGCCGAGGGTCCGGTCGGTGTCCGAGAGGATGTCGAACGCGTAGTTCTGCTTTTGGGCGAACGCCAAGTTCTCGGCCGGGGAGTCGAAGGACGCCCCCAGCAGGACGACGTTCTTCTTCGTGTACTCGGCCTGGAGGTCGCGGAACCCGCAACCCTCGACCGTTCAACCCGCGGTGTCCGCCTTCGGGAACCACCAGATCACGACGCGCTTGCCGCGAAACTCGTCGAGGGACCGCTCGCGGCCGTGCTGGTCGCGAACGCGGACTGTCGGGACAGGATCACCGACCTTTGCCATGGGGGGCTCCTTCGAGACGGGGGACGGGACCGGGGGAACCGGGGGAACCGGAGGCTTGACCGGGGGCGTGAGAGCTGCCGTCGGCAGCGCGGCCGGCAGCGCGGCCGGCAGCGCGGCCGGCAGCGCGGCCGGCAGCGCGGCCGGCAGCGCGGCCGGCGACGCGGCGGGGGACGCGAGGCCCGCGGCGGCGGCGGAGGACTTTGCCGGGGAAGCCGAACTCGGCTTCTTGGGGGCGTCGCCTCAGCAGTCGCCGCAGCCGGCCAGGGTGAGGGCGACGACCGTTGCGGCGATCGCCCCGCGCATCGAGAGGTTCGGGCTCATGCCGACCATCCTACGGCGCCGGCCCGGGGTCACCGCAGCCGGAGGCGCCGGATCCGTAGTTCCATGTCGTCGCCATCGCGGGCGATGGCCTCGTCGTAGGCCCGTCGAGCGTCGGCGGTCCGCCCGAGCAGGCGGTAGGCCTCGGCGAGCCGCGCCCAGACGCCGGGGTCGGTGTTCTCCGCGGGATCGCGGGTCCGCGCCTCGACCGGCGGCAGCCACCGCTCCGGGTCGAGCGCGGCGACGAACGGCGTGGTGCCGTCCCAGTCCGACCAGATCGGATCGGCCGCCACGATCGGCGTGACGAGCGCGCGGGCCTCCTCGACCTTGCCGATGCGGCGGAGCGCGTCCGCGAGGGTCACCCGATCATTGATTCGCGTCGGCATCGCCGCGCGGTCCGGCCCGAACCAGGCGATCACGAGGTCGGGGGCGAGCGCGAGTACGCGCTGGCGGAGGTCGTCGTCGAGGTCGGCCGAGCGCTCGAGGATCCGCGTCACCGCGCTGCGTGCCTCCGCGGCGCGCCCGAGCGCCTCAAGGGCGTCCACGCGCGCCAGCTCGAGGGTTTCGTCGGGGCCGAGCGCGAGGCGGGTGTCGATGGCGGCCAACGCGACGTCCGGCGCGAGGGACGCGAGGCCCGCCAGCAGCCAGTCGCCGTCGAGCTCGCGGCCGCGGAAGAACGTCGCGACGCCGTCCTCCACGGCGCCGGTCTTCAGCAGCGCCGTGGCGAGGATCGCCAGGCGGTCGTCGTCGGGCAGGTCGCGCCAGCGGTCGCGGATCCGCGGAAGGAGCTTCTCCGGGGCGATCTTCGCGAGGCCCCAGGCCGCGGCGTCCGTAAACGGATCGACGTCGAGGGCACGAAGATACGCCTCGGTCGCCCCCGCAGCGTCGGCTCCCTGCTCGCGCAGCGTGTCGCCGAGCGCGGTCCACCGTACTGCGGTGCCTTCCCCTTCGGCGATCGCGCGCAACTCGGCGACCGCGGCCTCGAACACGGCCGCCTTGTGGTCCTCGGCGCGGCGCTTCTCATCGTCGTGGATCCGGGTCGCGAGTGCGGCCCAGGCGGCGGCCAGCGGGGCGCTCGTCGCCTGGAACTGTCGCGCGGCGTGGGCGACCTTCCACGCGGGCCACGCGTCCCGTTCCGCCACCCCGCGCAGGGTCGCGCCGTCGACGCCCCTGCGCATCGCGGCGGCGAGGAGCGCCTGGAAGGTGTCGGGGGGCGCCGACGAGAGCACCTCGAGGCCCTGCGCCACGACCTCGTCGGCGCGGCCGGCCTCCACGCGGAGCGCCACGTAGGCGGCGTCCGACGCCGGGACGACGAACCCGGCCGCGCGGAGTGCGTCGCACAGCCGCAGCCGGTCCGCGGGCGCGTCCAAGCGCTCGATCCACGGCTCGAGCGTCGTGACCACGTTCGGGTCGTGTCGGAGGATCCCGCGGGCGGCGACGATCGCCTCCTCCACCCGGTTGGCGTCGAGCAGCGCGCCGAGCGCCGCCCACGCCATCGTCCCGTCCTGCCGGAGGTCGAACGTGAGGGCGTCGTCCTTCGACGGGGGCGGCGCGGTCCCGGCCAGGTCCGGGGCGCGGGCGGGCGCGCGGTCCGTCGTCGCGCCCGCGCGGGCCTCCGCCGCCGCCGCCGCCGGGCTCGGGCCGGGAGCCGTCGCGCGGCCGACGCCCACGCCGATCGCAAGGCCGACGGCGACGCCGCCGGCGGCCGCGAACACCAGCGAGACCCGGTACGCCCGTACCCTCGACGACGACTCCGCTCCCCATGTTAGGACGGGCGCGATCGCCTCGACCGAACATGCGTTTGCCGCACGTCGATCCGGAGCCCCCCATGCGCCCTCGCCTCGTCGTCTGCGCCGCGCTGCTGCTGACCGTCGGGCCTTGCGTCCCCGTCACCCGGGCGGCGCCCCCGACCGCCGACCCGCTCGCGGAGATGACCGTCCTCGACCACCAGAACCTCGAGCGCAACCTGCGCTGGATCGTCGCCCGCGACCGGGACGAAGCCGCCCGCCGCGCGAAGAAGGCGACGGTGCCGGTCGCGCGGGTCGGCGTCGTCGCCGACGCGGGCGTGTGGCACCCGAGCGCGCGCGGGATCGTGGAGGCGCTCGAGAGCGCCGACGTCCCGTGCCGCGTGCTCGATCGCACGCTCGTCTCGAAGGCGGGTCTCGCGGGGTTGGAGGGGCTCGTGCTGCCCGGGGGCTGGGCGCCGTTCCAGGTCGCGACGTGGGGCGGCGAGGGCACGGACGCGATCCGTGGGTTCGTCGAGGGCGGCGGGCACGTCCTCGGCGTGTGCGCGGGCGCGTACGCCATGGCGAAGGACGTGCGGTGGGACGGCGCGGTCTTTCCCTATCCGCTCGGCTTCTTCGACGGCACGGCGGACGGACCGGTGGTGGGGCTCGCCCGTTGGCCCGACCGCGGCAGCGTGCGGCTGACGGTCGATGCGCCCGGCAAGACGCGGGGGCTCGAGCCGTTCGCGAAGCTCGACGTGCTCTACTACGGCGGCGCGCGGTTCGTCGGCGGGAGCGGCACCACGGTGCTGGCGCGCTACCCCGACGGGTCGGCGGCGGTCGTCGAGCGGAAGGTGGGGAAGGGGCGGGTCGTGTTGTGCGGCGCGCACCTCGAGCGGCCCGCGCCCGCCGCCGGCGGCGACGACGACCCGCCGCCCGCCCCCGCGGGCCCGGCGCTCGCCGCGCTGCTCCTCGGGCGCCGCTGACCGGGCGGTCCCTCAGGACTCGTGAAGAAATCGCCGTCGCTCGGTTTCCGGCGGGCCCAGCCCCCCGGAAACCCGCTCGGCGCGCGGCCCCTGCGGGTCCGCGCTTCGCGGCTGTGACGGAATCTTCGATTCCTTCCCAGGCTCTCAGCCGCCCACCTAGACTCCCGCGCCGTGCCCCCGCCGCCCGCCCCCGACCCAAAGCCCGGCACGTCCGGCGTGCTCCCGGCCGGCACGCGCCTCGCCCACTACGAGTTGCGCTCGTTGCTCGGCGAGGGCGCCATGGGCAAGGTCGACGCGGCGCACGACACCGCGCTCGACCGCCCGGTCGCGATCAAGGTCGTCCATGCCGACGTCGCCGGCGATGCCGACGTCGCCGCGCGGTTCCTCGAGGAGCCGCGCGACGCCGCGCGCGTCGTCCACGACAACCTCACCCACGTCGTTTTGTCGGCACCACCGACGGGCGCCCGTTCGACGCCATGGAACTCGTGCCGGGCGCGACCCTGGAGCCGCTCGTCGCGCGGGACGGCCCGCTCTCCCTCGGGCGCGCCGTGGACGTGCTCGTGCAGGCCGCGCGGGGCCTCGGGGCCATCCACGCGGCGGGCCTCGTCCATCGCGACGTGAAGCCCGCGAACCTCCTCGTGACCCCCGACGAGCGCGTGAAGGTCACCGACTTCGGCCTCTCGAAGACGCTCGGCGTCGCGAAGAGCGCGATGGAGCTCGGCAGCCTCGTCGGCACCCCCGACGTCATGAGCCCCGAGCAGTGCCGCGGCCAGGCGGTGGACGCCCGCACCGACGTCTACGCGCTCGGCCTCACGGCGTACACGCTGCTCGCGGGCAGCAAGCCGTGGGCCGGGACCGCGCTCGGGGCCGTGCTCGACCCGCAGAGGAACGCGCCGCTGCCCGCGGTCCGGGCGAAGCGCTCCGAGCTCCCTGCCGCCGTCGACGAGGGGCTCGCGCGGCTCACGGCGAAGGACCCCGCGCACCGCCCCGCGTCGAGGGCCGACGTGATCGTGTAACTCGAGGGGCTCCGGCCGCGAACGGTCCTCGGGGCGCCCGTCGTCGCGCGCAGCGCCGCCCTGGTGCTCGACGTCGTCGTGTTCACGTTCGTGGCCGCGGGGGGCAGCACGCTGGTCGCGACGGCCGCCGCGCTCGTGGGGGCCCCGGCCGTCGCGTCGGTCCTCGAGGCGCTCCGGGTCGCGGCGGCGTTCGTCGTGCTGCAGCCGCTCATGGAACTTCGGTTCGGCGCGTCCGTCGGGAAGCTCCTGCTCCACCTCGAAGTCGTGCGCGAGCAGGGCGGCCGGCCGGACCTCCCGACGCTCGTTCGGCGGCTCTTCGCGCGCTTCCCCTTCGGGCCCCTGCTCGTCGTCCCCGATCCGCTCCTGCCCGGATGGGCGACGGCGCTGGTGAACTGGGGCACGCTCGCGGTCGTCATCGCGGGCTTCGTCGTCACGTTCTTCCGCGGAGGCCGGACGCTCTCGGACGTGCTGACGCGGACGCGCGTCGTCTACCGGATGCACGGGTGACCCGTCGCGCGGGGCGCCCCCGGCCCCGTTCCCGTGCCCGCCCGGGTACGCTCCCTACATGAGCCGCACCCCCTATGTCGCCGGCGACGTCGAGGTCTCGTTCGACGCGGGCCTCTGTTTCCACGCCGCCGAGTGCGTCCGCGCGCTCCCTCAGGTGTTCGACACCTCGGCCCGTCCGTGGATCCGCCCCGAGAAGGCCTCCCCGGCCGAACTCCAGCGCGTCGTCGCGCGGTGCCCGAGCGGCGCGCTGCAGTTCCGCCGGATCGAGTCGAGGGGACCGACCGCGCCGCGGGCCACCTCCCTCTCCCTCGTGCCCGCGACGGGCGTCACCGCGACGGTGATGCCGAACGGGCCCGTGATCCTGACGGGGCCCGTGGTCGTGAAGGACGCAGCCGGCGCCGTCGTTCGCGAGGCCGATCGGGTGGCGCTCTGCCGGTGCGGCGCCTCGGCCACGAAGCCGTTCTGCGACGGCGCGCACACGAAGGCGGGCTTCCGCGCCCCCTGAAACCGACGCCCTGACGCGACCTGACGCCCTGATACCGCCGACGCGGGGCCCGTGTCGCCTCGGGGCCCGTGTCGCCTCGGGGCCCGTGTCGCCTCGGGGCCCGTGTCGCCTCGGGGCCCGTGTCGCCTCGGGGCCCGTGTCGCCTCGGGG
>Ga0163144_10017390_pt1 | contig 14649 bp, 14 predicted proteins | sample OliLak19BULKMAT1_FD_123175 | JGI IMG/M metagenome (GOLD analysis project Ga0163144, IMG submission 123175) | Freshwater microbial mat bacterial communities from Lake Vanda, McMurdo Dry Valleys, Antarctica - Oligotrophic Lake LV.19.BULKMAT1 | ecosystem: Environmental > Aquatic > Freshwater >... | reverse complement strand
TTCATCTTCTATTCATACAGCAAAAAAGAATTATTTCAAGGATCTATCCAACAATTGGGATAAGGAAAATTTAGGGTTTGAAGATTCAAAATTCCCACCAGAAAAGACAATTTATCTTTCTCTTTTAAAGGAAAACAATATTTCGCCCATTAGAGAAAATGCAACAGATGTAATTTCTATTAATAAGACTTCTACATTCTATAAACTATGGAAAGCTTCGGAAGACTTTTTAGAAAGTGCCAAATCTGAACAACTCAAAATCTATGAGTTAAGTCAATTGTTAAGCAAGAGACCTTTTAAACTAAAACAAGGATTGATTGATTTTTGGGTTCCTACATTTTTGTTTTTGAAACGAGATGATTTCGCCATTTTCAATGACGAAAGCTACATCCCTAACTTATCAGAAGAAAATTTGGAGTTGATAGCTAAATATCCCGAAAAGTATTCCATAAAGACTTTTGATATTGAAGGAGTGAAGCTTGATATTTTCAATAGTTATCGAACATTCTTAAACATTGCGACTGAACAAAAATTCGATAACAACTCCTTTATTGAAACCATAAAACCGTTCATCGTTTTCTACAAACAATTGCCTGAGTATAGTAAAAATACAAAAAGACTCTCGCCTTCTGCATTAAAAATTAGAAAAGCAATCGAAACGAGTAAAGACCCGGAAGAAACATTTTTTGAGGCTTTTCCAAGTGCTTTAGGGTTGACACTTTCAGCATTACAACAAGATAAATCTAAGCTTCAAAACTTTACTAGTAGTTTACAGGATTCAGTAAGAGAACTACGAACCGCTTATGATGAATTGGTAAAGCGTTTTGAAGATTTCATTTGCAATGAATTCGTTGGTCAGTCTTGCGACTTTGAAGAATACAAAGAGTATCTTCAAAAGCGTTTCTCAAAATTGAAAAAGCATATGCTTTTGAGTAACCAAAAGACTTTTGTGCAAAGATTAGATTCGCCTTTAGATGACCGAAAAGCTTGGTTGAACTCTATAGTACAAGCAGTAACTGGAAAAACTCTCGAAACATTTTCTGATGAAGATGAAATCTTGCTTTATGAGAGGTTCAAGTCAATGATTTTGGAGTTAGATAGCTTGACAAAAATCTCTAAAACTGATATTGACGAAAGCAAAGAAGAAGTGATTGGAGTTAAAATTGATTCTTTCTTCAGTAAAATTGACCCGAAAGTGGTGAGAATACCAAAGAATAAGAGCAAAGAAATTGAATTACTAAAGAACGAATTGAAAAATAAATTAGGCAAAGACAATACCTCAAATATTGCAGCAGTATTGAACCTACTTAAAGAATTGTTACAATGAGCAAAGTAAGACACGTATTAGGCATATCGGGAGGGAAAGACAGTGCAGCACTGGCAATTTATGTCAAAACTAAATATCCTTCCATTGATTTAGAATTCTATACCTGCGACACAGGTAAGGAATTAGATGAAACCTATCAATTAATTGAAAATCTACAAACACATCTAGGAATAAAAATCCAACTTTTAAAAGGTGCGGAGAATAGTTCAGAGAAACCATTTGATCATTTTTTAAAAATGTACGGTGGTTTTTTACCATCTTCAAATGCTCGTTGGTGTACGAAAAAACTAAAATTAGACCCATTTGAAAACTATGTTGGCACAGACCCAGTGATTTCTTATGTAGGTATCAGAGGGGACGAAGAAAGAGAAGGATATATTTCTACTAAAAAGAATATTCAATCTATATTTCCCTTTCGCAAGAATATTTGGAGTCTAGATGTTGTTACTAAATTGCTGTCCAACCAAAATATGGAGCAACTTTTAGTAATGTCTAAAAACATAGATTTTGGCAAAAACCAAGATAAAGCATTCCAAACCATTATTCGAAAAGTGGATACAAGTTTCACACTTGATCAAAAGCTCAATATTTTGCTTGATACTAATGTGAAGGCATTTAATCATTTAGTTTTTGATTTCTTGAAAACAACCGATTACCCTTTAGCAACGGAAGCTACTTTTCCACTTTTGGAAAATGATGAAGTATTAGTGCGTGACGATATTTTCAAAATTTTGGAAGAAAGCGGTGTAGGTGTTCCTGCCTACTACAAAAAAATTGAATTTGAAATCAATGGTAAAAAAGGAGAATACGCAAGAAGTCGTTCAGGTTGTTTCTTCTGCTTTTTTCAACAAAAAATTGAATGGGTTTGGTTGTACGAGCAACATAAAGATTTGTACCTAAAAGCAATGGAATATGAAAAAGATGGATATACTTGGGCACAAGGTGAGAGTTTAGAGGATATAATTAAGCCTGAAAGAATCGATAAAATAAAGGAAGAGTATATTAAAAGAATGGAAAGAAAATCAAAAGTAAAATCACCTTACCTAGTGGACATCTTAGATGATTCAGAGGGTGAAGGGTGTGCTGCTTGTTTTATATAAAAACAATAATATGGCTATCGAATTACAAATTGACGCAGGTCGTCTCATCTATGGATTAAGCCGAATTGGCTACACAACATCTTCTGCTATATGCGATATTATTGATAACTCTATAAGAGCTAATTCCTCTTTTGTAAGATTATTAATAGTAAAGGATAGGCAGGATTTCTCTGATGCAAAGAAAAACAATGTTAAAGAATATTTAATTATTGATGATGGGGGCGGGATGAATCGAGAACTTATCATTGAAGCATTGAAACTTGGTTCATCTGATGAAAATTATGAAGGACAATCATTGTCCAAATTTGGTTTAGGTTTAAAGTCAGCTGCATTTTCACAAGGAGACATATTAGATGTAATAAGTTCTGATGGCTCTGGATTTCATAAGTTCCGTGTCTCTCTTCCTACTATCATCAAAACTAAATCATATACAGCAGAAGAGTTAGAAATTGATGGTGAGGATGAAAATATTATTAACGAATATTTAAAAGACAACAAGGGTACAATTATTAGGATTGGTGAAATAAGAAAGAACAATCATCCAAGCGTAAGAAATACAATTGATGAATTGAATACAAAGGTTGGAGTGATTTACTACTATTTTATTAATAAAAAAGGACTCAATATTTATATTTCTGATAAAAAGGTAATTGGAATCGACCCATTATTCGCACTAGAAGCTGACCAAAACGGGAATTTGGATGAAAATGATTGGGAAGGTACAGATGTAAAATGGATTGAGAAAAGCAAAGAAATTACTCTTGATAATGAACTTGGAATTACAGCATTTATTGAAATAACTCAATTACCTTATCCTCCTATTTTTAGAATCAAACACTTGGGGGAAGCAAAAGATGTTGAGATTAGGAAAAAATATCTAATAGAATCGGGAAATTACGGATTCTATGTTTACCGAAACAACAGATTGATTTCTTGGGCATCTCATTTAAACGGTATTATTCCATACGACCAAGATTATTACGCTTTTAGAGGAAGAATAACTATTGACAGCAGTGCTGATGATTTTTTTAATATTGATGTAAAAAAATCATCTTTAACATTATCTGAAGAAGCTTGGAAAGTAATAAGTGATGTAACAAGAGAGGCAAGAAATAAAAGTAAAAATGCTTGGCAAAATGCTGGTCGAATTAGAAATGCAATTTTAAATAAAGACCCTAATGAAATTGCAAACAAACTTCTAAACGAATATGAACAAATAGAAATTCTTCCTGGTGATACTCTTCCATCGGAAGAACAAGCAATAGATAGACTTGGCTTAATAACGCAAGATATGGCCGAGAAAGTTAAAACTATTGTGAAAATGATGAGAGAGGATAAAGGGGAAGAAACAGAGAATACAGATGATATTTCATCAGAAGAGAAAGAAGAAGCCGTTAAAGGAGAAATTAATCCACAACTATCAAAAATTTTTAGAGTCAGTTCGGTAACCGATAATTTACTTTGGGAACCATATTACGATACAGATTTAGGTAACTGTATTAGAATTAATAAACTTCACAGATTTGCAATTTATATATATGAAAGTAATGCGTCAAATCAGGATTTACAAATATCATTTGATTTAATGATGTTACAATTAGCTGATTCTGAGTTTTATGCTTATAAAAATATTATGGATTTTGATTATGAGCAAATAAAAAAGATTCTTTGGAACTTTAGAAGGATTGCATCTGAGTTTCTTGCTCATATGGTTAGAAAATTGGAGAATGAATTGCCACCAAACTACTCTAATGATAAGTGATGATTCAGACGAATGTATACAATATTCACAATGGTATAGGTGTAGCTTATATTTACATTTGGGTTTCAAAATTGTATGGTATTCTATATGTAGGAATGACAAATAATTCTGCGGGACCTATTGGGAGAGCAAGTGGTCATTTTAGTTCCAAGGGGACTTTTAGAAAGAGATTTATCGAAGAAAAAGGAATTGGAATTGAAAAGGTTGAAGATATGATTCTGTTGAGTTTTCCATTGCCTAAAAAGCAGTTATTTATAAGCATAGAAAGTTCATATAGAGAATCTGTTGAATACCTTGTTCAAAAGCAACTTCAACTATTACGAGGAAGCCTTAATCCAAGTTATGATGTTGTTTCTTGGCACGAAAGATTTCCGAGAAGAACAGCAAATACTGAGGTTAAGAGAATTGCTAGCGAAATAGTAGTAAATTTTGAAGGCGTTTACAATATTTTATAATAACGAATGCATTTTAATACATACACATATCTCGACTACAACTCTACCACCCCAATAGATTCAAGGGTGCTTGAAGCAATGTTGCCTTTTTTAAAGGACAACTTTGCCAATTCAAGTAGCACCCACTATTTTGGTCAAACAATAAACGAAAGCGTAAACCAAGCGCGTAAACAAATAGCAGATTTTATCAATGCAGATTCCAACGAACTGATTTTTACAAGTGGAGCAACCGAAGCAATCAATATTGCTATTAAAGGCGTGGCTGAAAGTTATTCCAGCAAAGGAAAACATATCATCACGGCTTCAACCGAACACAAAGCTGTTTTAGACACTTGTAAAGATTTAGAAAGAAAAGGTTTTGAAGTTACTTATTTGCCTGTTCAAAAAAACGGATTAATTGACTTAACGGAATTAAAACAAGCCATTAGACCTGTCACAATTCTTGTTTCTGTGATGCACGTAAATAACGAAACGGGAGTTATTCAACCTATTAAAGAAATTGCAGACATAGTTCACAAAAATGGAGCTTTGTTTATGACAGATGCCACACAAGCAATTGGTAAAATAGAAATTGATGTAGATGAACTAGGAATTGATTTACTATGTTTTAGTGGTCATAAAATCTATGCTCCTAAGGGAATTGGAGCTTTGTACGTTAGGAATAAAGTAAAACTCACACCACAAAATCACGGAGGTGGTCACGAACAAGGTTTGAGAAGTGGTACGTTGAATGTGCCTGGAATAATAGCACTCGCCAAAGCTTGTGAAATTGGTAGTCAAGAAATGAAACAAAATCAAAAAACCATTTCTGATTTAAGAAATGAATTAGAGACTGAATTATTAAAGTTGCCGAATACTTCACTAAATGGTGATTCCGAAAAGAGAATTTACAACATTACCAATATTTGTTTCCAAGGTCAAGATGCCAATGTAATGATTGGTAGGATGAAAAATGTTGCAGTGTCAAACGGTTCGGCTTGCACTTCTGCCGTTGTAGAACCTTCTCATGTTTTGGTTGCAATGAATTTAAGTGATGATGATGCTTTTGCATCAATCCGTTTTTCATTGGGGAAGTACAATACACTTGAAGACATTGAAACTGTTGTGAAAAAAATAAAAGAACTTACTCAAACAAATTTTAAATATGCTTAAGGATTGCGATTGGTCATTGGATAGAGATTACAAAACAGGTTCGGAAAACGAACCATTACAATTCTATTTGGATGGATTAGCCAATAGCAATGAGTTTAGTTTGTTGTTAGGTTATTTCAGTTCTTCAGCAATAAATCTGCTTTCTATTGGCTTTGCCACCTTTATCAGCAAAGGAGGAAAAATGAAAATGGTTATTAATCATTTACTTTCCGCAAAAGACAAAGATGCTATTTGGCGAGTAGAAGATAATCCCAATGAAATAAGAGTTTTTGATTTAACAGATGTTGTGTCGCTAGGAAGAGTACTTGACGAATACGACACACACTTTTTTGAATGTTTAGCTTATTTGATTTCTGAAAAAAGAATTGAAATAAAAGTCATCAAACCAAAAAATGGAAAGGGAATAGCACATTATAAATCAGGTGTTTTTTGTGATGGTCAAGATTCTGTCGGCTATCAAGCGTCTTGCAATTTTACCTATTATGGTCTGTCAGAAAATATAGAACAACTTGAAGCATTTTTGAGCTGGGAAAATGGCAGGTCAAATAAATTGATTAAGAGACAACTACAACTCATTGATGACTATTTTACTGAGAAGGATGAAGATGTTGAATATATTCCAGTAAATGAAATTGAAGTTGTTCTCAAAGATAGGTTTGGCAAGAAAGACATCAATGAATTATTGGTTCAGGAAGAACATTTACTTAGAAAGAAACAGAGTTTGATTTCAAATCCCAAGCTTAAACGAACAATCACAAAGCTGTTCAGTGAAATTGAGATAATAAGAAGAACACCAAAATTTCCTTACTCAGAAGGTCCAAGAGAATATCAGATTAATGCTTACGAAAGTTGGGTTGCAAATGATTATAAAGGAATGTTTGCAATGGCAACTGGGACTGGAAAAACTATTACTTCGCTCAATTGCTTGCTGAATGAATATAAGAAAGCGGGGATTTACAGAGCAATTATAACAGTTCCAACGACTGCGTTGGTGGAACAATGGAAAAAAGAATGTGCCAAGTTTAATTTTAAGAACGTCATTACGGTCAGTTCAAAAGAGATCTGGGATAAGAATCTTGCGTTTTTCAATACTGCTTCAAAACTGATTGACACTTCGTATATTGTCATAGTTACTTATGCTTCATTACCAAGACCAAAGTTTCAAAGTTACTTCACTCAACTTCCCAAAGACACTATTTTAATTGCAGATGAAACACACAATTTGGGTTCGCAAGGACTTTTAAAATTATTACCAAACATACATCTTTCAAAGCGAATTGGCTTATCCGCAACACCACACAGAAAATTTGATGAAGCAGGTAACCAAGCCATTCAACAGTTTTTTAATGATGAACCGCCTTACATTGTTTCTTATTCAATGGAAGAAGCATTGAATATTGGTTGGTTGTGTAAATATACCTATCACCCACACATAGTAAGGCTTACAGACCAAGAGATGGAGCAATATAGAAATATATCTCTCCAGCTATTAAAAATGGGAATGTTTGATAGTGTAACTGGGGATTTCAAGAGTTCACCACAAATCGAAATGAAACTGCTTGAAAGAAAACGCATTATTCACAAAGCAGCTAATAAATTAGATGCTTTTAAAGATATTCTAAAAATTGAATTTGATAAAAGAAAAAATCTTAAATACACTTTGATATATGTTCCTGAGGGAATAGAATCAAATTATGATGAAATAGATTTTAGTATTGAAACAGATGATGAAAACAGATTGATTAATGAATATACAAAAGCCGTAAGCCATACAGATGATTCTGTTATGGTTAAACAGTTTACTTCAAATTCTACCAACCGAGAGGAAATCTTGAAAAACTTTGAAGAAAGTAAAATTCACGTATTAACCTCTATGAAATGTTTGGATGAGGGCGTTGATGTACCACGTTCCGAACTTGCAATTTTCTGTGCTAGTACAGGAAATCCAAGACAATTTATCCAAAGAAGAGGAAGAGTGTTGCGGTTACATAAGGATAAAATACACGCAACGATTCACGATTTAGTAGTAGTTCCAGAAGTCGCAGATGAAAGCACCTATGAAATGGAAAAGGGTTTGGTGAAAAAAGAACTTGAACGGGTGGTTGACTTTGCAAATTTGGCAATGAATAAAACCGACACTTACGAGACACTTAAAAGCATTTTGGACTACTACAACCTAAACCTTAACGATTTATAAAAATATTCTTATGGCAAGAAAAGACGATATACTCAAAAGTTTTTTAACGAACGAGCTACTTGAAACCAAGTATGAACTTAAAAAAGAAGAACTGCCTTCCACAATTAGGGAAGCCCTTAATTCTGACAGACCAATAATTAAGGCAATAGCTTTGATAGTAGAAGGATTGGACGGCACTTCACCCGTTACCGACCCAGTATTACGTAACCAAGTTACCCAATTTTTAAATGAGGCATTATGATAATCAGAAAAATACAAATAGATAACTATCTCTGTTATTACGATACCAACACTTTTGAATTATCGGAAGGTTTAAACATCATCCTTGGTGAAAATGGAGAGGGTAAAACGAAGTTCTTTGAAGCAGTTGATTGGCTTTTCGATGGTGAAAATAGAGAATTAGATATGCTCGTTTCAGCAAAGAAGCTAGATGAAACTGAAATTGGGGATGGTTTTAGGGTAAGAGTATCAATGACGGTTGAACAATATGGCGAGAAAAGTATCATTACCAAATCCTTCTTAGCCAAAAAGGAAAAAGCAAACGAGTGTTCGACTTCAAGTTTTATGATTGAAGGCATATCTGAAAATAGTTCAGGAGAAAGAACACAAGTTGATGGTCAAGCTCTTTTAGATAGGATATTCCCGTTTCAAATTCGGAAGTATTCAATGTTTAAAGGTGAAGCAGATCTCAATATATTTGAGAGCGATAGTGCATTAGTAAACCTAATTAACCTTTTTTCAGAGGCAAAGCATTACGATAAATATTCTGAGAAAGGAGCTTTCCTGAGAGAGAAAGCTGAAAAGGCAGTTGAGGATTCTTCTAAGCTTGACAAAAAGAACGAAGCACTTTATAAAAAGCTTGAAGGAGAAATACTTTTTTTTGATAGAGAGATGGCAAAATATCTCGTTCATTTAAACTCCACGGAAGAAGAGATTAGAAAGATTGAAGGGAATCTACAATTAGCAGAAAGTCACGTTAGCAATGCAGATGCACTAGAAACTCTCAACAAACGAATTAAAGAAATTGAAGAAAGAATTTCCTACTTAACCGGTAGGATTGATGAAAATTACACCACTTCCCTATTTGATGAAAACTGGATTTTAGTGAATTTTGAATCATTTCATAAGGAATTTGCGAATAAGGTTTCTGCACATAGCAAAACCCGAAGAGAACTTCAATCAGATTTTGACAAACAGAAAGGAGTTAAAGAAGGTGAGAAAAAAGCCAAGGCAGAATTATTAAATAATGCTGTACCACTTCCTATTGGTGTGCCTTCAAAATCACATATGGAAGAAATGCTCAATGATGAAATCTGTAAAGTCTGCAATCGAGAGGCAGAAAAAGGTTCGGAACCATATGAGTTTATGATGAAAAGGCTTAAAACTTATTTAGAAAGTCAAGTAATAGAAGATAATGAACCTGATAAAGATGAACCACTTTTCAAGTTTGATTATACAAATAGACTTGATAATTTGAGTATAAGCCACGAAGACAACTTGAAAAATCTAAGGCTTGTAAGAACTAAAATCAAAGAACTTTTTGAGTTTAATGATGACCTTAAAAAAGACATTGAAGAACTCAACGAACAATTGGATTTAGAAAAAACAGAGAGAGACAGAATTCTAGGGAATTCCAGTATTGCAGAAGAAAAACTGAGTGATGTACTGAAAAATTACAATGCTTGGCAAAAAGACCTCAAAAATCGAAATCAAGAGCAAGTTGACTATACAACAAAATTGAAAAACATCGAATCTGATTTAAAGGCTAAAAAAGAAGAAAAAGATAAAATTGATACTAATTCAGCTAACTCATTCTTGATAAAAACAAGAAATATATTGCGTGTCATTGAAACTATCTTTATAGATACCAAAGAGAAGAAATTTGATGAATTTATTGAAAAGCTTCAGACCAAATCTAACAACTTTTTCAAGACTATCAATATTGATGCTTTCACCGGAACAATAGTTTTTACAAGAAGAAATAAAGTTAATCGTACAATTGTTGAAGTTGAATTGCAAGAAGATGGCAGAACTTTTTATAAGCCAAACCAATCATTGTTAACTTCAATGCATATTTCAATCTTATTTGCAATTTCTGAATTGGCATCAGAAATCCAAGAAGAAAACTTCCCCATGATTTTTGATGCTCCGACCTCATCATTTGGTGAGAACAAAACATCTCAATTCTTAAATCTAATTTTTGAAACCGAGAATCAAAAAATTCTACTTATCAAAGATTTTCTGCATACAGACAAATTAACAAAAACACTTTCAATCAAAAAAGAGTTTGAGTCTGTGAGAAGAAACAAAGCGTTTTGGGTTAAGTTAGAAAGACCTTTTGATGCCAACAACTTGAAAACCATTAACTCACAAGTAATCACATTGTAAGATGAAAAATTTATTTGAAAAATGGAAAACTAGAATTCCAAAATACAGTGAGGCACATAAAGACTTGTTTATCTCACTTTCTCAAAAGTTTGGCGCAGAAGGAGAAAAGAAAATCAACCTTGGTAAACATTTTAGTACCAATTATGAATTGTACACCTATGCATTCTTTTTAGGACTTTACAATAATGAATTTACTCCAATTCCTGACGAAGAAAAGAAAACAGATTTTAGCCACCACATACAGCACTGGGGGAGCAAGACAACAGTATCGACACGTAAGGACTTTACCAACTTACAAGAAAATATGTTCATAGCATTATTAGCAAAAACTGACATCGACCTAGTCGCTCTTGAAAAAGGAGAATTGGACGAAGATGATGCTGTGAAAGCTCTTATTAAAACGATGGAATCTTACACCAACGGTGGGCTAATTTTGATAAAGGAGAAATTGGAAAAAAACCCAAACTACTTCCTTCAACCCACTTCATTTTTGAATATGATTTTAGAAACTGAAAAAGTGTAAAGTTTAAAAAATGCTTGAAAAAACTGTAAAATATTTAACTAGCCAAGAAGCAAAAAAAGAACTCAAAGTTCAAGATTGTGACTTGGCTCATATCAGAAATTCAGGCAAATTACAATTTACGAAAAAGGGAAATTGCTATTTGTATTTAAAGGAATCTATTGAGAAGTATAAAACAAAGAATTAAGTAAATGGGAAAAGCCTACACAAACAAAAATACACACTTGCAATCCGCTCAAAGCCAGCCCACAAGCCAAAGTTTTCAAGAGAGTATTTTTTATCACTACCCTCGACAAATTAAAAACAAAAAATCTTCCCCTTCTCAAAAAAATAAAACTTATTCGACTGACAAACAAAGATATATGGACAACGAAAAAGAAGCACTAGGCGGTAACATCACCTATACGCAAACAGGGGTTTCGTTCTTCGTAGGACAGGAAAGTGCTAAATTTAAAGTTCAGTTCTTCGTAGGAAGTTCAGTGGTTAAAATCCCTGCCTACGTATAGCTGAGAACCGTTATGTGCAAGCGTAGCAGACGACATGATAACTATCGACTAGCTGAAAATTAAAACAAGCTGTTACGAAACTGATTATAATTGAAAATAATTAATAGAAGATTGAAATTCGAATCAAATATATTAAAACTTAAAGGTCGTGTTGTTTTTCAAAAGCTACAGGTTCCAACTTTCGAAAGGCTGCCTAAAGAGTACCGTGAAAATGAAGCTTGTTTCATTTTTGTGAATCAAGGTAATTTTCAGGTTAGGTCGCAAACCGAAATTTTACAGGTTAATAATGAAACCGCCTTATTAGCCAAATGCTTGAACTACTTCTACGAGACAATGAAAAAACCTGGAGAGACGAATGACAATGTAGAGGTGATTGGTATAATGTTATATCCTGAGTTGATAAAAAGTTTATATGATTTTGATATTAACAATTCAGATCACAAAGTTGATTTTAACCTAAAACAAGTACAGGTTAATAAACTACTCGAACACTACAGAGATAGTATCAATATATTATTAGAGAATCCTGAACTGGCTGATGAGGAATTAATAAAGAACAAACTTAGAGAGTTTATTATTCTGATGACTAAAACTATTAATGCCCCATCTGAACTTGATTTTCTTGCTGCCATGTTCAAGCCCAATTTTACAAAGTTTGAAGAAGTTATCCAAAGTAATTTGTATGCTAACTTGAGTCTTGATGAATTAGCAACTCTTTGCCACATGAGTTTATCAACCTTTAAAAGAAAGTTTACAGTGGTGTATTCTGAGAGCCCTCAAAAATACTTCACCAAAGTAAAAGTGGATAAATCTATTGCATTATTGAAAAATAAAAAGTTGCGTATTTCAGACATTGCCTATGACTTAGGATTTGATTCACCCACAACCTTCAACCGTGTATTTAAACAACAAACAGGCAAAAGCCCCTCGGAATATCGAATGAGCTAAATTGATTAGTTATTGAGCCTATCTGTAAAATGGTTCAGTGGTTTAAACATGACCTTTGTTTCGAATCTTAAAACAAAAAATAGTCATGAAAAAATCAGTAACAACATTTATCTTATTCGCAACATCCTTATCCCTTTGGGGACAAGAAAGTCCTAAACTCGGGAAAACACCCACCGAAACAACCGTAGAAGTAATTATTGATGCTCCCATTGAAAAAGTCTGGAAGGAATTTGCCGATATAGGAGCAATTTTTTTAAACAGCCCGACTGTGGATACTTCTTACACATCTTCTGAAATAAAAACAGGAGTTGGTGCCACACGACATATGATTTTGTCTCCCTTGATAAAAAAAGGAGCTACACTGGACGAACGTGTTTTGATTTGGGAAGAAGGCACTTATCAAAAACTTGAAGTTTATAAAGTTTATAAGGTCTCCGGAATCCAAACTATGGGCGGAGATTTCCGATTGATCAAGCAAGGAGACAAAACCTTATTGAGGTCAACATTGAATTACTCCATGAAAAATGGGATGTGGGGAATGATGAACAAAATGATGGGAAAGAAAAAATTCGCAGCTGTTTGGCGTAAAGTGATAGCGGGCTACAAATATCATATTGAAACAGGCGAAGAGGTTACACACAAAACGAAATTAGACATATCCACTGTTAAATTAATTGACATCAAAATCTTAAAATAAACAGCAATGAACTTTAAAAATAAATATGGAAACTGGGCTTTGGTTACCGGAGCAACTTCTGGTATCGGTTCAGAACTAACAAGCCAAATTGCTGCAAAGGGAATCAATATAATATTGGTAGCCCGTAAAGAAAAGGAATTGGAAGAACATTCAGCTTTATTGCGGAATCGATATAATATAGAAACAAAATACATTTCTGCTGATTTAGCAACGGTCGAGGGAATCAAAAAAATAAAAATGATTAAAGAAGAAATCGGTCTTTTGGTTATCTCTGCCGGAATAGAAGTAAATGGAGCTTTTGAAAGTACGCCACTGGAAAAGGAATTGCAGGTGATTCAGGTTAATATTGTTGCCACGCTACAATTAACACACCACTTTAGCAAGTCGATGATTGATAGAAAAAAAGGAGGAATTCTTTTGATAGCAAGCTTATCAGGTCATATGCCCAATCCTTATTTCTCGAACTACGCAGGGTCTAAAGCATACGTACTAAATTTGGGTGCATCATTATATGGTGAGTTAAAGCCAAAAGGTATTGATGTCAGTGTTTTGTCCCCTGGTTTAACCAATACTCCAATGGTGGCAGATAACGGTGTGGACTGGAGCAAAACACCAATGACCGCTATGGATGCCTCTATAGTTGCCGAAGTTGGATTAAATGGGTTAGGTAATCGTTTGCTTTCTGTTCCAGGAGGAAAAAACAAAATGATGGCATGGATGGCTAAACATTTGCCCCTGGAAATGCAGGCTAAAATGAATGAAAAAATGATAAGGAAAGCAATTAATACGAATAAACTTTAAAAATAATAAAATGGGGAAATCAACAATAATTAAAAGAGAAATTGAAATCAACCAAACCAAAGACAAGGTATGGAAAGCTTTAGCAGATTTTGGCAACATTTGCCATGGACACCCAGCTGTGAGTAAATCATTCGTCACGTCAACCCAAAAAGAAGGAGTTGGTGCTACTCGTCATTGCGATTTTACAATGATGGGAGCAAGTGCCGAAGAAAAAGTAACAGAATGGAACGAAGGTAAAAACATTAAAATAGAAGTACTGGAACTAAAAAAAATGCCAGGTATAAAGACCATGATATTGGATTTAGCCATTAGAAACCAAGGAGAAAAAACAATTCTGACAAGTACTATGTCATATTCTATGAAAAATGGTTTATTTGATATAATGAACAGTCTGATGATGAAAAAAATGAATGCTAAATTGATGGATGGCATTATGGCAGGACACAAACTGTATATTGAAACAGGAACCATCGTAAACGACAAAACAAAATTAAACTTATCTCAAGTAACCAAGTTTAATTAAACATCATAAATGAGTGAGTAAAAATTAAATTAAAAAAATTCCACCGCTTTTAAAAAACACGTAACACCCATCCGACACTCAATAAGACGGCAACCCAATAAGGGCAACAGTTACAAACAAGGTGGACATAAACGCCAGCACCTAACAGCGGTGACTGTTGCACAACCCCTTCAAAAACACAAAAGCTCATTTTTTAGAGAATAAAAAGGCTTCATGAGAGGCGATTTAAGGCATTCAATTTTGTTGAATATAAATTCTAATATCCAATTTCGG
>Ga0163144_10017387_pt1 | contig 14650 bp, 11 predicted proteins | sample OliLak19BULKMAT1_FD_123175 | JGI IMG/M metagenome (GOLD analysis project Ga0163144, IMG submission 123175) | Freshwater microbial mat bacterial communities from Lake Vanda, McMurdo Dry Valleys, Antarctica - Oligotrophic Lake LV.19.BULKMAT1 | ecosystem: Environmental > Aquatic > Freshwater >... | reverse complement strand
TGACGTGAGTCTGAATTGTTGACCGCCCGGACGATCCGGATCAGTTCCCGTGCGTCTCCTGCGGGATACACGCGATCGGGGAACGGCGTGCCGACCATGCTCTTCATCGTTCCAAGATCCGATGCGATCACTGGTGTGCCTTTCGCAAAGCTTTCGATGATCGTGCGCGGCATGCCTTCGTACCAGAGCGACGGAAAAATCAGCGTCGTCGCACGGCCCATGAGTTCAGCGACCTCCTGCTGGCTCTTTCGACCGAGGTACTCGACGTTCTTGATTCGTAAGGCTTCCCCTTCCACGTGCGCCTTGAGCGGCCCATCGCCGACGATCTTCAGCGGCACATTTCCATCCGACATCGCCCACGCATCCAGAAGGGTCTGCACGCCCTTCTCTTCGGTCAGGCGGCCAACAAAGAGTGCGTAACCGCCATCGCCTGTTCCTTCCCCCGGATCGGGATCGACGAAGTTGGGTTTGACCACGATCTTAGCGGCGGGAAAGCCGCCTTCGATGTACTTGTAGCGGGCGAAGTCACTCAGTGCGATATAGCGATCGACGAGATTGTGATACGTCTCTTTGACCGTATGAATTGCCAGCATCGCGGCGGTGACTGCGCTTGCGCCGCGATTGCCGCGATAGCATTTATGAACAATCGCCGGCGTCTTGATGGTCTTGTGCAGGCACAGTTCGCAGACTTTGTTGTCGCGAAAGAACGTCGCCGCCGGGCACAGCAGGCGATAGTTGTGCAGCGTCTGCACCACCGCCGCCCCTTCGTCCTTCGCCGCGCTGTACGCAGCCGGCGACATCAATGGAAACGTGTTGTGAAAGTGAGCGATGTCGGGTTTGAATTCCCGGCAAGTGGCGCGCAGTTGATCGTACACGTCACGATTCCAGATCGTCTTCTTGGCAAGTGCGAGCTTGCCAAGTGATTCAACCTGATCGTTGTGCATCTTATAGGCGCGGACTTCATGCCCGTGCTGCTCGAGCAAGCGGCGCTCCGATGCGAACACCTCGTCCTCGCCACCGGCCTGCTGATAATAGTTGTGAGCCAGAAGGATTCTCATATTGCTCCAGCACCCGTGGATTGGTTTTGTAAACCCGCATCGCGCCGATCCCGGCGCCAAAGACCGTCCAGAACCAGATGCCACCCATCGGCCCTTCAAGATAAACATCAAACGTCGCGTTGGTCAGAAACGCGATCCAATAGACCATCAGAAACACAAACACATTCGCCCATTGACGATCGCCCGTGCGCGTCGCGCGGATGTACGAGGCAAAAAGACCGCCCGCGAACGACAACTGCAACGCGATCCACAACGCAAATCCCGGGACGCCCGCGCGTGCGAGGATGGTCAGATGTCCGTTGTGCGGGCTTCGCAGCGATTCATCGGAATGAACCTGAAAGCCATCGTCGTTGGCAAGGTTCACGCCAAAGCCCTTGCCCGTCCAGAAGTACGGACCTCTGAAGGTGTATCGGATGATTTCCGACCACCACTGCATCCGCCATTCCCGGCTGCCGTCCAAGGCTTCGCTGTTGGTGGAGCCGGTCATCGAGATGAAGTTGCTGATGAGTTGATCCGTCGAAATCTCTCGCGGATTATTCTTGTCGGGTTGAAAGCGGACATCGAACGCCCACATGATCGCGACACTCAGAATGCAGGTGACGCCGAGTCGCAGCAGCAGCGGATTTCGCGGACGCAGCAGCGTCAGCAATAGGGTGCCCAGGGCAAATGTCACCAACCCGGCCCGCACCAGCATGTTGATGCCCAGGGTCGCCGGCATCAGCAGAATCAACGGTGTCGCGTAAATGACAGAAGTGAACAGCGAAAGGAACGCGAACGCCGCGACAAGATGCACGCAGACATCGCCGCCCTTGAGTTGAATGATCGTTGCGTCGCTTCCCGGAAGCTTGGGAAACGATCCGCTAAAAAGTTTGTCGAGCAGCAGAACGCACGGCGCGCCGATGACCAGGGCCCAAGTGAATTTCCTGTATCGTCTGAGCAGTTGAACGAGACGCTGCGGGTCGTGGGTGAGAAGCGAGGAAATCACAATCGCGTAAAGCCCGTAGATCCAGATCGCCGAGTCGCGCAGTGCATCGGTTCCCCATTTGCCAAGAAACGGAAGCATCCGTGCCGAACACCAGAGCATGAAAAATCCCAGAATCCACAGCGGAGCGACACTGGGAAGCTGAAATCTTCGGCGGCTCATGCACACCGCGAGGATTCCCAGGAGCAGTGTCAACTCACCGACAAATACAGGCGGTATACCGATGTACGCAACACCCCTGCCGATGACGGCGTAACCGATCAGCAGAGCCGCCAACGTGTTCCAGAAGAGGTTGTCAATATGCCTGGTCATCGGTTGCTTTTCAGCGCCTTGTCAGGTGCGGGATCGTGAAGATTGGTGATCCGCTGATAAATCTCCTCAAATTTGCCGGCCTTGCTGTCCCAGCGGAATTCATCCGCAACGCGCTGCTGACCGGCTTCTCCCAAACGCTTTCGCAAGGCAGGATCCCCGGCCAGACGCTTCATGGCGGCGGAAATGTCGTCAATCACCTGCGGAATGGAACGGGCCGGAACCGCAAACCCGTTGCGGGTGTCAACGTGGGTCGACGGCCCGCCAAGATCCAGACAGATCACGGGCTTCCCGAGTTCCATCGCTTCAAGCAGGACAAACCCGCCCGAGTCATGCATGCTCGGATGAACCAGCACATCTGCAAGTTTGAACTGAGCCAGCCCGTCGCGCCAGGGAAGCTCGCCGGTGAAACTAACGCGGCTTTGAATGTTAAGCTTCGTTGCAAGCGATTTGAGCTTGTTCAGCTCTGGGCCGTCACCCACAATGACAAACTCGCTGTTGGTGATACCGGCCTTTGCGTAAGCCTCGAGGCCAAAGTGAAAGCCCTTCCAATGAAGCAGCCGCCCGACGCTGATGAAACGGACTTTATCGTTTGCGGCCGCCAGGACGATTTGCGGGCAGCCGGTGTTGGTGGTTCCGATACAGGACATGGTGATGAGCTGCCGCACTCCCAGCCGCGACATGCGATGCGCGGTTTCCTTCGAGCAGGCGATCGCGACGGTGGACGCCCGTGCGCAGGCTTGCAGATTCGGATCGCGTTCAAAAATCCAACGCATCGCGGAGCGAATCACTTCGGCAATCCGACCCTTGAGCCCGCAGCCCGTGAGGAAACCGCGCGGCGCCGATTCCCCCCCGCCCACCGGACCCCATACAAATGGAATGCCCAGCGAAGCACCCGCGCTGGGCATCCAATAGCGCACATAGCTGACATGATGCACGACATCAAACCGGTGCTCGGCATGGAGCGCGCGGGCGAGTTTCGCGGCCCCGCGATGCCAGAGGTAATAATACAGGTTCAGCGTCATCGCGCTTTTCCACATCCACTGACACCATCCCGGAAGCGCGTGATACACGACGTTGATGTTGGGATCATCCTGTTTCGCGAGATACGACTCGATCTTGTTGCGATGCAGCGCATCGGTAATGACCCAGACCGGCCGCGTGCGCGATGCGTGATAAACGCAGCTCCATCCGACGCCTGGCTCGGACCCGCGTTCGGGTTCGCACGCGAAGGCGATGAACAGTGGTTTGAGGGGTTTGCGGATCACAGGCCCTCCGGATGATCCAGCGGCACTTCGCTGTCAGCGCCTTCATCACGGGCATCCTGCTGGTGACTGAAAATAATCCGCCAGCAGAAATATGCGGCGAAAAGCGCATTGGTTGTAAATCCAACCACCATGCCGATCGCCGCCCCGAGCGTGCCGTAATGAACTGTCAGACCCACGCCGACCGTGAGCGAAGCAACCGCTGCCGCCGCGGAGGCGAAGAAGACGTACTTCGGGTGGTGATGCGCCTGCAGGGCCGCGTGAAAGACGCTGAAAAGTCCGGTTACGACGGGTTGGAATGCGATTAGCCAGATCAGCGCATGGCTGCCGTTGAATTTTCCACGGTAAATCAGATGAAGCAGAGGCTCGGAGAACGTGCCAAGCAGCAGCCAGGCGATCACCGGCGCACCCGCCAGAAAAGTCAGTCCTGCAAGGACGATCCTGTTGAATCCCGGCGTCCCCCGGGCGCGCACCATCGCCGGCAGCAGCAACATGCACAGTGCGACATTCGCCTGAAGGATCGGCATCACCAGGTTCGTCAGCGCCCGCAATGTGCCTGCGGATTCAAGCCCGGAAGTCTTCTCAAGAATCGGAAAATAGATTTGACTCGGGATGTATGTCGCGATGCCCGTCACAGCGGCCCATCGTCCGTAATTCCAGTGATCGGCGCGGATGCGCCCGCCCAGCTGGCCGTCGAGCTTTTGAAACGAAGGTTTCTCCCGCGCGATCAGGAACATCGACGCCGCGAGGCTGCACACCGCCATTATCGCCACTGCGCTGATGATCGAGAGATGCCCGCTCTTCCAGAGCAATGCGAGTCCACCCAGCATCGTCACCAGATACACCGCGTCACCGGCGGCGGCGCGACGGGGCTGCGAGTCGATGTAACACGTGCGCCGCATCAACCACAGCAGCAGCATGAATGGCAGCGCGACTGCGAAGCTGATCATCGCCACGCCGACTTCGCGCTGATTACTGAAACGCAGTTCAAGCAAGCCCGCGATGCCAAGTACGATCGCGCACAGCAGTGCCAGTCCAAAATGTCCCTGGATGAGACGCCCGAGGTAAGCCTTGAGATTCCCGCGGTATCTTGCCGCCCCGAAAACAAGCGCCGGCTCGGTGAGAAAGGCAGTGTGAAAAATCGCAAGCAGCAGGAAATAGCTGAACGCAACGGAGAACGCACCGTAAGCCGATTTGGAAAGCCAGTTTGCCAGCAGAATGTTGGCGGCAAAGTTGGCGATGGAGAAAAGCCCCTGATCAAGCACGGACCAGAAGCTTTTGCCGAGCCATGAGGCCCGCACATCCTGCGCAGCGGAGTATTCCAGCGTCTGTGCACTCATGGGAGTTTGGAATCATTCAGAGGGTCTCATTATCAGACCGCGGTCGGATGGTCGGTGATGTCGTCGGCATCCGCGATCATCGGCCGTTCGCCTTTGCTCGCGCGGCCATCCAGCAATGCCTTTTTAATGAACAACATCACATAGATCGAGTTGGTGACAAGATATCTTTTCCAAAGCCGTCCAGGTTCAGTGAGCAGGCGGTAAAGCCATTCCAGTCCGCGCTTCTGCATCCACGACGGCGCCATTTTTTTCACGCCCGCATGGAAATCAAACGCCGCGCCCACGCAAAGCTGAACCGCGCGGATCGAGTTGCGATGTTCAAACGCGAAGTTCTCCTGCTTCGGACATCCGATGCCTATGAACAACAGTCCGGCGCCGCTGTTGTTCACGCGATTGACTACAGCGGCATCTTCCTCGATTGTCAGCGGCCGAAACGGTGGCGCTTCCTGGCCGGCTATTTTCAGCGTCGGATATCGCTCGCGCAGGACGGAGGCAAACTTCGCGAGCACCGCATCCGTTCCGCCGTAGAGATAGATTGAAACTGCCGCGTTCGCCGCCTCTTTGCAGAGTTCCAGCGTGAACTTCGGACCGTAAACGCGGTCCTTGAGCGCGCTGCGATAGAACCAGTTCAATGCCCATCGCACCGGCTGTCCGTCGGGTGCGACAATCTCAAAGCTGTTGATGCGCTCAAGGTATTTCTGATCCTGCGTCGCAACCACCAGACTGTGAACCGCCATCAGATCGACGCACGCCCCTTGACCGCTCTTGGCGCGGTTGATGCACCAAGCCACCGTCTGCGCATAAGTCGTCGGGCAGACTTTCACGCCAAAGAGGTCGTGCTTGATGAGTTGAGTTGGAATTCGATCGCTCACTTTGGACGTCTCCTGGCTTCAGGTTTGCGGACGTCAGATAACCTGCGGACGTCCCGCTGCACAGAACATCGGACGCCGGTTAAAGCGACTGAATCATCAACACACAGGTTTAAGGACAAATATGATCGAGGAATCCCGCGACTCCGGCGACATGAATCACGACGCCCGACTGACGCATCACTTTGCGCCCTTCCTCAGCAGAACCGCCGGGAGGGTCTGCGCGAGAATCGACAGATCGTGGGAGAGGTTCTGCTTACGGATATAGTTGATATCCATGCGCATCCATTCCTCAAAGGTCACCTGGCTGCGTCCCTTGACCTGCCATACGCAGGTGAGGCCAGGTGTGACATCCAGCCGTCGGCGATGCCACAGGTCGGCGGCGTCCTGTTCATCGATGGGAAGCGGGCGCGGTCCGACCAATGACATTTCACCTTTCAGCACATTGAACAACTGCGGAAGCTCATCCAGGCTGGTCTTGCGGAGGAACGTGCCGACGCGCGTGACGCGCGGATCGTGCGTGAGCTTGAACGCCGGGCCGTCCTGCTCGCTGCTGGCGCGCAGCGAGGCCTTCTTTTTCTCGGCGTCAATGCACATCGTGCGGAACTTGTAGATCAGAAACGGCTTGCCGCCGCGTCCCGAGCGACGCTGCTTGAATAGCATCGGACCGGGATCGGAGAATTTGATCAATGCAGCGGCAAGAACCATCAGCGGTGAAAACATCAGGATCGCCGCGCTGGCACCTGCGATATCGAGCATCCGCTTCCATCGCGGCATAGGACGCATCAGAAGCGATTCAAGTTCATGGACCGGCGCATCGTCGAGCGTCAGGCGGATCGTGTCCTCGGTCGAAACGTATCGCGGATCGCCGCCGTCCTTGATCTCGCGACGGTCGCCATTGTGGCTCGGATCGACGGTTTCATCGCCTTCAACAGGTGTCGGAAACCACGCCGTGGGATAAGTGTAGACAACACACGCCGGCCGGAGACCGTGACGTTTGGCCTCTTCGCACACGCGCTGCCCGAGGCGCCAGGCACCGGTGGAACTGGTTTCAGGGAGGACCGTGCAGACTGAATCGACATCAAAATATCCGACGTCATCCGTTGTGCGGGCGTGATTGAGGACCAGCTTGGACATCCGCAGCAGCGAAGCATGAGGACGCCCCGGACCGCCGGCCTTGAAGATAATCAGTGAGAATTCACGGCGGTGACGATCGGCGCGGGCGCGTTCGCGCTGAAGCACGAGCGCGATCTGCTCCGGGCTGTAAAGATGGTGCAGCCCTCGCGTCTCTGGCGCGGGTTTTGGAACAAATGACCCGAAATCCAACCGCATGATCAAGTCCTTCAGCCTCGGGCACATCCTGCAGGATGCAGGCGTGCAACCACGCGCCGGCCGGTTGACCGCGCAGCAGACTTCCTGCTGCGCCTCCGCACGCGAAAAACCTGTTGAAACGTCCGGAGCGGGAAGCTGAATCGGCGCATTGCCGTCTGATTCAGCATCAGAAATGTGCTGGCACCAACAAGCACCCGCAGCATTTTCTCCCATCCCACGCCGCTGCGCGAGATCACTCCTTTTCCTCACCCACGACCGCTTGTTCCGCAACCGGCCGCACCCACAAAGCGACACAACTTACACCGGGATTCCCTCTCCGACAATGATTTTTATGTTCGGAGATTTTTTATTGAGTTCCTGCTATGCAAACGGATTATGCCCCGCGAGACGATGTTCATCGTCTTCAGTTGGCGCGGTTGTCGTTGTCGTTGCCGGACGACTCGCACCACCGTTCAAAAGACTCGGCAATCCGCCCAGGCCTGAGGTAAACCCTGATCCCGCAGGCACTTCATTCAGGATCGCCCCCACCAGCCGCGCGCCCACGGACATCAACCCGTCGCGGGCATCCTCGACTTCACTTCGGCCGGTGTGTTCGGATTTGAGCACTAACACCGTCGAGTCGCACGATGCCGCGACAATACGCGCATCGTTGATCTTGGCAATCGCCGGCGAGTCGATGATCACGTGATCGAAATTCTTCGCCAGCTTGATCAGAACTTCCGAGAGTGCGGATGAGTTGAGCAGCTCTGAAGGATTCCGCGGCAACGGTCCGGCAGGCAGCACAAAAAGCTTGTCGATGGTGGTCCTGCGAATCGCGCGGTCATCCACCTCGCCCCGCTGCAACATGCTTGAGAAACCACGCTCATCACTTACGCCGAAGATACGATGCTGAGTCGGATTGCGAAAATCGGCGTCCACCACCAGCACGCGCTTCCCTGATTTGGCAAGAACGATCGCCAGATTGCTGACCACCGTGCTGCGACCATCCTGCGGGCAGGGCGAGGTGATGAGAATCGTCCTGGAATCCTCCTCGGACAATCCAAACTGAAGCGAGGTTCGAATCGCCCGGAAACCTTCGGCCACTTCGCTTGAGGGATCAAGATGAACGGCCCAGCCGAGCGCTTCCGGAGATTGCACTCCGGGTTTTCTCGGGATCGCGCCAAACACCGGCACGCCAAGCGAAGATCGCACATCGGCGGCGCTGCGGAGTTTTGGCGCGGCCCACTCACGGGCAATGCCCAGTCCGCAACCGATCGCCAGTCCGGCAAGCCCCGCAATCACCAGCACACGTCCTCCGCGCGGCCAAACCGGCTTGTCTTCATAACTCGCTTCCTCATAGATCTGGATGTTCAGCGCGCCGGCTTCCAACTGAGCCGTTGAATCACTGATGCGTGTGTTGACCTGTCTGACTTCCTCCTGCAGGCGATCCAGCTCCTGCTTGATCGTCGCAAACTGCCCCGCGACCGCGTTCATCTGCATCGCGGACTTCTGCTGCTCGTCAAATGACTTCTGCAGTTCAGACTGCCGCTTCTGGGATGCCTGCCAGCGTGCTTTGGATGAGACAACATACGCCAGCTTCAATCGCTCGATGCGATCTCCAAGCTGCTTCAACTGCGGATGATCAGGAAGATACGTTCTGCCAAGCTCCTGCTGTTTCTGACGCAGCGAGAACAGTTCCGCACGAAGCAGTTCCTCATCCTGTGATGACAACACTACCCCGCCGGTGGACGCGTCGCTTACGTCCTCCGGATTCAGCTTCATGCTCGCGGCGGCGGATTCAAATGATGTCTTTAGGTTGATGGTGTCCAACTGCGCCGAAGTCAGCGCGTCGGACAGGCTTTGAAGCCTCTGCATCGTAAGATTGGATTTGTCATTTCCCTCAAGCGACATCGTATTGTGCGCCTGCTGAAACTGATACCACTCGGCCTGCTTATCCTTCAGTCGCTTTTCGGCGTCGTCACGATTCTGCTTGAGAATCTCCAGCACCTCCTCGGTGCGGTCCTTCTTCTGCTGCTTCTGGTAAGCCCGGTAGGAATCCACCACCGCCTGAACCACATCCACCGCTTCATCTCGATGGGGTTTGGGGGCTTCGAGGCTGATGGTGATGACTGAATTTTTCTTCCCCACTTCCACCGCAAGCTCACGCTTGAGCCAATCCACCGGCCGCCTGGTGCCTTCCCAGATTTTCGCATCTTCAAAAGCCGGGGCGCCCGAGGCAAGACGAAGCACGTTGTTGGATTTGATGATCTCAAGCTGCGTGTTGAGAAAATTCTCGGTCTCCTGAGCATCAGTGCGCTGATCCTTGTCCAGCGGATTGATCTTCTCAACGATCAGTTCGCTCGTGATGCGATAGACTGGTGTTGCCAAAAGCCAGTACGCCGTGCCAAGCACGAGGCATGCCAAAACGGATGCACCGACGAATTTGCGCTGCCGCCAGATCACCGCGAAGAGCGAATCGTCGTCGCGGGCGGGCGGGGTGACTCCCGAATTGTTTGGTGACATCGCGCTCATGCTTGTGAATTCCTTTGGCCCAAAAGTCTATCACTTAACTCGGCCAATTCCCGGCACGGCTTAGGTTATACCGCGCAAACAGCTCTGGAATATCCAACAAATTCACCGGCGACACCCGATAACCCGCCCGCCCGGCGTCGGGTGCGATGGCTCAATCGCCCTTTTACGAGTATCAATGTCGCGGTGGACTGGTCAAGCTTCCGATAAGCCTGTTGCAAAGGACGATTTCTCATGGGTCTGCTAACCGTTCAAATCTGGGATGCCACGGGGAACAAACGTCAGGATGTCCAGATGCCCGACGACGCGCCCATGAACCGGATTCTCGCCGTTCTGCTCGAAAAAATGAACTTTCCGCAGTACGCCCCGGACGGACAGCTCTTGAGTTACAAGTTTCATCACCGCACCAGCGGCAGGCAGTTGCTCGATGATCAAAGTCTCAAAGACGCAGGTGTAAGAGACGGGGACGTGCTTCGGCTGCAACCTGAAATCACCGCAGGGTGAGTGTGACCCCATGCCCGATGAAATCCTCAAAATATCACCTGATGCCGATGAGGACCGCTTCTCCCGTTTCAAGCTCATCGGCTGGTGGGATCAGCAAAAGCTTTCAAACGCCAAAGTGCTGGTGATCGGCGCGGGTGCGCTGGGAAATGAGATCATCAAGAATCTCGCGCTGCTGGGCATCGGAAACCTTCTGATTGCCGACAAGGACTTCATAGAGAATTCAAATCTCTCGCGCTCGGTTCTGTATCGCGCGGGCGATACCGGCAAGTCAAAGGCGGAGATCGCGGCCTGCGGCGCGAGGGAGCTTTATCCTGACATCAATGTGCATCATTTCCACGGCGACATCGTTCACGATCTTGGGCTGGGCGCGTATCGTTGGGCGGATGTGATCATCGGCGGGCTGGACAATCGTGAAGCGCGACTTTCGATCAACCGCAACTGCTGGAAGGTCAATCGTCCGTGGATTGACGGCGCGATCGAACAGATTCAAGGCGTCGCGCGCGTGTTTGTCCCGGATGGTCCGTGCTACGAATGCACGATGAGCGAGCGCGACTGGAAACTGCTGCAACTGCGGCGCTCGTGCAATCTCCTCACCCGCGCCGAGATGGAAACCGGCAAGACTCCGACTACTCCGACGATCAGCTCGATCATCGCCGGTGTGCAGTGCCAGGAGGCAGTGAAGCTGCTGCACGGAATGGAAACCATCGCCGGGAAGGGCTGGGTTTTTCAAGGGATCTCCGCTGATTCCTATATCACGACGTTTCAACGCAAGCCCGATTGTTACAGCCACGACACGCTCGATGAAGTGATTGCGCTGGATGAATCCGCCGATTCTCTTACGGCGCGAAAACTGCTTCATGTCGCCGAAATGAAGCTGGGCGAGAAGGTCATGATCGAACTCGCGCGGGATGTGCTTGAGAAGCTGGTGTGCCCGAAATGCAAGCGGGAGGAAGGTGTTTATGAATCGCTCGGAAGAGTCCGTGCCGATCGCGCGATCTGCCCCCACTGCCCGGCCACCCGCCGCGAAGTGGTGCTCTTCAACAAGATCACCGGTGCCGAGAATCTCATCGGAAAACCGCTGTCGTCCATCGGTGTGCCGTTGATGGATATCCTGATCGCGCGAACCGCGACCCGCGCCGTCGGGTTCGAATTGTCGCTGGATGGCGCGGCGATCCTCGGACCGCTTGCGGACACAGGTTTGGAGTTTGCGTGATGAATCACAAGAGCCCCTGCCGCGTGGGCGTCCCGCCCACGGAAATTTCCGAAATGCCGTGGGCGGGACGCCCACGCTACGGGAGCGGTTGAACTGCAGATGCCCCGCCGCAAGAAAACATCCTCCGATGATCAAGCCGCCGAAGTGATGATCACTTCCCCCGATCAACCATCGCCCCCGAAAGATGCCGGATCGATTGACGCATCAGAGTTTGAATTCCTTTCCGTCGGTTTGTTGCAAGGGCGCGAGGCAAAGTTTCAGGCGATCTTCACACACGAAGTCATCAATGAAATCCACGCCCACGGCAAAACTTCCATGGACGCCGAAATCTGCGGTGTCCTGGTTGGAAATCTCTATCGCGATTCGCACGGTCCATACCTTCGCATTCACGCCTCGATCCGCGGTGACTCCGCCGAATCGCATAACGCGCAGGTCACGTTCAAGGCGGAGACCTGGCAGCACATTCAAGAGACGATGGAACGCGACCACGCCAGAGCGAGAATCGTCGGCTGGTATCACACGCATCCGGGTTTCGGAATCTTTCTCAGCGGAATGGATCTGTTCATCCAGGACAATTTTTTCAATCTGCCGTGGCAGATCGCGATGGTGTATGACCCGCAAGCGGAAGAGGACGGCGTATTCATCTGGCGCAATGAAAAGAGTGAACGTGAGACGCGCCTGACCGAGCCGCCCGCACATGTCGCTGAGCCCCAGGAAAACGCCTTAGCCGCAATCTCAATGCCGGACGCCGCTGATGGCATCACCTCCCGCACCTGGGTATTGGCGGGCATCTTGTTTGTCGCAAGTTTCGGGCTAACCTACGCACTGATCACGGCTGTACGGGCAGTGGGGTGATGAGAGAGGAGAGAGGATTGAAGATAAAGGATAGACTTGCCGGATCCCATTCATTTGCACTCTTCTACCCTTTCTTCTCCATCGTCCCGTCGCTGTGACACAACAATAACGGAGTAACTTGATGTCGCGTGATCGCGTGACCATTTCATGGGATGAGCTGAACAGCGACAAGGTTGAGAAGAAGCTTTTGCAGCAGCAGGCGATCTCCGACGCGCGCGAGCATTACGACCGCGCGCAGGTCCCCGCCGCACCCGCTCGCCCGCCGCGTTTTCAGTTCATCTACAACACGCTGTTTTACATGACGCTCTTCGGCGCGGCAGGTGGGTTGCTGGGTTGGACATTCGGCATCGTGCTGCAACTTCGCCCGAACACACGCATCGCGGCGCTGGAGTATATCAGTCAATACAACGAGATTGACCGCGACAACCGGGCCGGCAGGCTCGATGAAAAGGAAACCGCCCAGGCGGTGCGATCCCTCAAGCGCGAGGCCGGCGATAATCCGTATTTCGCGGTCTTCGTCGATCCGGACTTTGGCAAGGATCAGAAGAAACGCGAGTTCGAGCGCATCGACCGGAACGAGCAGTGGAAGAACTTCATCGCCAACCTGGTCTTCTATGGCATCGGGGGACTGATGATCGCGGCGTGTCTTTCGATGGCCGAACCGTTTGTCGAACGAAACTGGTCGGCAGCCACCATCAACGGAACCGTCGGCGGCGCGATCGGACTGCTCGGTGGATTGATCGTCGCGCTGTTCATCGACCGCATCTATCGCATGATCGCCGGAGGCGATGGCGTGGAGGTCAGTGAGTCTCAGAACATTCTCGCGCACGCCGTTCAATGGGGCGTGCTGGGACTGTTCCTGAGTCTTGGCCCGGGACTCATGCTCCGAAACGGCAAACGCCTCTTAATCGGGCTCACCGGCGGATGCCTGGGTGGCGTCATCGGCGGACTGCTTTTTGTGCCGCTCGAACAATTCGCCAAGAGCACGCTGCTGCTGGATTACAGCGATCTTCTCTCACGACTCGTTGGTCTGGTTGCCATCGGATTGATCGCCGGGTTCGGCACCGGACTCATCGAGAACATCGCAAAGAACGGCTGGATGAAAGTGACCGAAGGACTGATCGCGGGCAAGCAGTTTGTGCTGTACCGCAACCCGACGTTCGTCGGATCATCGCCGCAGTGTCATATTTATCTTTTCAAGGACCCTCAGGTCGGCCGGCGCCATGCCGCAATACATATCGTCCCCGGTGGATTTGAAATCGAGGATCTTCCGCTGGGATCGCCTACCTTTGTCAACGGAAAGCAGGTGCAGCGGATGCGGTTGAAAAACAATGATGCGATCCAGGTTGGATCGAGCGTGTTTAAGTTTCAGGAGAAGAGCAAGTCAAGCATCTGAAAGGATCAATGACCCGTGACTGACCAAGACGCAGTGACCAAAGAATGACCACGAGCCAATGACCAATGACTGTGCTGTTGAGCTTTGGTAATTGGGATTTGATTGGTCATTGGGTTTTGGGCATTCAGTTTGATCATTGATTCCCGACATTACGACTTTTCGAAACCATGCCCATCCTTGTCTTAGACTACAACGGCGTTCAACGCACCGTGCCATTCGCGCGGCGGTTGACCATGGGTCGCGCGGGAAGCTGCGATATGGTCGTCGATCATCCGGCGATCTCACGGACTCACGCGATCTTTGAACAAATGGATGGATCGTTCGTCGTCACCGACATGGGCTCAAAGAACGGGCTGTATCTCGATGATGTGCGCGTGAACGGCCGGCATCGGTTCATGGAGGGCGACCGGCTGCAGATCGGTCCGGCGAGTGTGTCGTTCTACAGCGGTGAGGCTCCGCCGCAGCGGGCGATCGCTGCACCCGAAGCACAACTCCCGGCACACGCAAACGAGCCCGCAGCAACGCCTGCCAGAGACGGTGTGATTCTTCATTGTGTCTGCGGCACCAGATTGTGGATCCCTCGCAACATGATCGGCGGACGAGGGCAATGCCCCAAGTGCAGACGTTCGGTTGAACTGATCGATCCGGATGCGCCGCTGAAATCCGTGTGCAGCATCTGTCAATGGGAAATTGTGAACGGTCAGCCGCAACACATCTGCCCCAACTGCGGGCTGGTGTTCCACGATGAATGCTGGCAGGAAAACCGCGGGTGCAGTGCGTATGGTTGTTCGCAGGTGGGCGTGCTGGATCGGCGGGACGATGAAGCGACGATTGATCTTCCCACGCCGTTCGGGGCCGAGGAGGAAATCGGACATCCCCCCCGTCATCCGCGCGGCGGACACGTCTTCCCGTGGGAGTTTGCATTCCTCGGCGGTTCCATTCTGCTGGCGCTGCTGGGGTTGCTTCTCTTTGGCGTGCTCTCGATCATCGCGGGCATCGTCGCGGTGATCTATCACTTG
>Ga0163144_10017386_pt1 | contig 14650 bp, 10 predicted proteins | sample OliLak19BULKMAT1_FD_123175 | JGI IMG/M metagenome (GOLD analysis project Ga0163144, IMG submission 123175) | Freshwater microbial mat bacterial communities from Lake Vanda, McMurdo Dry Valleys, Antarctica - Oligotrophic Lake LV.19.BULKMAT1 | ecosystem: Environmental > Aquatic > Freshwater >... | reverse complement strand
GACGAGTTCAAGAGCGAGATCCAAGAGCTCGAAGAGAAGGTCAAGACCAAGAAGCTCTCGAAGGAAGGCTCGGGCCGCGTCAAGAAGGAGCTGAAGAAGCTCAAGATGATGCAGCCGATGAGCGCCGAGGCGACGGTCATCCGCAACTACATCGACTGGGTCCTCGGCCTGCCCTGGTACGACGTCAGCGAAGAGAACTACGATCTCGAGGCCGCGGAGAAGATCCTCGACGAGGATCACTACGGCCTGAAGAAGGTCAAAGAGCGCATCCTCGAGTACCTCGCGGTGCAGGCGCTGGTGCGCAAGCTGCGCGGTCCGGTGCTGTGTCTCGTCGGCCCGCCGGGCGTCGGCAAGACCTCGCTGGCGCGCTCAATCGCACGCGCTACCGGCCGCAAGTTCGTGCGGCTCTCGCTCGGCGGCGTGCGCGACGAAGCGGAGATCCGTGGCCATCGGCGCACGTACATCGGCGCCCTGCCCGGCCGCATCATCCAGTCGCTGCGCAAGGTCGGCGCGAACAACCCGGTATTCTTGCTCGACGAGATCGACAAGATGTCGTCGGACTTCCGCGGTGACCCGGCGGCGGCGCTGCTCGAGGTGCTCGACCCGGAGCAGAACAACGCGTTCAACGATCACTATCTCGACCTCGACTACGACCTCTCCGAGGTGATGTTCATCACTACGGCGAACTCGCTGTCGGGCATCCCGCTGCCGCTGCAAGACCGCATGGAGATCATCCAGCTGAGCGGCTACACGGAGTTCGAGAAGCTCAACATCGCGGTGAAGTATTTGGTGCCGCGCCAGAAGGAAGAGACCGGCCTCAAGGAGGTCGACGTCGAGATCACCGAAAACGCGCTGCGCACGGTGATCCACCACTACACGAAGGAGTCCGGCGTGCGCTCGCTCGAGCGCGAGATCGGCTCCATCTGCCGCAAGGTCGCGCGTGAAGTGGTGAAGAACGGCAAGGACAAGCCGTACCGCATCGCCGCGAAGGCGGTGCCGAAGTACCTCGGTGTGCCGAAGTTCCGCTCGTCGATGATCGGCGAGAAGGACGAGATCGGGCTCACCAACGGGCTCGCGTACACGACGTACGGCGGCACCACGCTCGAGTGCGAAGTGACCGTCGTGCCTGGCAAGGGCAAGGTCGTGATCACCGGCCTGCTCGAGAAGGGCATGCAGGAGAGCGCGCAGGCGGCGATGAGCTACATCCGCTCGCGCCAGCGGCTGCTCGGCCTCGAAGATGATTTTCTCTCGAAGGTGGACGTGCACGTGCACTTCCCCGAGTTCGTGCCGAAGGACGGCCCGAGCGCCGGCGTGACGATGGCGACGAGCATCGCCAGCGCGCTGATGAAGGTCCCAGTACACCGCACCGTCGCGATGACCGGCGAGATCACGCTGCGCGGCCGCGTGATGCCGATCGGCGGACTCAAAGAGAAGATGCTGGCGGCGCACCGCGCGGGGATCACCACGGTGATCATCCCGAAGGAGAACCGCAAAGACCTGCGCGAGATCCCGCGGCGCGTGCTCAACGCGATGCGGATCGTGCTGGTCGATCACACCGACGAGGTGCTGCGCGAGGCCCTCTGCTTCAGCGATCCGGACGCGATCTTCGGTCGGCGTACGCCGCCGATGGAGTATCGCGGCGGGCAGCTGATCGTGCATAGCGGGCTCGTGTCAGAAGGCGAGGCGAGCGAGCCCGGGACGACACCTGCGGTCGTTCCGACGCCGACCGTCGAAGCGCCGGGCGCGCAGCAATAAGCGTGGTCGCGAAGCGCGTGCCTGTAGGCGTGGCCGCGAAGCGCGTGTTGGTAAGCGTGGCCGCGCAGTCAGTGCATCGAGCCGTCGTGCGCACGCGGGGGTTTTGCGCGCTGACGGTCGCGATGGCGCGGGGCGTCGGCGCATATGGCGTCGCGATGACGCTGGTCGGCATTGCTTCCTATGCCGCCGCGCAGCCGCGCCCGCTGAGTCCACAGGATCGCGTCGGCGTTCCCGGTCCGCGCGTCGGCTGCGACCCGTACATGATGCGTCAGCCCGAGGCCGTCCCTGCGGCGCAGCGCGCGACCTGCGGCGATGGTCGTGCGCGCAGCGGCGTGCTCAGCTGCTGGCGTGACTGCACCGGTGGCTGCGACGGCGTGTCCGGCTGCAGTGAAGTGCAGTGCCTGAGCGGACGCGAGCTCTGCGACGGGCGCGATCTTGGCGGCGAGAGCTGCCTCTCGCACGGCTTCACCGGGGGCGAGCTGCGCTGCAACGCGAGCTGCGACGGCTACGACATCTCGCGCTGCCGCGCGTGTTCGTCGAGCGCGGAGGTCGCCTGTGGTGAGCTCGATGTCGGGCCCGGCGTCAGTTCGCCGGTGGTCGCGGAGAACGGCGCAGACATCGCCGTTGTCTGGGCCGCGGGCGGCGCTGCGGGGCGAGACATTCAGTTCGGGCGCATCAGCGCGCGCGCGTCGATCGACGCGGCCGTCGTGCCGATCGGTCGCACCACCGGCGACCTGGCGATGACCGGCGCGCCGGGAGGCTTTCTCGTCGCCTATCGCACCGACGCCGGCACCGTCGTGACGCGCGTCGATCGCAACGGCCGCGTCATCGACGATCCGCGCCGCATCGCCGAGGGCAGCACCACGCTCGAGTTGGTGCAGCTCGACGCGCTGAGTGGCGGCACGGGCCTCACGCTGCTGGTGATGACGACGGGCGCGACCACGCGCTTCGTCTACCTCGACGCGAGCGGCAGAACGCTCGACGCGCCGCCGCACGGCCTCGTGCTCTACGGCGTCGGCCGTCGTACCCGCGTCTTCGTCGTGCCCTTCACCCGCCAAGCAGCGAGCGGCGTCGCGCGCAGCGCGCTCTCTCGCAGCGAAGCGCAGACCGGCGACACGGTCGTCGCCGCCGTCACCCGCGGCACCATGTCGTACGCCATCCTGCGCGGCGGACAGCCGTTTGGCGGCAGCGCGAGCGCGGGCACCGGCGAGCTCGATCTGCGCATCGGCGCCGGCGGCGTCGACCGCCTCATCATGCACGCCGAGGGCGGCGTCTATCGCGACGTCTTCACCCCGAACGCAGGCACCCCGATCGAGCGCAGCGGCCCGCTCGGCGCCGCGCGACCGCCCGCGCGCGGCCTCGCCGAACACCCGAGCGTGCGCGACCGCAGCTACCTGCCACTGAGCGCGACCACCGGCGTCGAGGTCGGCCTCCTTGGCGGCCTCGACGGCGCAGGGACGCTGCTGGTCGCGCACATCCACGCGCGACCGCGTCCCGCGCCACGCGCACCACGCGCACCACGCGCGCCGCGCGCGCCGCGTGTACGCAGCGGCGATCGGCGCTGAGCAGAGCGCGGCGCTTATTACCGAGCACGGCGCTCCCCGAGGAGCGTGCTACTTTGCGCGCGCTTCCCGGGCGGGTAGCTCAGTGGCAGAGCAGCTGCTTTACACGCAGCGGGTCGCAGGTTCGATCCCTGTCCCGCCCACCAGAGGCCTACCATGGCTCGTCAGCGCGTTCCGCTCGTTCCGCTCGTCGCCGCAATGTTCGCTCTGGCCGCGTGTGGTCCAGAGGACGAGTGCGCGGGACTCGTCTCCGGCGCATGCGCCGCGCCGATCACTTTGCGCGTCGATGTCGAAGGAGCCATCGCGAGCGCCGTGTCCGGCTCCGCGATCGAAGCGCTCTCTTGCTCGAGCTCCGCTGGGCAGACCCAATGCGTGAGCCTCCCGTCGCTCACGCCGGGAACCTACGCGTACGACATCACGGCCGAAGGCCGCAGCGTGCGGGTGTCCATCGTCGTCGGGCCGGATCCCGGCGGCTGCTTCTCGTGCGGCTTTGACCCGGCGACGGAGAGCGTGACGCTTCGCGGCGATGGTGGGGCGTAGGTGGGCAGCGGCGCGCTTCTAGCTCGTGGAGCTGGCGCGCGTCATGCGCTGCGCGAGCAGCGAGCTTCATATCGAGGACATGCGCATCGAGGTCGATGCCGACTGTGCTCGGCGCCGCCCTCGCCATCGGTGGCGCATCGACGGTTGCGGGCGGCCAAGCTCGGACCCTTCCCAAGTCGATTTCAAAATCGTCCAACCAAGCTCGGACCCTTCCCAAGTCGATTTCAAAATCGTCCAACCAAGCTCGGACCCTTCCCAAGTCGATTTCAAAATCGTCCAACCAAGCTCGGACCCTTCCCAAGTCGATTTCGCCGCAACGACTCACAGCGGCACAACCGCGACAGGCTGTCGCGCATTGGCGAGCGCGGATCTGCGCAGCTTTGCGCAGGATCTGCAGCATCAGCGACGGACTGGTCGTTGCTACCAGCGCGGCATGACTCTTCGCACCCCGTTGATCTCATTGAGCATCGCCGTCGCCTTGCTCGCGGTCTCGACGCTCGACCCCGGACACGCACGCGCTTGTAGCGACGCTGGGCCAAACAACTTCTGCAACGACGGCGGTGCCGCTTGGATCAGCTGCGCTGTGCATTCGGATTGTCCGTCGGGCCAGCTCTGCAACGACGTCGGTGTCTGCGGCTGCTCCGCCAACTGTGTCCACGGCGAGACGTGCAGCGAGGCCGGCTGCCGCTGCGCTCCCGAGCCGCGGCCGGCGACGATGCCGGGCTGTGTCGTGGTCGAATCTGGGTGCGGAGCCTATCGGCAGCAATGCGACGCCGGACCGCCGCCACCGCCGATGTGCAACGCGGACGCTGGCGGCGAGACCGCGTGCAGCTCCGACGCGGACTGTCCAGCGGCGGGCGACTTCCCGCAGGTGTGCACGTCGCGCGGTGTGTGCGACTGTCCGCCAGCACCGACGCGCGCTTCCTCTGGCTGCAGCGTCGGCGGCGGCGCCGGCCGCGCGGGGCGAGGCCTCGTGTTCGCGCTGCTCGGGCTGGCGGCCGTTTCGCTCACGCGCCGCCGAGCGCGGCGCTTTCGCTGACGACGTACGGTCGCCTCTCCCCGAGTGCGCGACCGCACGTTCGCGAGCGTTCCCCGACGCTCAACGCTCGACAGGGCGCCCCCGTCGGCTGTTAGAGTCTGGGCATGTCGCGTCTGCTTCAGGCCTCGCTCGTGCTGTGCATCGCTGGTTCGCTCTTGTTCGCCGGTTGCGGCGATGACGACGTAGGGGTCGCGCCCGATGCGGGCGGAACGCCTGATGCCGGGCCGCCGCCCTATCGCGACGAGTGCGAGAACCTCAACCCGCTCGGCTGCATGCTGCCGTGGCCGTCGAGTCGCTACCTCATCGACGACGCCACGACGACGACCGGACGGCGCGTGCAGATTCCGGTGGCGGCGATGCCGGTGAACGGCGCCGACACGCCTGTCCCAATCGATCCCGCCGAGCTCAATCGCTGGGATGGCTTCAGCGGGCAGACCTCGTTCATGACGCTCTACTCGGGGCAGATCGACGCGACCGGCCTCGCTGACTGGCTGAACGTGCAGGACAGCATCGCGCCGACCTCGCAGACGGTCGTACTCGACGCGACGACGATGGAGCTGCTGCCGCACTTCGCCGAGCTCGACATGCACACCGGCATCCTCAGGGACCAGCGCCCGTTCTATATCCGCCCTGCCCGCCGCATGCCGGAGAACCACCACATCATCGTCGCGACGCGCAACCTGCGCTTGATGGACGGCAGCGCGGTGCAGCCGCACGAAGGCTTCCGCGCGCTGCGCGACAGCACGGCGAGCACGGTGCCCGGCATCGAGGCGCGCCGCGCGGCGTTCGAGACCAACGTGTTCGCGCCGCTCACTGCCGCGGGCATCGATCGCACGACGCTGGTCGAGGCGTGGGACATCTGGACGGGCAACGACGAGTCCGCGTGGGGTGATGCGGTCGCGATGCGCGACGACGCGCTGACGCGGGTCGGCGTGGGGGGTCTCGGCTGCACGATCACGGGCATGGAGGAGGAGGTCAACGACGAGATCTTCCGTAAGGTCGACGGCACCGTCACCGTGCCGCTCTATCAGATGGCGGACGAGGCCGGCTCGCCGATCCGCCGTGACGCGTCGGGCGCGCCGCTCGCGATGGGCACGTTCGAATATCCGTTTACCGTGCTCATCCCGCGCTCGGTGCAGACCAGCGTCGCCGCCGGCGGGCCGCCGGTGCGCATGATGCAATACGGGCACGGCCTGTTTGGTGGTCGCGGCGAGGCCGAGGGCGGCTACGTGCGCAATTTTGCCAACGACTATCCGACGGTCGTGCTCGCGGGCGACTGGAGCGGCATGTCGGGCGCAGATGACGTCTTGTTCGCGACGCGCGCGCTCGCCGATCTCTCGCTCTTTCCGACGTTCGTCGATCGTCAGGTGCAGGGCTTCATCAACCTGCTGGTCATGGTGCGCACCATCAAGGGTGTCTGCGCCGACAACCCCGCGTTCGAGATCGGCGGCAATCCCACCTTCGATCCGGCGCAGATTTATTATCACGGCAATTCGCAGGGCGGCATCTTCGGCGCGTCGCTCGCCGGCCTGTCGACGGATATCACGCACTTCGCGCTCGGCGTCGGCGCGGTCTCGTATGGCCTGTTCATGCCGCGTTCGACCGACTGGAAGGCGTACGAGATCGTCTTGAAGCAGTGGTATCGCGGCCGCGTCGATCGCGCGCTGATCCTCGCGATGCTCGCGCAGACCTGGGAGCGCTCCGATCCGGCGGTGTTCTCCGCGCACACGATCAGCGATGTGCTGCCCGGTTCGCCGACCAACAAGCAGGTCCTCTATCAGACCGGCCGCTGGGACGCGCAGGTCGCCAACGCGGGCGCGGACGTCGCGGCGCGCAACTTCGGCATCCCGGTCCACAGCCCGAGCATCTACCCGGTGTTCGGCCTCGAGACGTTCACGGCCATGTCGCCGAGCGGCTACGTCGTCTACGAGACCGGCGCGTCGCCGGTGCCGGATGACTTCAACTATGCCGCCGAGGAGCCCCAAGATTCGACGGCCGGCGGCTCGGTGCACGAGGCTGTGCGCCGCGATCCACGCGCGCAGATGCAGCTCGATGCGTTCATGCGACCCGACGGCGTAGTGCAGAACTTCTGCGACGGCGCCTGCGACAGCATGTGAGTCGAAGAGCCGACGTGCGCTGCCCGCGCAGCGCAGCGCCGGTCAGCGACCGCTCAGGCGGCTGGGCGGTGCGCGACGACGACCTTCGACAGAAATGCGCGCTCGACGCGGATGTTCTCGAAGCCGACTTCGCGCAGCGCCTCCGCGAGATCGTCGCGCAGATAGTCTTCGTAGAACGGCTCGTGGAAGTCGACCGCGAAGCGTCCGAGGAACGGCGCGAGATCCGGGCTCTCGGCGAGCTGGGCTGAGTCCTCGATTACGACCAGCCCCCCTGGGCGCACGACGCGAAACATCTCGCGCAGCACGTTGCGACGCGTCGAGCGCGGCAGCTCGTGAAAGAGATACACGCTGGTCACGACGTCGAACAGCGCCTCGCGATAGGGCATCTGCTCGGCGTTGTCCGCGGCGAGCGAGACCTCGGCGACGTCGTCGAGCAGCGTGCGCGCGGCCTGCACGTACGCGGGGCTGAGGTCGATGCCGGAGAAGCGCGCGTGCGGCATCGTGGTCGCTAGCTGACGCAGCAGGCGGCCGGTGCCGCAGGCGACGTCGAGCACGCGCGCGCGGCCGCTGGCGACATCGCCGAGACCGCGATCGCGCAGGTGGCGCACCACGTGCGGGATCACCTGGCGGCGCATGATGTCCGCGGTGCCCATGAACAAGAGCTCGACGCCGACATCATAGAGACGCGCCGAGCGCTCGCTGAAATAGCCGTCCGTCTGCCAATGAAACGTGCGGCGGAAGTACGCGGGAAAGCGCTCGCGGTCGACGTCGTCGGGGATGTCGCGCCAGTCGCCGCTCTTGGCGCGTCGCGCGCTGCGCGGCAGATCGCGGGCGAGCTCCGGCAGCTGCCGCGCGTAGTTGCCGACCGGAATCTGAAACAGCAGCGCGCGCGGATAGAGGCCGGCCTCGACGTTGGCGAGGTCAGCCGCGAGCAGTGACTCGTAGCGCTCGCGCAGCGCCTCGAGCGCCGCGGGATCGGGCTTTGGCGCGGCACCGCGCGTAACCACGCGCAAGAGCCGCTGTGCGGCGAGGCACTGCAGCAAGATGGACGTCTGCTGTGCGCGATAGGCGGCACGGTCGAGCCGCGCGGAGACGGTCGGGAGGCGCGCAGCGAAGCGGGCAGAGAAGCTCGAGGCTGGAATCGCGGCCATGAGGACGACCTCCGTTACATCGGTCTCAGTGTAGTCGCATCACGCATCGAGCGGAGTCGAGCGAGGATGTGAGGCCGGCGCGCTCGCTTGGCGAGGATAGAAGGCGACGACGACGACGTTGAGGACCGCGAGCGCGGCGCAGGCCCAAAAAATTGGCGCGAGGCTGCTCGCGAGCGCCGCGGCGATCTCCGCGCCACCGCTGATCGCGTGGCGGCGCACCGGATCGAGCATCGCGCGCACGGAATCGGGCGGCAGCACTGCGCCCAGCTGCACCGCGAGCACAGTGCCAAACGCGCCGACGCCGAGCGCACCGCCAATCGAGCGAGAGAACATCGTCGTCGCCGTCGCCACGCCGCGCTGCTCCCAGCCGACGCTCGACTGCACGGCGATCAGCAGCGTCGTGTTCACGAAGCCCATCCCGAGCCCGTAGACGAACATCACGCCCTGCAGCGCGAGCATGTTCGCGCCGGGCGTGAGCAGCGCGGCGAACGCGACGAGCGAGAGCGCGCACAACACCGAGCCGATCCACACCGGCGTGCGAAAGCCGACGCGTACGAGCGCGCGGCTGGTGAGCGTCGCGGCGATGGGCCAGCCGACGAGCATCGGCGCGGCGGTCGCGCCAGCCTCTGCCGGCGTTCGACCGAGCACGCCCTGCACGTAGAGCGGCACGAACATCAGGATGCCCATCATCGTCGCGCCGAGCAGCAGCGAAGAGATCCCAGCGACCGCGATCGGCCGGCGCATCACCAGCGCGATCGGCAACACAGGATCGGCGGCGCGGCGCGCCTGCCACACGAACAGCAGCATGAGCGCGGCGCCGAGCGGCAGCGTCAGCGCCGGTAGCTCACCCGCGGAGCCGAGCAGCAGCGCGAGCGACGCGAGCGCGAGCAGCAGCGCGCCGAGCCAGTCGAGCGGCAGAGTGCGCGCGTCACGCGGCTGCTCGCGAAACGCAAAAAAGAGCAGCGCGGCCGACGCGATCCCGAAGGGCACGTTGACCCAGAAGACCCAGCGCCACGAGAGCGTCTGCACCAGCAGCCCGCCGAGCAGCGGACCGGCGACGCCGGCGACTCCCCACACTGCGCCGAACAGGCCCTGCACGCGGCCGCGCTCCTCCATCGAATACAGGTCTCCGACGATGGTGATAGCGATCGGCTGCATCGCGCCGGCACCGAGCCCTTGCACCGCGCGCGCGAGGATCAGCGCGACGATGCTGTGGGCGCTGCCGCTCGCCATCGAGCCGATCAGAAACAGCGTGATGCCGAACAACATGAGGGGCTTACGCCCGTAGAGATCGGCGAGCTTGCCGTACACCGGCACCGACACCGTCGACGCGAGCAGATATGCGGAGCCGACCCAGCCAAACAGCGCGAGACCGCCGAGATCAGCGATCACCGTCGGCATCGCGGTTCCGACGACGGTCGCCTCCATCGCGGCCATGAACATCGACAGCAACAGCGCGGTCACGGTGAGCCGTCGGTTGTGGCCAGCCATCGAGGTGCAGGTATGCGGGCAAGAGACGCGGAAGCAACACGCTCGCGCGCGCAAAGATCACGCGTCCGCGACGAAGCCCTTCCAGTTGCGCATGTAGCCGACGAACGACTCGGACAAGCCGCGCTCGCGCAGCTCGGCGGGCGTGAGCGGCGGGCGCTTCAGCTCGAGGCCCGCGGCGATCCGCTGCGGCCAGTCGGGATTCGCGATCGCCGCGCGACCGACACACACCGCGTCGGCGCCAAGCGCGAGCACCGCATCGGCCTCTTCACGCGTCCATATTTTCCCGGCCGCGACCAGCACGACCTCGCTCGGCAGCACGCCGCGCAGCAGCGGGATCGCGTGCTCTTCGGGGCGCTTGGTCGTCTTGCGTGTCACATCCCACAGCGACGCGTGCAAGAAGTCGATGCCGTCGTCGGCGAGCCAGCGCGCGACCGTCAGGCTCTCGTCGAGATCGAGCCCGCGCGCCTGGCCGAAGTCTTCCGGCGAGATGCGCACGCCGACGAGGAACGACGCCGGCACCGCGGCACGCACCGCGCGCACCGCCTCACGAATCAGCCGCGCCCTGCCCTCGATCGATCCGCCCCAAACATCCGTGCGCTGGTTCATCGTGCGGCTGAGGAACTGCGACAAGAGATAGCCATGCGCGCCGTGCAGCTCGACGCCGCCGAAGCCCGCCACATGCGCGCGCACCGCCGCATCGCGGAAGTGCGCGATGACGCCCTCGATGTCCGCTTCGGTCGCGGCGCGCGGCGCCTCGAAGCCGGGCGTCTCTTCCGTCCACTCGCTCGCGCTCCACGGCCGCGTCCCCGACACCTTCGACGGCGCGCGCACGCCGCCGTGAAAGATCTGCACGAGGCCGAGCGCGCCGGCGCTGCTCAGCGTGCTCGCGAGCGCACGCAGCCCGGGCAGATGCGTCTCGTTCGCGACGCCGAGCTCACCGGGCCACGCCTTGCCGTCCTGCGCGATGAACGCCGCGCACGTCTCGACGACGCCGAAGCCTCCCTGCGCGCGCATCCGCAGCCAGTGCAGCTCATCGTCCGAGAGCGTGCCGTCTCCGTGCGACTGCAGATTCGTCAGCGGCGCCAGCCACGCGCGATTGCGCGCCTGCTGCCCATTGCGAAAGACCAGCGGTTCGGCGAGCGCGCGCGGGGAGTTCGACATGCGCCGGGGTGTACAGCCACGCGGCGACTGCGCAAGCGGTCACCGATGCGCGACGACCGCCGCGATCACGCCTGTGACGGAGCGAAGCGACGCGAGGCGAGCTCCGCGGCGAGCGCGCGGATCTCTGGCATCCACTCGCCGATCTGCGGCAGCATCGTCGCGACCTCGACGCCCGCCGCGCGGAACGCGTCGTCATGCGCGTTGAGCTCGGCGATCAGCTGGATCATCGCGTCGCGACGCTCCGCTCGGAAAGACGCCGTGCGCTCGACGCCGAGCTGCGCGAGCTCGCGCTCGAGCTCGGCGATCTGCAGGTCGAGCTCCTCACGCTTGCTGCGCGCCGCGGTCAGCTTCTTCTCCACCGTCTCGACGCGTCGCTCCTCGGACTTCGACAAGCCCTGCGCGAGCTTCGCGTCGACGCGCGTGATGGCGAACGCGCGCCCCTCGAGCAGCCGCACCGCGTCGGCGAGAACCGGATGATCGGCGAGCGCGAGCGCGCGGCGCAGCTCGGCCTCGCGACGCTTGAGCGCCTCGAGCTGCTCCTCGAGGCGACGCCGCTCGCTCACCGGCGAGCGGTCGACGACCGCTTCGGTCTCTCCGCTGGCCTGGCGCGCCGCCTCGGTCTCGCCGACGTGGCTGATCTCGGTCTCGCTGCGTGCGTCGCTGGCGTCGTTCGCCGACTCCTGCTCTGCGCCGAGCGCGCTCTTCACCACTGCATCGCTGTCGAGGACTGCTGCTTCGGTCGTTTGCATGGCGTCGCCGTTGATAAGGGAGCGCCGCCGCGCAGGCAAGCAATGCCGAGCGTCGCAAGATTATATTTGACAGTGTTTACTGTCACGTTCATTACTGTCGCATTGCATGATGGTTCATCGGACACAGTGTCCGATCGACTGTCGCATCGAGGAGACAGCGATGAACAGCGCAGAACTACAGGGATCTACGCCAATGGCCGCGTCATCGGGCGCCGCAGCCATGGACCAGGAGACGCAGGCCGAGCGCGATCATCGGCTCCGCCACTTCGGCGCGGCGCTCGACGCATTGAAGGCGAGAGTCGAGGCGCAGCTCGGCGCGGACGATCTCGCGCACGTCGCGCGCACGCAGCGTTTCTCGCGCGGCATGGAGCTGGTCGGCCGGCTGCTGATTCACTTTTCGTTCGAGCCGCTCGGCTTCAGCGCGGGCGTCGTCGCGCTGTGGCTGCACAAGCAGCTGCAGGCGACGGAGATCGGCCACACGGTGCTGCACGGCGCGTACGACGCGAGCGCTTTCGACGGCCTGCCAGGCGCCGAGAAGTTCCGCAGCAAGGGCTATAACTGGCGCATCCCGATCGACGAGGAGTGCTGGCGCTACGGGCACAACGTCCGTCATCACGGCGCGACGAACGTCGCCGGCAAAGACGCCGACATCCACTTTGGTCCGGTGCGGCTCACCGATCAGACGCCGTTCAACCCGCGCTTTCACCCGTGGCAGCTATTGTTCACGCTGTTCGTGCTGTTCCCGAACTTCGCGCTTTTGATGAACACGCACTTCACCGGCGTGTCGGACGCGCTCGACGACAACGGCATCGAGACCAAGCTCGACTTCCTGCCGGATCGCTCGAAGGCGAGCGTGCGCTCTGCCTGGCGCAAGGCGATGCGCAAGTTCGTCCCGTATTACGGCGTCGAATACGTGCTCTTTCCCGCGCTCGCGGGGCCGTTCTTCTGGAAGGTGCTGCTCGGCAATTGGTTGTCGGAGCTGATGCGCGACGTCTACTCCGCGGCGACCATCTACTGCGGTCATGTCGGCGAGCGGACCAAGAACTACCCGATGGGCGCGCGCCCGACGCGCCCTGGCGAGTGGTACGCGATGCAGGCCGAGGCGACGAACAATTTCGAGGTGCCGTGGGCCGTATCGATGTTGTGCGGCGGTCTCGATCGGCAGATCGAGCACCACTTGTTCCCGCGCTTCGCACCAGAGCGGCTGCGCGAGATCGCGCCTGAGGTGCGCGCGCTCTGCGAGGCGCACGGCGTCGAATATCGCAGCGCGAGCTGGGGGAAAACGCTGCGCGGCGCGCTCGCGCACATTCACGCGCTGTCGCACGAGGGCAGCAAGAGTGGCCCGCTCGGCGGCGTGCGCGCGGTGATCGCGGAGATGGCGTGAGCGCGGTCATGATAGGAATCGATGCGGTGAGCGAGTCAGCCGATAGCAGCGGAGCCACGCTCACGATCGACGAGCTCGCCGCGCTGTCGAAGGTGCCGAGCCGGACGATCCGCTTCTATCAGAGCAAGGCGCTGATCGGCGCGCCGCTGATGCGCGGGCGCGTCGCGTATTACGGCAAGAAGCACGTCGAGCGGCTGTCGCTGATAGCGCAGCTGCAAGATCGCGGGCTGCGCATCGAGGCGATTCGGGACCTGGTGAAGCGCCTCGACGCGGGCGAGCTCGACGTCGGTGAGTGGCTCGGGCTCGACGCGCAGCTGAAGGCGCCGTGGGCGGACGATCGGCCGCGAACGATGACCGAAGCGGAGCTGCTCGAGATCTTCGGACACGAGCGCGCGGGTCTCATCGCGGAGCTGGTGCGCCACGCCGACGTCGAGCGGCACGGCGACACGTTCTTGGTGAAGAGCCCGGCGCTGATCGCGCTCGCCGGAAAGCTCGAGAGCGCGGGCGTCGATCTCGAGGTCTCCACCAAGGCCGCAAAGATCTTGTCGAAGCACCTGCAGCGCTCCGCGCAAGAGCTGGTCGAGCTATTCGTGCGCGACGCGAGCGGCGATGGCAGCGATCTCTCGCAGGCGCTCTCTGCGCTGCGGCCTCTCGGCCTCGACGCCGTGCGCACGCTGTTCGCGCGCGAGATGGAGCGCGCGCTGTCTGAGCTCGTGCGCTCCGGCCGCGCGACCAAGCTGCCGACGAAGCGCAAGCCGAAGTAGCGCGGCGCGTGGCCGCGAATCACGGCGCGTCGGAGCGGTTTCCGCACTCGTCGACGAGCGGGTCGGCGTCGCAGGTAGGTGCGCGGCAGGTCGGCTCGCCGAAGCAGCCTGCACCGCCGCAGTCTTGACAGCAGATCGTGGCGCCGGCGCAGCGACCGCGCGGATCGCAGCGCTCACCGAGGTCGCTCTCGAAACACTCAGACGACTCGATGCAGCCGCGACCGTCTGCGAAGACGCGCCCGGGCCCACAGTCGCACGCAGGGGCGGCGCAATCTTCCCCGCAGAACGCCCCGCACACCGTGTCGCAGCAGATGTTCTCCCACGCGCCAGAGCTGCCAGTGCACAGGATCTCGCGCGACGGGATCGGCGGCTCCGTCGTGCACGAGACGTCGAGCACGCAGCCGAGCGCGGGATCGAAGATGCGCTGCGGACCGCAGTCGCACACCGGCATCCCGCGGATGCACGCCACGGGCTGCGGACGGCCGCAGACATAGTGGTCGCACTCCTCGACCCAGAACAGCCAATCGCCGCCGGTCGCACGGCAGGTCGTCGCCTCGCACGTCGCGTGGGCAGCCTCGCACTCGCTTTGCGTCGTGAAGTCCGTCGTGCAGTCGGTGCCCTCACACGCGCCGCAGGGGATTGGAAAGCAGCGATCGCCGTTCCATTGCCAGGTGTCGGGACCGTCGCAGAGCGCGCGTGTGTCAGGGCAAGTCACCTGGCGCGCGTCTTCTGGCTCACACGACCCACGTGGACCGGCGTCGATGGGCGCGCCGAGATCGACGCCGAAGCCCGCGTCGACGAGCCACCCGAGGTCGCGCCCGCCAGCGTCGCCAGGGTCGCCAGCAGGGAGATCCGCCATGCGCGAGCTGCTGCAGCCGCCGAGCGCCGCGAGCGCGATGGCTACGGCGCAGGGGAAGGAGACGCGCAGTGATGAACG
>Ga0163144_10017385_pt1 | contig 14652 bp, 11 predicted proteins | sample OliLak19BULKMAT1_FD_123175 | JGI IMG/M metagenome (GOLD analysis project Ga0163144, IMG submission 123175) | Freshwater microbial mat bacterial communities from Lake Vanda, McMurdo Dry Valleys, Antarctica - Oligotrophic Lake LV.19.BULKMAT1 | ecosystem: Environmental > Aquatic > Freshwater >... | reverse complement strand
CGCTGGATCAGGCCTGAGAACAGGTAGGAGCCGGAGCAGAACACCAGGTCGCCCGAACGCAGGCTGTCGAGAACCGCGTCGTAGCCCTGCACCGGCAGGGCCTTGATCTGTCGCTGGCTGAGGTCGATGGCCATGGCGGCGCGCTGACTCACTGCAGCCGCCGCGACAGGCGCTGCTACACTGTCTTCCGCCAGGAGAGAGCCCACCGTTTTCTTGCAAAGCGCGTGGTCCGCCGAAGGCGAAACCGGGGTCTGAAGACCGCGGCTGAACGCTCAGGCAAAAGGACTGGCAAACGCCTGCCGAATGGCAGGCGCGACCTCACTGGAGAGAGGCTGCGCCCGACGCAGCCCACCGAAGGGGCAAGCGGCCCCCGCCCGAAGGGCGAGGCCGCCAATCTCTCAGGTAAAGCGGACAGCGAGGGCCCACGAACCGTCACGGCTGACACAGCGTGACGGCAGTCAAGCCCTCCGGAGATTGCGCCATGTCCGCCGACACCCTGCAACGCACGCCGCTGCACGACCTGCACCTCGAACTGGGTGCCAAGATGGTGGCCTTTGCCGGCTATGCGATGCCGGTCAACTACCCCGGCGGCATCATTGCCGAGCACCGCCAGTGCCGCGAGTCGGCCGCGCTGTTCGATGTCTCGCACATGGGTCAGCTGCGCCTCGTCGGCGACGACGCAGGCGCCGCGCTCGAGACCCTGGTGCCGGTCGACGTGGTCGATCTGGCGGTGGGCAAACAACGTTACGCCCTGTTCACCAACAGCGCCGGGGGCATCCTCGACGACTTGATGATCGCGCGCCGCCCCAAGGACCTGTGGGTGGTCGTCAACGCAGCCTGCAAGGTCGCTGACACCCAACACCTGATGACCCACATTGGTCACCGATGCCAGGTCGTGCCGATGCCTGAACGTGCGCTGCTGGCGCTGCAGGGGCAAAAGGCCGTGCGGGCCCTGGCCCGCCTGGCCGATGGCGTGTCCAGGCTGACCTTCATGACCGGCGCTAGCTTCGAGCTGGCCGGCGCCGAGTGCTTCGTCACCCGCAGCGGCTACACCGGCGAAGACGGCTTCGAGATCTCCGTCCCGGCCGAAGCGGCGGTAGCGCTGGCCAAGCTGCTGCTGGCGCAGCCCGAGGTCAAGCCAGCCGGCCTGGGCGCACGCGACACCCTGCGCCTGGAGGCCGGCCTGTGCCTTTACGGACACGACATCGATGTCAACACCACGCCGATCGAAGCCGGCCTGAGCTGGGCGATCCAGAAGGTGCGGCGCCCGGGCGGCGCGCGCGCCGGGCACTACCCCGGGGCCGATCCCATCGCCGCTCAGTTCGCCACCGGCGTGGCCGTCAAACGCGTTGGCCTGCAGGGCCTGGAACGCATCCCGGTGCGCGAAGGCAGCGTGCTGGTCGATGCCCACGGCCACAAGCTCGGCCGCGTCACCAGCGGCACCCTGGCGCCCACGGTCAACCAGCCGATCGCCATGGCCTACCTTGCCGTCAATCACGCCATCGCCAACCACGAGGTCTACGCCGAGGTGCGCGGCAAGCGCCAACCCATGCGAGTGACCGCCCTGCCCTTCGTGCCCCCCGGCTACGTTCGCTGACCCCTTCATCACCTCACCCACAGGAGCGCTCCCATGACGACCATGTTCACTGCCGATCACGAGTGGATCAACATCGAAGACCACGAGGCCGCGGTGGTCGGCATCACGCTGCACGCCCAGGACGCCCTCGGCGATGTGGTGTTCGTCGATCTGCCCCAGGTCGGCAAGACTTACAAGAAAGGGGATGTCGTGGGCGTCATCGAGTCGGTCAAGGCCGCGGCCGACATGTACATGCCTGTCGAAGGCGAAGTGGTCGAGGTCAACGAAGCGCTGCGCAGCGATCCGTCCCTGGCCAACAGCGACCCGATGGGCAATGGCTGGGTCTTCAAGGTCCACGTCACGCACATGCAGCAGTTCGACCAGCTGCTCGACCCGCCGGGCTACGACGCCCTGCTCAAGTCGCTCTGATCCCCTGCTACCCAGGAAGCCCTGCCATGTTGATGTCCGCCACCCCGTCCCTCGCCGCGCTCGAAAACCCGGCCGAGTTCCGCGCCCGCCACATCGGCCCGAATGCTGACGAAGAGCAGCTGATGCTGTCTGTCATCGGTGCGGCCTCGCGCCGTGCATTGATCGAGGCCGTCGTGCCACGCACGATTGCAAGGGCGCGCCCGATGGCCCTGCCGGCGCCGGTGACGGAGGCTGAAGCCCTGGCGGAGCTGCGCGCGGTCGCCGCGCAGAACCGTGTGCTCAAGAGCTTCATCGGCCAGGGCTATCACGGTACGCTGACGCCGGGCGTGATCGGCCGCAACATCCTCGAGAACCCGGCTTGGTACACCGCCTACACGCCCTACCAGGCCGAGATTTCGCAAGGCCGCATGGAGGCCCTGGTGAACTTCCAGACCATGGTCTGCGATCTCACGGGCATGGCGATGGCCAACGCCTCGATGCTCGACGAGGCCACCGCAGCGGCCGAGGCGATGACTCTGGCCAAACGCAGCGTCAAGAGCCAGAGCGACACCATCGTGGTGGCCGGTGACTGCCACCCGCAGACCATCGAAGTCATCCGCACCCGGGCCGCGCCGCTCGGGCTGACAGTGGTGCTGGCCAACTCGGCCGAAGAGTGGGACAGCCTGATCGCCGGCGGCGACTACTTCGCAGTGCTGCTGCAGATGCCGACCACCGACGGCTCGATCCACGACGTGCGCGAAGACGCCGCCCGGATCCACGCCCACCACGCGGCCTTCATCATCGCCGCCGACCTGCTGGCGCTGACGCTGATCGTGCCGCCGGGCGAACTCGGCGCCGACATCGCGCTGGGCACCACGCAGCGCTTCGGCGTGCCGATGGGCGCTGGCGGCCCGCATGCGGCCTACCTGGCCTGCCGTGACGAGTACAAGCGCAGCCTGCCCGGCCGCCTGGTCGGTGTCAGCGTCGACGCGAATGGGCACCCGGCCTACCGGCTGGCCTTGCAGACGCGCGAGCAGCACATCCGGCGCGAGAAGGCCACAAGCAACATCTGCACTGCGCAGGTGCTGCTGGCCGTCATCGCCAGCATGTACGCCGTCTACCACGGGCCCGCCGGGCTGAAGCGCATCGCCCAGCGCATCGCCAGCTACACCGCAGTGCTGGCCCAGGGGTTGCGTGACATGGGCGTGGCTGTGCGCAGCACAACCGCCTTCGACGCCATCTGCATCGACACCGGCGCCGCCACCGCCGAACTGGCGCAACGCGCCGTGGCCGCCGGCATCAACCTGCGGCGCTTCCCCGAGTGGGGTGACAGCCAGTTGGGCATCAACCTCGACGAGACCACCACGCGCCAGGACATCATCACGCTGTGGCATCTGTTCGCGCCATCCGGCCACGCCTTGCCGGAGATGGCCGCCTTCGAGAAGGGCATCGAGCCGCTGATCCCGCCGGCCCTGCGCCGCACCAGCGCGTTCTTGACGCACCCGGTGTTCAACACCTACCAAAGTGAAACCGAGATGCTGCGCTACATCCGCCAGCTCTCCGACAAGGACCTGGCGCTCGACCGCACCATGATCCCGCTCGGCTCGTGCACGATGAAGCTGAATGCCACCAGCGAGATGATCCCGATCAGCTGGCCCGAGTTCGCCCAGATTCACCCGTTTGCGCCGGCCGATCAGCTGGCCGGCTATGCACTGCTGAACGAGCAGCTGTGTGCCTGGCTCAGCCAGGCCACCGGCTACGCCGGCATCAGCCTACAGCCCAACGCCGGCTCGCAGGGCGAGTACGCCGGCCTGCTGGCGATCCGCGGCTGGCATGTCTCGCGCAACGAAAGCCAGCGCAGCGTCTGCCTGATCCCCGAGTCGGCGCACGGCACCAACCCGGCAAGTGCCCAGATGGCTGGCATGAGCGTGGTGGTGGTCAAGTGCGATGCCCTGGGCAACGTCGACATGACCGACCTCACGGCCAAGTGCGAGGCCCACAGCAACGCCCTGGCCGCCATCATGATCACCTACCCCTCGACCTACGGCGTGTTCGACCCGCAGGTGCGGGAGTTGTGCGCCCTGGTGCACCGCCACGGCGGGCGCGTGTATGTCGACGGCGCGAACATGAACGCGCTGGTTGGCGTGGCCGCGCCGGGCGAGTTCGGCGGCGACGTCAGCCACCTCAACCTGCACAAGACCTTCTGCATCCCGCACGGGGGCGGCGGCCCCGGCGTCGGCCCGGTGTGTGTGGTCGACGACCTGGTGCCCTTCCTGCCCGGTCACGTCACGGGCACGGGCCGGCCGAGCGCGGTGGGCGCGGTCTCGGCGGCCCCGCTCGGCAACGCCGGTGTGCTGCCGATCAGCTGGATGTATGTGCGCATGATGGGCAGCGAGGGCCTGACCGCCGCCACCGAGGTGGCGATCCTGTCGGCCAACTATGTCGCGGCCCGGCTGGTCGATCACTACGCCATCCACTACAGCAGCGAGATTGCCGGTCTCAAGGGCGGCGGCGTGGCGCACGAATGCATCCTCGACTTGCGGCCGTTGAAGGAAGGCTCGGGCGTCAGCGCCGAAGACGTGGCCAAGCGCCTGATCGACTACGGCTTTCACGCCCCGACCCTGAGCTTTCCGGTGGCCGGCACCCTGATGGTCGAGCCCACCGAGAGCGAGCCGCTGCCCGAGCTCGACCGCTTCTGCGACGCCATGATCGCCATCCGCGACGAGATCCGCCAGATCGAGGCGGGCCACTGGCCGCGTGACGACAACCCGCTGAAGAACGCACCGCACACCGCCGAGTCGCTGCTGAAGACCGACTGGCCCCATGCCTACAGCCGCGAGCAGGCGGCCTACCCGATGAAAGGCCTGCGCCGCAACAAGTACTGGGCGCCTGTCGGCCGCGTCGACAACGTCTACGGCGACCGCAACCTGTTCTGCAGTTGCCTGCCGCTCTCGGCCTTCGCCGAGTAAGGGGAAGCGCATGGCGGTGTCGGTTTTCGACCTGTTCAAGATCGGCATCGGCCCGAGCAGTTCGCACACCGTGGGGCCGATGCGGGCCGCACGGCTGTTTGCACTGCGCCTGGCGCACGATGGCCGGCTTGGCGGCGTGGCTCGGGTGCAATCCCAACTCTATGGCTCGTTGGGCGCCACCGGTAAGGGCCACGGCAGCGACAAGGCGGTGTTGCTCGGCCTGGCCGGGCACGAGCCCGACACGGTCGACGTCGAGGCGATTCCAGCCCTGCTCGAGGCGATGCGCAACCAGGGTCGCCTGGTGCTGCATGGCGGCCGAGACATCGCCTTCGAGGAGAAAGCCGACCTGATATTCCACCGCCGCGAAGCCCTGCCCTTTCACGCCAACGGTCTGCGCTTCATTGCCTTCGACGCGGCCGGCGCCGAACTGGCCAACCGCTGCTACTACTCCGTGGGTGGCGGATTTGTCGTCAGCGACGAAGTGGCGGCTGACGGCTCGAAGCAGAAAGTCATCGCGCCCGACACCACCGTTCTCGCCCACCCCTTCCACAGTGGCGACGACCTGCTGGCGCTGAGCGCACGCGAGGGCAAGACGATCGCGCAACTGATGCGCGGCAACGAGCGGCACTGGCGCACGGACGCCGAGATCGACGCCGGCCTGCTGCGCATCTGGCGCGTGATGCAGGACTGCGTGCAGCGCGGCTGCGCCACCGACGGCGTCCTGCCCGGCGGCTTCAAGGTGCGGCGCCGCGCCGCACCGCTGTACCGCGCCCTGACGGCCAACCCGGAGGCTGCACTCAGAGACCCGCTGCAGGTGATGGACTGGGTCAACCTCTATGCCCTGGCGGTCAACGAGGAAAACGCCGCAGGCGGTCGCGTCGTCACGGCGCCGACCAATGGCGCGGCCGGCATCGTTCCGGCCGTGCTGCACTACTACACCCGCTTCGTCCATGGCAGCAACGACGCCGGCGTGGTCGACTTCCTGCTCACCGCCGCCGCGATCGGCCTTCTGTACAAGGAAAACGCCAGCATCAGCGGCGCCGAGGTCGGCTGCCAGGGCGAGGTCGGCGTCGCCTGCTCGATGGCCGCCGGCGCGCTGTGTGCCGTGATGGGCGGCAGCACCGAGCAGGTCGAGAACGCCGCCGAGATCGGCATGGAGCACCACCTCGGCCTGACCTGCGACCCGGTCGGCGGCCTGGTGCAGATCCCCTGCATCGAGCGCAACGCCATTGCGTCGGTCAAGGCCATCAACGCCGCGCGCATGGCCCTGCGCGGCGACGGTACCCACCATGTCTCGCTCGACAAGGTGATCAAGACGATGCGCGAGACCGGCGCCGACATGCAGACCAAGTACAAGGAAACGGCGCGCGGCGGCCTGGCGGTGAACATCGTCGAGTGCTGAAGCCCAGCCCCGGGGGAAACGCTAGATTGCGTGCGAGGCCGCGCGCCGGCACAGTGCAGGCTCCGAACGCCGGCAAATCTGGAGTCCCGCCATGCAACGAGCTGTCTCAACCTGCCTCGGCCTGATCGCGGCCGCAGCAGCATTGACCTGCGCCACGGCGCGCGCCGGTGAGCTCGAAGTGCTGCACTGGTGGACCAGCGGCGGCGAGGCCAAGGCGGCCGCTTCGCTCAAGGCCGCGATGCAGGCCAAGGGCCACACCTGGAAGGACTTCGCGGTGGCTGGCGGCGGCGGCGATGCGGCGATGACGGTGCTGAAGTCGCGCGTCGTCTCCGGCAATGCGCCGGCCGCGGCCCAGATCAAGGGCCCGTCGCTGCAGGAATGGGCCAAGGAAGGCGTGTTGGCCAACATCGATGGCGTGGCCAAGGCCGAGAAGTGGGACGAACTGCTGCCCAAGGTCGTCTCCGATGTCATGAAGTACAAGGGCAATTACATCGCCGTGCCGGTGAATGTGCACCGCGTCAACTGGCTGTGGGCCAACCCGGCGGCGTTCCAGAAAGCCGGTGCCAAGCTGCCGACCAATTGGGACGAGTTCTTCGTCGCCGCCGAGGCCCTGAAGAAGGCCGGCGTGATCCCGGTCGCGCATGGCGGACAGAACTGGCAGGACTTCACCACCTTCGAGAGCGTGGCGCTGGGCGTCGGCGGCGCCGAGTTCTACAAGAAGGCCCTGGTGCAGCTCGACCCCGCTTCGCTGTCCAGCCCGACGATGGAAAAGGTGCTGACGACCTTCAAGCGCGTCAAGGACTACACCGACAAGAACGCCAACGGCCGCGACTGGAACCTGGCCACCGCGATGGTCATCAAGGGTGAGGCCGGCATGCAGCTGATGGGCGACTGGGCCAAGGGCGAGTTCATCGCTGCCGGCAAGGTGCCGGGCAAGGACTTCGCCTGCATCGCCGCGCCCGGCACGGCCAAGGCCTTCACCTTCAACATCGATTCCTTCGCCATGTTCAAGCTCAAGAACGCGGCCAACGTCAAGGCGCAGAACGACTTGGCCGCCGCGATCATGGGCAGCGAATTCCAGGAGGTGTTCAACCTCAACAAAGGCTCGATTCCGGTGCGCCTGAACATGAAGCTGGACAAGTTCGACGACTGCGCCAAGCTGTCGAACAAGGACTTCGTCGACGACGCCAAGAGCGGCACCCTCGTGCCGTCGATCGCCCACGGCATGGCCGTGCCCTCGGCCGCCGAAGGCGCGATCAAGGACGTCGTCAGCCAATTCTGGAACGCCGACAAGATGAGTGCCAAGGACGCGATGGCCAAGCTGGCGACCGCGGCGAAGACGAAGTAAGCCAGGCGCGACGGTGCGCGCCTCCTGGCTGCCGAAGCTGGTGGTGGCACCCAGCTTCGTGCTGGCGCTGCTCTTCATCTACGGCCTGATCGCCTGGAACGGCTACCTGTCGCTGTCGGCCTCGCGGCTGCTGCCGAACTACGAGTTCGCCGGCTTCCAGCAGTACGTCAACCTGTTCGAGAGCGAGCGCTTTCACGTCGCGTTGACGAACATGGCCGTCTTCGGCAGCTTGTTCGTCGGTGGTGCGATGGCCATCGGCCTCTTGCTGGCGATCCTGCTGGATCAGAAGATCCGCGCCGAAGGCGTGCTGCGCACGGTCTACCTGTACCCGATGGCCCTGTCCTTCATCGTCACCGGCACGGCCTGGAAGTGGATCCTCAACCCGGGCCTGGGCCTGGAGCACCTGGTGCAGCAGTGGGGCTGGGAGAGCTTCACATTCGACTGGCTGGTGGACCCCGACAAGGCGATCTACTGCATCGCGATTGCCGGCGCCTGGCAGAGCGCCGGCTTCGTGATGGCGCTGTTCCTGGCCGGGCTGCGCGGCATCGACGACAGCATCGTCAAGGCTGCCCAGGTCGACGGCGCCAGCCTGCCGCGCATCTACTGGCGCATCCTGATCCCGAGCCTGCGGCCGGTGTTCTTCTCGACCCTGATGGTGGTGAGCCACCTGGCGATCAAGAGTTTTGATCTGGTGATGGCGCTCACGGCCGGCGGCCCCGGTTTCGCCACCGACCTGCCGGCCACCTTCATGTACGCGATGGCGTTCTCGCGCGGCCAGATCGGCCTCGGCGCGGCCAGCGCCACGGTGATGCTGGCGCTGGTGGCGGCGATCGTCGTGCCCTACCTCTACTCCGAGCTGAGGGTCAGGAAGTGAACCGGCTCAGCCTCCACCGTGTGCTGCTGTGGGCCGCGCTGCTGCTGTTCGCAGCCTGGTTCCTGACGCCCTTGTACGTGATGGTCGTCACCTCGCTGAAGGACACGCAGCAGGTGCGTGAAGGCAACCTGCTGTCGCTGCCCAGCAACCCGACGCTGGCGTCCTGGGCCAAGGCCTGGAGCAGCGCCTGCACCGGCATCGACTGCGGCGGCCTCAAGCCCTTCTTCATGAACTCCCTGCTGATGGTCGTGCCCGCGGTGGCGGTCTCCACGGCGATCGGCTCGCTCAACGGCTACGTGCTGGCCAAGTGGCGCTTCCCCGGCAGCGAGACCCTGTTCGCGATGCTGCTGTTCGGCGTCTTCATGCCGATGCAGGTGGTGCTGCTGCCGATGAGCCAGGTGCTCGGCTGGCTCGGCATCGCCAGTTCGATCTGGGGCCTGATCCTGGTCCATGTGATCGCCGGCATCCCAAGCACGACGCTGTTCTTTCGCAACTACTACGTCGGCCTGCCCGATGAGCTGGTCAAGGCCGCGATGCTCGACGGCGCCGGCTTCTGGCGCATCTTCACCCGCATCGTGCTGCCGCTGTCCACCCCGATCATGGTCGTGACGCTGATATGGCAGTTCACCAACATCTGGAACGACTTCCTCTACGGCGTGGTCTTCTCGGGCGCCGACAGCAAGCCGATCACCGTCGGCCTGAACAACCTGGCCAACACCTCGAGCTCGGTCAAGGAATACAACGTCGACATGGCCGCGGCGATGATCGCGGCGCTGCCCACCCTGTTCGTCTACGTGGTGGCTGGAAAGTACTTCGTGCGCGGCTTGACAGCTGGCGCGGTGAAAGGTTGAGTGTGACGACCGCCGTCTCGATCCGCGACATCCGCAAGGTCTACGGCAAGAACACCGTGATCCTCGACGACATCAACCTCGAAGTCGCGGCCGGCGAATTCGTGATCCTGGTCGGCTCCTCGGGCTGCGGCAAATCGACGCTGCTGAACCTGATTGCCGGCCTGGACACCCCCACCTCGGGCAACATCGCCATCGGCGGCCGCGACGTGACCCACGTGCCGAGCAAGGACCGCGACATCGCGATGGTCTTCCAGAGCTACGCCCTGTACCCGAACATGAGCGTGGCCGGCAACATCGCCTTCGCGCTGGAGATGCGCAAAGTGCCCAAGGCCGAGCGCCACGCCGCCGTGCTGCGCGTGGCCAGGATGCTGCAGATCGAACACCTGCTCGAGCGCAAGCCCGGCGCCCTCTCCGGCGGCCAGCGCCAGCGCGTCGCGATGGGCCGTGCGCTGGCCCGCGACCCGAAGCCGTTCCTGTTCGACGAGCCGCTGTCCAACCTCGACGCCAAGCTGCGCGTGGAGATGCGCGCCGAGATCAAGCTGCTGCATCAGCGCACCCACACCACCACGATCTACGTCACGCACGACCAGGTCGAGGCCATGACCCTGGGCGACCGCATCGCCGTGATGCGCGCCGGCCGCATCGAGCAACTCGACACGCCGCAGGCGATCTACGAACGCCCGGCGACCAGGTTCGTCGCCGAGTTCATCGGCTCGCCGTCGATGAACCTGTTCGTCTGCGACCGCGGCGGTGACGGCTTGCGCGCCGGCGGCGTCGCGTTGGCGCTGACCGAGACCCAGCGCGCCGCACTCGGTGCCGGCACGTCCTTTCTCTATGGCCTGCGGCCCGAGAGCGTCACACTGGCCGACCACGGCCTGCCCGGCAAAGTCATCATGGTCGAACCGACCGGGCCAGAGACCTATGCGCTGATCGACACTGCGCTGGGCCACTTGCTGGCGCGTGCGCCAGGGCGCCTGGCACAGCGCAGCGGCGACTCGGTGCTGCTGGCCTGGCGGGCTGACGACGCCCACCTGTTCGATGCTAAGAGCGAGCTGCGCGTGGCGTGATTTGCCGCCCTGCGAACCGCGTTCGTCCTCTCTGACGGCGCCACTCGAGTTGCCGAGGTTGATCGCCGAGAAGGCGACATTCGCCATATCGGCTGGCCCGCGCAGGCATTGGGATGCGATCGACGCAACGCACTAAACGTTGGGCATGACGGCTGCGGCGCTCGTTGGGTCGGCTCCGTCCCCGGACCTCGATCGGACACCGACACAGGCGCTGGACGAGAAGTAACACATAGGTTGCCATGGACCACGGCAATCCGCGTCGAGGAGTACCTTCGCGAAGAGGGATCGAATCCATACAAGAGGTGGTTCGACGCGCTCGATGCGCGGCCGCAGCCAAGGCGACGACGGTGAAGCATTGATCGTGCGCTTCGGTGGTGGCATCAAGCGCGGCCGGCAGCGCGCCATCGATCAGGCCAGGGCCCTGCTGCCCGAGTACGAGGTGCGCAAGAAGGCCGGGGTTTTGCAGCCGAGCGCGAACCAGAGAAAGAGGCGTGTCTCATGGCACTGACGCGTGATTTCAAGCAGACCGTGGTCGAGCGGGTCGAACGGGTCGAGCGCGAGCCTGCGTTCGCGCAGCCGCTGCTCGACGAAGCTGCTACCTTGTTTCTCAACGCAGAGCCCGAAACGGCGCGCCTGATCCTGCGAGACCTGATCAACGCGACCATCGGCTTCGAGCAACTCGCCACCTTGAACGCCAAGCCCAGCAAGCGCCTGCACCGCAGGCTGTCGTCCGCGGGCAACGCCAGCATGGACAACCTGGCGGCCATCTTCCACGCAATTCGCGAACGCCTGAACGTGAACCTCGATGCGCATTCTGTGGCTGCGTGATCCCTTGCATGGCCGCTTCTCAACTGGCGCTTTGCGCGTCAGGCGGCCGTCACCTCAGTCGCGCCCTGCCGTCGGGATGGATGCGGCGAGGCCCAGTCGCCCGAGTTCCTGGCCCATCAGAAGGTGGGAAAGGCTTGGTAGGGCACCATACGCTGTGCAGATGAAGCAGCGCTCCTGGGTGGGGGCGTGTCATATCATGTCGGGGTCGAACCTCTTGTGCAGACTCGCCCGATGCGGCATCAGCCGCTAGTTGTTTGGATGCTCCCAACCCGGTGACGCCCGCGTGAGCACTGCCCTGACCGCCGACAACGCGCCACGTGCGCAACAGCGTCTTCGCCCACGCGCTCTGGCCGTCACCGCGTTGGTGGCGTTGTTGCTCGTCGCAGCGATCTGGGCGCTGGCCTGGGAGCGCGTCAGCTTCACACAGCGCGAGGCGCTGAACGCCGAGACCACGAAGAACGACAACCTTGCCATCGCCCACGCTGAGACCATGACGCGTGAGATCGAGCTTGTCGACCAGTTGCTGCGGCTTCTGCGTGACGACCTCCAGCACCGCCCGCTGCCGCGCGACCTCGGTCCTCGCGTTGCCGCCTCGGGGTTAGAGACGGCGCTGGTGCGCGCCATCTCGTACATCGACGCCAACGGCGACCTCGCGGCATCGACGCTGCCCCAAGCGGCGCCGACAAAATCGAACTTCAGCGACCGCGACTACTTCGGCCGCCATGCGGCAGATGCCGAGGACCGTGCGCTCGTCGGCGTACCCATCTTGGGCCGGCTCACTGGGCAGTGGGTGATCTCGGTGACGCGACGCGTCGAGAAGACGGGCGGCGGCTTTGGCGGCGTGCTCTACGCCGCCGTCGATCCGATCGTGTTCGCGCGGCTGTATGAGCGCAGCGCGCTCGGCGAGTCGGGCTCGCTGGCGCTGATCGGCCTGGACGGCGTGACGCGCGTGCGCCGCAACGGCGACAAGGTCAGCTTTGGTGGCGACGTCCGCCGCTCGCAGCTGTTCCAGGAACTGAAGAAAGCGCGCCAAGGTCATTACATCGCCGAAGCCGCGTCCGACGGTGTGCGGCGCACGATCAGCTACCGCCAGCTCGCCGCCTACCCGCTGGTCGTTGTCGTCGCGTCGTCGCTGGCCGCTGTGCAAGCGCAGACGCGCGACGCTGGGCGGGCGGTCTGGGCTGCCGCTGGCGTTGCCTCGATGCTGGTGCTCGCCCTGGCCGCGTTGGCGGCGTACTCGATGAGCCGCAACAGGCGCGCCGTCGCGGCGATCACCGAGGCCGAGCAGCGCCACCGCTTGCTGCTGGACAACAGCTTCGACGCCATCCTGCGCACCGCCCCCGACGGCCGCGTGCTCGCCGCCAATGCCACAGCCTGTGCGCTGTTCGGGCGCAGCGAGGACGAGTTGCGCGCCGCCGGGCGCAGCGGGCTTGTTGACACCGATGATCCCCGCCTGCCGGCCCTGCTCAGGCAGCGCGAAGCCAGTGGCCGCGCCAGCGGCCGCCTGCGCATGCGGCGCGCCGACGGCAGCCTGTTCGAGGCCGAGGTCAACTCGATCATCTACACCGACGCCGACGGCGCGGTCGCCTCAAGCCTGTCGGTGCGCGACCTGAGCGCGCAACTCGCCGCCGAGGCCGAACGCAGCCATCTCGAGCAGCGGCTGCGCGAGTCGCAGAAGCTCGAGTCGATCGGCACGCTGGCCGGCGGCATCGCGCACGACTTCAACAACATCCTGGCCGCCATCCTCGGTAACGCGGCGCTGCTGCGCCAGGAACTCGGCAGCGCGCACGCGGGTGCCGAGGCGCTCTCGCTCATCGACCGCTCGGCGCTGCGCGCGCGCTTGTTGGTACAGCAGATCCTGACCTTCAGCCGCCGCAACCCCGAGCTGCGCCGCGCCCAGCCGCTGCAGCCACTGCTGCTGGAGGCCGCGGCGCTGCTGCGCGCCACGCTGCCGGCCGCGGTGCGGCTGGAGTTGAACCTACCCGAGCCGCCCGTGGCGGTGGAGTGCGATGGCACGCAGATGGAGCAGGTGTTGATGAACCTGTGTACCAACGCCTGGCAGGCGATGCCCGGTCGGCAGGGCTGCATCGACGTGACGTTGCGCGTCGAGTCCGACCCTGCCGGCGCGCCCAAGGCGGTTCTGAGCGTGCGGGACGATGGCCAAGGCATGGACGCTGCGACAAAAGAGCGGCTGTTCGAACCCTTCTTCACCACCAAGCCGGTGGGCCAGGGCACCGGACTCGGGTTGTCCGTCGTCCACGGCATCGTCACCGCGCACGGCGGCACGATCACCGTGCACAACAACCCCGGCGCCGGCAGCACCTTCGAGGTCCGGCTCCCACTCGCCGAGGGCGCGGACAGCGCCCCGTCCGCAACGGCGACGACGACCGTCGCGGCGCCGATCTCGACGCCCGGCCGCGGCGAGCGCGTACTCTACGTGGACGACGACGAGGTGCTGGCCATCACCGTCGAAAGCCTGTTGCTGCGCGCCGGCTGGCAAGTACGTACCTGCGCCGGCGCGGCCCAGGCGATGGAGCTGCTGCAGTCGGATCCCGAGGCCTTCGACCTGGTGGTGACCGACTACAACATGCCTGAGATGTCCGGTCTGGACCTCGCCGCCGCGCTGCACCGGCTGCGCCCAGCGCTGCCGGTGATGATCACCTCGGGCTATGTCTCCGACGATCTTCTGGCCGGGGCGGCGGCGCAGGGCGTGCGCCACGTGATGCTCAAGGAGTACACGCTGGAGCGGCTGGTGCCACTGGTGCAGCAACTGCTGGCGAGCGGGACCGTGGCGATGGTGCCCGGCAGTAGCCAAACCCAGTCATCCGATTCAACGGCACCCCGCGCGCGAGCCGCCACACCATGAATCCCGGCCCGGCGACGCCGGCCCCTCGGCCTGCCGCGCCACGGCAGCCACCTCGCTCCACTCGCCGAGCGTGGTCTTGCCGAAGCGGGGGCGCTCGTCTTCCAGCGCCGGAGCCAGCGTGTTGGCGGGCAGGGCGCTCGCAAGGGCGTCGCTGGCGCCGGCCAGCAGCGTGCAGGGCGCAACGCCCTGCGATGCGAAGGCCAGGCTGGCGAGCCTGGCCTGCACGACGAGGCGCGTCTGCGGATCGGAATTCAAACGCTGTTTTCCCGCCCCACGGCCGGACTTCGTAAGGCAGAAAAGGCCTGTAGGGCGCGTTTGGAGTCGGCGGCGGGCCGCTCAAGCGGTGCGAACGACGTTGCGAAGGTCCATCGGCGAGGTCAAGATACGGGCAAACCTGCAGGCCCATGGCGTGTTTGCCGGCCTCAGAAAGCCCGGAGCGGAGCCGGTCCCATCGTCCCGAGGT
>Ga0163144_10017380_pt1 | contig 14654 bp, 8 predicted proteins | sample OliLak19BULKMAT1_FD_123175 | JGI IMG/M metagenome (GOLD analysis project Ga0163144, IMG submission 123175) | Freshwater microbial mat bacterial communities from Lake Vanda, McMurdo Dry Valleys, Antarctica - Oligotrophic Lake LV.19.BULKMAT1 | ecosystem: Environmental > Aquatic > Freshwater > Lake... | reverse complement strand
GGGCCGCACGCGAAAACGAAACTTGTCGCCGGGCGCAGGCACCGTAACTTGCTGCTTGGCCTTGACCAGGCTCTCGCGGTGCGCGGCGTTGGGAAAGTGCAGCACGCTGCTTCCATCGACGAGATGGTAGACGAGATACAAGTGCGCATCGCGTTCGGCCTGAAACGCGACGGACATCCTGTCGCCTTCCTGATATCGTCCGTCGCCTCGGTCGACGGAGACGTTCGATAAGAGCGATTGCTGCGCTGCGGAAAGCTCATTCTCGGGCGTCTGCGGCGGCTTGGTTTCGGGTGGCCTGGTTTCCGGAGGTTTTGTCGCGGGGGGATCCGCGGCGTAAGCCAACGGCAGCGGCGCTCTTACCAGTACGATCGCCATTAGGGCGCATAGCCCGACCGCGGCGAGCAGCCCGAAAGTTGCCCCGTCACGCGTGGAACATTTTTGAATCACCTTCCCAACGGCTCGAAATGTTACGGCTTCAAGTAGACGACGCGCGTGCTGAAGTTCGCTATCACCGGCAGATGGCCGGCGACGGGTTCTTTTCCATCCTGCATCCGGGCCCGGTTCCAGTCCTCGAAGTATTTCTTCATGCCCGCTTCGCAATCCTTGCACGCCTGTTCCAGCGTGACCGAGCCCGGGGCCTTCTTCAAGCTTTCAATCAGAAAATAGGTGAGCACGCCCAAGTCGACCTCGCGTCGCGTGCTGGCGGTTTGCGGGGCCGCGCTGGCCGCCAACAACGCGCTCTCTTTTTGGCCGATGTCCTTCAGCCGGGTCAATTCTCCGTCGAGGTAATCGAAACCGGCCGGCCGGGCAAGGCTCTTTTCATTGGGGTTCGTGGCAAAGCCGCTGGCGTGGCAAATATCTAACACGACGATCACTTGCCGGCCGGCCAACCGCTGCAGCCAGTGGCCGAAAAGGTCGTCGCTCACCGCGCTCGCGCGCATTAATGCCTGAACACCCGCCTCGGTCGAGGCGCTCCGCTGAAACAATCCCAGGGCAGTGCTGACTCGCTGCACGAGATGGGGCGGCAACTTGCCTTCCTTGGCCTTATTCACCAGAGACATGAAAACGGTGGGGCTCATGAAGTCGTAGGGAATCAACAGCTCGTCTTGCTTGTCCGATTCATCGCCGTTGTCGTCGGCAAGCTGGCCTCCATGGCCGGAGAAGAAGATGAACACCGTGTCCCCCGGCTGCGAGACCTTCGGCAGCCAGCCGGTGATTGCTTCCTGCAGGTTGGCCTTGGTAGCTTGATCGTTGGTGTAGATCTTGGCTTCACTGACGTCGCCCACCTCGCGCAACAGCGCCGCCATCTGGCGGGCGTCGTGATTGCAGCCGGGGAGATTCAGGTGCTGCTTCCCCTCCGTGGCCGCTTCCAACTCCGCATTGAACTCATAATCCGATACGCCGAAGAACACTCCGAAGCGACGCGCCCCCGATTGGGCCGCTTGCGCGTCCTTGGCGTAGGTCGCGACCTCGACCTGGTCCTCGGCCCAGGCTTGCGGCTCTTCATCGCCAAGCTCGAGCTCGATGCCCTTGAGCTGCTGGGGCGAGATCGCGTTAAACCGCTTGGCGACCAGGCTCGGATCGGCGGCCGCTGTGAGCGGTTCCTTGGCGGCGATCACCTTGACGAATTCCTTGCCAAACGGCGGCCCGACGATCCAGCGAAACGTATCGTCGCTGCCGGGGATCTCCACGGTCTGGCGAGCTCGCACGTGGTTGTCGATTTGTGCCGAATTGGGGAAAATCTGAAATGTCTTGCCGTCGGCCTGTTGGTAAACGACGTACAAATACGCGTCCTGCTCGCTCACAACGCGAACCGTCAGCGCATTGCCTTCCCGGTAACTTCGAGTGGAACGATCGACGTCGACGCGGACGAGGAAACCGGGCCGATTTTTGCGAATGCCGTCGGGCGTTGTCGGAGGCTTGGAGTCTGGCGTCTCTTGCGCCGTTAGCGAGGCAATAAGTCCGAGAGCGGCCACGATCGAGGATGCAATTCGGATTGCTAAAGTTAGTCGCCGGCCCATGGAAATCTCCGCCGTTGCCTTGGTCCAAGTGCCCGTTCCAGATATTCCTATTAAGCCGGCCGCAATCCCTACGTTCGGTGCTTACGTGCAAGAGTAGCAGACGATCTGGGGCGAGTGAATTGTGCGTTTCGGGCCTTGGTTTAGCTTGTGAACCCGTGGAAACCCAACGTCCGGCGGCATCGAGGGCAAACCGGCAGCACCGGCGGCGAGGATGGAATTCTCACCGGCATGGAAATTGTCGGCATCGACTTGCGGCGGACGCAACTCGTCGTGTTGAGCGCCTGTGAGACCGGCTTAGGGCAAGTGCGCGATGGCGAGGGAGTTGCCGGCCTGCGGCAGGCATTCTTGCTGGCCGGCGCGCAGTCGGTCGTCGCCACGCTCTGGCAAATTCCCGATCGCGAATCGGCCGAACTCATGGGCCTGTTCTTCACGAACCTCGCGGCCGGCCAGTCGAAAGCCGAATCGCTGCGCACTGCGCAACTCGCGCTCATTAAACAGCGCCGCGGCACGCACCGCGCCGCCCATCCGTTCTATTGGGCCGCGTTCACACTAACGAGCCGATGATCCGCCGAGCCGATGAACCGCCGTCCGCCTGGCCAACGAACACCCGCCAGCGCCGACAATCCTGCCCAGTCTCCCCGGACCGACCCATCGGGCCGCCCTCCGCAAGCCTCTGTGCGCGGGACCGGATATTTTCTCACGAAAATGGTTCCAATCCGGTCGTCCAGCCGCGCATAATAAGGGGCGATACCCAGTGGCGACACCGTTCCATGGGGATAGGTCATGAACGATCGACGCGGCACGCGAACGAATTCGACGCACCTGCGGAAGCGCTTTCGCCCGCGGAGCTTTCTTCCTTGGGGTTTGCTTCCTCGGGGTCCTATCGGAATCGTGACGGCCGGCGCCGCTTCGCTGGTCGTTCTGCTGTATGCCATGACGGCCCTCACCGGAGAGATCCGCACCTGGTCGTCGGCCACCGGCACTTATAAGACCGAGGCCGAGCTCGTGCAGCTCAAGGACGACGGCACCGTCGTGCTGAAGAAAAAGGACGGCGGCGTGATCGAAGTGCCCCTGAGCAAGCTCAGTGCCGCCGATCAGCAATACCTCCGCACTCAAACCAAGGGCAAGCCCGGCAGCAGCAAGCCCGGCAGCAGCAGTCCAGGCCGCGGTACTCCAGCGGCGGGCAAGGGCGTGCCCAGCGCTGGCGCCCCGGGAGCGACCCCCGGCAAGAGTCCCAGCGCCCCGGCGCCTGCTGCCGGCAAGTCCGCGAATGACCCGCCCAAGACGCCCGAAGAAACCGAGGCCGAGGCGCAGCTTTGCCGCACGGCCAAAGAGGCCCTGCTGATCTACAAGTTCTACCTCGCCAAACCGAATCTCACTGTGCTGCAGCGCGGCACGGCCGAAGCCAACCTCAAAGCGTGGCAGAAGCGGGCCGACGAAGACCAGGTCCGCCTCGGTGCGAAGTGGATGCCCAAGGCCGAGGCCGACAAGATTCGCGAGAAAGCGGACGCCAAAATCGAGATGGCCATGGAGATGCTGCGACTGAACAATGGCGCCCAGGCGCAACAGTATTTGCAAGAGGCCAGCGAGCTCGACCCCGACAGCATCAAGGCCGACTTTCTCATGGGCGTTGTCTGGGGCGTGATCAACAACGACCGCAAATCGCAGATTCACTTCGAACGGTGCCTGAAGCGCGAGCCGGGCAATGTGAGCGTGTTGAACAACCTGGCCGTGAGCCTTGCTTCGCAAAAGAAGTTCGTCGATGCGGCCAAGTACTGGAAGACGGCCGCCACCAACGCGCCCAAGATGAAGGCCCTGGCGCAGAATATCGGCAGTCTGATCACCATGGCCGGCAGCAACCAGGCCAAGCTGCCGCCCAAAACGATGTCTGAGTTGAGCGAGGTCTATGAGGGGCTGATCACCACGCACGGCAACCCGCGGCCGACGAGGATCGGTTTTGTCTTCACGCCCCCGTACGGTTCCGATTGGGCTTCGGGCAAGGGAAAACGGGGTGGCGGCGGCAAAGGCGAATCGGTCGTTGTCGGCTCGGGCAGCGGCTTCGTCGTGCATCCGCACATTATTCTGACGAACCGGCATGTCATTGAGCACGCCTCGGGCTTGCTCGTCTTGGATCCGAAGAACTCGAAGGCCGAACCGATGGCCGCCGAGCTGATCGCCATCGCCGACGGTAAAGACCTGGCCCTGGTGCGCTGCAATAAACTCGACGCCCCGCCCGTACGGCTGATCGACAAGCTGCCGCCGCGCGGCACCGACATTATGGTGCTTGGGTACCCGCTGGGCCCCAGCTTCGGCACGGCGCTCAAGAGCACGCGCGGCTCGATGGTCGCCATGCCCGACGCCCAAGTCGACAATATGTGCCTGTACGACGCGCTGACCAACCCCGGCAACAGTGGCGGACCACTGTGCGACCAGTCGGGCCGGGTCGCCGCGGTGGTGTGCGCCGTAACCGGCAGCGTGGGCGGCACCTACGGCGCGGCCATCCCCATCGCCGACGCGATTCCCTTCCTCCGCAAGCAAGTCCCCGACCTGGCCGCCAGCCTGGCCGAGGCCGAGAAACTGGACTGGCCCGCCGTCGACGCGCTGGTCTCTCCCTCCACCGTGCTGATTCTGAAGAAAGAGAATCTGGAGTCGGACACGGGCGTGGGGGATGGGAAACGGTAAATTCGGCCGCGCATCAGTCAAGTAGTTTAGCCTTGGTCGCCAGACCACGGCAGGTCGCGCGAATAATCGTCGTAAGCCGGGTAGCGGCGTTGTGCGCACGCGAGCGCACTGCTCCCCTCCCTTACCAGGGAGGGGGCCGGGGGAGGGTCGGTGCGCACCAGACGATACCCTCGGTGTTCGGAGTGAACCGCGCCCCGTCAGCGGACAGCCAACCGATCGAACGCATCCAGAATCCGTTGGCCCGTGCTGCCGGGATTCCAGAGAAACTGCTGCGACCCGCGCTCGCTTTCGGGGACGAATCCCGTGTTCGTGAACGTCGAGAGCATGTATTGGGCGTCGTCGCGCTCGATTTCGTACAGATGAAAATAGGCGGCGTCGAGCTCGGCGCGGATTTCGGCCCGCTCCGCCTCTTTCCAGAGATGGACGCCGTCGCCGCGCGAGCCCTTGAAGCCGCACGCCTTGGCCAGCGGGATCATGTCTTCGGCCGTACACGAGAGCTTGAGCACCCGCTCGCTGATCCAACGTTCGAGCGTTTCCTTTTTCGCCCACGGGCATTTGTCGGCGTACGTGTCGGGCGGCAGTACTGGAAGCTGCTCCATAATAAAGAACGTCAACGTCGTTCCACCTAGCTTCTGCCTGACAACGTAGTCAAGCACGATTGCATTGAAGTTCGCAAGAAGGCAAAGTTCACGACGTGGGCCTTGATCTGTTTTCGCAAGAGCCAAGTGGTGCGTGGCCCCCGACCACGGAAGGGCGGCGGCAATGAGCGTTCTTGTATTGGTCGCGCTAGTTATGTCTTTGTACGCGATTGAGCCGCGGTCCCTTCGCTCTCCAACCGCTTCGATAACGTCTGCCTCCCGGACCCACCAGCGAGGTTGGGCAAGGTACTCTGGGTTCTGATGTTGGACCGGCACCGTCTCATGCTTTTGCCCTTTCCTCGCCCAATTTGTACCTTCAACGCGAACGCTGGCTGCACGATGGTCAAATGCTTGCACCATCTTCGCCTCGTAGACACGAAGGATCGGCTCCAGTTTCGTTTTGCCCGGTTTCTTTGTTTGCTGGACCTTTGCCGCATTAATGAAGAGGGCCGCATCCGCTGACTGATGGAAGGTGGTGGAGAATCGCAGGCCCCAGCTATTTCCACCAGTTTTGCGGTGACGATCAAGTAGTATTGGTATCCGTTCGTATATTGAAAGCGTTAATTCGGAATCCTGTCGCGTCCTGAAAATCGGGCACGTCATAGTATTTGGATTCACGCGAGCGACGTCCGCGGCTGTAAGTGAAATATGTCGCTTCTTATTTCGTGCAGCCGTGTCGTCGATGCTGTGCGCGAAGAATAAGAAGTCGGCCCGGTTAGTCATACGGTCACTTCCACCGTAGATGAGCGCTGTGAACTTGAATCGCCCGTCGACATCTGGAAAGATCTTTTTTCGATTTTCGAAGTCGTACAGCAGTTCCAGGCGCTGGGTAGTCATCAAATCCGCAAAGAACTCCTTAGTAGGTTCGTCCGTAGCGATTCCGGATGGCACGAGCAAGCCCACAACGCCCTGCGAGTGGACAATCGATTGTCCCAACTCTGCGAATAGCATGTACAAGTTGGTGTCGCCCCTCGCTGTGAGTGGGAACCGCCCAGATGACCTTACGTAAGCGAGAAGGCTGTCCGCCTGTTGAATCGCTGATTGGTACAACTTAAATAAATTGGGATTCGTCGTTTCAAGTTTTGAGATCGCACTTCGCAACGCAGCGGCATTGTCAGTTTCCAGGACTTCCGGTGCCGACAGGGAAAAAAACTCGCGGTTCTGCACTTTCACCCGCTCCCAGGGCGGATTGCCGATCACGCACGTAAACCCGCCCGAACCCTTCTTGCCGAAGATCGCCGGAAAGGTCGTCTCCCAAACCAGCGCTTTCGGGTCCACGGCCGAATCCGAGACGAGGCTGTTTCCCCACACGATGTTTCGCGACAGGTCCGACAGCTTGCGGTTCTTCCGTGCCGAGCGGATCCACAAGGCAAGCTGCGTGATCTCGACCGCTTGTTCCGAGAGGTCGACGCCGTACAGGTTGTTATTGAGGATCAGGTCGGGGACTTCTTCCTCGATCTCGCCGATCGCTTCGCCATCGAGCCCCGCGCCGGCCAGCCCGTGAATGACGGTCGTGTAATGGGCGTCGAGCGCGTCGTAGGCCCGGATCAAGAACGCTCCGGAACCGCAAGCCGGATCGCAAACCGTGACCGCTTGGAGCGCTTCCAGACAGGCTTGCCAATAGGCCAGCAGCTTCTTCTGGTTTTGGTTTTCGCGGGCTTCCGGATCGACCTTATGCTTGGCTTGCAACTCCGCAAAGCGCTGGGCGACGATGGCGTTGACGGTCCGATCGACAATTAGGCCCGTGAATGCCGGTGGCGTGTAATAGATGCCGAAGCGTTTGCGCTGCGCGCTCTTGGGCATCTTCGAGAGCGATGGTTCGTCCGCGGCAGCCGACGGCTTTTTCTTCCGACGTTTGGTCCCTGTCGCGCCGGTGGAGCTTTCGGTGGCTGCCTTGAGGGCGAACAGCCCGCCGACGCGGAGCTTCTCTAGTTCCGTGATCGAACGCTCGAAGATGTGCCCCAACACCTCGACGTTGACTTCCTCGGAAAAATCGAACGCGCCGATGCTCTTGAATCCAAGGGTCCAGGGATCGTCGGTCAGTTCGAGCGAGTCGATGTCGTCGTCTTCCTTGAAGAGGTTGCCGTTGTATCCCTCGTCGACGCCCGCGCTTTTGCCGCCGCTGTCCACTTCCTTGAATAGCGCGAGAAAGCCCTGCCAACGAGGATTGGTGGCCTTGGTGAAGGCCGGCAAATCGCGCCAGGCCCGGTCCAGGCAGTGCTCCTTGAGCAGGCCGCGGTCTTCGCAAAAGGCGATAAAGATGATCCGGTCGAGCAACTTCTGCGCGATGCGGATGGCCGTGTTCAGTTCCTTGCCAAAATGTTGCATCAGGTGCTCGATCAGGCGCAGCCGCTGGCTTTGGTACAAGTCATACAGCTTGTCGCCGACGCTTCGCTGCCGGTCCTGCGTCCGCTCGAGCAGTTCAATCGCCCGCGGCGTCTGGCCGATCCGCGACGGCACAAGCCCGTCGCGCTCGAAGAGATAGTAAAACTCGTTGAAGCGCTCGCGGCGGCGCAACTCCTGGAGCGTGAACTCCTCGTAGGCCAAGGTCCCCTTATCGCGATGGTAAAGGCGAATCGTCGAGAAGTTCGAGACGATTCCCCACGTGCAGCTTGGCACCGCGTTGAGATAATCCCAGCATTGCTGCACGGCCGTGCGGCCGCTCGAACGGTCGCGGTCGAGATCGGTCCGCGAGTCCTTGAGTTCGACCATCACCGTGGGATCACGCGACTTCGGAAAGTCTCCCAGCGCCGCGTCCGCGGTCCCCACTTCGCGCACGTAATACTTGTGCTCCAATTGCCAGGCGTCGGGACTGGTCGTTTTCACCTGATACCCGAGACCCGCGCCGAAGATCTGGTCGAGGAATTGCGTGTCGACGGCCGTTTCCTTGAACTCGGTGAGCCGGCCGCTGCTCTCGAGATTTGCCCAGTCGAGCGCGATGGCGAAGGCCCGATCCTGGGCTTCATTCCGCAGCCTGAGGCTCAAGGCCGCGTCGCGGAGGAGGTGCGGAATGAACAGCGCCCGCTGCCGGCGGATGCGCCGCTCTAGGCGCCGCACTTGCTCGTCGAACAGGCCGGGGCCGTTTTGGTCCGTCGTTTTCCGTCGCGCCATCCTGGTTTGTCCCTGCGAGGTATCGTTGCCGCACGATGATACCAATCGAGGCGAACCACGTCACTTGTCCCCCGATCGCGCCACACGCTGTCAACCGAACTTTTCGGCCACGCGCGGCGCCGACTCCCGGTAGGTCCCGCTCGGCAGCGCCGTCATTCCCGTCATTCCCGCGCAGGCGGGAATCCAGTACACGACAAGCCGGACCCGCACACCACTAGATTTGTAACCGCCGCGCCCTCGCCTGAGTCCCTGGATTCCCGCCTGCGCGGGAATGACGGCCCGGGCCTGAATTTGCGGAGGGTTGTACACAAAATACGTGGGCCGACCGCTACATATCGGAGTGGGGAAAATTCTCCGAAAAATGTGCGTAACAAACCTTTCGAGCGTGCGCTAAAAGGAAACAGAGCCTGGCCGTCGGGCCAATTTCGTCGTGGGTTTCCCCACGGCCCGACGAGCCGAGGGCGTTTTTTACGCATCAAGTCGTTCTTCGTTCGGCCTTTGCCCCCCACGTCCCAATTAACCAGGGTTGTGGTCGAACGACGTGTTTTAAGAAGTCTGCGTTTTCTAAACCGATTCCTCTATTTAGATACTTGCCATTCGCAAGGCGAAGGAGGTACGATTCGCAATTCCGAGGGGGGGCCCCCCCACCCCTAAATTTATGGGGAGGCGGGGCTCGATGAATGGGCGGCAGATGAATAGGCGACAATCGCACCGGTGTCGCCGGCGCGTTCCATTTCCGAAAGATCGGCGGGAACCGCGGCGAGAGGAGTTCTCACTGCGAAGGGCGTGGGCGGCAGCGGTCGCCTTCTTCGCCTCGTGCGCGCAGGGATGTCGTTCGCGCGATTTGATTCGGACGACCCGTTGGCTCGATCGTGCTGGGCGCTGGCCAGGCGCCACGATCGGGCCCTATCCCGCTTGCGTAAGCCGACAAATCAACAGGGACACGTTAATAGCCATGAGGGAGATTCCATGTCACGCTATCGCACGTTCGTGAAGAAACTCTTCGATCACGTTTTTTTGGATCGCAGTTCCCTGCCACGGTCGCGGCGGCCCCGCACCTTCGCCCCCATGGTCGAGTGCCTGGAATCGCGGCGGATGCTGGCCATCACCGCGGTCTTTACGGCCAGCAGCGGCGTGTTGACCGTCACCGGCGACAGTCTCAACAACACGATCTCCGTGAGCCGCAACGCCGCGGGCAATGTGCTCGTCAACGGCGGCGCGGTGAACGTCCTCGGCGGGTCGCCCACGGTCGCCAACACCGCGCTGATCCAGGTCTTTGGCCTCAGCGGCAACGATACCATCACGCTCGACGAGGCCAACGGCGCGCTGCCCAAGGCCAACCTTTTCGGCGGCGCAGGCAACGACGTGCTCACCGGCGGGTCGGGCGCTGACTTTCTCTTTGGCCAGGCCGGCAACGACACGCTGCTGGGCAAGGGAGGTTTCGATCTGCTCTTTGGCGGCGCCGACAACGACACCTTGACCGGCGGCGACGGCGACGACCAGGTCTTCGGCGAAGCGGGCGACGACCGCATGATCTGGAACCCCGGCGACGACACCGACCTGAACGAAGGCAGTGCGGGCATCGACACCGTCGAGGTCAACGGCGGCAACGGCGCCGAGGTGTTCTCGGTCACCGCCAATGGGACCCGCGTGCGCTTCGATCGCGTGACTCCCGCGCCTTTCTCGATCGATATTGGCACCAGCGAGAAACTCGTCGTGAATATGAACGGCGGCGACGACAGCTTCTCGGCCACCGGCAATCTTGCCGCGCTGATCCAGATTACGGTCGACGGCGGCACCGGCAACGACACGATTCTCGGCTCCAACGGCGTGGACGTGCTGTTAGGCGGCGACGGCAACGACTTCATCGACGGTCAACAGGGCAACGACACGGCGTTCTTGGGTGCGGGAGACGACACGTTCCAATGGGACCCCGGCGATGGCAGCGACACGGTCGAAGGCCAGGACGGCGCCGACACGATGCTCTTCAACGGCAGCGGCGCGAACGAGATCTTCGACATCGCGGCCAACGGGCAACGCGTGCGATTCACGCGCAATGTCGGCAACATCGTCATGGATCTCAACGACCTCGAACGGATCGACCTCAACGCGCTCGGCGGTACCGACACCACAACCGTGGGCGACATGTCCGGCACCGATCTGACGCAAACCAACATCAACCTGGCGGGAGCGATTGGCGGAACGACGGGCGACGCGCAGGTCGATTCCGTGATCGTCAACGGGACCAACGGCAACGACACGATCGACATCGTGAGTTCGGGCGCTAACTACAGCGTTCTCGGCTTGCCGAACCTCGTCACTGTCACGACTTCGGAACCGACCGATGCGCTGGTCGTCAATGCATTGGGCGGCAGCGATACCCTGAATGCGTCCACCCTGCTGGCTGGGGTCGTCAAGTTGACGATGGACGGCGGCGCGAGCATCGACACGCTCCTAGGCAGCCGTGGCGCCGACGTGCTCTTGGGCGGCGATGACAACGATTTCATCGACGGCAACCAGGGCGACGATTTGGCGCTGATGGGCGCCGGCAACGACACCTTCCAATGGGATCCCGGTGACGGCAGCGACACGGTCGAAGGCCAGGCCGGCGCGGATACGCTGCTCTTCAATGGCTCGGGCGCCAGCGAAAACATCGACATTGCGGCCAATGGCGGAAGAGTGCGATTCGTCCGAGATGTGGCAGCGATCACGATGGATCTCGACGACGTGGAACGCATCGACTTCAACGCCCTGGGCGGTGCCGATAACGTCGTCGTGGGCGACCTCTCGGGCACCGACGCGACTCAGATCAATCTCAATCTGGCCAGCACGATCGGTGGCGCTGCTGGCGACGGACAGGCCGACACGGTCACCGTCAATGGCACCCAGGGCATCGACACGATTAACGTGACTGGCAGCGCAGGCAACGCGAAAGTCGCGGGACTGCCCGCCGTGGTCAACATCACAGCCGCCGAGGGCGCGAACGACCGATTGACGGTCAATGCCTTGGGTGGTGCTGACGTCGTGGACGCGACGGGGCTGGCGGCCGGTGTTGTGGCTTTGACGCTCAACGGCGGTCTTGGCGCCGACCTCTTTTTGGGTAGTGAAGGCGATGACCTGATCAATGGCGGCGACGGAGACGACACGGCGCTGATGGGCGGCGGCAACGACACCTTCGTCTGGAACCCCGGCGACGACAACGACACGCTCGAAGGTCAGGCCGGAACCGATAAGATGCTCTTCAACGGCGCGAATGTGGCCGAGAACATCGACATCGCGGCCAATGGCGGCCGCGTGAGGTTCTTCCGCAATATCGCGAATGTCGTGATGGATCTCAACGACGTCGAGCAAATCGATTTCAACGCCCTGGGTGGCGCCGACACGATCGTCGTCAACGACCTTGCGGGCACTGATGTGTCGACGATCAATCTGTTCCTCGCCGCCGTCGGCGGCGGTGGAGACGGGCAGCCAGACAACGTCATCGTCAATGGAACCAATGGCGACGATGTGGCCCTCGTTAACGGCGATGCCAACGGCGTCTCCGTTGCCGGACTAGCCGCTCTGATCAACATCACCGGCGCGGAAGCCGCGAACGACCGTCTGACGATCAACGCCCTGGCCGGTGATGACGTCGTCGAAGCCTCGGGCCTGGCCGCGGCGGCGATCCTATTCACGGCCGACGGCGGAAACGGCGACGACGTGCTGCTCGGCGGCGATGGAAACGACACGCTGCTGGGCGGCATTGGCGACGACGTACTGCTTGGCGGGCCGGGCGTGGATGTCCTCGACGGCGGGCCTGGCAGCAATGTTGTCATCCAAGGCTGATGCTAGACCATTCGCCGGTGCGAGTCGGGCGGTTCCATCCGCCCGACTCGCCACGGGCAGGTGCATTGAGGCCAACGTCGAAAAACTAACTAGAAAAATGCCTGCCCCGTTGATGAACCCAACGGAGTCGCTGAGTATACTCACAGGGCTTGTAGGAAAGCGCCGCGCAAAGATTGCGGCGGGCACGACCGCAGGGAGGACGCTAATTCTTTGATGTGCGCCTGGGAATTGGAAGTAATCATGAACCGTTTAAGTCAGAGTCACCTTCGATCGATTTTGCGCTGCCGCTGGCCTGGATTCGTCGTCGTCGCCGTTTTCTGCCTGGTCGCAGGCACGTTCGAGCGGCCCGCCCAGGGGGCGAACGCAACGCTCGCGGACCTGTTCAATGGCGGCGTTCTCGACGTCGGCAATGTCCGCTTCAGCGATTGGCAGTTGACCTCGCTCGATGCGACGGCGACGCCGCCCGATCTGGCGCTGATCACCATCGTCCCGCTCGTCGACGATCCGCAGAACCCCGGCGTGCAGATCGTTGCCAATGGGCAGTTGGCCATCACCGGTCTGAATTCCATCGACCTGCTGTTCAGCTTCCGCGCAAGTCCGCTGGGAGGCAGCCCGCTCATCACGGGGCATTCGTTGGAACTGCTGGGGGTTACCGGCAACAGCGGCATCGCCTTTGTTTCCGAAGAGTTGGCCGATGGGCTAGGGGGCGATCTTGGGCCGGCGCTAGTGATCGCCGACAATACATCCAGTTTCTTCCAGCTTGTCGATGGTGGGAGCTTTCCCCCACAGTCGGGCGTGGTCGTGACCGCCAACGTGTTTCTCAACGGCGTCTCGGACGCCGACGCGATCGGCATCGGCTCGTTTTCGCAGAGATTCTCCCAAGTGCCCGAACCCGGCACGATCCTGCTGGCATTGCTTGCATTGCCCGCAGTCGCATGCGTGCGTCGTCGGCGCTGACCCACATTTCACCTCGCACGTCATTCCCGCGCACCGCTCACGTCATTCCCGCGCAGGCGGGAATCCAGGAACTCCGAGAGGGCGGTGACAAACGAGACCCGGAGCGGCGGTCATGAAACGCTTGGCGCAGGTACGTCTCACGGTGGACTGGATTCCCGCCTGCGCGGGAAAGACGGTCATGACCCCACCCCAACTGAACTCCTCGAACGCAGGCGAGAACGAGGGCAGGTGCCGCCAACGTGTGCTAGCATCGCCCGGCACCTGACCTTGTGCCGCACTTGGCCGGCCGCTATTCTCCCGCCTCTTCGTCCTTTTCCTTTTCCACGGTCCCCAATGCGCGAGCCGCTGCGCTTGCCCAGCGAGGGCCTTGGTTGGCGTTGCTCAATAGCCGCCTGTTGAGAAAGCTTGTTGGTCGCTGAAGGTTTTCAACGGGCTGCTATGCCGCCGGGAGGCTCGCTTGATCGCAATATTATCACGCCGCACAGTTGCCGATAGCCTTCGTGGCGCCGATTGCCTGCGTGGCATTGTCGGCGTCAGAAGTACATTGTCCGTGGGTTCACGTCGCGCGGCCCAATGGCTGGCAGTCGGCTTCGCGCTGTTGCTGGCGTGCGGCTGTTCCGTCATGTCGCGCGGACAGAATGCCGAAGGCGTGCGGATGTATCAGCAGGGTTATTACCAGGGCGCTCTGCAACAGTTCCAACAGGCGATGGCCACCGATCCCAACAACCCCGACGGCTTCTACAACCTGGCCGCCACGTACCATCGGCTTGGAAAGCTGAACAATCGCCGGCAAGATCTCGACCAGGCCGAAGGACTCTACAACCAGTGCCTCGACCGCGATCCCAATCATCGCGATTGTTACCGCGGCTTGGCCGTGCTGTTGCTCGACGAGCAGCGCAGCGACGAGGCCAAGCGGCTGCTGCAGGGCTGGGCGACCCGCAATCCCATGTCGGCCGCTCCCAAGGTCGAGCTGGCCCGCATCTCCGAAGAGCTTGGAGATCGCAACATGGCCAAGTCCAGTCTGCTCGAAGCCCTGGCCATCAATCCCTACGATCCGCAAGCCCTGGCGGCGCTGGGCCGCATTCACGAAGAAACGGGCGACAAAACGCAAGCCCTGGCCGACTACGAGCGATCGCTGTGGCACAATCGCTTCCAGCCCGAGGTGGCCGCGCGCATCGCCTCGCTGCGCGGCGCGGTAAACCCCGTCCCGGTCGCGGGAGCCGCCGCCGGAACTCAAACCGCGGGCGTGCCGGCACAAACGCCACCGCGGTATTGAGCCACAGTTCGTAGTGACCGCGGTTCGTAGTGACCGCATTCAGTGCGCCGTGGAAAGGTGTTGGGTTTCAGCGGGTGGAAGTCCCGTCCGGTAATTGGGTCGCTCCAGCCGGTAGCAATCGGAGCGGCGGTGGAGGTAACGAAG
>Ga0163144_10017378_pt1 | contig 14654 bp, 22 predicted proteins | sample OliLak19BULKMAT1_FD_123175 | JGI IMG/M metagenome (GOLD analysis project Ga0163144, IMG submission 123175) | Freshwater microbial mat bacterial communities from Lake Vanda, McMurdo Dry Valleys, Antarctica - Oligotrophic Lake LV.19.BULKMAT1 | ecosystem: Environmental > Aquatic > Freshwater >... | reverse complement strand
GAAATAGGACGCGTGGGCGTCGCTGCCGTCGGCCCACTGGTGCAGGAAGCGGGCCTGCACCTGGGCCGGGTCGACCTCGATGGCAATCGCGTCGATGAAGACCTCGCCTTGCCGCACGCCGAAGCGTCGCTGCGGGCCATCGAAGGGATGCAAGGCGACGCGGGTCAGCAGGCCGGCGGCGTCCCCGCTGAAGTTGGGCATGCCAGCGGCGCCGTTGTTGAAGATCCATGGCGCCGAAGCGTCGCTCGCGCCGCGCAGGCGCTGGAAGACCGGCAGGCAGGTGTGGGTGCAGGCGAACGCATCCACTTGAGCCCGGGCGAACCAGCCACGCACCGCGTCGCGGTGCGCTGGGTCGCTGAGGTGTTCCTGGGCGAAGCCCCAGCCGGCCAGGGACTGTGCGTCGCCGTGCACGATGCCGAGCTTGAATCCGCCAACGTCGGCGCGCAGCGTCATCGGCAACGCGGCCAGTTCGGCGCGCTGGGCGGGCGTGGCGGCCTTCCGCAGCCGCCGCAGGATGCGGTTGGAGCGCTCCACCACCGCGTCACCGACCCACTCGGGGTAGGCGCAGCCACAGCCCGCATCGTCGTTCCCAGCCGGAGGCTCGGCCGCCAATTCGGTCTCTACATTGCCGCGCAACGCGGTATGGGCGAGCACTTGGCGCTGCACCCGCGCGAAGACCTCGGCATCGGCATCGAACCAGTGAAAGTCGCCATTGAAGACCAGCCGGGCACGACCCCGCTCGGCCGCAAACAGCTCCAGCGCGCGGTCCAGTGCGAGTTCATTGCCATACAACCCGCCGACGACGTAGAGCACGTCCAGCGGCGGCACGTCGGCCGGGCGCGCGAACCCTTCCGGCGCATACCGGTAGTGCAGCGGGCAGCTGCGTCCGGGCTCGTCGTCCGGGTTCATGTGCCGGAAGCCATCGCGAGACGCACTGGCAAGCTGGCGCGCGGGCCGGTGCCGGAACCGGCCGACTTCGGCCGATACAGCGCCTCGAGCCGGCCGGGTTCCAGGGCTTCGATCGGCAAGTCCCACTGCAGCTCGCCACCGGCGATGCCGATCACGCGCGTGGCCAGCAAGGGCAGCAGTTCGGTATCGTGGACCACGCTGACGAGCGTGCGGCCTGCCGGCTCGGCGAGTGCACGCAGCGCGTCACAGACCTGGCGCGTGGCGCTCGGGTCCAGCGCGGAAGTGGGCTCGTCGGCGAGCACGAGGCGCGGCCCCTGCAACTGCAGGCGCGCCACCGCCACCTTCTGCCGCTCGCCGCCGGACAGCCGATCGGCCCGCATGCCGGCCCGGTCGGCCAAGCCGAGAGACGCCAGGGCACCGTCGGCCTCGCGCACCAGCGCGCCAGGGTACAGACGCAGCCAGCTGCGCCAGGCGTCGATACCGCGCAGCCGGGCCAGTGCGCCGACGAGGACGTTCTCGCGCGCGCTGAGCCGCGGCACCAGGTGCAGGCCTTGCATCAGCAGGCCGACTTCGTGCCGGGCCAGCTCGTGCACCGGACGCCCCAGCACGCGGACGTCGCCAGCCGTGGCATCGACCAATCCTGCCAGCAGCCGCAGCAGCGTGCTCTTGCCCGCGCCGTTCGGTCCGACGACGGCCACGCGCTCGCCTTGGCGCACCTCGAGCCTGGGCACGTGCAGCAATGCACGCCCGGCAACCTCCACCCGCACGTCATCGAGAAGGACCGCGTCCGGAGCGCTCACAGCAAGGCCTCCCGGACGCGTCGCGACAGGGCGTCGAAGGCCGTGACCAGCGCCACCACCACCAGCAGGATCGTGGCCAGCCGGCTCCACTGGAACAGGCTCACCGCCTCGCTGATCAGCAGCCCCAGGCCGCCTGCACCGATCAGGCCCAGGATGGTCGAGTCACGGATGTTGAACTCCCACACGTACAGGTGGTGGCTGACGAACTGCGGCAGCACCGAAGGCCACACGCCGTGGAAGAAGACCTGCGCCGGCGACGCCCCCGTCGCCCGTACCGCATCGATGGCGCCCATGTCCAGCGACTCGATGCTTTCGGCAAACAGCTTGCCGTAGGTGCCCATCGAGTGCAGCGCGATCGCCAGGATGCCTGCGGTCGGGCCGAGCCCGACAATGCCCACCAGCACCAGCCCGAAGACCAGGGTGTGGATCGAACGCGCCACGTCGAGCACGCCCTTGGCCGCGATGGCCACGGCACGCGGTGCGCGCAGGTTGCGCGCCGCCCCCATCGCCAGCGGCAAGGCCAGCACTGCGGCCAGCAAAGAACCCAGCGTTGCGATCTGGAAGGTGGTCCAGGTGGCGCGGCCGAGGCCCGCCAGGAAGTCGGCCTCCACCTGGCGGCGGTTCTCCACGCGCAGCAGCGTGCCGTCGTCGCTGCGGTACTCCAGGCGCTCGGGGCCGAACCAGGTGTCGAGGAAGCTGGGCCGCGAGAAGTCGGCCAGGGACTTCACGAGATTGTCCCAGGGATTGCGCCCGAGGGACAGGTCGCCGGCCGCCGCCAGCGTCCACAGGCAGCCCAGCACCAGAGCCGCATACACGGCGGCCAGCGCCAGGAAGCCGAGCCGGCCGCGCGCCGCCGGCGCGATGGCCGATGCGAGCACCGCACTCATCGTCTGCTCACTTGGCGGCCAGTGTTCCGGTCGCCAGGCCCGCGTCGCGGATGGGCTTGTAGAAGGCGTTGTCGGTGTCGACGAAGCCGGTGTAGTTCGCGGGCAGCAGCGTGGCTTGTGCCTTGAGCAGCGGCCCCACCTCGCCCAGTGCGGCTTGCAGCCGGCGCACGAACGCCTTGTCCTGGAACAGCGACGCGCTGACAGCCACGGCATCGTTGGGCAACGGTGCCGACTGCCAGATGATCTTGCTGCGATCGGCGCGGATCAGCCCCTGGTCGATCATCGCGGTGCGATTGCGGTTGTAGTCGGCGCCGGCATCGATCTGCCCGGCCGTCACCTGGGTCTGGATCGCCTGGTGCTTGGTGTAGACCACCCGGCCGAAATGCTTCTCGGGGTCGATGCCCTGCTGCATGAAGAAGTGCCGGGGGATCAGGTAGCCCGAGGTGGAGCCCTTGTCACCGAATGCGAAGCTGCGGCCCTTGCCCTTGGGGCCGAGCAGGTCCTCGACGCTGGCCAGCCCCGAGTCGGGGTGCGTGACGATCATCGCGAAGTACTCCGGCTTGCCCTGGTACAAGATCGTGGACACCACCTGTGCATTCGCGAAATGGTTGGCCAGCACGTAGCCCCAGGGCCCCATCAGGGCGATGTCGGTCTCGCCGCTGGCCAGGCTCTTGGCCAGCCCCTCCCAACTGTCCACGGTGCGCAGTTCGACCAGCCGGGCCAAGCGCTGCGACAGGTGCTGCGCCAGCGGCCGGTACGTGGCGTCGTTTTTCTCGCGATCGGGCTGGAACAGGCCGACGCCGAACTTCAGCGGCGCGGCCTGGGCGTGCGCCAGCATGGGCAAGGCAAGGGCGGCGGCCGTGCCGGCGGTCAGGACCAGGAGGTGGCGGCGTGAGCGGTTCATGCGATGTCGTTTTCGTAGGCTGAGGAAGAACAGGGGGGTCAGAGGTGGCGCAGCGGGCGATGCCGCTTCATGCCAGCCACCCCGCCGGCACGTGCACCAGGTCGGCCGGCTCGTCCACGTCGGCCACGGCGGGCAGCTCCGTCCAACGCAACCCTGCGGCCTGCAGGCGTTCGCGCGTCTGTTCCATCACGGCAGACGTGCTCCAGGCAATGCCGTCGAAGAGCGACGCCTGCGGCTTGCGCAGGCCGATCAAGGCGTAACCGCCGTCCAGCGCCGGAAGAAACACGGCGTCGTGCTGGTTCAGCTTGGCCAGAGCTTGGCGCAGGCACGCGGCATCGAGGGCCGGGGCGTCGGTGCCGATCACCAGGGCCCGGTCATGCTGCGTCAGCACGCGCGCGAATGCGCGGTGCATACGCTGACCGAGGTCGCCGTCGCCTTGCGTGGCCAGCCGCAGACCATGGTCCTGCGCCAGCCGGCCGAAAGCCGGATGGGTGGCATCGGGCGCGGCGCAGAGCTCCAGCGTGTCCGGCGCGGCCGCCACGGCCCCTTGCACCGCGTGCGCCAGCATGCGCTCGGCCAGCGCCGCGGCCCCTGCGGCGCCCAGCGCCGGGATCAGCCGCGTCTTGACCCGGCCCGCCACCGGCGCCTTGGCGAAGATGATGATCGCGCCCCCGCTCACCGATAGGCCTCTGCCAGCACCTGGACTGGAGCGCCGCGCCAGTAGCTCCATCGCAGCCGCCACATCAGGAAGATGGTGCGCCAGACGCCGCGTGTTTCCCAGCGCCGGCCGGAGGTGGCGACGCGTTCGCGCAGGCAACTCGGGCGGCCTACCGTGCGCAGCCGGCGCGAGATCTCCACGTCCTCCATCAGCGGCTGGTCCGGGAAGCCGCCGACCTGCTCGAACGCTGCACGCGTGACGAAGATCGCCTGGTCGCCTGTGGCAATGCCGGTCCAGCGCGAGCGCAGGTTCATCAGCGCGGCCACCACGCGCAGCATGAATGGCCGGCCGCTGATGCGCACGTCGAACCGGCCCCACGGGGCGGCCAGCAGCGCACGCCGCACCAGATGGTCGGCGCCGTCGGGCAGTTGCGTGTCGGCATGCAGGAACAGCAGCAGCTCGCCCTGCGCGGCCGCGGCGCCGGCGTTCATCTGGCGTGCGCGGCCCGCCGGCGCCACCACCACCCGATCGGCCAGCGGCCGGGCGAGCGCCGCCGTCGTATCGCGGCTGCCGCCGTCGGCCACGATGATCTCGGCCCCGCGCGCGCGCAGCGGAGCCAGTGCCCGCAGCGTGGCTTCGATGCCGCGGGCCTCGTTCAGCACCGGCACGACGATGGACAGGGTCGGCTGCACCTCAGGCGCACTCCCCGGCGTGATCGCGGGCCATCGACTGCGATACCCGCGCATCGCAGCCGGCTTTCGGCGGCTTGCGCAGGGCCGTCATCAAAGCACGCCTGCCGGTGCGAACTCGAGCACCGCCTCCTGCGGCGTAGCGGGTTCGAGCGCCCCGCCGCAGCTGCTGCCTTGGCCGGCGGTGCAGCCGTAGCAGTGATCGGCGATGCGGATGTCCTCGCCTTCGGGGTCGTGCGCGAGCAGGTCGCGCAGGTGGGGGCGCGCGACCGCGCCGAGCCGGGCATGCAGGCCGAGCATCTGGTTGAAGTCGCAGTCGTACAGGTCGCCTTGCCAGTCCACGCTGAGCATGTTGCGGCACATCACGGTGTCCAGGTTCTCGGCCTGGTAAGCGCCGCGCAGCAGCTGCATGTAGCTGGCGAAGGTGCCCTTGCTCACCAGCGTGCTGCCAAAGCGTTGCACCGGCATGTTGGTGATCGCGAACAGGTGGTTGAAGCGGATGCCGAAGTGCTGCAGCAACTCGCGCTTGTAGTCGGCTTCGAGCGGGCCCTGCGGCGGCGGCAGCGACGCGCCTTGCGGGTTGTAGACCAGGTTCAGCACGAGGCTGCTGCCGTCTTGTCCATAGCCCAGCGCATTGAGCTGGCGCAGCCCGGCGATGCTGCGCTCGAACACGCCGTCGCCACGCTGGCGGTCCACGTTGGCCGGCGAGTAGCAGGGCAGCGATGCGGTGACTTCCACGCCTTGTGCCGCCAGGAAGGCCGCGGTGTCTTCCTGGCCCGGCTCGGACAGGATGGTCAGGTTGCAGCGGTCGATCACGCGCACGCCCAGGGCCCGGGCGCCGCGCACCAGGTCGCGGAAGTGCGGGCTCAGCTCTGGCGCGCCGCCGGTCAAGTCGAGCGTGGAGATGCCGCGCGAGCGCAGAACCTCCTGCACGAGGGCCGCATGCTCGGCATCCATCATCTCGGTGCGTTGCGGGCTGGCCGCCACGTGGCAGTGCAGGCAGCTCTGGTTGCACTTGTAGCCCAGGTTGACCTGCAGAGTCTCCAGAACGCGTCGCCGGATCGGCGGAAAGTCGGTGGCGGTGAGCAAGGGCAGGGTGGCGTGCATGGTCAGGAGCTTGTTGATTTGCTGTTCAGTGGACGTTGCTTCACCGCGTCTCGCACGCGGCCTGTTCAGGCACCCAATGCAGATCGGCAAAACCGGCGCGAGCAGTTTCGCCTGTGTTGTCGGTGTCGGCGGTGATGGCGAGCTGGACCGGCGTGGCCGAGGCACCGAAGAGCCGGGCCACATCGCGGCCGACATTGCGGCGCTCCTGAACCCAGCCGCCGGCGTCGGCCGCGCCGCTGCGCAGCACCACCATCATGGTGCGATCGGTGTACGCGTTGGGCCGCTCGGTGCCCACCGGCTGGCGGTTGTCCCAGACGTAATTGACGGCGGCATCCGGCACTGAAGGGCCCCAGATCGAACGTGCGATGCGCAGTTGCGTGCGCAGGCCGAAGCTCTTGTCGGCGTCGGGGATGGCCAGGCTGACGTAGAGCCGGGCCGCGTAGTCGTCGCCGCTACGCTGGGTCAGGTCCGCCGACTTCAGCGGTGCGTCGATCCGCCAGCGCCAGCACAGCACCGGCGTGCGCGCCATCTCCATCGTCACCGGCCGCGCGAGCAGCGACATGCTGCCGGCGGACTGGACTTCCAGCGCGGCCACGCCGTCCCAGTTGCGCACGGCAAAGCTGTTGGGCTTGAGCTTGGCATCGAGGCGCACTTCCTGCCAGGGTGGCAGACCACTGTCGAATCGGCCGACCCAGACCGGAGCATCGCCAGCGCTTGCCGCGGCAGAACCGGGCAGCAACAGCGCCGCCAGCGATGCAAGCAGTGCGATCGAGGATGAGCGTGGATTTCGGGTGTTCATGGTTCTGTCCCTTAGTCGCCGGAACAGCCAGTTTTATTACAGCCGCAGAATGGCGACTCTGCAAATCTTGCTGTAACCGAAGCGCGATCTCCATCGACATGCCAGATGACGCCCGCCGGGATGACTTCGAACGCGAGCTGAAGCCGCTCTGGCTGCGCGCCCAGCGAGGCGACGAGGCTGCCTACCGTGAATCGCTGCTGCGCATTGCGGCCCGGTTGCGCACTTACCTGCGCCGCCGCCTGCAAGGCTTGCCGGACGAAGTGGAGGACCTGGTGCAGGAAACGCTGCTGGCGCTGCACCTGCAGCGGGGCACGTATGACGAGGAGGTGCCGGTCAGCGCCTGGATGCTGGCCATTGCCCGGCACAAGCTGGTCGACCTGTGGCGCCGGCGCGGGCGGCGCGAGGATTTGCATGATGCACTGGACGAGGTGGACGAGTCGGCATTGGTGGCGCGGCCCCCGGAGGGCGAAGCGCGGCGCGACCTGGGCAAGCTGTTCGAGTCGCTGCCCGAGGCGCAACGGCAGGCCATCGTGCTGACCAAGCTGCAGGGTTTGTCAGTGGCCGAGGCCGCCCAGCGCACTGGCGCCTCGGAGTCGGCGATCAAGGTGCAGGTGCACCGCGGATTGAAGCGCTTGGCGCAGTTGGTGAAGAAGGAAACAGGATCGTGAACACAGACGCATGGATCGACATGCTCGCCCGCGGAGCGGGCGCGGCGCCCCGTGCCGCGGCGCTGCGGCGGCTAGCACCTGCCGGCATGGCGGGGCTGTATATGAGCGCCCTGCTCGCCGTGGCCTTACTCGGGCCGCCGCCCGCCGCTATGTTCGCGACCTCGGCGTCCTGGATCAAACTGGGTTACACCGGCGCGCTGGCGGTGGCGGCGGGCTGGCTCGCCGCCCGGGCATCGGTCCCGATGGGCCGCACGAAGCGCCCGCAGCGAGCGGTGCTGGCCGTTGTGCTGGCCATGGCATTGCTGGGTGCGGCAGTCCTGGCCGTCGGCACCGCGTCGGACGAGCGCATCGACGCGCTGATGGGCCGTACCTGGCTGCAGTGTCCATGGAACGTGCTGGCCCTGTCGTTACCTTCGCTGGCGCTGACCTTCTGGGCGATGCGGGGCCTGGCACCCACCCGTCCGCGCCTGGCTGGCCTGGCCGCTGGGTTGTTCGCTGGCGCGCTGGGAGCGCTCGGCTATTCACTGTCGTGCCCGGAGGCGTCGCCGGCGTTCGTGGCCGTCTGGTACACGCTGGGCGTTGTGCTGACCGGCGCCGTGGGCATGGCCTTGGGCGGCCGGCTGCTGCACTGGTGAGCCGCGTGCAGCGCTGGCTGCCGTGGCTGGGTGCCTTGATCGGCCTGGCCGGGCTCGGCTGGGTGCTGCGGGGCTTCGACCTCCAACGCTTGCGAGACATTGCCGCCGAGGCCGACCTGCGGCTGTTGGCAGCGGTTCCGGCCTCCGTCCTGGCGGAGCAGCTGGTGCGTGCCTGGAAGTGGCGGCAACTGCTGCATCCCCTGCGCGCCATCGGCGTGCTGCGCCTGTTCGGCACCATCATGGCCGGCTACCTGCTGGCCATCCTGGTGCCGCTCGGATTCGGCACCATCGCGAGGTCCTGGCTGGTCGCCCGGCGCGAGGCGGTGCCGCTGCCCAGCGTGCTGGCCACGGTCGCGCTCGACCGGCTGACCGATGGCCTCGTGTTTGCCTGTCTGGTGCCGCTTGCGTTGCTGTCGGTGGTGATCGACGACCCGACCGGAAGCATCCGCGCGGGCCTGATCTGGGGCGGGGCCGGCAGCTTCGTCCTATTCGCACTGGTGCTGATGGCGCTCGTGGCCTCGCGCCACGGAATCCCGTACGGCGGGCGCGTCGATCGCCTGCTGCTGCGCCTGCCGCCACGCATGGCCGCGTCTTTGCGTGGGATCGCGACCACCTTCGCGCTGGGCATCACCTGGCCAGCCCAACCGTGGCGAGGCGCAGGGATCGTTGGCGCCAGCGTTGCCATCAAGCTGCTCGCCGCCACGCACTTGTTGTGGGCGGGTCTGGCGATCGGGGTCACACTGCAGCCGGCTCAGTACCTTTTCCTGCTGGTCTTCCTCGGCTTCGTCGCGATCCTCGGTCACTTCCTGCGCTTCGTGGGCAGCTTCGTCGTCGGCGGTGTCTTCGCACTCGGCTTGTTCGGCGTGCGGCCGGAGCCGGCGTTGGCGATGGTGCTGCTGGTCGAAATGGTCGGCATCCTCTGCGTGGCCGCTGTCGGGGCGCTCGCCTTGTGGGCACAGGGCGTCGCCCTGTCCGAATTGCGTCGCGAGCACGAGCAGGCACAGGCCTGAGCCGGCTCAGGCCCCGAGCTTCTGCGCCAATGCCGAAAGGTCCGCCACGTCGATTTCCAGCGTTCCGGCGAGCGGGAATTGCTGCTGCCCCTCACGGGGAATAGTGCAGCATCGTTGCGAACCACAACTCGGGCGCCTTGGGATCCAGCAGCACGGCCCCCACCTTCTCTTTTAGCGGGGCGATGTTCAAGAGCGTTTCGTTCACGTCGAAGAGCAGGACTTTGGGCTTGGCGGCGAGTTGGGCCATTTTTCGTATCGCGTCGAGAGAACGATCAGCTTAGTGGCAAAGATCGGTCGTGCGCGATCGGACGACACCGAGAGTTCTCGCGCGAACCCGGCGGGCTCGGGAAAGGGGCGGGGCGCTGTCGACTTTCGTCAGGCGCGGCTTCATCAAACTGGTGGCAAAGGCGGCACTTGTCGGATGAAACGAGGACCCGCTGCGCAAGTTGGATGGGGCTTTGACAGCCCCGGCCGTTTTGCGATAGGATCCGCGACTTCGCAGAAATCAGCGGCCCTTCGTCAGATCGGCTTGGCTTTTTGCCCTGAGTTCTGCTTCGCCCACTCCACGGGCCCAAGACTGGTTGCGCGCTGTCTCACGATGCGTGCGGTCCAAGTTGGGTTAAGAACATGATCCAAATGCAGTCGCGACTCGACGTCGCGGACAACACCGGAGCGAAGTCCGTCCAGTGCATCAAGGTGCTGGGCGGCTCCAAGCGTCGTTACGCCGGCATCGGCGACGTCATCAAGGTCAGCATCAAGGAAGCCGCGCCGCGGGCCCGCGTCAAGAAGGGCGAGGTCTACAGCGCCGTGGTGGTGCGCACCGCCAAGGGTGTGCGCCGCCAGGACGGCTCGCTGATCAAGTTCGATGGTAACGCCGCCGTGCTGCTGAACGCCAAGCTCGAGCCCATCGGCACGCGCATTTTCGGCCCGGTAACGCGCGAACTGCGCACCGAGCGCTTCATGAAGATCGTCTCCCTGGCACCTGAGGTGCTTTGACATTCCCGCCAGAGGTTCTCTGACATGAACAAGATTCGCAAAGGCGACCAGGTTATCGTGTTGACCGGCCGCGACAAGGGCAAGCGCGGCACCGTGGCCCGCCGCGTCGACGACAGCCACCTGGTGGTCGAGGGCGTGAACGTCGTCAAGAAGCACGTCAAGCCGAACCCCATGAAGGGCGTCACCGGTGGCGTGATCGACAAGACGATGCCGATCGACCAGTCCAACGTGGCGATCTACAACGTCGCCACCGGCAAGGCCGACCGCGTTCGCATCAAGCTGCAGGACGACGGCAAGAAGGTCCGCGTCTTCAAGTCCAGCGGCGACGAGATCAAGGCTTAAGGCAAGCACTATGGCAAAGAAACAAGCCGCCCCGGTCGAGTCGGGCCCGAGCACCGCGCCGAAGGCGCGCTTGCAGACCCTCTTCAACGAGAAGATCGTTCCCGATCTGGTGGCCAAGTTCGGCTACAAGTCGGTGATGCAGGTACCGCGCCTGACCAAGATCACGCTGAACATGGGTGTCAGCGAAGCGGTCTCGGACAAGAAGGTCATGGACAACGCCGTCGGCGACCTGACCAAGATCGCCGGGCAAAAGCCGGTGGTTACCAAGAGCAAGAAAGACATCGCCGGTTTCAAGATTCGATCGGGTGTGCCGATCGGCGCGATGGTCACGCTTCGAGGCGTGCGCATGTACGAATTCCTCGACCGCTTCGTCACTGTGGCGCTGCCGCGGGTGCGCGACTTCCGTGGCATCTCGGGGCGCTCTTTCGATGGCCGTGGCAACTACAACATCGGCGTCAAGGAACAGATCATCTTCCCCGAGGTCGACTACGACAAGGTCGATGCGCTGCGTGGCATGAACATCAGCATCACGACCAGTGCCAAGACCGACGACGAGTGCAAGGCCCTGCTGACGGCCTTCCGCTTCCCGTTCAAGAACTGAGGTTATCCGTGGCCAAACAATCCCTGATCCAACGCGAGCTGAAGCGCACGCTACTGGTCGCCAAGTACAAGAAGAAGTACGACGAGTTGAAGGGCGCCGCCAACGACGCGAAGAAGTCGGACGAAGACCGCTACGCTGCGCGCCTGGCGCTGCAGCAGCTGCCGCGAAACGCCTACCCGACGCGCCAGCGCAACCGTTGCGAACAGACCGGCCGCCCGCGCGGCACGTTCCGCATGTTCGGCCTGGGCCGCAGCAAGATCCGCGACCTGGCCTTCAAGGGCGACATCCCCGGTGTCGTCAAGGCCAGCTGGTAATCGGACTCAGGAGATTCGCAAATGAGCATGAGTGATCCGATCGCCGATATGTTCACACGTATCCGCAATGCACAGATGGTCGAGAAGTCCGCCGTCTCGATGCCGTCGTCGAAGCTGAAGGTGGCCATCGCCCAGGTCTTGAAGGACGAGGGCTACATCGACGACTTCGCCGTCAAGGGCCAAACTGAGACGGGTGGCAAGGTCGAACTCGAGATCGCGCTGAAGTACTACGCCGGACGTCCAGTGATCGAGCGCATCGAGCGCGTGAGCCGTCCTGGCCTGCGGGTCTACAAGGGCCGTCATTCGATCCCCCAGGTGCAGAACGGCCTGGGTGTAGCCATCGTTACCACTCCGCGGGGTGTGATGACCGATCGCAAGGCGCGCGCCACCGGTGTCGGCGGCGAAGTGCTCTGCTACGTGGCCTGAGGCCGGACAAGGAGAACCCGAAAATGTCCCGCGTAGGAAAAATGCCGATCACCGTCCCGCAAGGCGTGGACGTGACGATCGATGCCGACCAGATCAGCGTCAAGGGTGCCCAGGGCACGCTGGTGCGCAAGAACAATTCGCTCGTCGCCGTGAAGAACGACGCCGGCAAGGTGAGCTTCATCGCCGCCGATGGCAGCGCCGCGGCCGACGCGATGAGCGGCACGATGCGCGCGCTGGTGGCCAACATGGTCGCTGGTGTGACCAAGGGGTTCGAACGCAAGCTGACGCTGGTCGGCGTCGGCTTCCGCGCCCAGGCGCAGGGCACCAAGTTGAACCTGCAGGTTGGGTTCTCGCATCCGGTGGTCAAGGAAATGCCGGCCGGCATCAAGGTCGAGTGCCCAACGCAGACCGAGATCGTGATCAAGGGCGCCGACCGTCAGGTGGTGGGCCAGATCGCCGCTGAAGTGCGCGCCATCCGCCCGCCCGAGCCCTACAAGGGCAAGGGCATTCGCTACGCCGACGAACGCGTGGCGCTCAAAGAAACGAAGAAGAAGTAAGGAGCGGCAGCATGACGATCGCCAAGAAAGATCAACGCATCCGCCGTTCGCGCCAGACGCGCCTGCGCATTGCGACGCAGCGTGTGGCCCGCCTGACGGTGTTCCGCAGCAATCTGCACATCTACGCCCGCGTGATTTCCGACGACGGCACGAAGGTGCTGGCCAGTGCGTCGACCGCCGAGAAGGACGTGCGCAACGAACTCGGCGCTGGCAAAGGGGGCAACACGGCTGCCGCCGCGGCGGTCGGCAAGCGTATCGCCGAGAAGGCCAAGGCCGCCGGCGTCGAGAAAGTTGCGTTCGACCGTGCGGGCTTCGCATACCACGGCCGCATCAAGGCGCTGGCTGAAGCGGCGCGCGAAGCCGGTCTGCAGTTCTGACCCGACGCGAATCAAGGAATCCAAGGAATCCAAGCAATGGCAAAGTTTCAACCCCGCGCGCAGACCGAAGGCAATGACGACGGCCTGAAGGAAAAGATGATCGCGGTGAATCGAGTCACCAAGGTGGTCAAGGGCGGCCGCACGCTGAGCTTCGCTGCGCTCACCGTGGTGGGCGACGGCGACGGCCGCATCGGCATGGGCAAGGGCAAGGCCAAGGAAGTGCCGGTGGCCGTGCAGAAGGCGATGGAATCGGCGCGCCGCAACCTGAAGAAGATTCCGCTGAAGAACGGCACGATCCACCACAACGTGCGCGGCCAGCATGGTGCGGCCAAGGTGCTGATGGCGCCGGCCAAGCCGGGTGACGGGATCATTGCGGGCGGCCCGATGCGCGCGGTGTTCGAAGTGATGGGCATTACCGACATCGTTGCCAAGAGCCTCGGTTCGAGCAACCCGTACAACATGGTGCGCGCCACGCTCGACGCTTTAAACAATTCCACCACCCCGGCGGCGGTGGCGGCCAAGCGCGGAAAGTCCGTTGAAGAAATCTTCAACTGAGCCCGCGTGGGAGAACACTGACATGTCCGAAAAGAAAACACTGACGGTCAAGCTCGTGAAGAGCGTGGCCGGCACGAAGCAGTCACACCGCGACACGGTTCGCGGCCTCGGTCTGCGCCGCGTGAACAGCCAGCGCACGCTGGAGGACACGCCGGCCGTGCGCGGAATGATCAACAAGGTCGACTACTTGGTACAGGTGCTGTGATGCAACTGAACAACATCAAGCCGGCCGCAGGCAGCCAGAAGGACCGCCGTCGCGTGGGCCGCGGTATTGGTTCGGGCCTGGGCAAAACCGCGGGTCGCGGTCACAAGGGCCAGAAGTCGCGCGCTGGCGGCTATCACAAGGTCGGCTTCGAAGGCGGCCAGATGCCGCTGCAGCGCCGCCTGCCCAAGCGCGGTTTCAAGTCGGCTTCGCTGAAATACAACGCCGAAGTCACGCTCGGCGATCTGCAAAAGCTCGGCCTGGACGAAGTCGATCTGCTGAGCCTGAAGCAGGCCGGGCTGGTCGGTGATCTGATCAAGACCGTCAAGGTCATCAAGACCGGCGAGCTCAGCAACAAGCTCGTGCTCAAGGGCATCGGCGCCACTGCCGGCGCCAAGGCCGCGATCGAGGCGGCCGGCGGCAGCCTGAGCGAGTAACCGGGGGCCGATAGCTTGGCAACCAGCGCCACCAGCACGACACCACTGGCCAAGAGCGGCAAGTTCGGCGACCTGCGTCGCCGCTTGACGTTCCTGTTGATGGCGCTCGTGGTCTACCGCATCGGTTCGCACATTCCCGTGCCCGGCATCGACCCGGAACAACTGCGCCAGCTCTTCAACAGCCAGAGCGGCGGCATCCTGAACCTGTTCAACATGTTCAGCGGTGGCGCGCTGTCGCGTTTCGCCGTCCTCGCACTGGGCATCATGCCCTACATCTCGGCGTCGATCATCATGCAGCTGATGACCTACGTGGTGCCCTCGCTCGAGGCGCTGAAGAAGGAAGGCGAGTCCGGCCGGCGCAAGATCACCCAGTACACGCGCTACGGCACACTGCTGCTGGCGATCTTCCAGTCGGTCAGCATCGCAGCCGCGCTGCAGCAGTCGCCCGGCCTGGTCATCAACCCCGGCACGGGCTTCATCTTCACCGCCGCCGTGAGCCTGGTGGCCGGCACGATGTTCCTGATGTGGCTGGGCGAACAGATCACCGAGCGGGGCTTGGGCAACGGCATCTCGATCCTCATCTTCGCAGGCATTGCCGCGGGGTTGCCGAGCGCCATCGCCGGCCTGTTCGAACTGGTGCGCACGGGTGCGATGAGCACCTTCGCGGCGCTCTTCATCATCACGCTGGTGGTGCTGGTGACGTTCGCGGTGGTGTTCGTCGAGCGCGGTCAGCGCAAGATCCTCGTCAACTACGCCAAGCGCCAGGTCGGCAACAAGGTCT
>Ga0163144_10017376_pt1 | contig 14656 bp, 12 predicted proteins | sample OliLak19BULKMAT1_FD_123175 | JGI IMG/M metagenome (GOLD analysis project Ga0163144, IMG submission 123175) | Freshwater microbial mat bacterial communities from Lake Vanda, McMurdo Dry Valleys, Antarctica - Oligotrophic Lake LV.19.BULKMAT1 | ecosystem: Environmental > Aquatic > Freshwater >... | reverse complement strand
CAGGGTCCCAAGGAAGCGACGAGCGCCCGCACCTGATCGAATGTCAGATCAAGGTCACAAAGCCGGTGCTCGCTGACGATGGCTGGCTGACCGTTAACGACCCATTGGAGTCGTAGGTTGTCGTGAATTCGTCGCCCTGAAGCGGCCGGTCGCATAGGCACCAGGGCCCCCGAAAGTGTCCCCGCAGCAGTGGGCATAAAAAGGGAGGCGCCACACTGGGCGATTGAGGCACAGCGCGCGGCTTGAGACCGTCCGAGGTCACCACCTCGGGAGCCTCGCGTGCAAGCCGTTGGCCGGCAGCCCAAGCCTGCGAGTAGGGCGCCAGACGGCGCCCCGGTTCACTTCGAACGCCACCGCCCAGAGCAGACGACGCTGTACCGCCTGGTGCAGCAGCACGCCGCCACCTTCTTCGAGCAGGCCGAGTCGGCAGCCGGGGCCGGCCTGCCGCAGTTCGTCAAAGACGAGTTCGACGCCTTCCTCGAATGTGGCATCTTGGCCCGCGGCTTTCTGCGCCTGCATTGCGGTGACTGCGGCCACGACAAGCTGGTGGCGTTCAGCTGCAAGCGCCGAGGCTTTTGCCCTTCGTGCGGCGCCCGGCGCATGGCGCAGACGGCGGCGCACCTGGTCGATCACGTCATTCCGCACGTGCCCGTGCGCCAGAGGGTGCTGGCGCTGCCCATCCCGCTGCGCCTGCTGCTGGCTGCACAACCCAAGCTGGTGACGCCGGTGCTGCAGGTGGTGCACCGCGTCATCACGCGCCACCTGCTCGGGCAGGCTGGGGTCAAGGCCGACGAGGCCGACAGCGGTGCGGTCACGCTGATTCAACGCTTCGGCTCAGCGGCCAACCTCAACATTCACCTGCACTGCCTGGTGCTGGACGGCGTGTACCGGCGCTGCGTCGACGGCGAGCCGGTTTTCATGGAAGCGCCGGCGCCGACCGACGAGGCGCTGCAGACGGTATTGCTCAAGATCATCACCCGGTTGATGAATCTGCTCACCCGCAAAGGGGGTGCTCGTCGAAGAACAGGGCCAAACCTACATGGCCGACGACGACGCCGATTCGGACGAGGCCCGCGTGCTCAGGCCGTTGCAGGCCGCAGCCTGCACTTACCGCATCGCCTTCGGCCCACGCGCCGGACAGAAGGTGCTGAAGCTGCAAGGCGCGATGCCCAGGGACACAGTCTGTGTTCATCTGCGGCGCGATCATCCAGTCGAGCTGGCCTTGAAGCGGACTGACCGCGCCGTAGACGTACAAGAACTGACGCTCATAGCCGTTGCACACCACCGGTCGCGCAGGCTTCTGAGCCCAGCAGCGGCGAATACGCACCATGCGGCCGAATCGCGCCTCGTCCTGGAACATCAGTCGGACGCGGCGTTTGCCGACTTTGCTTCCTTCGAGGCAGGATGCCAGCATTTCTGGGAGTTTTTTTTCCACTCCTCCTGCACGGACGGGTCGCTCTTGGGGTGTCGCGTGTCCGGAGCAACCTTGCGCCAACCGTGCCTTTCCAGCAGGCGGTACGCGACCGAATGCGTCACAGGTCGCCCAAGGCGCTGGGCCAACGCAGCGCGCAGCGGCCCGATGATCAGCATGCCGCCATCTGCGGACTGCGTGGCCCAGGGCTCCAAGAATTCGCGCTCTTCTTCCAGCGACATCGCCGCGCGACGCCGACCGCCCCACTGCGCATCCAACTGTGCGGGGTGCGTCAGCCGATGGCGAACCTTGGCCTGGTACCGACCGACGCTGGCGCGACCCACACCCAGCGCGGCCGCCGTCTGCTCCAAAGTTGCGTTCAAAAGTGCAGGCAGCAGGACTGCTTGGGCGCATCGCAGGTCCTCGATCGTTTGCGCTCGAGTCGCTAGACCCTTGGCGTGTTCCACCACTGTTTGGTCGACAACTCGCGGTCTTGACATGGCGCACTCCAAAGGCTGAAGAGACCCCATAGAATGCCATAATTCGGCTCATCTTGAACGCTCACTAGAATAAGCGAGCCGGGAAAGCGAGTGCCGCCAGTGTGGTGTGTGGCAGTTCGATCCCCGTGGTGCGACCGATCTGTCGCGCCGCACCAGCTTCAAGCGTTACGGGTGGCGCGCGCTTCGTCCTGGACCCAGGATATGAAGGCCAGTTGTCCGGCGGTAGCCGGACGGTTCCTGTCGGTACAAACAAAGTAGCCGCGCCCGGTGGAGACCGGCAGGGCGAAGGGGATGACGAGCTCACCGGTTTGCAGTTCGCGCTCGATCAAGCAGGGCTGGGTGATGGCGACACCCACGCCCTCCTTGGCTGCGAAGATGAGGTTCATGCTGAGGTCGTAGCCCGGGCCCAGCTTGGGCACGCCATGCAAGCCGGCGCTGCTGGCCCAACGCGCCCAGTTGTCTGGAAAGTTAGTGTGGTGCAGCAGCACCTCACGCATTAAGTCGACGGGCTGCTTCAGGCGCGGCAGGACCTGCGGCGCGCACACGGGAATGATGTCGCGCCCCATCAAGAAGGCGGCCTGCAGTTGCGCGGGCCAGCGGCGTTGTGGGCGCTTCACGTCTATCCACACGTCCACGTCATCGCGACTGAAGTCCTCGTCGTGGCGGAACTGGCGCATTTCGATATCGAGGCTCGGGTGCCTGGCCTGGAAGACCGGCAGGCGCGGCAGCAACCACTTCGTGCCCAGCGTGGGGATGACGGACAGGCGCAGCTTGCCCGGTGCGCGCGGTTCCATGAACCAGGCGGTGGCCGATTCCAGCGCCATCACGGGGCGCTCGGTCAGTTGGCGCAGCTGTCGCCCGCGCTCGCTGAGCACGACACCTTGCGAAGACCGGTCGAACAAGCGGCAGCTGCCCAGATGCTGCTCCAGCCGTTGCACCGCGCGGCTCACGGCGGCCTGCGTGACACACAGGTCCTCGGCGGCCTGACGGAAACTGCCGACCCGGCAGACGGCCAAGAAGGCATGCAACTCGACCAGGGACGGCGCACGTAACTTCATCGTCGGGTGATTACATCACGTCATCGCGACGCACGGACTTGTCGTTTGATGCGCATGGGCGCGGTCCATAAGATGCAGGAACACCAGCAACCAGCCCGCCCATCACCATGACCATCGACCGCCGCCACTTCCTCGCCTCCACCGCTGCCGGATTCGCCAGTCTGGGCCTGCCGGCCCTGAGCGCTGCTGCCACCTACCCCACCAAGACAATCACCCTGGTGGTGCCCTTCACGGCCGGCGGCGCAGTGGACGTGTCGGGCCGGCTGATCGCGGAACCCCTGAGTCGTGCCCTGGGTCAGCCGATCGTCATCGACAACCGCGGCGGAGCCGGGGGCGCCATCGGCTCGGCTTTCGTCGCCAAGGCGGCGCCGGATGGGCACACCCTGATCGTCACGTCGCAAAGCACCCACGTCGTCAATCCGGCCATGAACCCCAAGCTGCCCTATGACGCAGTGAAAGACTTCGAACCCATCACGATCATCGGCCGCCTGGCCAATGTGCTGGTGGTCAATGCGGCGCTGCCCATCAAGACTTTCGACGACCTCGTGAAGTACGCGCGGGCCAATCCCGGCGCGCTCAACTATGCCAGCGCCGGCAACGGCACCGTGTCGCACCTGAGCATGGAGCTGCTCAAGAACGTGGCCAACATCCCCATGACGCACATTCCCTACCGCGGTGCGGGCGTGGCACTGACCGACCTGCTGAGCGGCCAGGTTCAGCTGACCTGGAACAACCTGTCGTCCAACCTCAGCAACATTCAGAGCGGCAAGCTCCGTGCGCTGGCGGTGGCGTCGCCGACCCGCGTGCCGCAACTGCCCGACGTGCCGACCTTCGACGAGCTCAAGCTGCCCGACCTGAACCTGAGCTCGTGGAACGGGCTGGCAGCGCCAGCGAAGACGCCTGAGGCCATCATCAACAGGCTGTACCAGGAGACGCGCAAGATCATCAACGACAAGGCCAACCAGGCGCTATGGGTCGAAAAGGGAATGATCGTTCCCGAAGACATCACGCCGGCGGCCTACCGCAAGGAGATCGTCGAACGCATCGCGTTTTACAAGCGCGTCGCCAAGGACAACAAGATCGAGCTGGACGGCAATTGATGGACCGGCTGCCACGACCTGCACCTACGCGGGTCGAAGACCTGGCGCCGCAGCACGACGAAATGGCCGGGTGGCGTCACCACATCCACCGTCACCCGGAGCTGGCTTTTGCCGAACACAAGACGTCCGACCTGGTGGCGGACAAGGTGGCGCAGTGGGGCTACGAGGTCACGCGCGGCATCGGCCAGACGGGGCTGGTGGCGCAGTTGCGCGCCGGCCACGGCAGCCGTCGCCTGGGGCTGCGCGCAGACATGGACGCCTTGCCGATCCAGGAGCAAACGGGTCTGCCTTATGCGAGCACCGTGCCCGGCTGCATGCATGCCTGCGGACACGACGGCCACACCACCATGCTGCTGGGCGCGGCCCGGCACCTTGCGGCCACACGCAGGTTCAGCGGCACGCTGAACCTGATCTTTCAGCCGGCGGAAGAGCGCGGCTTTGACAGTGGTGCCAAGGCCATGATTGCCGATGGCCTGTTCGAGCGTTTCCCCTGCGACATGGTATTTGCAATGCACAACCACCCGGGTGCGCCGCAGGGAAACTTGCTGATGCGGCCCGGCCCCTTCCTTGCAGCGGGCGACCGGGTCTTCATCACCATCGGGGGCGTGGGTGGCCATGCGGGACGGCCTCACCTGGCGGTTGACCCGCTGGTCGCAGCCGCCGCCATCGTGATGGCGCTGCAGACCGTGGTCTCGCGCAACGTGGACCCGGGCGAGTCGGCCGTGGTCACCGTCGGCCGGTTGCGCTCGGGTGACGCGCTGAACGTGATCCCGGCCGAGGCCGAGATCGGTATCAGCGTGCGTTCGTTCAGCCGCGCGGTGCGGGCGCTGCTGCGCGAGCGCATTACCGCCCTGGTCAACGCCACCGCCGAGGGCTATGGCGCCAAGGCCGAAATCCGCTATGTCGAGGGCTACCCCGTGCTGGAGAACGATGCCGCCGCCATCGACCTGGCGGGCCAAGTCGCCAGTGAGCTCGTCGGCGCGGACCGGGTGGCGCTCGATTTCCCGCGCATGATGGGCAGCGAAGACTTTGCCTACATGCTGCAGGTGTGCCCGGGTGCGCTGATCCGCATCGGCAATGGTCCGTCGGACGGCGGGCGCGGCCTGCACAACCCGCGCTATGACTTCCACGATGGCAACCTGACGGTGGGCGCGGCCTTTTGGAGCCGGCTGGCGGAGCGCTTTTTGGCCTGAGGCGCCCTGAAATCTGAGGATGTGCGGCCCTGCAGTCCTGACCCTTCACACCTTCTCTATCGACAGGCTCAGGCAAGGGCCGTGGGGCTTCACGACGGCGCTGCGACTGGCATTCATGGTCTCTCGGCATCCAGATCGTCGGCCTGCTCAACGGTCAACGCAAGGCCTAGGCAGGCGCGATCCTTGCTTGCCAGCAGATACTGCCGACGGGGCTTCGGGCCACGTCACCATTGACGAACCGGCAACGCAAGTAGCCACCGCGGGCAGGAATCGCGAACAAGGAGCGTGAATGGAAGCCAAGTGGCTCGAAGACTTTCTCAGCGTGGCGCGCACGGGCAGCTTCTCGCTGTCGGCAGCTGAACGCCACATCACGCAGTCGGCCTTCAGCCGCCGCATCAAGTCGCTGGAGCAGTGGGTCGGGGTGGCGCTGATCGACCGCTCGTCGTATCCCACGCGCCTCACGGCCGCAGGGCAGCGTTTCCAGGCCGCGGCCCGCGAGGCGACCGCCACGGTGCTGAACACGCGCCAGGAACTGCGCCAGGCCGCGCGTGCCGACCGACGGCTGTTGCGCATCGCCATCCAGCATTCGCTGGCCAGTGGCTTCCTGGCGCGCTGGTTGGCCACTTTGCCGCTGGCGCGCGACGAGCTGCTGACGCAGGTGAGGGCCGACAACCTGCACGACTGCGTGCGCGACCTGGAAGAGGGCTGCGTCGATCTGCTCGTCTGCTACACGCACCCTGGGTTGCCGCTGGACCTCAGCCCCGAGCGCTACCCGTCGCTGATGCTGGCCCAGGACGTGCTCACCCCCGTCTCCCGCCCCGGCGCTGACGGCCGCCCGCTGCATGCCTTGCGGCCGGGCGCCGCGGCGGCCGTGCCGTGGCTGAGCTACAGCGCCGACGCCCAGCTCGGCCGGCTGGCGGCACTGGCCATCGACACGGCCGAGCCGCCCCTGGCCGTGCATGCGGTGTTCGAGAGCACGCTGGTCGAAGCCCTGCGCGCCGCGGCGCTGGAAGGCCTGGGCGTGGCCTGGCTGCCCTGCAGCCTGATTGCCGACGACCTGAACCACAAGCGGTTGGTGCGGGCGGGGCCGACGTCGCTGGACGTGCCGTTGCGCGTCCGGGTGTTTGCCGACCGGGCGCTGCTGGGCGGGCGCTTGCAGGGGCTGTGGGACTGCGCGCGTCGGCTGGTCGAAGACAGGCCCGAGGGGGTTACAGCCTCCGATCTATGAATACCGTGCATAGAGTGCGCCGCAAAGTCATTGGACTGAGGGGGCAAGCCGCCCCTAACGTCAACCTCTTACATGCCATTCTTGGTTGCTGCCAGCCAGAAACCCGATGAACCTGCAAGACTTCCCGCGTGTCCGGCTCGGACACTGGCCCACGCCGCTGGAACCCATGAAGGGGCTGGCGCGCCTACTGAACACCGACCGTCTCTACATCAAGCGCGACGACTGCACCGGGTTGGCCACCGGGGGCAGCAAGACACGCAAGCTCGAATTCCTGGTCGGCGACGCCGTGCGCCAAGGCGCCGACACCCTGCTGACACAAGGCGCGGTGCAGTCCAACCACGTTCGCCAGACGGCCGCGGCCGCCGCGTTCATGGGCATGGCCTGCGAGGCGATCCTGGAAGAGCGGGTTCCGGACGCACCGGCCGCGTACCACGAGTCGGGCAACGTGCTGCTCGACCACCTGTTCGGCATCCCGCTGCACCGGGTGCCCGCGGGCACGGCCATGGACGCCGCGCTGGAGGCGTTGGCGCAAAAGCTGCGCCAACAGGGCCGCAAGCCTTACGTCATCCCCGGCGGCGGGTCCAATGCGCTGGGCTCGCTGGGCTACGTCGACTGCGTGCTCGAACTGCAGCGGCAATGCGAAGCCATGGGCCTGCGCAAGCCCCACTTGGTGCACGCCACCGGCAGCGCGGGCACGCAGGCCGGCCTGGTGGCCGGTGTGCATGCCCTGGGGCTGGACTGGCCCGTCACGGGCATTGGCGTCAGGGCGCCTCGCGAGGCCCAGGAAACCCGCGTGTATGAGCTGGCCGTGCGCGTGCTCGACCTGTTGGGCGTGCCGCAACCCCTGCCGCGCGAACGGGTCGTGGCCGACTGCCGTTTCATCGGCGCCGGCTACGGCATCCCGACCGATTCGATGGCCGAAGCCGTGACCCTTCTGGCCCGCACCGAAGGCATCCTGGCCGACCCCGTGTACACCGGCAAGGGGCTGGCCGGCCTGCTGGACCTGGTGCGCACGGGCCGCTTCGGCAGCGACGAAGACGTGATCTTCGTACACACGGGCGGCTCGGCCGGGCTGTTCGGCTATGTCTCGACCTTTGCCCAGGCCGGTGTTTGAACCCGACCGCACCCGCTGCGCAGCCCGGCTGCGCGGCAAGGCTGCTTCACGTTTCCCCTCTCAAACCGCTTCACGCTGGAGTATTCCGATGACACCCCTGCACCGCTTGCCCCGTGGCCTGGCGATCGCCGTCGCTGTGCTGGTCATGACCCCTCTGTTCACGGCCTCGCAGTCCGCGCTGGCCCAGGGCAGCCCGCAAAAGGGCGGCACGCTGGTGATGGTGGTGCAACCCGAGCCCCCCACGCTGGCCTCGTACCAGAGCACCGCCGGCCCGGTGGGCCAGGTGGCGACCAAGGTCTACGAGGGCCTGCTCGAGTACGACTTCCAGCTCAAGCCCACGCCCAGCCTGGCGCAGTCGTGGACGGTCAGCCCCGACGGCAAGACGGTGACCTTCAAGCTGCTGCCCGGCGTGAAGTTCCACGACGGCAAGCCCTTCACCAGCGAGGACGTTCAGTTCAGCGTGATGGAGGTGCTGAAGAAGGTGCACCCGCGCGGCGTGAACACCTTCCGCTCGGTGACCGCGGTGGAGACGCCCGACGCGATGACGGCCGTCTTCCGCCTGAGCGAGCCGGCGCCTTACATGATGATGGCGCTGTCGTCGTACGAGTCGCCGATGCTGCCCAAGCATGTCTTCGGCACCGGCGACATCACGCGCCACCCCAATGCCAACCTGCCGGTGGGCACGGGCCCCTTCAAGTTCGTGGAGTGGCAGCGCGGCCAGTTCATGCGCTTCGACCGCAACCCCGACTACCGCAAGCCGGGGCTGCCGCACCTGGACCGCCTGGTGGCCCGCTTCATTGCCGACACGGGAACACGATCGGCCGCCATGGAAACCCAGGAAGTGCACATGGGGGGCTTCAACGCCATTCCCCCGGTCGACGTGAAACGGCTGCAGGCCTTGCCGTACATCGGCGTCACGGCCAAGGGCTACGAGATGCAGTCGCCCATCGTGCAGCTCGATTTCAACACCACCCGGCCGCCGTTCGACGATGTGAAGGTGCGCCAGGCCGTGGCCTACGCCATCGACCGCAAATTCGTGCTCGACAACATCTGGTTCGGCTTCGGCCGGCCGGCCACCGGGCCGATCAGCTCCAACTTCAGCGCCAACGGCCTGTACACCGCGGACGTCAAGAACTACAACGTCCCCAACGGCGTGGACCTGGCCAACAAGCTGCTGGACGACGCCGGCAAGAAGCGCGGCGCCGACGGCGTGCGCTTCGAGATCGTGCATGACGTGACGCCCTACGGCGAAGAGTGGCGCCGCTTCGGTGAATACACGCAGCAACAGTTGGGCAAGATCGGCATCAAGGTGACGCTGCGTGTCGAAGACGTGCCGGGCTGGCTGCGCCGCGTGTACACCAACTACGACTTCCAACTCACCAGCAACTGGATCCAGACGCTGGCCGACCCGTCCATCGGCGTGCACCGCCTCTACCACTCCGGCTCCATCAAGCCGGGCACGGTGTTCGTCAATTCCTCGCGCTGGAACACCAAGGAAACCGACGAACTGATGGACAAGGCCAACGTCGAGCTCGACCCGAAGAAGCGCGCCGCGCTGTACCACGACCTGCAGAAACGCGTGGTCGAAGCCAGCCCCCTGGTGTTCATGCACGAGCTGGACTTCGTGACCGTGCACAACAAGCGGGTCAACAACTTCCCGCTCAGCCCGCTGGGTCTGTACTCGTCGATGGACCAGGTCTGGCTCGCCAAGTGACGCGGCGCTGATCCCGCCTGCTGCCGCCGCACCAAGGAATCGCACACGATGCCCGGGCGACAGAGTCTGGCCTATGCCTTGCGCCGCCTGGCGCAGGCAGTGCCGACGGTGCTGGTGATCGCTGCCATGAACTTCCTGGTGCTGCAGCTGGCACCGGGCGACGCGGCCGAGGTGCTGGCCGGCGAGGCGGGCTCGGCCACGCCGGAGTTCATGGCCCAGCTGCGCAAAAGCTTTGGCCTGGACCAGCCGCTGGGCGTGCAGCTGCTGCTGTACATCAAGCAGCTGGTCACGCTCGACCTGGGTTTCTCCTTTCGCCACAACATGCCGGTGATCGAGTTGATCGGCTCGCGGCTGTTCCCGACGTTGCTGCTGATGGTCTCGGTGCTGCTGATTTCGGTCATCGTGGGCACGCTGCTGGGCGCCTTCGCCGCCCGCAACCTCAACCGCTGGCAGGACAACCTGATCTCGATGCTGACCGTGCTGGCCTACGCCACGCCGGTGTTCTGGGCCGGCCTGATGTTGATCGTGGTGTTCTCCATCAACCTGGGCTGGTTTCCGACCAGCGGCATGCAGCAGGTGGCGGCCTTCCATGAAGGATTTGCCAAGGTGCGCGACATCGCGCACCACCTGGTGCTGCCGGCTGTCACGCTGACCATGTTCTACCTGGCCTTGTATACGCGGCTGATGCGGGCTTCGGTACTCGAGCAGTTTTCGATGGACTACGTCGTCACCGCGCGCGCCAAGGGTTTGACAGAAAGCCAGATAGCCCGCCGCCATGTGCTGCGCAACGCGGTGCTGCCCGTGTTGACCATGGCCGGTGTGCAGGTGGGTGGCTTGCTGGGCGGGGCGGTGGTGGTGGAAACCGTCTTCGCCTGGCCTGGCCTGGGCCTGCTGGCCTACGAGTCGTTGTTCGCGCGCGACCTGAACCTGCTGCTGGGCATCTTCTTCATCTGCACCTGCCTGGTGGTGGTGGTGAATCTGGTGGTGGACGTGGCGTATTCGCTGCTCGACCCACGCATCGAGTTGCGCTGATGGCGACGGCATTGAAAGGCGGCATCCTGCGATTCCTGCGCCACCGGCCCGCCGTGGCCGGGCTGGCCTTGCTGCTGGCGGTACTGCTGGCCGCGGCCCTGGCTGGCGTAATCTACCCCGGCGATCCGTTCGCCATCGTCGGCAAGCCATTTCAGCCGCCGTTTAGCGAGCATCTGCTGGGCACCGACACTCTGGGCCGCGACCTCGCCGCAGGCCTCTTGCACGGCGCCCGCACCACCTTGTTGGTGGGTGTGGTGGCGACCCTCATTGCCAGTGTCGTGGGGATCACCATCGGCGGCCTGGCCGGCTACTTCGGTGGCCGGCTGGACAGCCTGCTGATGCGCTTCACCGAGCTGTTCCAGACCATCCCGTTCTTTCTGTTCGCGATCCTGCTGGTGGCGGTGCTCGGCGCGTCCATCCGCAGCGTGATCTTCGCCATCGCGGTGGTCTCGTGGCCGCCCATGGCGCGCCTGGTGCGCGGCGAATTCATGGCCATGCGCAACCGCGAATTCGTGCAGGCCTGCGTGTCGCTGGGCATGGGCCACACCCGCATCATCGTGGTGCACATCCTGCCCAACACGCTGTCGTCGATCATCGTCACCGGGTCGTTGATGGTGGCCACCGCCATCCTCATCGAGTCGGGGCTGTCGTTCCTGGGGCTGTCCGATGCCAACACCATGAGCTGGGGTTTCATCATCGGCTCGGGCCGCACGGTGCTGCGCACGGCATGGTGGATCTGCGCCGTGCCCGGCCTGGCCATCCTGCTGACGGTGATGGCCATCAACCTCGTCGGCGACGGCTTGAACGACGCGCTCAACCCGCGTCTGCGCTCGCTGTGAGCGCCATGAATTCAGGACAGCCCCTGCTGAGCATCCAGGGCCTGAGCGTGAGCCTGCCCGCCAGTGCCGACCGCCGCCACGCGGTGGACGGCGTGAGCCTGGACCTCTGGCGCAACGAGATCCTGTGTGTGGTGGGTGAATCCGGCTCGGGCAAGTCGGTGATGTCGCGTGCCGTCCTGGGCCTGTTCCCTTCGCGCCATGTGCAGCCCAGCGCCGGGCGCATCGTGTTCGAGGGAGAAGACCTGTTGCAGGCCACCCCCGAGCGGCTGCGCGACCTGCGCGGCAACCGCATCGCCATGATCTTCCAGGAACCGATGACGGCGCTGAACCCGGTGCTGCGCATCGGCGCACAGATCGACGAGGTGCTGGAAATCCACCGATCAGGCGACGGTGCCGCGCGTCGCGCGCGTGTGCTCGACCTGCTGGCGGCTGTGAACCTGCCCGACCCGCAGCAGATCCTGTCTGCCTACCCGCACCAGCTGTCTGGCGGCCAGCGCCAACGCGCGATGATCGCCATGGCGCTGGCGCTGGAACCCGACATCCTGATCGCCGACGAGCCGACGACCGCGCTGGATGTGACCACGCAGGCGCAGATCCTGCTGCTGATCCGTGAGCTGCAGCGCAAGAAGGGCATGGGGGTGATCTTCGTCACCCACGACTTCGGCGTCGTGGCCGAGATCGCCGACCGCATCGCCGTTATGCAGCACGGCCGCCTGGTCGAACAAGGCTCGGCCGACCAGGTGCTGAACCAGCCCCAGGCGGCCTACACGCGCTCGCTGCTGGCGGCCGTGCCCAGCCTGACCCCCGGGCCCAAGCGCGACTTCAGCGGGCAACCGGTGGTGCTGAGCGTGAACGCCCTGAGCAAGAGTTACCGCAGCGGCGGCGGCCTCTTCGGCGGTCGATTTGGAAAACCCGGCCGCAGCGTGGATGCGTTGGCGGCGGTGAGCTTCAGCGTGCGCCGCGGCGAGACGGTGGGCATCGTCGGCGAGTCGGGCTCGGGCAAGTCGACGGCGGCGCGCTGCATCGCGCGCTTGATCAACGCCGACAGCGGCCAGATCATGGTCGAGGGCACCGACATCGCCGCGCTGAGTAGCCGCGCGCTGCGGCCCGTGCGGCGGCGCATGCAGATGGTGTTCCAGGACCCGTTCGGTTCACTCAACCCGCGGCGCACCGTGGGGCAGCTGATCGCCGAGGGGCCCATCGTGCACGGCGTGAACCAGGCCACGGCGCATGCGCGTGCACTGGATCTGCTGGAGCTCGTCGGGCTGGAACGGCGGGCCGCGGCACGCTTTCCGCACGAGTTTTCGGGCGGGCAGCGCCAGCGCATCGGGCTGGCGCGCGCGCTGGCGCTCGAGCCCGCCATCCTGGTGGCCGACGAGCCGGTGTCCGCACTGGACGTGTCGGTGCAGGACCAGGTGCTGAAGCTGCTGGCCGACATCCGAAACCGCCTGGGGCTGACGGTGCTGTTCATCACCCACGACCTGCGCGTGGCCAGCCAGGTCTGCGACAGCATCGTCGTCATGCACAAGGGCCGCGTCGTCGAAAGCGGGCCGGTGGCCGACGTCTATGCCCGCCCGGCGCACGCCTACACCCAGGCGCTGCTGGCCGCCGTGCCTGGCAGGCACTGGAGCCACGACAACGACGCCCGGTCGGCCGCCGCGCCAGCACCAGCCCTGCCATGACCCTGCCCGACGCCCCCACCGCAATCGGCCTGCAAGCCGTGGCTCTGGCCCTGCGTGAAAGGCGCACCAGCGCGCTCGGGCTGACGCAGGCCGCGCTGTCGCGCATCACCGCGCTGGAGCCGCAGCTGCAAGCCTTCACGCACCTGGACGCGGCCCGTGCCATGGCCCATGCACAGGCCATCGACGGGCTGCGCGCGGCCGGTGTGAACCTGGGCCCGCTGATGGGCATCCCGGTGGCGGTGAAGGACCTCTTCACCGTCGACGGCATGCCGACCACGGCCGGCACCCGACTCGATGTGCAGGACCTCGTGCCACCGCAAGGCAGCTTCGTGAATGCGCTGCTGCGCGCCGGCTGCGTGATCCTGGGCAAGACCCGCACCACGGAGTTTGCGCTGGGCGGCTTCAACCTCGACCGCGCGCCACCGTGGAACCCCTGCGACATGAACGAGCCCCGCATGACCGGGGGCTCCAGCCACGGCTCCGCCGTGGCCATGGCCGCCGGGCTGGCGGGCTTCACGGTGGGCAGCGACACGGGCGGGTCGGTGCGCTGGCCAGCCGCCTTGTGCGGCGTGGTCGGCTACAAGGCCAGCAGCAGCCACTGGGCAGGTGACGGGGTGTTCCCGCTGTCCCCTTCGCTCGACAGCATCGGCCTGTTCACGCGCAGCGCGCACGACGCCGCCTTCGTGCACGCCGCGCTGGGCGGCCACGCGATGCGGCCGGCGCCCTCGGTTCGCGGGCTGACGCTGGCAGTACCCACGCTGCACTTCATGGACCAGCTCGACGAGCCCGTGCAGCGCTGCTTCGACACGGCCGTGTCGCACCTGCGTGACGCGGGCGCCCATGTCGTGACCGCTGAAACGCCCGAAGCCGGCGAGATCGACGAGATCTTTCGCAGCCTCGTGCCGGCTGACTTGCTGGCCTTTCTGGGGCGTGAACGGGTTGCGGCGCAGCTGGACCGGATGGATGCCGTGGCGGCCGACCGGCTGCAGTTCGCGTTCGAGGTGCGGGCCGACGACTACGCCAAGATGCTCTTGCGCCGCAGCGAGGTGCAGCGCCTGGTGGCCGAGCGCGCCGCCGGCATCGACGGCTGGCTCACGCCCACCGTGCCGATGCTGCCGCAGCCGACCGCCCACTTCCGCACCGTGGCCGAGGTATCGGCGTGGAACCGACGCGCCACGCGCAACACGCGGCCCGGCAACCTGTTCGGGCAGTGCGGGGTCTCGTTGCCTGTCCAGCACCTCGGCACAGAACAGCCGGGCCAAGCAAGCGGCGCGGCGTTACCTGTCGGTCTGCAACTGTGTGCAGCGCCCGGCCAGGACCTGAAGTTGCTGGCTACGGCTTGCGCGATTGAGGAGCTGTTGGGTCGTCCGGCCACCCCTGTCATGGATCTGCTGGCTGGCTAGAGAACAGACTCCGTCCGTTGAGGCGCGCGGCTGGCGAGACCATGGCGCGAAGCCCATGTTGGCGCCTCTGCACTTTTGATCTGCAAGCCCGGATCGCGGTTGCCAGAGGCCAGTGCCGCCTGTTCCATGGCCAGTCCGGCCAGGCCCGGCATCTGGGCCGCTTAATGTCCTCAGCGCGTTGCACGCACGCCAAGCCGTGTATCGCGCTTGGAAGGCGAGATTGGGTGCCAGGAAGTGGCCGGTCGCCAGCTTCAGGTTTTGGCCGTTATGGATAGCTAACCATAACGGCCATTATGAGAAGACCTCAGTTATGAGAAGTCCGAGGTTTGCGAGCGCGTAGATCACCTCGTACGCGAGGCATTCGACGCGCTCGTGCCCTTCT
>Ga0163144_10017375_pt1 | contig 14658 bp, 10 predicted proteins | sample OliLak19BULKMAT1_FD_123175 | JGI IMG/M metagenome (GOLD analysis project Ga0163144, IMG submission 123175) | Freshwater microbial mat bacterial communities from Lake Vanda, McMurdo Dry Valleys, Antarctica - Oligotrophic Lake LV.19.BULKMAT1 | ecosystem: Environmental > Aquatic > Freshwater >... | reverse complement strand
TGCTGTAAAACATCGACGACGATAATCACAAAACGACAGCAGAAATAACAATTATGGTATTAATTATGGTTAAATGACTATACCCCTTTGTTGGGCATTTGTCAAGTATGGGTAACCGTTCAGGGGGTGGCAAAAAGATCGGGGAAATCCTGCTTGCTCCAGGATGCGCGGAGTGCATTGGTGAGGATCGCAAAGACTGACTGACCGACCGAGTTGGCGACAGGTCGCCACCACGGACAGCAAGCGTTCGACAAACCGACTGCCATCGGCGCTCTGCGTACCGAAACAGATCTTGCGCCACATGACGGCGGGACGAATCGCCCGTTCGGCGCTAGTATTGGTTGGTTCGACGCCATCCACACGACTGAACGTCCACAGCGCATCCCAATGCCGCAGCAGATCCGCTCGCAATGTGTTGGTCTGGGCATCGTCCACCATCCCGAAGCGTATATCATCAACGATAGTCGCCCGGATGGGGGCCAGCAGCACCTGCAACTGCATGCGGTCAATGAGCTCGACTTGATACCAGTGCCAGTAGGCAAACGCCACCTGCACCTGCGTGAGGATCGCCTGCGCCCATTGCTGCGCTGCGGGTGTGCGCTCCAAACAGGCCCGCAGGTCACGCATGAGGTGTGCCCAACATAATTGCCGGCGGTGGTTGTCCAGATGATGATACACGCCATAGCGGTCGGACGTGATGATCTGCTGATCGGCGTTGGGCAGCACCCGTGCAAAGACCGCCCGACTCCGCGAGCGGTCGATCCGGAAACTGGTGGCCTGCGGCGTCACGGCGGTCCACAACCAGGCCGATTGGTTGGCTTCGCGCCAGCGGGTCTCGTCCACATGCACCGTTGGTGCGTGTTGGACGCAGGTGCGGATGGCAGTATCGAGCGGTTCGAGCGCAGCGCTCATCCGGTGGCAGAGCCGCACGACACTCCCGAGACTGATCGGCATGCCCACCACCGACTGCCAGAAATCAACCACCTCGCGGGCGCTCAGGCGGTAGCGGCGCAGCATGGCCGTGCGTGCGGTCACACCAGGGCCAAACACCCCCGGTGGCAATCCGGTCGGTGCCGCCGCCTGCTGGATGGTGTCGCAGCATGGGCACGCCACGGTATGCTGCTGATAGTCGGTCACGTGAATCAGGCGGGTGGGCAGATCCCAGACCTGGGTGTGCACGACTGGCGCCACATCAGGTAACGTGTCGGGGAAGATCGCACGACACCAGGAGCACTGGGTCGGGTACAGCGGGATGATGGTATCGACCTGCTCATCCGGTGCCAGGGGGCGCTCGTGGCCCGGATGGCCCGGTTGCCCACCCCGTGGTCGCCCACGCGGATGTTTCGGCGGGCGCGGTGGCGCGGATGGTGGGTCGGACGATGGCGGTTTGGACGAGTTTTGACTGGTCTGGTTGAGACGCGCCTGGAGGTCGGTGATCTGCGCACGCAGGCGTGTGACCTCGGCACTGAGCGTGTGCACCATATCCACCAACGACAAAAACGCCTGCTGCACCGCTGGTGGCGTGGCGGCCCAATCCTCTGTCGTCACGAAAGGCGGTCGTTCGTCATCGCTCATGTGCCTAGTGTACAAGATCCTTCAATTTCGGGCAATGTGGCGATTCGAGACAAAAAAGAGCACCGCCTGAACGTTTACAGTATATTTCGGATTGAGCAACATGGGTAATCGTAATCTCGATATATAGTTGTAGGAACAGATATAACTGGACTTTTGTCCGCCTGGCCTCACCAGAAAAGCTTACCACTGCGCGATCGGCGCCTCAGGAAAAAGCGGCTTTTCCGTATCTCCCGTGCTATGGCGTGCAGCGATCCTTTATGGAGGTCGTAACGCATCTACTGATAACGTGTAGAACTTGCCCGCAGCACAATCTTTGCAGAAGAGCTCTTCTCCCGTAATGACATACGAGGGCAAGAAGTGCGTATCGCTTGACACACGTCCTCAAAACGTCGACCATAAAGACAGGAGTTGAACAGATATACACGTGAACAAACACAGGTAATGATCTCAAGGTGGTACAGTACTGATCGAGAAGGTTTGCACTAACAAGAACTAGATCAAGATAGCATGTGCGGGTATGTAAGACCCGATCTATGAAGGAAAATCGAGGATGATGCGTCGTTTGTTTCGCGGGTTTAGAGTCTTGATTTGCTTGCTCTTTCTTGCTGCAATAGTACCGAGTACGGCTCAGGAGACTTCCGAGCTTAGCAGGAACGCCTATTTGCCGATGGTCGTCAGCCCACCAGGGCCACCAAGTGCCTTTGGGTTCGACCTCAACTACTATTATGACGACCGGGTTTTATCCTTTGCTCGTGAGGCGAACCCGCGCTGGGTCCGCTCCGGCGATGTTTTATGGTCAGAGGTTGAGGCGACGCCAGGGGTATACAACTGGGCGGCGCTTGAGCGCGTCGAGGCGAATGTGCGGCGGCTGCGCCAGATCGGGTTTGAGCCAATTGTGGTGGTGCAGCAATCGCCAGCCTGGGCGCAGCGCGAGCCCGGCCGCCTGTGTAGCCCGCCGCGCCCGGAGCATATTCCTGCGTTTGCGCAGTTTATGCAGGCGCTAACGGCGCGCTATGCCGATGGGCCAACAGCCATTCACTATTGGGAGATCTGGAACGAGCCGGACTATAAGGCCAGCGAGGTTCAGGATATTCAGGGGTTTGGCTGCTGGGCACGCAATGATCTGCCCTATTATGGGGGCGCCTACTATGGCGAAGTGATCAAGCAGGTCTACCCGGCCGTCAAAGCGGGCAGCCCGAATGCGACCGTGCTGGCTGGGGCGCTGGCCTACCAGTGGCCAGATGATACCGTCAGCCGCGAGTTTCTGCGTGGTATGCTGGCCAGCGGGGCAGGTAATTCTTTTGATGCCCTGAGCTTCCATGCCTATGGTGTTTGGGGCGCTGGCGATCTGCTGATCGCCAAGACCATCCGCCTGCGCTCGATCCTTGGTGAGTATGGCTTGGTGCAGAAACCGCTGTTCGCCACCGAGATCGCAGCGACCTGTTTTAGCGCGCGGGCCAGCTCCGGTGGACTGACCCAGACCTGCCCGGAGAATTTTTACACCCAGCAGGCCAACTATGCGGCGCGGATCTATGCTGAGGCGGCCGCATTGAATCTAAGCGGCGCGCTGTGGTTCTCGCTGGTGGCAGCTGATCCGCAGGTGATTGCGAGTGCGCAGCTGATCGATGACCAGAACGGCACGCTGGCGCCGCGGCCATCATTCTACGCATTCCGTAATTCGGCGCGCCTGCTCCAGGGAGCGAGCTATATTGGCCTGCCGCCAACCGAGCCGGCGGCCGATCAGATCGACCAGGTGCAGGTGCGGATGTTCCGCAAGGGCAATAATCTGCTGTATGTGCTGTGGGTGCCGGTGGCCAGCTTCCCCAAGCTGTACAACCTATCGGTGCCAGCTGGCGCGACAGCAGTCTGCACTGACCAGCTGAGCCGCGATACCCCGGCAACCTACTACTGCTCCGATACCAATGGCGATGGCCTCATCCCACGGGGTGTGAATGAGCTGCCGCAGTATATTGAGATTATTGGGCGCTAATACGGAGAGTACTAAAAAGTCGGGAATACTGTCAATAGCCGCCCATAAGGGCTCTTCGTCAGGTTGCGTGATCTCAATGCCTTCTTTTGCGTCCTGATGCAGACAGAGCTATGACGGCTGCACCATTTCACGCTACTTGACGGAGAACCTACGGGCGGCTATTGACATGTCAAATATGCCAATCTGTGCAACATACTGGTAGTACTTCCAACGCTCGCCTGACGCAATGGTTGGCAGCAGTAGATACAGGCGTTTATGCCTGTACGTCCTTCCCGCTCAATTCCCGCAGCGCCGACCGAGCTGCCTGTAATCGATCTCTGGCGATCTGGTACTTTGCAGTCGAGCCTGGCGAGAATCCAAGCGCTTTAAGTGCTGCCGTCTCACCAATACCACCCTCAACCAGTTGTGCCACCGTGAACCAATCGATCGACGAAATCCGTTTCGAAACGTCGGGTGGGAGTGATTCGAGCACTTCTGAGCCCGTTTCGTCTCGTTTCGAAATCACGGCAACTTGGTCAGTTTGTGCCGTTGCAACGGTCGAAATGCCACTTGAAAAAGCCGTTTCAGCGTTTCGCCCATCAATGCCAAGGGCATCACGCAAGAGGCGGTTGGCATCGATCGCCTCAAGGGGTTCGAGTCGGGTCGGGCGGGTAGGCAGGGACGCAAACTCGACCGAATCGAGCATGGGAAGTTCGGTGGAAAGCCGCCACCATTTTGCTGGATCTTGCGGATCGGCAGCCAGCGCTGGTGCCTCGCGTGTATCAATCACCTTATCAACACCCGACGCATGGTCTGTGCTGATACGGTCAATCGTTGCGCTATGATCTGGCTTCAGCACAATCTTGACGAAGTTATCCTTCGCATCGCCTTCGCCTTCCAGTCCGAGGCTCTTGACCCGCTCACTCTGGCTCAGCACCACCAGGCGCACACCAAGCGAGCGACCAAGCCGCCCCACCATCTTAAACAGATCAGACGCTGGACGACCACACTCACTCGCTAACACAGGCCAATCGTCACACACAATCGTCAGCATGTCACCAGGCAGCTGGCCGCGCTTCGTCGCAACTAGGCGCTGCCGAACCTCACGATCCAGCTGCACAAACGCACGAGTCAGCTCGCTGAACCGTCCATCATCGTCGATCGTAACAATCGGCACCCCTGGCCAATCACTCGGATCGGGCTTAGGGGTGAGGACAGCCACACGACCAGATCGCCGGGCAAGTAACGCACGTGTGAAAGTCGTCTTGCCACTGCCCGTTGGACCAATGATCAGTGCGTGCGGTTGCGGGTCAACATAGATATTGAGTGCAGCCGCGACCGAGCCAATCGGCAATGCACCAGCTGGTGCAGCCGAAAGAACCATACTCGGCGTGCTATCAGGCAGAATCTCACGAGAACGCGCACGCCACAGCATGATCTGCCGCATAAGCAGGTAGGGTACGCCGATAGCAAGGCATCCGATCGAAATAAGAAGCATAACCAGATCTGGACTCATTGGATGCTCCCTCTACGGTTCTGGCTGGACCAGTGTTTGCTCAGGATATAACGCAATGGCCAGCGAAAAGAGAACGAGCACAGCCCACGCGGCTACGTTCGCCCCATCCCCTGTTATACCCGCTGCCTGCCAACGATTAAGCAACCAGGGGATACCAATATCAGCATACCCCCAGCATGTGAATAGCAAATCAATCACAATCGCAAGCCACCACTGCCAACTGTGGGTCCAATGGTGTGCAAATCGCCATTCTACCAGTGTAACAATCAGCTGGATGCCGAGACCGCCGATCAATGCAGACGCAGGCCAAGCATCAAGGATAGTCAGGAGTGATGTTGGCCAGCGCCCTGCAAACGCCTGAACTGAGCCAACCGCCGAGACAAGCAATGCAAGCCACGCAGATACTCTGACCGTCCAGAACCAGGCACGATCAATATCGGAGTATTTGAACACACCAGTATGTTGAAATGTTCTCGATCGGCGTGTGCTAGCCTGCTGCACAGGCTGTGCCTGATGTGCTGGCTCAATTGCTGCTCGTGGGGAAGGTTGCGACTGCGCTAGCAGGCCATCGAGCAACGCCAATCGCTCCTGCTCCGAGAGTTGTTTTGCCACAGATGTTCTCCCTTCAATCTGCGATTACAATAATCGCGTTCCGAACCTAGTCTCGGGACCGGCTGGGGTGGGTTCACGGCCCACGCCCAGCACCAAATACTCTTGAGTAGCGGATGTGTCTGTACGCATTGTACGGTACGACTATATGCCTGTCTATTCGCGAAACAATGCGCTCTTTACCCTCAGCCGAGCACGTTAGACTTCCGCAGCGCTCTCGCCCATCCAGTTCTGCCAGCCATGATGGACATGCAGCACGCGCACCTCGCGGGGAGTCACTTCGTACACCGCAATATAGGGCGTGCCACTTATTACCAACTCCCGCGTTCCTGGTACACGTCCAGGCCTGCCAATGTGTGGGAGTGTTTCAAGCTGGTCGATTGCGGCCTCGATGAGGCGCTGTTGATTGCGGGCTGCGTCCGGATTGCGCTCGTACACATACCGCAGATGATCACCCAACTCACGCAGGGCATCAGGCGCGAGCGTCACCGGCATCAGTGTGCGCCCGTATCGTCGAGGATATGATCCAGTTCGGCTTTCGCCCGCTCCCACGGCACCCCATGGCCCGCCTCGATGTCAGCGCGGCCTTTGCGTACCGCCGCAATAAAGGCCATTTCATCGGCCACATAGGCCCGCACGGCACGTTCGATATGCCAGGCCTTCGGACGATCCGTCGCCGCAGCCAGCGTGTCCAGGTCAGCTGTCAGATCGTCATCAAGTCGTACTGAATTCGGTTTGCCCATTCGAAACCTCTCACAGTATATGTTTACAGTGTAGTTTTATGTAGTATAGCATGCCGCGTCAATCGTATTATTCACCCAGAAGTAGCGCGACAACTGCCGCTGCATGCGGGTTTTTATCGCGCTTGAGCGCCGTCAGGTATTTGCCGGTGGTTGCCAGGCTGCTATGTCCAAGCCGCTGCTGAATGGCACTCACCGGCGCACCAACCGCCTCCATGCTGTGCGCGAAGCTGTGCCGCAGTGCATGCGGATGGGTGCCGAGTCGGGCCAGCACAATTGCTGCGATCATACGCTGCGAGATCGGCAGATCCGGCCCTGCTGCTGCGCGTGACATGTTCACCCACACTGCGGCCTCTGGTGCGAGGTGCTCCACGCGCTCGCCATAGTATGCGTGCAACCAGGCCAGCAGCGCCCGCGCAATCGGTGGTTCAAGTTCATCGCTGGCAATCTTGCCACCCTTGGCCTTGCGGGTGTGGAGGGTCACTCGCTCACCAGTGCGCTGCACGTCGCCCCAACGCCACGCGGTAATTTCCGCCAATCGCCGCCCAGTGGTTAAGGCCACACTCAACAACGCATAGTGGGGGTTTTTGCATAACCCCCCAAAAAGGTGCATTACACGCATTCGGGAGGCTCTTCTGGTTGAGCGGGGCGGACTCCCGCCAGGTAGCGATAGGCCGTCGCTTTTGAGATGCGGTAGTCCCGCATCAGGGTTCGGATTAGGACACCCTGTCGGCGTCGCGCCTGGAGCTCGGCACTCTGGACGAGGGTGAGCTGTCGCGTACGACCAAACCGCACGCCACGCGCTTTGGCGCTCTGGATGCCGTCCATTTGCCGTTCAGCCCGCAGTTCCGTCTCAAATTGCGCAATTGCGCCGAGCATGTGGAAGAGCAACCGCCCCGTTGCGTCATTCGTATGAATCTGCTGGTCGAGCACCTGGAGATGAACCTGCTTGCGCTTGAGCTCCTCCGCAATTTGACAGAGGTGGAGCGTTGAACGGGCCAAGCGATCCAATCGAGTCACGACCAGGGTATCCCCTTCCCGCACATACTCTAAACATGCGGCCAGCCGAGGCCGCTTCCCCACGGCACTCCGCTGCTCCTGATAGATCGTGTCGCACGGCCTGAGTTTGTCGAGTTGAACCTCCAGACTCTGCCCCACCGAACTGACCCGTGCGTAGCCAACGTGTGCCATGGCCCACCTCTCCGTCTCATAATCTTTTAGATGTTGAAAGAATGGTAGTATGAGACATAGTGTGAGACACAACAAGCCGCTGTCTCAGCATGTATACTTTCTGAGACGGCACGCCCTCCCCGGCCATCCCGCCCTGATACAGGAGCCTGTGTGCGCCAGTCGCCCAAGCAACCGAACCCGAAACGACTCCAGATCCTCGATGCGGCCGAGTTGTCCGCGCTCTACGATCGCCCGTTGTTGCATCCTGACGATCGCCCGGCCGCGTTCAGCCTTACCCAGCCCGACGCGATGCTTGCGACTCTTTACGAACCCTGCCCTCGCAGCTCGCGTTTCAGCTGCAGTTGGCCTATTTCAAAGCCAACCAGCTGTTCTATCGCTTTACGTTTGCCGAAGTGGTCGACGATCTGCATTACCTCTTGACTCAGATGAAGTTGCCGCTGCCCGCAGCGATGTTGGCTCCCCTCGATAAGCGCACCCTCCTGCACCACCGGCAGCTGATCCTCAACCTATTCCGCTATCGCATGTGTGGCCCCGCCGAACGGCACCACCTCGCGATCCGTGCCCAGCGGGCCGCGCGGCTCACCAGTACGCCCATCTTTGTCTTTCGCGACCTCCTCCAGTATCTCCTGGAGCAACGCATTGTGTTGCCGGGCTATAGTATCTTGCAAGAGCTCGTCGGGAAGACTCTCACAGCGGAGCAACAACGCTTGATCCACCTCATGCAGGCGCATCTGACAGCCGACGAACGGGCCGCCTGCGATGCGTTGTTCGCGGATACCGATGGGCTCTATCTGCTGACCCAACTCAAACACCAGCCCAAAGATTTCACCTTGGGTCAAATCCAGCAGGAAATTGCACGTGCGGATCAGCTCCGCGTCCTCTACCCAGTGGCCACACGCATCCTCCCGCAGTTGGAGATTGCCAACGAGGGCATCACCGCCTATGCCGTTCTGGTCGGCTATTATGCGGTATTCCGCCTGCAACAACTCGATCCGTGGGTGATGTATCTGTACCTGCTCTGCTTTGTGTTGCACCGCTACCAGCAGTGCCATGATCACCTGTTGACCTGCTTCCTCCATATCGTTGCCCAGGCTACCGAGGAGGCCACCGTAGTCGCGAAAACCGAGGCCGGCGTTCAACGGCTGGAGCGCAATACTGACGTGCCCAAGGCGGGGGTCATTCTGAAACTCTTTACCGCCACCGACATTGCGCCCACAACACCTTTCCAGGTGGTTCAATCGATTGCCTTTAAGATTCTGAGTCGGCAGAAGCTTGATCAGATTGCGGACTATATCAGCGCCAAAGTGCACATTGATGAAGGCACCCTCCAGTGGGAGCAGGTCGACGCGCAGGCCCAACGCCTCAAACGCCAACTCCGCCCAATCCTGCTGGCCATCGATCTTGCCGCGACCCGTGCCGACGCGCCGCTGCTGTCCGCCATCCAGTTTGTGAAGACGGCTTTCCAGAAAGGGCGATCGCTCAACCAAGAGCCAGGGGACACCTGGCCGGCCCAATTCATTCCGGTCGGACTGCGTCGGTATCTCTATGCCCCGGACGAGACCGGCCAGAAACGGCTGATCGCCGATCGCTATGAGGTGCTCATCTATCGCCAACTGCGCAAAGGGCTCGAATCCGGCGAACTCTTTTGCCGCGACAGTGTGCGTTTTCGCAGTTTGGAAGACGATCTGATCAGCGACCAGACCTGGAAGGCCAAAGACACCCTGATTCCCCAAACAGGATTGCTGATACTGCTCCAACCCATCCAGGATCATCTGGCAGCGCTCGAACGCCAATTGGAAACGCGGCTCCAGACCGTCAATCAACGTATCGCCGACGGCGACAATCCCCACTTCAAAATCAAACGCCGCGGCGATCGGACCGGTTGGACCCTCCAGTACCCGCAGGGAAATGAGCCGATCAATCATGCCGTGTTTGATACCATCCCGCCAGTGGACGTGGGCCGCCTCTTGCATTTTGTCAATACGGCCTGCCCGTTCCTGGCGTGCTTTGATCATATCTTGGGCCGGTATGTGAATCAGACGCCTGATGAATCGGTGCTGCGAGCCTGTCTGGTCGCCTGGGGCACCAACATGGGATTGGGGCGCATGGGCGAGATCTCGGATATTCCCTATGCGACCTTGACACGCACCTCCGAGAACTTTTTGCGCCTTGAAACCCTCCACGCTGCGAATGATTGTGTGAGCAATGCCATTGCCGCCTTGCCCATCTTTCAGTACTATCAGTTAGGGGAGGTTATCCATTCCAGCAGCGATGGTCAAAAATTTGAGACCCGCTGGTCCACGATCAATGCCCGCAACTCCCCCAAATACTTTGGGCTGCAAAAGGGGGTGGTCGGCTACACCCTGATGGCCAACCACATTCCGGTGAACGCACGGATCATTGGCGCGCATGAGCATGAGAGTCATTTTGTGTTTGATCTGCTTATGGGCAACACGACGAATGTCCAGCCCCAGATCCACTCGACCGATACGCATGGGACCAACCATGTGAATTTCGTGCTACTCCACATGTTCAACTATCAGTTTGCCCCACGCTACAAAGCGATTCAGGACAAGGTGCGCACGTCACTGTATGGGTTCCATTCGCCCAGCCAGTATGGCGATCTGATCCTCAAGCCAGTGCGCAAGATCAACACCGCGCTGATTATGGAGGAGTGGGACAACCTCCAGCGAATCTTCGTCTCGTTAGCACGGAAGACAACCACACAAAGCATCATTGTCGGCAAGTTGAGCGCCTATGCGCGAAAAAACCGGACCCGGCAAGCGCTGTGGGAGTATGACCACATCCTACGGAGCCTGTATCTGCTGGAGTTTATCGATTCGCCGCCGTTACGGCAAAACGTCCAGCGCGCATTGAACCGGGTGGAGAATTATCATCAATTGCGTCGCGCTGTCTCGTATGCCAACTTTGGCAAGTTGCGGTTCAAAACCGAAGACGAGCAACAGGTGTGGAATGAATGCTGCCGGTTGCTGACCAATTGTATCATCTACTATAACGCGAGCATCATATCGCGATTGTTGGCCAGCAAAGAAGCCGCGGGGGATACGGCAGGAGTCGAACTGCTGATGCAGGTGTCGCCAGTAGCCTGGCAGCATATCAATTTCTATGGCCGCTACGAGTTTACCAAGGAACCAGTGCCGATCAGTTTGGATGCCATCGTGGAGTCCTTGACGGAGCGTCCGTTTGTCGAAACAGGCGATGAATCCTAATGTACTTTTTTGGGGGGATATGCAAAAACCCCCATACTCCTGTTTCCGAAATTGACCATCTGTTCGCTCACAGATGTGATTGTTGTACCCCCGACTTTTTAGTGCTCTCCTAACGGGGTGTAAATCTCCAGCAGGTCGCAGTCACCGGTACCCTGGCCCTTGAGCAGCAGATCGGCTTCCGCCGTGGTAGGCGGCAGATTGGCGAGCATGACTTCCACGGACACAACTTTCCAGCACGCTACAATCGACATACTTTTTCGCCTGGACTGGCAGAACCGCACGATGCGGCTCTCGCTTGTCGGCGGGCGTCAGGCCCTGGGCTTTTAGGTGCCGAAGTATGCCACCAAGTATGCCGGCCATCAGGTCGATACCGCCGGCCTGATCGCGCACGATGGACGTTAGTGGCTCCACTTGTGTGAGCCCTACCAACAATGTGGCCTTCTGATGCGTTCGCCATCCCGCACAAGGCACTGATTCACACAACCTGCGGATGGGCCGTAAAAGTGTTTCCAGCTCAAATTGTTACGAAAGCGTTCCCCTACCGTACCGTTCTCCATCCACGAGCATTGCTATACTCAAGCCGACACAAGGGCAGCGAATCAGAGATTTGCCGCGATATCATCAGTACAAGCTAGTCCGAACTGGTTTGTTGCTCACTCGGTATCTCGGCATGCTGGAGAGGCCTCGGAGGAAAGAAATACCCATGAATCATTTGCCCCTGCGCCGTCCCGCCGCCATCCTGCGCCAGAGCCGGCCGCACGGCCTGCGCGCCCGTATCTTCTCCCAAATACTGATATTGATCGTGTTGGCGGGAATGCTCCGCCTGGACCTGGCCACACCGGCGCTGGCCGCTACGCGGCTCGATATCGTCGGTCCAGCCGGTAGCGGCACCTTTGGGAGGGTCACGGTGCTGGCAAACGGCAACTTTGTGGTGGTGGATGCTGGCTACGATGCAGGAGCAACCGTAGATGTCGGCGCTATCCACCTCTACAATGGCGCAACAGGGACACTGATCGCCACCCTGACAGGCAGTACAACGGGTGACTTTACCAGTACGGCGGTGACTGCTCTGAGTAACGGCAACTATGTCGTCAGCACCTGGCAATGGGATCAGCCGAGCCCTGCGCTGGCGGATGTCGGCGCGGTGACCTGGTGTAGCGGGACGAGCGGCTGTACCGGCACCATCTCCAGCAGCACGAGCCTGGTGGGTAGCACCACGAACGACCAAGTCGGCAATTTTGGCGTAATCACCTTAAGCAATGGCAACTATGTAGTGCGCAGCCAGGACTGGGACCAGACCAGCCCGCCCACGATCGATGTTGGCGCCGCCACTTGGTGCAGCGGGACGAGCGGCTGTATCGGCACCATCTCCAGCAGCAATAGCCTGCTCGGCAGCGCTGCGGGCGATAAGGTAGCCAGCAACGGTGTTGCAGCTTTGACCAACGGCAATTATGTAGTGAGCAGCCCATTCTGGGATCAGCCCAGCCCAGCATTAAATTCTGTCGGCGCGGTGACCTGGTGTAGCGGGACGAGCGGCTGCATCGGCACCGTCTCCAGCAGCAATAGCCTGCTCGGCAGTTCGATCAATGACCGCGTTGGCGTCGGTGGTGTGACGGCCCTAACCAACGGTGCCTATGTGGCCCGCAGCACGTTCTGGACTCAGGTTAGCCCGTCGTTCGTGCCGGCTGTGGGTGCGGTGACCTGGTGCAATGGCACCAGCGGGTGTGTCGGCACCGTCTCGAGTAGCAATAGCCTGATTGGCAGCACTAGTGACGACAACATCGGCACTAGCGGCGTGGTTGCCTTGACCAATGGCAATTACGTGGTGTTGAGCACACAATGGGATCGGACAAGCCCGACGATATTCAATGCGGGTGCCGTGACTTGGTGCAATGGGGCCAGCGGCTGTACCGGCACCGTCTCCAGCAGCAACAGCCTGGTTGGTAGTACCAATAACGATACGATTGGTAACCTTGCCGCAAACCCATTGCCCAACGGCAACTATGTAGTGCTGAGTACGCTCTGGGATCAGACGAGTCCGCCGACCGTGAATGTTGGAGCCATAACCTGGTGTGATGGGACGAGCGGCTGCACCGGTGCGATTGCTACGAGCAACAGCCTGGTGGGCAGCTCAGCCAGTGATTTTGTCGGAAATAGTGGCGTGACGGCGCTTACCAATAGTAACTATGTCGTGAACAGTCGTCTTTGGGATCAGATTAGCCCGCCCACAGCCGATGTCGGCGCGGCAACCTGGTGTAGTGGGACGAGCGGCTGTACCGGCACCATCTCCAGCAGCAACAGCCTGGTGGGCAGTACTGCGAACGATAATGTTAGCTTCACTGGCACGCTGGCGCTTACAAATGGCAATTATGTGGTCAGCAGTATCAACTGGGATCAGACCAGCCTGCCAACAGCAAATGTTGGCGCGGTGACCTGGTGCAATGGGGCGAGCGGCTGCACCGGCACTATCTCCAGCAGTAACAGCCTGGTAGGCAGCTCAGCAAGTGATTCCGTCGGCAGTTTTGGCACGGTTGGCCTGACCAATGGTAATTATGTGGTTTTGAGCCCTCTCTGGGACCAGACCAGCCCTGCGCTGGCTGATATTGGTGCCGCAACCTGGTGCGATGGGGCGAGCGGCTGCACCGGCACCATCTCCAGCAGCAACAGCCTAACCGGTAGTACGACGAACGATCAGATCGGCAACGGTTCCACGAGCTCGCTGGTCAACGGCAACTATGTGGTCCGCAGCTCGGGTTGGGACCAAACCAGCCCGGCTACAACCGATGTCGGGAGTGTCACCCTCTGCGAAGGTGGGCTGGGCTGTAATGGCCCGATTACCACTGACAACAGTGTGCAGGGCACAGCTGCCAACGGCGGCGCAAGCCAGAATTTCGCCTACAATTCCACCCATGACTGGCTGGTCGTCGGGCGGCCAGCCGATAATATCGTCACCCTTTTCCGCCTCAGCAATCCAACCACACCGATCGTCACAGCCTTTACGGTAGGTGCATCCACCAATAGCCTAAGCATCCCGATTCTCGCCTTCGCCGCTTCGGATGACATCGGCGTGACCGGCTATCTGATCACCCAATCCGCGACACCGCCCTCGGCCAGCGACCCAGGCTGGAGCGCAACGGCTCCCAGCAACTATCCCGTAGCCAGCGATGGCAGCTACACGCTCTACCCGTGGGCCCGTGATGCGGCCGGCAATGTCTCAGCAGTCTTTGGAGCGCCGCGTACCGTTGTGGTAGATACCATCGCACCCAGTGTGACGATCAACCAGGCCGCAAGCCAGACCGACCCAACGTCGAGCAGCCCGATCCATTTCACCATCATCTTTAGCGAGCCGGTGACGGATTTCGACGACATATCGGACCTGGCCCTCAGCGGCACAGCGGGTGCGACCAGCACCGCCATTACGGGCAGCGGCACAACCTATACGGTTGCCGTGAGTGGAATGAGCAACGGCACGGTGATAGCAAGCATTCCCGCAGGTGCGGCAATCGATGTCGCCGGCAACCTTGCTGTGGCATCGACCAGTACCGATAACACCGTCACATATGATACGGTGGCACCGGCAGTTCCGGTGATCACGACACCGGCAGCCAATAGCTTAATAACAGACAATACGCCAGTGGTATCAGGCACGGCTGAAGCGGGCAGCTCAATTATTGTCACTGACGGGACGACCACACTGTGTACAACGACCGCAACCGGCGGGACCTGGACGTGCGACAGCTCGGTGCTGACGGATGGCACCTACACGCTGAGCGTGACCGCCACGGATGCGGCGGGCAACGTGTCGACGGCGTCAACCCGTACCTTTAC
>Ga0163144_10017373_pt1 | contig 14659 bp, 7 predicted proteins | sample OliLak19BULKMAT1_FD_123175 | JGI IMG/M metagenome (GOLD analysis project Ga0163144, IMG submission 123175) | Freshwater microbial mat bacterial communities from Lake Vanda, McMurdo Dry Valleys, Antarctica - Oligotrophic Lake LV.19.BULKMAT1 | ecosystem: Environmental > Aquatic > Freshwater > Lake... | reverse complement strand
TGAACCAACGCTGCTGACGCTCATGGGAGTCTCCTCAAAAGACCTGCAATTCAGGGCACGGAAGCCTGATGCAAGGCAAGGTATCGGGAGCGGCCCCAGGTGGTTGCCAGACCTGCATCACACCTCCGTCAAAGATCTGGGTGGGAATTGGCCTACATGCGCGTCCGGTCTGGAACAGCGGGCGGGATGGGTGGCGGACCGCGGGCAGTATGACTCTTTCAGGTCCGTTGCCAGAAACGGATGGCGCGCCTGCGCCAGCGTGGGTAGAGACGCCGCCATGCGCCGCGCCGTCAGTGTTGCCAAGGTCAAAAAGGAGCTGCTCCCCAACCAGAGCCCGGACCTGCTCCAGGAGCTGCACCTCATCACGCGGGACGGCCACCTCAACGCGGACGCGCTGCGCAAGCTCAAGCAGGTCAACCACCTGATGGGACTGCTGGCGCCGGCCATGCAGGAGGTGATGGAGCAGCAGGAATCCCCCGTCATTGTAGACGCGGGCAGCGGCAACGCGTACCTGGGCTTCATTCTCTATGAGCTGTTCCTCAAGGAGTCCGGCAAAGGAAAAGTGGTCTGCATTGATCACCGCCCGGACGTCACGGCGCGCGCGCGGGAGCGGGCCGCCCGGCTGGGCTTCACGCGCATGGAGTTCCTGGAAGCGCACCTGGACGCCGCGGCCTACCCGGAGCGTATGGACGTCCTCACCGCGCTGCACGCGTGTGACACCGCCACGGATGACGCGCTGACCGCCGCGCTCCAGCACCATGCCACGCACATTGCCGTGGTTCCGTGCTGCCAGGCGGAGGTGGCGGCGCAGCTCAAGGACAACCGGGCACGCGTGGAGCCGGCGTGGGACGCGCTCTTTGGGCACGCGTGGCACCGGCGGGAGTTTGGCTCGCACCTCACCAACGTGATCCGCGCGCTGGCGCTGGAAGCGCAGGGCTACACCGTGACCGTGACTGAGCTGACGGGGTGGGAGCACTCGTTGAAGAACGAGCTGATTCTTGCGCGCAAGGTGCAGCCCAGAAACGGCATGGCGCAGAAGAAGCTGGATGCGCTGCTGCTGGCCACCGGGGTGCAACCCAAGCTGCTGCGTTCCTTGGCGGCGGGCTGACCGTCAGGGCCGGATGGGCTCAAACGGCGGGCCTTGGAGTATGACAAATGCAGCGCCGGCGCCGGAGGGATGGGTGAGCTCACCCGCTTCCAGCTTTGTTCTGCGGCGCGCCCAGTCCGCGCGGTTGATGTTGTAGACCCAGTGCAGCTCACCGCCGCTCATCTCCTGGCGGACGCGCTGGTAGCCCAGGCGCTTCACCACCGCTTCACTGGCCGTGTTGTCCAGCCGCACGCGCGCGCCGCAGAGCTCCACGCCGCGCACGTCAAACATGTAGTGGCTCATGGCGTCCACGGTGTGCAGCATGCTGAATCCATCCCGGTGGCGCTTCTGCGGAATGGCGGCGGCAATCTCCCAGTAGGTGCGCACCGGGTCCGGGGCAAACATCACGGCAAATCCAATGCGCACACCGTCCACCACGCGGCGGATGGTTCCCACCACCGCCCGGCCGTCCTTGACGTGGTTGCGAAAATGCCAGCCGGGCACCTGGTGGTGCAGCGCAAACATCTCCGCAATCTCCTCATCATCCAGCAGGCTGGAGACCCACAGCACCTCCATGCTGCGCAGTGGCTCCAGGTAGATTGTCCGCCGCTGAATCCCCACGTGCATGGAGTATGACTACAACGGCCGGCGCAGCGGCACCACGTTGACGGAGCTGGTTTCACATGGCCGGAGAGGGTCAACCAGGATGATCACCACAACATCACATTTCCGCGCCGATCTTCATGGAGACCTTCAGGCGTGCGCCTCCCGCGCCGACCGTCCTGTAGAAGGGGTTGTAGCGCGGTCCGCGGGCAGCCTGCGCCCACACCCAGGCAGGAGGTAGGATTTGATGTTGGCCAAGGAGAATGTGCCACCTGGTGGCTCCGGCCTCCACGGTGCACCGTCATCCGCGCTGCAGGCGCTGATGGAAGACCTGGCCCGGTTCTTCTCCGTGGACACGGTGATGCTGGTGGAGCGCGAGCAGTCCGCAGGCAATGCGGAGCTCCGGCTGCTGGCGGGAATCCGTGACGGCGCCGCGGTGGCGCCCAGTGTGCTGCCCGCCGTGGCCCAGCAGGGTGACGGGGCAGACGCACTGGAACAGGTGGCCACCACGTTGGTGGCGCCGCGCCTGAAAGCCTCTTCCATCTGCGGCGTGCCCACCGGGTGTGCGCAGCGTCATGCGGCGCTCATCATTGGCTCAAACACGCGCGCGGAGCTGCAGCTGGACTTTGACGCGCTGGCGCTGTTCCTGCGCGCCGCCGCCGCTGAGTTGCGCTGTGCCCACGCTGAGGAACAGCTCCGCGGCAACACCGCCATGCTGGCCCTGCACCAGTCCGTGCTCCTGCAGGTTGCGGCCATGGAGAAGAGTGACTTCCACAGCGCCATCCGCAACATTGTCACCACGGACGCGCGCACGCTCAACGTGCAGCGCGTCAGCTTCTGGACGCTGGAACCGGCAGGCCGGGCCATTGTGTGCCGCGTCCTTTATGACGGCGGAAACGGTTCCTTTTCTGAAGGCGCCCGGTTGGAGGCGGAGCGCTACCCTGCGTACTTTGCCGCGCTTCAGGCGGAGGGCCTGATTGTGGCGCATGACGCGTGGACGGACGCGCGCACGTGTGAGTTTGCGGAGAGCTATTTCAAGCCCAACAACATCACGTCCATGCTGGACACGCCGGTGTGGAACCGGGGACGCCTGGCGGGTGTGCTGTGCCATGAACAGGTGGGCACGCCGCGCCGCTGGTCCCTGGTGGAACAGGACTTTGCGCGCGGGATGGCGGACATGGTGTCCCTGGCGCTGGAGACCTCTGAGCGGTCCAAGGTGGAGGCCTCTTCTGAGCTCATGGCACGCGCCAACAAGGACGTGACGTGGGAGTGGGACATTGTCCAGAACCGCATCACCTACAATGACGCCATCACCAGCGTGTTTGGGTTTGAGCGTTCAGACATTGTGGAGACCGTGGGGTGGTGGTTTCAGCACGTGCACCCGGAGGACCGCGGCCGGGTGGAAGGCGAGCTGATGGCGGCGGTGGAGCGCGGAGACGCGTTCTGGTCAGATGAGTACCGGTTCATCCGCAAGGATGGCTCCGTGGCTACGGTGCATGACCGGGGATTTTTCATCCGGGATGTGCGCAACAAGGCGCTGCGGATGATTGGCTCCGCGCTGGACAACTCACAGCAGCACACGCTGGAGCAGCAGCTCCTGCTGGCGGACCGCATGGCATCCGTGGGCACGCTGGCGGCGGGTGTGGCGCATGAGATCAACAATCCGCTGGCCTACACCCGCATCAACCTGGAGTTTGCACTGCGCCGTCTTGCCGCGGAGCCCGGGACCTCCAAGGACGTGATGGACGCCTTGCGCGAGTCCCTGGAAGGCACATCCCGCGTCCAGGCCATTGTCCGTGACCTCAAGACGTTCTCCCGTCCGGAGAAGAGCAACGGCATGGCACTGGATGTCCACACGGTGGTGGAATCCACGCTGAACATTGCGTTGAATGAGATCCGCCACCGGGCGCGCCTGGTGAAGGACTTCCACGCCACTCCGCCCATCAGCGGCAATGAAGCACGGCTGGGCCAGGTTCTGCTCAACCTGCTGATCAACGCGGCACACGCCATTGAAGAGGGCGCTGTGGAGGACAATGAAATCCGCATTGCCACGTTCACCGGCGCCAACGGTCACGCCTGCATCCGCGTCAGTGACACCGGAAACGGCATTCCCGCGGACGTGATCCCGCGGATCTTTGATCCGTTCTTCACCACCAAGCGCGTGGGCGTTGGCACGGGGCTGGGGCTGTCCATCTGCCATTCGATTGTGACGTCCATGGGCGGGCAGATCAGCCTGCAGAGCCTGCCCGGCAGAGGCACCGTCTTTGAGGTGAGCTTCCCGCCCGCCCCACCTGATGTGGGCCAATTGATGACGGAAAAACCGCGATCCGGTCCGCTCTCTGGACGTGTGCTGGTGATTGATGATGAGGCGCACATTGGCTCCGCGTTCAAGCGGGCGCTGGGTGAGGAGCACAACGTCACATCCGTCACGGCAGCGCGCGCCGCTCTGGAGCTCATCCGGCAGGGCATCTCTTTTGACGTGATCTTCTGTGACCTGATGATGCCGGAGATGACCGGCATGGACTTCCACGCGGAGCTGCTGCGCTCCGCACCAGAAGTGTCAGACCGCGTGGTGTGGCTGACGGGTGGTGCGTTCACGCAGCGGGGGCGGGAATTCCTGGAGCGTGTAGCCGTGGAGAAAGTGGTGAAACCCTTCAACATGGATGAGCTGCGGCGCATTGTTGCGCGCCGCGTGATCCAGACCCGGGGCGCCGCGTAGCCCGCTCAGGGCACCGTGATCATGACGCTGAGTGTCCCGGTGTTTCCGTGGAGATCCGTGACGTCCACAGTGACCTGGTGCTCACCACTGGCAAGCCCCGCCGGCAACGGAACCGCAAAATGGGTGACCGGCACATTGCCCAGCCCGCCCATGGTTTCCAGGGCAGTGCTAAGTGTCATACCTATCAGCGTCTGACCCATCACCTGCACCACCACCCCCGCTTCCACTACGTCCAGCACCGGCTCCACCGGGGCCGGCAGGTTCACGGGGACTTCCGGATGGCGCAGGCGGTAGTGGCCGCCCAGGCCGCCCCGGTCCGTGTTGGTGGGGCTGTCCTGGAGCGTGGCGCCGGGCGGATAGGAAAGTGTCCCACGGATGGTTGCCCCGTCCAGCGCAGCCGTGATGCGCAGCGTGCTGATGGGCTCCAGCACAAACGGCGTGCTGTCCAGCGCGTACGCACGCCGGCCAGCCGTGCCGGGCTCCACCAGGTGGTGGCCTTCCACGTGGAAGCGGTAGGTACCCGCGGGAAAGTCCGCCAATTCTTCCCAGCGCGCCACCCATTGCCAGTCCCCGTCAATCTTGCGGGGATGTGTGAGGATGCGCGCGGCATGGTTGGTGTAGGGCCTGTGGGACGGCAGCGTGACGTCAGAAAATGCCATGTTCTCACCGCGCCGCTGCAGTGTGACCAGGGGAGCCTGCGGCGCTTCCGCACCGGGGTCTCCGCCAACCCACACAAATTCAAGTGGTGTCAGCCGGCTCACCGCCGCCGGAGGTGCGCTCACCACCACACCCGCGCGCACCACCGGCGTGAGGTCCACCGTGAACAGGGGATCCCCGCGCGGTGAATAGATGAGCGGCGCCACGTGTGCGTCTGGTCCACCCGCGGTTTCATCCGTGAGCCGTTCCCATGACGTCATGGCACGCTCAACGTAGAACGCTGCGCTGCGCACGCCCCAGGGAACCAGGGAAGATTCATAGCCACCGCGCAGGAGACTGAACGCGCGCTCGGGATAGGTGGATAGAGCCTGCGGGAGCGAGATTCCCGGAAAAGGTGGTTGGTCTCCGCTCAACTGATCCGTCAACAAATACAGGTGGTGGTCCTGTGCATAACCCATGGTCCAGGCCTGGAGGGGATCCACCTGGAAGCGGTCCCGCAGGCCGCGCAACACCAGCCAGCTCAGTTCCATGGAGAGCTCACCCGGCATGGTGATGACGTTGAGCCCGGCAATCTTCAACGCCGTCATCTGGGTGCGCAGAAAGAGCGTGGGCGCCCGGTTGAACACCACCGCGTGCAACCCAAGGCACGTCAATTCAGATTCCGGGAGAAAGTCTGAATAATCAGGGTTTCCCTCAAAACCGCCAGAACACTGGACGCCGCCGTAATACAATTCTCCGCCCAGGGGCAGTTCGGTGCTGGCACCCATCCATTCACCGGGCTGGTAGCCCATCCGCTCATAGTTGATGGCAAACCGGCTGGTGCGGGATTGGATGGGGACGTCTGATGACGTCACGATATCCACCAGGTGTTGTTCCGTCTGTGCCACCAGCGCCAGGCCGTGGCGCTCAAAGCCCTGCGGCCCCTCATGGTTGCGGGGCGCGGTGGGCGCCATGGTTCCGGAATTCTGGTTGATGTACATGGCGGGCACCAGCTCCCCAAAACGGCGGCCAAAGGCCTCTTCCATCATCCGCTCCGAGCCGCCCAGCGCGTCTGACGTGATGTAATTGTTGGCGGAAAGTGTGCCGTGCGCGCCGTAGCTGAAGAGCACCACGCGCGGATTCCCCTGGGCGTCATCCACCCGCATCAGCAGCGCGCGGTTGTCATCAAACGGTGGCGTGGCGCCGCGGCGGTCATGGCCCACCTGGTCCTGCACATCAAAACTCTCAACAATCTTCCAGCCAAAACGCGCGTCAAACGTGTTGTCCAATGCCATGGCCGCGGCGGTGATGATGGAGTTGGCCAGGCGGGTGTGGATCTCCTCGGAGAAATCTCCAATTCCAAACAGACCCAGCGGAATCAGCGTCTGTGCGGGCAGCGGCCACAGCCGTGCAGGGCCGGAATGGGTGTGCGTAGCGGAGATGACCAGGTGATCACGCCAGTCACGCCCCGTGCGGGCCTGAAGAGCACGCGCCACCTGCTCATGGAGGGACATGTCCAGGAAGATGAGCGGAACACGGATGAGGAGGACGGGATTCTCCCCGTTGTCCAGCAGCAGCGCGCGCGCATCCAACGCGTCATACGCACCCACACTCTGCGAGAGGCCACCGCCGTATTGCCCGTCATTGGGCTGCACGCGGGAGCTGAATCCGCCCAGCGACATGCCCACGGGAAAATCCAGCAATGCGTGGCCATAGCCCGCTTTCAACGCGTGGCGCGCCTCACCGCCCACACGCGGCGCAGCAACGTCCGTCCTAGGGATACACCGGCCAAAATCCGTGCAGAGCTCCCCCGCGGCGCACTGGTTGTCCAGGACGCAGAGCACGCGGCACTTGCTGTTCTCACAGATGGCGCGGCGGCCCAGCAGAGGCTCAACCGCGTTGAGGGTCTCCGTGCAATACGGCCAATCATCAAAATCCAGGCAACCCGGGGCGGGCTGGCACGTGGACGCGGCGCAGATCTGGTCCGCAGCGCAGTCCGCCTGAAGCACACAGCCTCCCGCCCCCCCTGACGATGAGGATGTGCCGGTTGACGACGGGGACGGCACAGTGCACGCGGCGAACGCGGACAGCAGGACACACAGGCGGAGACGTTTCATCATGCACCCACAGCCGTAGCGTGGATGCACACGTGCCTGCCACCGTGGCATGACGCACAGGCCCGCATCACCTTTGCTGCCTGGAGGTTTCCCGTGTCTACCCACAACTCTGACCAGTGGACCCAAGAACCACTCCACAATGACGGTGCGGAGCAGCATGACAACGACACCGACCACGCCATCCAGAGCATGACGGAGAGCCTGCTGGCGCTTCGGACCCTTCACGGCCGGCTGCGGGGGGCATCAGACCCCACGCTCCAGGGAATTCTTGGGCAGCAGTTGAGCCGGGAAAAGGAACACGTGGTGATGGTGCTGGAGTGGATGCGTCAGCGGGATCCCGTGCTGGATGAACATCTGCGCAGCTACATTTTCCAGCCCTCAGAATCCGCGCCTGCCGCCGTGGCTGCGCCCGCGCCCGTGGTGCCTGCAGCGCCCGCGCCTGCACCCGCGCCGGTTCCCTCCGTCATGGTGTCACTGGATGGACCACAGCCCCCACCTGCACACACACCAAGCAAAGGTGTGCCTTTGACGTTCAATCCGTCCACCCGCATCCGCGGCTGAGCGTCAACGGTCCCAGAACTCCGCTTCCAGCTCTTCAGCGCTGCGGCTGTCCTGGTGCACGTGCTGCATCCATGCCCTGCCAGCGGCAATGCCAACCGCGGCCAACAGCAGCCCAAGCAGGTTGTCCACCAACGCCAGCAGATGACCGTGGCGGCAATCCTCGCCCTCAAAGCAGAGGCCCAGCGCAAGCCACCACAACGGCAGCGTGAGGGCCAGGAGACCGCCCGTGGCGCAGGAAACCCAGAACAATGCGCGGGCTGCGTGACGCTGCAACGTCAACATCCGCAACCGCCGCAACCCGTGCGTGACCAGTCCGCTGATGGCGGAGACAGAAGCGCTGGGCGGTGAGGCAAGGACGCGGTTCACACCAAGAGCATGCCGCGCGGCACACCGGTGCGCCACAAGCGCCATGACGCGCGCCCACGGACACCCACGTTGGAATGGAGCACGGAGCACACCTGTTTGAGGCGCGGCTCCGTGAGCCAAGGGGAGGACCGCCCCATGCTTCCCCTGTTTGTGGCGTGGATGATCATCACCGCAGCACCGCCGGTGCGGCACCAGGTCACGCCCAGGGACATCACCGTGGCGTCGGACGGCCCGGGCGGCTTCATGGCGGTGTGGGACCAGCGGTGTGGCGCCATGCGCGTGCTGCGGGATGCTGCGGGTGGCCGGCTGGATGTGCCCGGCGTGGGATCTTCTGTCTTTGAAATGAACCAACCCCGGGTGATCCAGGACGCACACCGGGTGGACTTTGCGCAGCGCCACGCCGCGGTCATCCGGGCGTATCCCGCAGGGGATCCGGATGCAGCAGTGGAGCATCCGGTGCTCGCGTGGGGGGTTCCGCTTCCGTCATCACCGGAGGTTGTGGCGGATGCGGATGCAGTGCACCTGCGCATGACGAACGCGGCGGGTGAAGAGATTCTGCACCGCGTGGACGCGCAGGGAATCCACCTGCGCGTGACGGGCAACCGCGGCCCCTACCAGGTGCATCTGCTGCTGCCGGTGCCGGATGAACAGGGCCACGTGGAAGTGGATGGAAGCACCCTCTTCATGGCTGGTTTTGGTCATACATATAGTTCCACAACGTCATTCAAGCTCTTCAGTCCGTACCGCGCGCAGGCGGTGGTGGTTGCGGCAGATAAGCGGATTGATTTTGCACTGGGCATGCAGCACGGGGGGACAGCGCCGGAGCGCTCGGTGATTCCATTTTCCGGGGCGCCATTTCTGGGCGTGCGGGTGACGCTGCAATCCGGTGCATGGCTGCACCTCAGCTTCCCACCGGCAGGAGAGGCACGCTGGTTGGGAGAACGTGTGGCGGCGCTGAGAACCCGGACTCTGGGCATCCCCGATGGGCCCGCGGTTGGGCATGTGGTTGCAGACAGTGTGGCCCTTGAGCGTGGCGGGCCGCTGGTGCTTCGCGGCGCTTCTGTGACTTCACAGACCAAGGTGTTCGCCCGGCGCATTGAAGACTTGGACGCGGAGTTTGAATGGCGCCAGATTCAACCGGAGCACCATCTTCCAGGTTTCCAGCCAGCCCCATCTTCAGAGGGTTGGCTGCCGCTGGCGGTCAAGCGGGAGGGTGAGACGCTGACGTGCAGAATTCCAGACGGGGTGCACCGCATCCGGGTGGCGGATGGTGCGCGTGAGGGTGACCTGCTGGTGATGGTGGGTGCGCCACCAGTGCGCGGGGCGCTGTTCTCATCAAGCGGGCGCCGCGTGTTCATGCAGGGGGAACTTGTCCCGTTCACGGCGGTGGTGGCTGGAAGCGGTTTGCTGGTGCTGGAGCATCCAACTGGGAGAACGCGGCTGGGGGACATTCCTCCCTCGTCAACGGGCGTGCACCACCGGGCGTTGGATACGCAGCACCTGCGCGCCGGGAGCTACCGCATTCTGCTTGGACAGGCCCTCTTTGACTTCACGCTGGTTCTTCCGGCGCAATCTTCACGGTTTGTGCTGGAAGACAACCAGCTCAATCCCGCGCCATTTGACTGGGATCTTCCACCCGGACCGTTTGGCGGGGTGAAGGCGGTGGCGGGTGAACACGGCCACGCGCAACCGTTGGCCTCGCTTGGCATCACGGCGCTGCGCAGGACCCTGGCTTCCGTCGAGAGCTACGCCCCGCAGCGTGCGTTGCAATCGCTGATTGCGCATCACGGGACCTCCCGCGTGGAAGAACAACATCCACCCTGGTCTCTGCAGCAGGCATGGATGGACAGCCTGGTGCAGCACCGCATTGGCTATTGGCAGGGCGTTCCTTCCCGCGGCCTGAGTTTCACAAAAGCAAGAACAATTCCGGAACATGTGGACGGCATGGCACAACTTCTTGCCATTGGCGCGCAGCGCCTCCGCGGCTCTCCCAGCTTTGGCGGGATGAACATTGACGTTGACACTGCGCGCACACATCCGGACACGGCACTGGAACACACCAATGTGCAGGGCCCGGCGCTTCAGCACATTCGCGCCGCGTGGTGGGGGGCGCAGATGCCGGAGTTCAAGCGTTTTCAATCAACTGACATGAATGAACCGTACCACGTGCAATGGTCACGGTATCTTTCACTTCTGTTTCCCAACACCAACGCGGGATTCCAGAACCTCCTCAAGAGCCTGGATCCCAACCTCCGCCAGACCAGCAACACTGAATACAACCACGCGCAGGTCAACCAGGGCGCTTACCCTCCCACGCTGTATGCCGGCCTGGACTTCACCAGCATGGAGGCCTGGGCGGACATGCGGTTTCATCCATTGCAAAACGCGTATTGGACGGCGCTTGCGGACGCGGCGCGCAGACTTGGCGACGGGAAACATCCCCTTTGGGTGCAGGCGCAGGGCCTCCGAAATGCGTTTGCGGACCACCTGGAGCGGAACTGGTTTGAAGCGCTGGCATTTGGCGCGGACGGTGCGGGATTTGCCGCCAACATCCACGGACTCAACATGTACGGCGTGCAGGCGCACGTGGCAGATGCCAACCGGGACCGCACGGAGCACCTGGCAAAGATCCTGAAAGAATTGGGGCCATGGTTCTCTTCACTTCCCCGGGAACGGGATATTGCCATTCTTCACTCATTCCACCAGGCCGCACATCCGGATTCCAGGGTGCCGCTGGGGGACTTCAGCAACCCTGTGTTTGTTGCGTTCTTCTGCCTGACCTGGGCGCAGTACACACCGGATGTTGTGTATGAAGAGTCCATCCTTGGTGGCGCGCTGTCCCGCTACAAGGTGTTGGTCCTTGCTGGCCAGATGCAGCCGCTGCCGGCGGAGGTATTGAAACACCTGCGTGAGTTCCAGCGGCGGGGTGGAACCGTGTTTCTTGACGCCAGCAGCACCCTGGGGATTCCGGGTGCGCGGCGCTTGGATGCGGTGGACTTCTCACGCATCCGTCCGGATTCACCCTCACTCTGGTACGCGTGGGAGCGGTATCTGGGGACTGGTGCGGGCATTGCGGCAGCATTGGCGCCGCACGCACCACGCGCAGTGTGGGGTGAGGACACCATTGTCTCAGTTTCCAGAGCTGGCAACGCACGGGTGATCCTGGTTCTCAACAACCGGTACGTGCCTGCGCATACATTGATGCCAGTTGTCCCCGGCAAACGGTCTGTGGATTGGTTGGATATTCAGCGGCTGGAGCCACATGTCACTACGCTGCATCTGCGGCACCCGGTGACTCATGCGTATGACCTTTTACGCCAGACAGAAATGCCCGTTCACAACCAGAGCATTTCCGTGGATTTCACATCCAGCAACGTTGGCTGGTTTTTGCTGACGGACGCACCGGTCACTGCGCCGGCAGTGGATTGGCATCTTCAGGACGGCGCGCCAACCCATGTGCACGTGATGTCATCCGTTCCGCTCCCGGTGGAGGTCACACTGAAGGATCCGGCTGGAATGGTGGTGCACCGGTGGATGGGCAGGTCTGGGGAGGCGTTTGGGATACCGCGGGCGTGGAATGACCGGACCGGCCGTTGGGAAGTCTCAGCGCGGGAGCTTATCACCGGAGAAACCGCCACCGCAGCGTTTGAAGCGCGGCCGGCCCCGGAACCCACGTTGCTGTTGGACCGCGGACAGGTGCTTGTCCATGATTCTGATGCCATTCAGGCGCGCGTGAAACCGGGACAATCCATCACCATTGTGTTGGATTTCCAGCAGGCCGCGTTGATTCCACACGCGGAGAAGCTGCGTGATGGGCTCCGGAAACTGGGCGTGCGCGTGGACCTCTGGCATCAAACCAACCTCATCTATGAGCCCATGGATTGGCTCTATGATGAAGGGGACCGCGCCTTGAAGTCCCGCATCCAGCAGGGTGACGTCATTGGCGAGCGGTTCTGGCGCGGCGGAAACCTGATGCAATCCTGGAAAGCGTGGGGAACCCACGTGGAGCGTGACGTGCTGCTGCTGGGCACACCGGGCCACAACCGTTGGATGTATGAATTGCAGGAGCTGCGCGTGTTGCCGGAACGGTATTCGGCGCATGTGCCCGGAGCGGGGAATGCGTTGCTGGCACACGTATGGGGCGCGTTCTCTGCGCATCATCACGCAGTGGTGCTCATGGCGCCGGATGATGAGGGAATCACGCGTGGTGTGGACGCACTGATTGCCTTGGCACATGGAGAACCCACAGCGGTGGACATTCCCCGCTCAATCTCTGCAACCCGCGCACGCTTGCTGGGCACCATGGGATTCGCCGCGCCGGACGCGCCCACGGACGGATGGGTTCCGGCGCTTACGGATAACAGTCATACTCCAAAGCGGCAACACACCGGCCCGGCAGTTCACGGCATGGCAACGTCAGCGGACGGCGCATGGACTGCGGTGTCGCTGCAATCCAACGGCTTCAACGTCATGCTGTTGGACGGGAACGGTACGGTGGTCTGGCGGCATCGGGTGGTTGTGGCGTCAATGTTCCCAACCGTGGTTGGCGTGGGCAACAACGGTACGGTGGCCGTGGACGCCGGAGACTACAGCGTGCTGCTTTCCGCCGGCGGACACCGCATCCGTGAGGACCCGTTGACGCGTGTGCAGTGGATCAGCGCGGACGGGTTGGACGCGGTCCTGATGACCCAGAGAGAATTGATACGGGTTGGCCTTGTGGATGGAGACATACGTTGGCGGCGTGTGCACCACATCCCGCCCAGCGCCCAGGGTCACATCATGGAATTGGTTGCTTCACCGGACGGCCGAATGCTGGTGGGACCAAGCTGGGAGCCCATGGCGGCGCCCAACGGCAACGTTCCAGCGAACCTGCTTGATGTCTTTGTGACGTCGTGGAGTCTCCAGACGGGTGAGGTTCTCTGGACCCTGCCAAAGACCCACGCGGTGGGCGTCCGGTTCTCCAAAGGCGGCCGCTGCGTGGGCATGGCGCGCAAGAGATTCACGGATCATCCACGCATCAGGGACGCTCGCACGCAGTCTCCCAACCATGATTCCATTCTGACGGTGGTGGATGATGAGGGAACCATTCTGCTGGACGCACCAGCGGATGCGCCGCTGGCCTCCGTGCTGCCCGCTGACGACGGAACCTGGGCCATTGGCATCCCATTCCTGACCCATCCGTGGATCTTTGTGGTGCGCGCGGACGGCGTGCGCTTCCGGCGGCCTGCACCCGGCGTGGTGGACGGAGCGGTGCTGGATGAAGACCGCGTGGTGGTGGTGGACAAGGCCGGGCACCTGCAGGCTTTCAGCGTCCACAGCGGAGAGGGATGGACACATGACGCCGGACGGCAGGCCCGGATCTGGAGCGGCCCGCAGGGGGTGATGGCGGGGACGTTTCACGGTGATGCGCTGGCCATGGAGACCTCCGGGCAGATGCGGTGGCGCCGTTCGCTGGCTGAGCTGACCACGCTGCCCTGACGGGTTGCGCCGCACGCGCGCACCGTGCTGCGCTCCCCTCACCATGGCCAAACACGACGACGTCCGCTCCCTGGTTGACCGCCTGGAGCTGCCCTTCAATGAGCTGGGCTTGGATCCGTATGGAATCTCCAAGAAACACCTGGTGGTATTCTTTTCAGTTCTTGCGTTCCTCTACCGGTATTACTTCCGAGTGAAGGCCACCGGTGTGCAGCACATCCCCCGCCGTGGACGCGCCATGCTGGTTGGCAACCATTCCGGAGGCGTGGCCATTGATGGCGCCATGGTGATTGCCAGCATGCTGCTGGAACCGGACCCACCGCGCCTGGCGCAGGCCATGGCGGAGAAGTTCCTCAACCAGCTGCCGCTCTCGTCGCTGTGGTCAGCCCGCACCGGCCAGTTCACCGGCGTTCCTGAATTCGCCCAGCGCCTGCTTGAGGATGAACGCCTGCTGGTGGTCTTCCCGGAAGGTGCGCGTGGAACCGCCAAGCTCTGGAAAGAGCGCTACTCATTTGTGGGCTTTGGCACCGGGTTCATGCGTCTGGCGCTGAAGACCCGCAGCCCGGTGGTCCCGTTTGGATTTATTGGCGGGGGAGACGCCATCCCCACCGTCATGAACGCCTATGCGCTGGGCAAGCTGGTGGGTGTCCCCTACGTGCCCGTGACACCGTATCTGCTGCCGGTGCCGCTGCCCGTGCCGCTGGAGGTCCACTACGGAGAGCCCATGCTCTTTGAAGGGACCGGCAATGAAGAGGACAGCATTGTCAGTGGTTATGTGGAGCAGGTGAAGGAGCGCGTTGGTGAGCTCATTGCCAACGCCCGCCGGGCCCGCGGAGAACATGTGCCGGCGGGAGGTGCCACGTGAAGATCCTTGTCATTGGAATTGCCGGCGCACTGGCCCGCCGGGTGAGTCTGCAGCTCACTGCACTGGGACACACCCTCCATGGCATTGACCGGCGCCCGTGGCCGGATGCACCGGACGGCGTCACCGTGCACACGGTAGACGTCCGCAAGCGCGCCGCGGAAGACGTGTTCCGGCGCGTGAAGCCACAATGTGTCATACACATGGCTACGGTGAATGCGCTCACCCTGGAC
>Ga0163144_10017372_pt1 | contig 14660 bp, 16 predicted proteins | sample OliLak19BULKMAT1_FD_123175 | JGI IMG/M metagenome (GOLD analysis project Ga0163144, IMG submission 123175) | Freshwater microbial mat bacterial communities from Lake Vanda, McMurdo Dry Valleys, Antarctica - Oligotrophic Lake LV.19.BULKMAT1 | ecosystem: Environmental > Aquatic > Freshwater >... | reverse complement strand
TCCTGCTTGCGTTTACCCAGTGCCATGCGTGCATCCTTTCACAGCAAGTGCGTGCGTCCGACCGCTGAAATTGTCGCCGCCCAGGCCGCAACGTCAATCAGACTTTTTCAACAGGCTGCTAGAGTCACCGTGCCGGCCACCGCTCTGATTCTATGCCCATTGAAGGGCATGATTCCATACCCAAACGCGGCGACGCGAGAGATTGGAGTTGCACTACGTCTCGAAAATGGGTCGTTTTTTGGTCTATCTCACGCGCTAACGAGTTGATGAGACTCAACCTTAGTCGCGGGCGCGAGCCGCGGCGGATGCATCCCCGGCAACGCCTAAGGATTCACTGATCGCCTGGACCAATCTCTGGCGCTTTCTCGAACACGATCATGTAATTTTCTTGGAGTAGGTCTTTAATCTCGGTGGTCTTCTTGAATCCGCATTCCGTGATTTCTTTTTCGACCGCCTCTTGGCCCGCCCGGACGTGACTCATCACCCATTCGGTGCTTTTCCCGGCGATGCGCTGGTAATCGACAAGAAGGACTCGCCCGCCTGGCTTGAGTGCCCTGTAAATCGACTGCATGGTCTTTTGGGGGAACTCGAAGTGATGGTAAGTGTCGCAGATGAACACGAGATCGACATACGCCTCGGGGAGGCCCACCGATTCGGGCGTGCAAACGATGCCCTGGATGTTCTTGAGGTTTTCTTTTCTGGCAGTATGCTCGATGTGATCGACGAATTCCCGAGAGATGTCGACGGCGAAGACTTGGCCCTTGTCGCCGACGAGCTGGGCAAACATGCGAGTGAACAGTCCTGTGCCCGCCCCCACGTCGGCCACTGTCATTCCGGCGTGTAGCTGACAGGCCTCGACGATTTTGTCACGATGATCGAAGGCCTCACGCCCTTCTTTCTCAAACTTCCCCTGGAATTCAGCCACGTTTGGTTTCTGGAATGGCTTGTTGACACCGGGTGCCACGCTCTTGTCTTGCCCGTAAAGGGGCATTGTCGCCAATAGCAACACCACTGCCACGAGCGGAATGACATTTCCAGATTGAATGTTTCGCATCAGAGTGCCTCGTTTGCGTTAATGCTGGCGGCAATTCTCAAGCCTTTCGAAATGCGACGAACGTGAATAGCTGGGTCTTTCCAGTGGGCGTGAGATGAGAATGTTCTAGCTGTTGAACGAGCGAATAGGCAGGACCGAGCGTCGCCGCTAGGGACAGAGCGTTGTAGCGGCAGACCGGCAATCCGCTGCATTTGTCTGGTCCCGCTAGTGCAAAGGTACCGAGAATGACGTAGCCGCCAGGGCATACGGCGTCATGGAGTCGGTCCAAATAGGCAGCGCGATCCTCGGGTGTGGTCAGAAAGTGGAATACCGCCCGATCATGCCAAATGTCATAGACGCCGAGTTGCTGGACCTTGGTAATGTCGGCCTGAATCCATCGAACGAGATGAGCCTTTTCTTGCAGCCGGGCCTGAGTCAGTTCCAACGCGGTCGCTGAGACATCGAGCACGGTCACGTCCCAAATTTTGGCCGCCACAAGCCGGTCCACGAGCAACGAGGCCCCGCCGCCGACGTCGATGATTCGCCCGCCCGTTGGCACAACGCCTTGAATGAGGGCCAGCGAGGTGGCTGGTTCCACTTCAAACCAGCTCACCTCGGTCGCTTGCTTCGTGTGATAGACGTTTTCCCAGTGCGAGCGACGGTCCATAGGGAGAATACTTCACTTGTCTTAAGAGGTTGCTAACCGGCTTCTTATCCGTCTTGAGCCAATGGTTTTCAACCACGCCCCCGCAGCATGCCATTCCAATAAAGGCGAGGTAAGGCGTAGGCCTTGAGCAAATACATAGAGAGGCGTTCTTTCGATTGATCGAAGGGAAAAGTTTCTTGGGATTTTCCCTCGTAGTCGAATTCGGCAAGAACCAATTTGCCGTAGCCCGTGACAATCGGGCACGAAGTATAGCCGTCATATCTGGCCTGGAGAGGTTCGCCACGAATTGCGGAGATGAGGTTTTGCACGAGCACCGGGGCCTGCTTGCGAATTGCCGCTCCGGTCTTTGATGTCGGCAAGCCGCTGCAATCGCCGATCGGAAAGACATTGGGAAACTTGGGATGCTGAAGCGTGTATTTATCGACGTCCATCCACCCCGTTTCGTTGGCTAGAGGGCTCGCCTTGATGATGTCGGGTGCGCTCATCGGTGGCGTCACATGGATCATGTCGAACGGAATGGTGATCCTCTCCTTGGTATCGAGGTGCTCGAAGATCGCCTCTTTTTGTTCCGGCAGCAGTTCCACCAAGTTGTGCTTGAGCCGAATATCGATGCCCTTACGCTGGGCAACTTTCTCCAGCGTCTTGCGATACTTTTCCACAGCAAACAGGTTTCCTTGCGCCGAGGCGAAGATGACTTGGGATTTATCTCGCACCCCGGACCGGCGAAAGTGATCGTCGGCTAGGTACATGATCTTCTGTGGCGCGCCGCCACATTTGACGGCCGTGTTCGGCATCGTGAAGAGGGCCGTGCCGCCCTTGAAGCTGCGGACGCATTCCCAAGTGTAGTCGACTTGCTGGTAGGAGTAGTTGCTGCAAATCTGCTGACGGCCGATGCCTTCTCGGAGACCCGGTATCTTGCCCCAGTCGATCTGAATGCCGAGTCCGACCACCAGGAAATCGTAGCCGATCCGTCGCCCCTCCCGGGTCAGAATGTAGTTCTGATCGGGATGGAACTCGCCGACATGCTCGCGAATCCAATCCGCGCCCTGGGGAATGAAGTCAGATTCCTCTCGCTCACTTAGATCCTTGGGGAAGACCCCCGCGCCGACCAGCGTCCAGAGCGGTTGGTAGTAGTGCTTCGTGGAGGGTTCTACAATCGCGACGTCATACGCCTTGAGCTTGCGACGCAATTGGGCAGCGACCGTGATACCGGCCGTGCCGCCACCGAGGATTAGGACCTGATAGTGATCCTTCAAAGCTGAGGCAGTCATGCGTTGTCTTTCTTACGGCTTGGATGGCAGGTTGTGATTGCGCCGTACTTCCTCGAATCCCTTTTTAACGAACAGGGACACGACTTCGGCGTGCGCTTGGATGAGTCTGGCGACATAGGGATCGTCCGAGGTTTCCGTCACCCGCATGCCCTTCTCGGTTTTCTCGTAAACGAACTTGATCTGGTCGGCGTGCCGGAACACTTCAGCGAACAGCGGATCGCGGAGGTGGATCGGCTTCTTGTCTTTGACTCGCTTTTCCATGGAAGCGACATGCTTCTGAATTACTGCCGCAACTTCTGGCTTGTCGGATTCAGTCAATGTTTCAACGCCGTGGTTGGTTTTCTTGACCTCGCGACAAATATCCGCCCGATGCTCCAAGAGATCGTGAAAAAGATCGCGATCCGCCGCAAACGCCGGATCGCTACCCGGCCCCTTGCCCATGGGACCTCTCCCTCTTCCTTGTTGAGCCATCGCTGGCGACGCGAGGAGCAACACGGCTGCCAACGATAATCCCAATCCGAAATGTTCTCCGTGCATCGCTCGATCCTGTGGTATCACCAGGTTAGGGAATAGAGAGATAGGAGTAACCGTCCTGCTGTTTGTTGGCGTTCACGGTCATGGCTGATACGGCAACGGACACATCACTGGCGACCTCTGTGGGGAACAACTTGTTTCGGGCTAGCGACTGACCGCAAACAAAGACCTCGACGCCACGCACTTTCAGTTCGCGAATCAGATCCGAGTTAGGATTCTTCACTGCGGAGGTATGCTTCGCATAGGCCGAATCGCTGAGTGCGAACTTGGTGGCTGCGCCGTGCAGCACCAGGGCGAGTTTCACGTCCGCTGGCTTAAAGCCTGCCTCGGCGTTGAGATTCAAATAGCGGGCTACGCTTTCGAGACCTTTGTTAAGTTCCTCGGGTTTGCTGTCGGCTGTGATGTCGAAAACGATCTTGGTTGCGCGTCGCGCCGGTTCGGCGGCGTCGGGAATTCGGACAATTCCTCCGTAATGCGCCACCTGCGGAAATAGAAAGGTGGGACCGTCGGAGACCGCCCCGTAGGTTGCCACGGAAGTTAACCCCACGACGACCAATGACCAACCGCGCATGGCCTCTCTCCTACTGCCAAAGGGTGCGAAACATCACAAACAGAGCGACCAAAACAATCGCGGCAGCAAAAGTCTTCTGGAGCGTTGGCCCGGCCAGCTGCTGGGCGAGCCCGTTACCGGCAAAAAGTCCGGCGATGCTCCCAAGGGTGAAAAGTCCGGCCGTCGACAAGGTGAGATCCTTGCCCGCCAACAGATGGCTTGCCGTGCCGGAGACGCTGATGAGGGTAATGACTAACAGCGACGTCCCGATGGCCCGCTGAATCCCCATGCTGCTGAACATCACCAGAGCCGGCACAATAATGAACCCGCCTCCCACGCCAAACAGTCCCGACAGCACCCCGGCGCCCAAACCAATGACCCCGAGCAACATGGCGCACTGCGAGGTCAGCCGGAGTTTGCCTTCGGGATCGCGCCGACAAGTTGGCCCCGCGTTATCGTCCATGATGATCGGTAAGCTAGCCGCTTTATCCGCGGCCTTGCGCCACATCCGCATAGCGATCATGAGCATGAGCAGTGAAAACAGGCCAAGAAGGACAGATTCAGAAATGCGGTCAGCCAACAGGGCTCCGACCGGCGCGCCGATCATTCCCGCACCGGCAAATAACAGTCCGGTGGGAAACTCGACCATGTGGTTCCGCGCGCGTTGCACAAATCCGACCAGGGACGTGGCTCCCACGGTCAGCAGCGACACGCCGACTGCTTCGCGGGCCGGCACACCCAATCCGTACACGAGCAACGGCACGGCGAAGATGGCGCCTCCTCCCCCGGTCAGCCCGAGGGAGAATCCCACCAAGGCTCCAAATAATAGGGTGAGGAATACCATGAAACGTCCCTTCGCCATGACTGCATCGCGTTAGACTGCGGCGCCAGTTATCGATTCCACTTGCACTGGTAGTTTTGAGGCTGCCCATGCTTTGAAGCCCCCGACCATATCGAGCACGTCCGGGCGTCCTCCTTGGGCGAGAACGCTGGCCGCAATCGCGGAGCGGTAGCCCCCTTCGCAATGCACGACCAGCGAGCGATCCTTCGCAATCTCTTTCGCGCGCTCCCGCAAATGATTCAGCGGGATATTCAGGCTGCCGGCGATATGCCCGGCGGCCCACTCCTTTTCGCCCCGCACGTCCACCACGGTCGGCGCGGTGGTTTTGGTCAGTTGCTCAGAGAGCGCAACGGCCGTGATGCGGTCAATCTTACCGACGAGGTCTGGCCGCTCACGTAGCGCATCCATGCCGTCCCGCAGGTAGCCAGCCACATTGTCAAAACCGATGCGCCCCAAACGCATCACTGCTTCCTGTTCCTGTCGAGCTTCGGCAATGACGACGATGGGATGTTTGTGATCAAGCACGGTTCCGCACCAGGTCGCATACTTCCCCTGGATGCCCACGTTAATGGCGCCAGTCAAATGGGCGCCCTCGAAGTCGATGGCCTCGCGGACATCGAGCAGTTGTGCGCCTTGGTTCTTGAGCCGTAGTACCTCCTCTAGGGAGAGTGCGTTCAGTGATTCAGACAGTGTTTCGTCCAGATTCGGACGTTCCTGGCGATTCAAGATGGCGTCATGGACAAAGTAGCTGGGAGCTTCCGGTTGCTCGGCGGTGACGATCCGCTTGAAGTCCTCGCGGCTCATTGGCTGCAAGGCGTAATTGAACTTCTTCTGCTCGCCGATCGTGGAGACTGTTTCTTTGCTCAGATTCTTGCCGCACATCGAACCGGCGCCGTGAGCTGGATAAACGAGCGTCGCGTCGGGCAACTTCACGAGCTTATTCGTGAGAGAGTCGTACAACATGTCGGACAGCTCGTCGGCCGTCACGCCGATCGACGCGAGCAGGTCCGGTCGCCCCACATCGCCGATGAACAGCGTATCGCCGGTCAGGACGGCTAATGGTTTTTCCGTGCTCTTGGCAAGGTCGTACACCAGGATCGAAATGCCTTCCGGCGTATGTCCTGGCGTTTCCAGGATCTCCAGACGCACATCGCCAAACTCAATCCGATCTCCATCTTTTACCTTGGTCGCTTGAAATTCCGCTTCGGCGCGCTGGCCGAGGTAGATTTGCGCGCCACACTTGTCTCGCAATTCAATATGGCCCGCGAGAAAGTCCGCATGGAAGTGCGTTAGGAAGACGTGCTTGATCTCACAGCAGACCGCAGCGGCGTCTGCGATATATTGCTCGACATCCCGCTGTGGATCGACGACAACCGCAGTGTGCGTCTTCTCGTCGGTGATCAAGTACGAAGCGTGCGATAGACAGCCGAGATAATACTGCTTAAGTTGCATGGCTAAGGGCTCCTTCTGTGTGAGAATCGTTTACTGCTCGGTGTGGGAATTCACTGGCCAACGGCTGTGGAAAACCCTGCCTTGAGCAAGTCCGCGTAACCCGGCTTTAGAGGCCGCGCGTCGTAACCCTGTTTCTTCAAAAGCGTGGCCGCCTTCAGGCAGCGACCACCCGCGGCACAATGCAGGTAAATCACTTTGTCCTTCGAAAGCACGCTCGTAAGTTCTTCTTTGCTCACGCCCTTCGCCAAAGTGCTGAGTGGCAGCAACACCGCATCGCTGAGGTGCCCCTCTTCCCACTCTTTCTTTTCACGCACGTCAACCAGCACGGCTTTCTTTTCCGCCAGGCCGCGTTTGACGGTCGCGAGGGTATCGGAGGTGTGTTCCGCGGCAAAAGTCGTAGCCGGAGCGAGAATCAAAGCGGCCAAGAGGAAGCCGCCCACGCGGCAAGCGGCGCTCGACGTATTCGATGGTCCCGAGACTTTATTCCAGGGCATGCGGGCCAGAAGCATTCCCATCCCACAGGTATCCGTAATCCCCGCGAAGACGAGGCCGGCCCCGACAAATGCCGCCAGACCGATCCAGTAGGGGCTGACGAAGGCTCCCAACACCGATCCCACGACAACCAATGACCCAGCGGCGATGCGAACTTGCCTTTCGAGTGACATGGCCTGCTGGCCACGAACGACCGGCAGCGCCGCCTGGTCCCAGGCCTGCGTGCCCCCCTCGACGTTGACCACGTTTGTAAAACCGGCCGCGAAAAGTTTCTCACACGCCTGTTTGCCACGGCCACCGGACCTGCAAATCACATAGAGCGGCTGCCCTGATCCGCTACGTCCGGCGGCAATATTTGCGGCATCCAACTGATCGAGCGGCACGTTGCGAGCGAAACTCACGTGGACCTCGCGGAACTCCACAGGGGTTCTCACATCGATCAGTTCCACGTCCTGTCCCGCTTGGACAGCGTCATGCAACTGCTTCGGGGAAATAGTGCTGATGCTCATGGCTTGCTCCTATAATGACGCTTAGCGTTTAATAGGTCGATAAGTCGGTAATAGTCGATGTATGTGGCGAAAAAAGGCTTACCGGATTCCGCCAGTTACGCCAAAGCGATCTTCGATGCACTTCAAAATACTCTTCAGGTGCGGCTCGGCGACTCGGTAATAAACCTTGCGTCCGTCCTTCTCGCTGGTCAGAAAGCCGCAACGTTGCATCAACCGCAAATGCTCGGAAGCCATAGCGCTAGGCAGTTCGCACGCCTCAGCCAACTCGCTAACGGTGTAATCCCCCTGGAGCAACATCTGCACCATCCGCAAGCGATGCGGATGAGCCAGCGTCCGGAGGCACTCCGCCGCCTCCCCGAGCGCCGCCAGTTCTGTGAGTCGCGGTTTTACAGTCTTCATGAAATCCTCCCCCCCTGTATAGTCAATCGTATCGACATGTTGCGACATGTCAAGTAGATGTTTACTTGGCTAGCATAGAAATGTGCCTGGAGGAAAAAGAAAGCCCATTTCACCACCGCGTCAGGCACGCGGATGCCTTCAGGATTGGGCTGGTCCAAGGCTTCAAAGCGTGCGGCAGGATTTGAACTCGCTCCCGCAAAGCCTTGATTTGATTGGCCTCGCATCAGGGCCAGAACGCCCAGAATTGGCAGCCGAGCGTCATTCGCAGAAAAGGGATGCCTTTCCGGGACTCGAAACCGGTCCCGTCAAAGGATTGAGTTTTTGACAACGGCAGCGCGAGTCATCAAATGGTGGTTTGTCGCGAATCCCAGACTTGAAGAACGCCGCAGATGTCGCCCGGACACGCGTTTCAGGCGCGCCCATTGGTGACAACGCAGACTTTCCTCATGCCTTCACAGGCTCGGCTATTTCTTTGCCTTGCCCGAGTGCTGGTTGGTTTGCGTTTTCTCGGGCTTCTTGTAGTCGCCGATGACACCTTTTAAGGGGCAGACAGAAAATGCCGGGCATTTCTTGCAGCCGACTGCTAAAGCGATTGGGCATAACGTCATATCACTTCTCCCTTTTTGTCTGTGTGCGCTGCGGGTGGACACGAGCTTCGGAATCGATTTTACTCCTCGGAAACCGGAGCTGATCCCCCTTATCCTTGTTCTAGCCAATGATCTCAGGCGCGTGCGGACCATTCTGTGGCGGCGCTGAACATTCTACCAGAGGACCACCACAGCCGCGGTACGCCGGCCGCACACGGCATCAATGGGTCAAATGATGAACTTTCTTGCTCCCGCGAACAGCTTGCCTAAAACGCTCGACGCCTTCAATCTGTCGTCGATTCGTTAAATGGCGTGATCTTCCGGCTGCTTCTTTTTAATGTCGACAACCGGCTCTGACCGTTTGGAGTCATACTCATCCATCAGCGTAGAGGGACACACTTCCTGTTCGCCGCATTGATGGCATAGCACGCGGATCAAGTCCGACCCACCGAGCTTCAGATCCTGGTCCTGGCAAAGTTTGTAGAGCTGCTGCAGATGAACACATGTCATGGCCCGCCTCCTTCAGTCAGTTGGCTAACTGCAACATAATAGCAGCTTTTGGATCGCGCCTCGCATCTGAAGCAAGCGTTTAAGTAACGATACGCTGGTCACCGCGCTGCATCGCCCGTCGGAACTAGGTGTTCAGCGTCATTCACTTCCGGTCACCACTGAAGCCGCCAGTGCCAAAATCGGTGGGTTGATGAGACGATGCCAGGAGACCGCCCCGACCGCAGATAGGGCCCTCCACCGCTCCAAGCCCCTCAACCGCCTCGCAAAAAGGCCACTTATTTGGTGTTTTTTTGTTGGCGGGGCGGTGTCCTCCTAGGATTCGAGACCCCATCGACTAAGATAACGCTCAACTCTTCGGGCGGCTTGCCCGGCTTCGGCCGGCACCCAAGGCGCAGAATTCCGGAATCGCGTTACACCAATTATCTCCTTTGAGGGCAGTCCGCCAATGCACCGCAGCAACGCTTCGCAAAATCGTGCATGTGCGACACGTCTGGTTGCCTCGTCCAGCCCGATTCACGCCGTGGTAAATCGTCTCGCCGTCTTTCGTCTTCTCTTTGCTCGCCTCCGAACTTTCGCTGTGCCAGCTAGCCTCATCCTCGCTGCCACGTCAATTTGGGCAGCCACGTCACGTCCGGCCAGTGCTGCCACGGTCTACTCGAACGATTTTCAGAGCAACACCACAGGCTTCACTAACGCCGGCGTGCTTCCAGCTCTCACGCGGACCAGCCTACCCACCGACGGGGGCGGACTGAGTTCGCCTAATCAGTCGATGTGGCTGGGCCGTCTTGGTGAAAACGTTCCGAAAAGCACGACAAACAAGGAAATTGTGAACCTAAATCTTTCTGGCCTGACGCCAGGCCAAGTTTATGCAGTCGCTTTCGATTTGCTGACCGGTGCGTCCTGGGATGGCGCGGCCAACGGTTACGGCACCGACGCATGGTACTTCTCAGTTGACGGCACCCGCCTCGTCGACACTATGTTCTCGAACGGCGACCAAGGTGTGGACTACGGTGCTTACTCTCCGCAGCGCTACAGCGACACACACTATGCCGACCCCAATGGGCCGGACGTGGCCGCCTTCACAGGCGCTGAGTTCTCTCGCAAGGAGGGGCCTGGCTATAGCGGCTACTACGGCATCTACTATTTCAGCCACGGCGCAGGCAACCCGCTTTTGACCTTCACGGCTAGCGGTACGACTGCCACTTTGGAGTGGGCACGCTATAGCGGTGGTATAAACTCCGGCGATAGCGGTGACGAGTACTGGGCACTAGACAACGTGCTCGTGAACAGTGTGCCGGAACCCTCCAGCTTGACGCTGTTGGTCGCCGGAGTGCTATTTCTGAGTGTCCGCCGATGGCGACGAACTTTCTGAAGCGGAATTCGCGAGAACTGTACATTACACTCGTCGTGGCTCAACCCCAGCATCCACGAGGATCCGCTCGAAGTAGTCCGCGTCGCGCCGGATAGTACAGTTTCACGAATCGGGACGGCTTCAACAAAACGGCCGACCCGCGCTGAAGATGTAGCAACATCCCGGCACGGTGTTCGAAGGCACTATGCCGTGGCTGGGCTGGTACGACAAAAATGCTCGCGAATATAAGCAAGAGGCCCGACGACCGGATGGTCGAAGGCCTCTTGGTTTTTATTGAATGGAGGCGACGGGATTTGAACTCCTAAGAATCGTTCCATTTGCGACATTCGTCCGCCCGCGACCAGTCTTATTGGCAATCTCGCAGGCTAGCGTTCCCAAATTGCCGTCTCGCTATTCAAGGTGCCGCATCGCCGTCAAATCGGAGGTGTTCGGTGCGGCACCTTGCCGGGCGATTTCTCGCACCGATTCCTGCCCCTTTCTTACTTTCGCGTTGACGTTCCACCGGCGCGCCGTAGCCTGGCGGCCATGGACTCGGGCGACCGCACGCCCGACCAACTCCAAGCCCTGGCCGACTAACTGCGGCCGACGCTGGCCTATCTGTACCGCCTGCTGTGGCGCATGGAGACGGAGCGTTCCCGGCGCAGGACAAGCTCTATAGAGCCTCCTGCGAGGCGGAAGACCGGTTCGTGCACCGAAGGTGACGGGGGGCCACTTAAGTGCGAGTGAGACGGGGCCTGCCTTTGGGCGATTCGCCGGGCCGGGCGAGATGGCATCCATGTGCGCACGAAAGTGGCAGCCCATTAAGCAAACAGGCCCGGCACTCCTAGTGCCAGGCCTGTTGAATTGTTTGGTGTATTGCGACTATCAGCGGAGTGAATAATCTGGGACTCAGCGTTTCCGTCGGCAGCTCCGTGCAGCCAAGCCGATGAGCCCCAAAGCGGCGAGCACAAGGCTGCTGGGTTCCGGCACGTCGATGTCACTAAACGCAACGACGTCGTACGAAAAAGCCTCGCCCAGCTCGGGACGCGAGAAAAACGCGTCATTCGGGAGAACGCTGATAGGAGGTAAGCCTTCCTCTGTCGAATCCGACACGAATGAAAAAAGAAACTGTTGGATGTCGAGCGTGTCGCTCAGGCTGGGAATGCGGCCTGGTTCCATCATGTCGAACAGGTACGGGCCACCAGCAAAAGTGACGGGTGTCTCGGGTACGGTCGGGGAATCGAAGAGATCGAAATGCGCAACTAGAGTCCCGGCGATGAGGACGTCCACGAAGTCTGATAATTGTCCACCGCCGTTCGGGTTTTCGACGTCAGAGCCAAACCGTAACGAGATGGGGTTGAAGTTCTCGGAAACTTGCTGGACACCGGGAATCGTTCGACCAGGCCCACCAACGGACCCCGGCGGGTCCGACTGAAATTGAATACTGTAGGGCTCGATGATCAGCCGGTCGCTAATCTGAGTTTGCCCGGTGACACCCAGTTCGGTGAGCTCAACAATCGTTCGCGGAACGTCGATTGAGAAAAGCTGCCCCTCCTCCGATTCAGAAATGGGACGGGCCACAAAAACCTGACCGTTAAACGAAACTCGCACGTTGTCCGAGGGTCCCGGCGGATTCACCTGCGCTTGGGCGGACGCAGCCGCCAGCCACAAAAAGACGGCCGACCCGAGCAGAACTAAAACGGCCGGCGAATTTGTTTTGTGAAAACGCTTCCGCGAGATGAGCTTGCTCATGAGCGATAACCCTTCAGAAAAGTTGTGGAGGAAGATCAGAGGCCAATGACAAGCCGAACCAATCGATGAGATTGATCCCGCGACAGCGGTAACGCGCAAAACCGATTAAGCGGTTGCGCGGAAGCTGTTCATTAGCGTCCCTCCAGGAACTTGTCGGGTTATCGCAGCATTAGCAAGTCAGAACGAGAGTCGCGTGGTTGAGATTTCGTGGCCGGGAACTACCAGTCGCGGGATGTGAATATAACGAGCGAGCAGCGACTGTCAAACAGTTTTACTGGAATTTGTCATATGAATTGCCGTGCATGGGATCGCCCGCCCGTATCGGTTGCAGCACCTGCTGACCGTGCTGCACTACCTGGGATGCGCGGAGGTTACGGGGCGGCGGGGCTAGTGCTTCCGTCTCCGCAGGCGATAGGCCGCGAGACCGACCAGGCCGATCGCGGCTAGGGCGATGCCCGAGATCGTTTCGGCGAACAATCCGGTGCTGGAGAGGGCTTTTCTATGCGCTGGCCGACTTAGCGCAGCGCCAGCCAGAGCAACGACAGGCCGATTGCCACGCCAACTGTCGCCAAAAAGGTGTCACGCACTGCCCAGGGGCGGACGCGGTTGTCATTGTCTTTGCCCCCTTTTCGCATGTCGACCCTCTAGCCGATTACTAGGGCTCTGGTCCGATGGGCTCGTGGGCCGTGGCCGCACAGGCCTGCCAGAAAATGAAGTGTGTCGAGCCCGTGCTGATTGCCATCAGTAGGAGCACGGTCACTAACGTAGCGATGGCGGCTTCTGAGCGCGACGTCATTAAAAAAGTCCCCTCGGGGAAGCCTAGCTTTTTTCTGGGCGTCGGGAGCTGAAATTTAGGCCTCGCTTCGGTCAACTCATATAGGAGTACACCAGCTCAGCGATTGTGAAGGCGAGCGTTAAAATCCAGCAAGTCAGCGCGAGAATCCCTGCGGTTCTGTTGCTCATTCATCGTCCGGATCGGGTTCTGGGGCAGCGTCGATAAGTTATATGCTCAAATCCGCTTGGCACCCGTCATGCTTACGAAGGATTAACGAAGTCGCGGAACCACCATAGGCCATCTTGAAAGTGCGCGGGGCCGCTCGTTTACTTCCGTCTCCGTAGGCGATAGGCCGCCAGACCGACCAGGCCGATCGCGGCGAGAGCGATGCTGGAGCAACGAGAAAGGCCCCCGGCCAGTACCGATGATTGCAGTCTGAATCGCCGCCGATCCGTCTATGCCCGCGATGGCGCGACGCGTTACTGGCCCGGGGACCGAGTGGGATTAAACCGTCACGCCGCGGGAAATGCCATAGCCGTTATGCACTATGGGCGGGATCGCTCGCGGGGCGGCCAATGGCGTCAATTGGCCGATGGATTGAAGAGCGGCGGGGCTATCGGCAATGGAGCGGGGGCCGTGCCGACAATTGCTTGGGCTGGCTCATAGCGGCTGAAGTCACGTACGACAACGACGACGGCCAGAATTGCACAATACCCAACGAACATGGTAGCGAGGATCGCCAGTGACTTCGAGCTCATGCTCACCAGCATATCTGAAATTGCTGGATGGCGTGAAAGAAAAAGGGGCTCGCCGCATTCGAGCCCCCTAGCCAGCCTCATCGCCGCCGCCCGCTCAACATGTCTCCGCGACTTCCCTGTGTACATCGGTCACGAGGGAGCCCACTGTGTGTACCGCGCGGATAACTCGCTCGCGCGTGACGCCGAATTCCGACGCCCAGTAGTTGAGATTCTCAAAGTCACGCGACCAACCCGCTCCAGCGGTCGGACCTCGATGAGTTCCTGGAGTGCTACAAGCCCGGTGCCCGGCAGAAGCGTAAGGCCACCTGGACCGACAAGAATCTCGAAGGCCGCTGGCGGGTGTACGACTACGACGAGCTGGCGAAACGTGACAAGGCGAACCTCGACCTGTTCTGGCTGAAGGACAACAGCCTGGAAGACAGCGACGACCTGCCCGACCCCGACGTGCTGGCCCAGGAAATCGCCGACGACCTGCAAACTGCCCTAGAACAGTTCCAGGCGATCGCGGGGGCGCTGAAGGGGTAGTGACGCGGGTGAAGCGTGACTGGGTCGTTACCCCGAGAGACACCGCCTCGACCGATAGCCGCCAGATACAGCAAAGAATCGCCGGCCGCTGCAAATAAAGGCGTCGACAGAACGTCACGAATCTTCGACGGCTGCTCTTTCTGCGGGATTAGGGACGGGTCTGGCTGTTCCATGCCCCACGAAACCCGCTGCAGGTTGGCCGGCGGGCATTTGATGCCCAGTTTGGGTGCCAATTCGATTCGCGGCACCCCCCTCGCGGAGCGGCAAAACCGAGCGCAACGAATGGCCCAACGGCCCCCGTTTAGCCGAATCCCCCCAAACCGCTCGTTTTCGGCCAAAAGAATTATTTCTGGCCCCTCTGTAACACTTTGGCTCGCTTCACGCCTAGCTGGATAGATGAGGAACCCGCGATGGTCGCAAGGTTCCCCCGGGTCTTCTCAAAACAAGCAAGCGAGTGTGAATCATGTTCTCGATCAAAAGAATGCAGGGTGCGGTTGCGGCGGCGGTGGTTGCGGGTCTGGTTTCGCCCCAAATGGCCTTGGCCCGGGGCGGTAATAACGGCGGTTCGCACCAAAGCGGCGGACATTCCCGTCCGGTCATGATGCAGCAGAATTTCAAATCGCAGCAGACCTTCAAAACCCCCATTCAAAACTT